>Ga0075426_10000486_pt1 | contig 27080 bp, 21 predicted proteins | sample SoiMethybrSBSTD5_FD_75304 | JGI IMG/M metagenome (GOLD analysis project Ga0075426, IMG submission 75304) | Bulk soil microbial communities from a Populus tree surrounding site in Tennessee, USA - Soil MetaG P. TD hybrid SBSTD5 | ecosystem: Environmental > Terrestrial > Soil > Tree plantation...
TCCGCCGCCGTCCCCTTGCCGCCCGAGATGATCGCGCCGGCGTGGCCCATGCGGCGGCCCGGAGGCGCCGTGCGGCCGGCGATGAAGCCCACCACCGGCTTCTTCATGTTCGCCTGGATCCACGCCGCCGCCTGCTCCTCCGCGTTGCCGCCGATCTCGCCGATCATCACCACGCCGTCCGTACCGGGATCCGCGGCGAACGCCTGGAGCACGTCCAGGAAGCTTGTCCCGTTCATTGGATCGCCGCCGATGCCGACGCACGTCGACTGCCCGAGCCCGAGGTTCGTGAGCTGCCAGACCGCCTCGTACGTCAGCGTGCCCGAGCGGCTGACCACACCGATCCCGCCTTGCTTGTGGATATGCCCCGGCATGATTCCGATCTTGGCCATCCCCGGCGAGATCACCCCCGGGCAGTTGGGACCGACGAGGCGCACGGGATGATCCCGGAGGAACGCCTTCACCTTGAGCATGTCGTTGACCGGCACGCCCTCCGTGATGCAGACCACCAGCTCGATCCCGGCGTCCGCTGCTTCCATGATCGCGTCGGCCGCGAATGGCGGCGGCACGAAAATCACCGTCGCGTTGGCCCCGGTCGCCGCGCGCGCCTCCGCCACCGAATCGAAAACTGGGATCCCCTCCACCGTCTCCCCGCCCTTGCCGGGCGTCACCCCGCCCACCACCTTCGTTCCGTAGTCGCGGCAGGCGACGGCGTGGAACGCCCCCTCCTTGCCTGTGATCCCCTGCACCAGGAGGCGCGTTTCGTCATTCACCCAAATCGCCATGACTACGCCCCTCCCGCTTTTTCCGAGGAAGCTGCCGCAACGACCTTCTGGGCCGCGTCGGCCATGTCCTCGGCCACGCTGAAATGGAACGCCGCCTCGCGCAGGATCCGCCGTCCCTCGTCGACGTTCGTCCCTTCGAGGCGCACCACCACCGGCAGCTTGACGTTGCCCAGCTCCTCGATCGCACCGACCACACCGCGGGCGATGCGGTCCGTGCGGGCGATGCCGCCGAAGATGTTGATCAGCACCGCGCGGCAGTTGGGATCGGACACCAGGATCTGGAACGCGTTCTTGACCGCCTCCTGCGAGGCACCGCCGCCGACGTCCAGGAAATTGGCCGGCTCGCCGCCGTAGAGCTTGATGATGTCCATCGTGGCCATCGCGAGCCCGGCGCCGTTGACCATGCAGGCGATCGTGCCGTCGAGCTTGATGTAGTTCAGGTTGAACTTCGACGCCTCGACCTCCATCGGGTTCTCCTCCGCGAGGTCGCGCATCGCCGCGATGTCCGGGTGGCGGAAGAGAGCGTTGTCGTCGAAATTCATCTTCGCGTCGAGGGCCATCACGTCCCCACCGCCAGTCACCATCAGCGGATTGATCTCCGCGAGCGACGCGTCCGTCTCCAGATACGCCGTCACCAGTCCCGCCACCAGCTTCGCTGCCTTGGCCGCCGTCTGTCCCTTGAGCCCCAGCCCGCGAGCGACGGCCCGGCCCTGGAACGGCAGCAGCCCGAGATGCGGATCGAACGCCAGCCGGAAGATCTTCTCCGGCTGCGTCGCCGCCACCTCCTCGATGTCCATCCCTCCCGCGGCCGACGCCATGATCACCGGCTTCCCCTTTGCCCGGTCGAGCGTGATCGAGACATACAGCTCCTGCGCGATGTCCGCCGTCTCCTCGACCAGCACCTTGCGCACAAGCTGCCCCTCGGGCCCCGTCTGGTGCGTCACCAGCCGCATCCCAAGGATCTTCCCCGCCACCTCGCGAGCCTCCTCCGACGACTTGGCGAGCTTGACCCCGCCCCCCTTCCCCCGTCCACCGGCATGGATCTGCGCCTTGACCACGCACCGCCCCCCCAGCTCCGCACAGATCCGGCCCGCCTCCGCCGGCTCCTCCGTCACCTGCCCCCGGGGGGTGGCCACCCCATACCGGCGCAGGATCTCCTTGGCTTGGTATTCATGGATCTTCAAGATGGGCTCCTCCCTGGACGGGAGGGGAGTGTAGCAGAGGGGGGCGCGTCTACCGGGCAAGGAACTGAAGGGGCACAAGCTCGGCGATCGAGGGGAAGACCCCATCTCCGGCGAGCAGCCAAGCTCCGCGATCGAGGGCGCATTGGGCCACGTGCGCGTCCGGTGTCGAGACAGACAGCCCCCGGCCTCGGAGAAACCTTCGGAGCTCGCCCACGCGAATCCAGTGTTCCAACGGAGTTTGGTGGATGGGGAGATCGATGAGGAGATCCGTGATCAGGGCCAGATCGCGAGGAGTCCTGGCTCCGCTGACCAACTCGGAAACGACGATCGGTGGCAGGACGACACTTCCCCGCTCGAGCGCCGCCTCGAGAGCCGGCAGCTCCAATCCATGAAAGAAGTCGATCCAAGAGGAGGCGTCAACGATCAACTCGCTCGCGCTCACGCGACACTCCCAGGTCGATGTCGAGGTCGAGCTTCCCTCGGAGAGCCATGGCCTTTTGGTATGCGCGACTCCTGCGCACGAGCTCCAAGCCGGCGCTCAGGGTCTCGGAGACCCCTTTGTTCGTCACGGCCATCGCCTCCCTCAGGAGATCTTCCGGCACGTCAGCGGTGATGTGTTTCATCGCTCCCATCCCTTAAGACTCTAACCCGCCTTCCGGAGAAGCACAATCCTCGACCTTGCAAACTCCCCGAACGCCCGTGTCGAGATACGCCTTCACCTGCCCCCCGATCAACTTTGCCGCCTTGGCCGGCAGCAGCCCGAGATGCGGATCGAACGCCAGCCGGAAGATCTTCTCCGGCTGCGTCGCCGCCACCTCCTCGATGTCCATCCCCCCGGCGACTGACGCCATGATCACCGGCTTCCCCTGCGCCCGGTCGAGAGTGATCGAGACATACAGCTCCTGCGCAATGTCCGCCGTCTCCTCGACCAACACCTTGCGCACGACCTGCCCCTCGGCCCCCGTCTGGTGGGTCACGAGCCGCATCCCGAGGATCTTCCCCGCCACCTCGCGAGCCTCCTCGGGAGACTTCGCCAGCTTCACCCCGCCCCCCTTCCCCCGTCCGCCGGCATGGATCTGCGCCTTGACCACGCACCGTCCCCCCATCTCCGCACAGATCCGGCCCGCCTCCGCCGGCTCCTCCGTCACCTGCCCACGGGGCGTCGCCACCCCATACCGGCGCAGGATCTCCTTGGCTTGGTATTCATGGATCTTCAAGACACTCTCCTCCGAAACGGTGTACTGGAGTCTTCAGTCTCCTCGAGACGGCGAGACGAAATGGACCGGCTGAACCGAACGACGGTATCCCCCGGGAGGGGAAGGGTGGCCGCGGCCGGACCGGGCGATTAGCCCGGGCGGACGGGGGCCGGGGGGAGAGTGTAGCAGAGGGGGGCTGTCTACTGAGGAGAAGCTGGAGAGGCACTCACCGGATCAACCGGCCTGCGAGCTCCTCATAGGCCAGGAAACGACGATCTGCCGAAATCAACTGCGCGTCACTGGCAATGGCCGTTGCAATGATGATTCGATCCTGGGGATCGCGATGGTGCTCGGGTAGCTCCACGGCGAATTGAGACACCCGGGGCGTAATGGGAAGCAAGGTAACCCCTGACTCCTCGAGTGCCGCCTCGAGCCATACCGCGAGCTCCTTTGCGCTGCGCCGCGACAAGGCGAAAGCCGCCGGGAACAGTGACTCCCTCGACCTACAGCCACCGCTCCCGCAGTAGACTCTACTCTACGCCGTAACTACTCTACCTGCATTCGCCTACCCTGCATCTCCCACCTGTTTAACTTAATCGATTGCGGCGATCTCGTAGGTGCCGCCGCAGAAGCGCTGGATCAGCCGGCATGCTTCCTCGGCAGCCGCCCAATTGTATTCCCTCGGAGTTAGGTCTGTACCCTGGATCACGATCACGAAATCCCGTGTGTCGAGCGACAGCTTGACGCGGTCCGAATCTTTCGAGTCCAGCCATGCCAGGACCTGCGCCTGGTCGGCATAGAGGTAGTCTCCGGGCTGCGTGCGCTTCTCAATATCGCTGCCCACCGCGACGAAGGGCTCTCCCCCTGGAGAGAAACGGAAGGTCACCATATCGCCCTGCAGCTTGGCCATGTCGTGCACTCCCAGCGCCAGGAAATGATGGACCACGGCAATGTTGTAGCAGTCGACCGCGGTGTTGATCCGTGGCAGGCAGTTGATCCGATGAACTTGTCGCAGCAGCGTCTCAGCGGCCGGAGGAAATTTCTTGGCACTCCGGCCGATTTTCTGGACGAGCTTTCTATAGCCTTCAAGAACGGGGTTGGCCGCGAGATCCGCCTCTGATAGCCTCAAGACAGTCTCTACCGCTTCCTGCTTCAATGGTTCCAATTGGTCGTCCTGAATGCGGATCTCCACGCCCGAGACCTCCGCGACCACAATCGAATGGAGGCCAAGGGCCTTGACCTCCGGCTCCACCTTATACCTCAGTCTCATCTTTGCCTCCTATATCTCCGCAGGGCCCGTCCGTTTCTCGAACAGTCGAACCGCGGGATCTCCGTACAGGGTATAGCTGGACCAGCTCAGATCGCTTTCTGCATGGACGTCGTAAACTCGCTGACGGGCGATCCGGATGGCCACGCCCAGCGGCTCTCGATCAATCAGAATGCTGGAGTAGAAGGCCAGCGCAAAATCCGAGGCCGGCTCATCGAAGACCGGCCACATTGCCCCGATGTAGTAGCAGCCTGCACCAAGGAAGGTGGACGCGAGGCCAAAAGCCCGGTTGGATTCATCTGCGGGCCCCAGAAGCCAAGGGATCTCACGGCCGGACTCGCACGCGTTCATGAACGCGAGTAGAGGCGGGTCCTCGTCGATGAAACCCTTCAGAGTAGACGCCGGGACCTCGCGATTGGCGAGCACGAGGCTGGGCCCCTCCGGCGCCCCCTCCTCGCCATAGAACACATGGCCGGAAAAGTGGAAGACGTCATAGCCGCTCGACAGTTCCTCCAGGACGCGGGTACTTGTCGCTTCAGCTCCCACTAGGAGAGTCACTTCGACGTTACCCATGGCTCGGAGTTGCGTCGCGATTACGACGGCCTCGCTCCGCGAGGAAGGAAGCGAGAGTTGCGGATCTTCTTCCCGAGGGTCGCCCACCACCAAGAATCGGATCTTCTCCCGCGACCGACGTCGGACGCTCTGCGGCAAAACCTGATCCGAGTGGACACTCCGGGCCAAGTTATGCTGCAGGCAGAGATGAGAGTTGCCGTCGTGCAGGATCTCCCACGGGTGCTGCAAGAGGTCATCGCCGAGATTAAGCAGGACGCTCGTGGGTTGCTCGAGGCTGCGGAGTTGGTTGCGGATCGCCTGCGGCAGCAGCAGGCGGCTCAAGAGAGCGCCCAGCCGCCGCAACTCCTGGCTCAGGTGCACGGCTGGAGACAGTATGGCCTCTGAAGGAAGCTGGATCTGCAGCCCCCTCCGGATCGCCTCAGTCTGACAGGTCAGAAGTGCCAGTGCCCGCAGTGCGGACTGCAGCTCTGACTGATCGACACGGATTCGGATCGCCTTCCTCTGGATCACTGCACCTTGCTCATAGAGATAGAACGAGTAGGAGGCTCCCTGGCGCTCGATGGTCAGCTCTCTCCGGATCTGCGCCTGGCCCGGCCTAACTGCTAAGCTATGGCCAATTGCTAGGGTAGCGATGCTCGTCTTCAACCGACGGGCCAGGGCGGGGATGTCGAGGGTTGTCGGCCACGCGATCGTCTTCAGGCGGTCTGCCAGGACGGCTTCCGTGTCGCCAGTTCCTTCGAGAAGCTTCAGGAGCTCCCGACCGGCCAGCAACGTCTCCTCTCCAAGGTCCTGAAGCCGGGGAACCGTGGCAGCGAGTTGGCGGCGGGCCTCGGAGAAATTACCCTGGCAAGCTCGGGCCAGCGCCGTCAGTAGTCCAAGGCCTGCGGCTGGTTCCGACAAACCGGCTTCCTCGTAAGCACGATTCGCTTCCTCAAAGGCTGACACGGCTTCCGACAGGAAACCCATGTTCAGGAGCTCGATACCGGTCGCCCAGACCAGGAAGGGAGGCCGCGCATAGTTGCGCCAAGCCGTAGCCTCTCCAGTAATCTTGGTTTCGAAGTGGGCGAAAAGCACAGGATACTGCGACGAGGCGTAGCCCGGCCACTCATGGGAAAGGAGGGTGGAAGCGACGGAGATACCATCCACCTTGCGTGTGTTGTAGGAACTCATCATGCGATCCGTCATGGCCAGGAACCGCGAAGACACCGAAACGGCCAAGGATAACTCGCGGTTATAGAGTTCCTGCGCCGAGCCAACCTCGTCCAAAAACAGGTAGGTCACGATCGTGTCATACCAGCTCCACAAAGTATCGCCGATCAGGCCTGCGAAACGGTAGCGCTCGATCGAAAGCAGCAGCTTGCCGAGAGCCTCCCGGTAGCGGCTGCCCACGAGATCATCCAGTCCGCCCTGCCAGAGCACGTAAGAGGTGACCCGATAATCATAGGGCTCCGGCGGAGCCGCGCCGGGCGCGAGCAGAGAGACTTCAAGCCGTTCGAAAAGCTCTGGGTAACCGGAGTCCGCGAAGGCTCGAAACCCCTGGCTGAAGCGCTCTGCGGCCCGGCGGAGAACGGAAGGGTCTCTCTGTGCCTGCGCCGCGACGAGCGCCCGGCCCAGCTCCCAATGGCGACTCGAAAGACTCGCCACGCGCTGCCCATTCTCAAGGAGCAGCGTGCGCGCCTGGTCGAGGTTCCCGAGGAGGAGTGTGGCCCACACGGCCTTGAGCCAGCCGTCGACCACTATAGCCGCGGAGTGCTCCTCGGGCTGGAGAAGCACCGGCTTGAGCAGTTCCAGGACCTGCTGGAGCTCGCCCTTTTCGATGGCTTCGTCCACTGCGGCCCGTAGGCCGAGCTCATGGCCGGTGTAGGTCATTCACCGAGTCTCCGCTCAAGTCCGATCGATTTTCGTCTCTGGATCCAGGCGGACCGAAGCCAGCAGACCGGGCTGCACGTTCTCCTCGCTCTTCGACAAGGCAGCGACTCGCTGGGGCATCGACCAGATGTAGCAGAACCCTCTGCCCGCTGACTGCTCGAACGTGTTGTGGGCATCGTAGGTGGAGAGCGAAGGATTATACATGCCGAGGCAGGACTCGCGGCTCAGCACGGTGGCCGTGCCCTTGTAGAGCCTCAGCGAAACCTCGCCAGTGACGCGCTTCTGATCGCCGTCGATGAAGGCGTCTAGCGACCGGCGCAGCCGGGAGAACCAAAGCCCGTAGTAAACCAGCTCCGAATACTTCTGTGAGATCATCTCCTTGAAATGGAGGGTGTCGCGATCAAGGACCAAGTTCTCCAACTCCCGATGAGCCATGTGCAGCACTGTGCCCGCAGGGCTCTCGTACACGCCGCGCGTCTTGATCCCCACGAGGCGGTTTTCGAGGATATCGATCCGGCCGATGCCGTGCCGGCCTGCGAGTTCGTTGAGGGTCTCGACCAACTCTAACGGATCGCAGATGCGACCGTTGAGCGAGGTCGGCACTCCTTCGTCGAAGCCGATGGTGACGTCCTCGGAGGTCTCGGGCGCCTTGGCCGGGGGCGTGGTGATCTGGTAGACCTCCGCCGCCGGAGCAAGGCTGAGATCGTCCAAGGGGCCGCACTCTATGCTCGTGCCCCAGATGTTCGTGTCTATGCTATAGAGCTTGTCGTCTGACAGTGGAATGGCTATGCCGTGCTGCCGGGCATAGGCGATCTCGTCGGCCCTGGATCTCATCTCCCATTCGATCACGGGCGCGATGACCGGCAGATTGGCCGCCAGGGCCACGATGCTCGAATAGAAGCGGACCTGATCGTTGCCTTTGCCTGTGGCACCGTGCGCCACGGCGTCCGCTCCTTCGGCGAGTGCGATCTCGACCATGCGCTTGGCAATCAGAGGGCGGCCGAGCGGAGCTGCGAGCAGGTACTTACCTTCATAAGCTGCGTGCGCCCGGAGCGCCCGGAACGCGTACTCCAGGATAAATTCGTGGCGCAGGTCCTCCACGTACACCTTGGAGGCTCCCGTCTTCCAGGCCTTTTCTTCGATCTGCCCCATGTCCTCGAACTGGCCGATATTGGCGCAGAAGGCGATGACCTCGGCCGAGTAGCGGTCCTGGAGCCACTTGAGGGCGACGGATGTATCGAGACCACCCGAATAAGCGAGAACGATCTTCATATATATTTCTCCTATGTCTCCACACTGTCCAGAAGGTCGCTCAGCGTCTCCCCCCCGACGAACCGAGAGGTAATGTCAAGCATCCGTGCCAAGGCCTGCTGAATGGCTGTGGTACGGCTTCGGCAAAGGCCCAACAGTCGATCGTGCTCTGCCCCGATCTCTCCCAGGATCTCCACCACGCATTCGGGGGCCGTTCCCCCGGCGCTGCGCTGGCGTCGCATGGCCTGGGCAGGGTCAACCAACTCGCGCAAGGTCGCTGCGTCCATCTCGACGCCCAGTTGCCCCAGGATGCCGAGCACGAAATCGCTGTCGGCCGGTGTTCGCCCCTTCCTTTCCATTTCGAGCACGAGCCTGCCGGTGATCCGGTGGGCATCGCGGAATGGCATGCTCTTCTCGCGGGTGAGATAGTTGGCGAGCTCGGTGATAGTCGAGAAGCTCTCGAGGCAGGCCTGCGCGGCGCGGTCGCCCTTGAAGCGCACACTCGCCATCTGCGCACGCAGGATCGACGCCGAGCTGATCGAGATCTCGAGGGCGCGCCAAACCGGGGGCTTGTCCTCCTGGAGGTCGCAGCAGTAACCCATAGGTAAGCTCTTGACAACGGTCAGGAGATGCATCAGCGCGCCGTACACTCCGCCGGCTCGGGCCCGTCCCAATTCCGCGACGACAGGGTTCTTCTTCTGCGGCATGATCGAACTGCCGGTCGCGAAGCTGTCTTCCACCTGCAGCACCCGGTTCTCGAAGCTGCTCCAGATGACGATCTCTTCGGAGATGCGAGAGACATTGCTCATGAAGATGGCCATTGCGGCCAGTGGCTCGAGCAGGAAGTCGCGGCTGCTCGTAGCATCGAGAGCGTGCAGTGTAAGGCTGTCGAAGCCTAGCAGCGCGGTCGTAAGGTTCCGATCGATGGGAAACGAGGTTCCGGCCAAGGCGCAGGCGCCGAGCGGATTCCGGTTCACAGTCTCGGACGATTGCAAAAGGCGGCACGCATCGCGCAGAAAGATGGTTGCGTGGCAGCTCAGCCAGAATCCGTAGCTGATGGGCTGGGCGGCCTGTGAATGGGTGTAGCCAAGAAGGAGCTGATCGGTCGCCGTCCGTGCCTTGTCCGACAGCAACTCGACCAAGGCCAGCACCTCAGAAACGAGCCGCAGGAGCTCCTCCCGCACATATAGCCGCGCGTCCGTGACCACCTGGTCATTCCGGGAACGCGCCGTGTGCATCCGGCCGCCCAGAGGGCCCAACTCCTCGATCACGAGGCTCTCGATATTGAGATGGACATCCTCCAACTCCATCCGGAGTTGGAGCTCGCTTCGTCTGGCGCGCTCCAGCAGCCCGAGCAGGCTGCGCAGGATGGCTCGGCCATCGTCCTGAGGCAGGATGTCCTGGCGGCAGAGCATGAGAACGTGCGCGATGCTCCCGTGTAGATCACTCGTGAGCATCCGCTGATCGATGTCGGTGGTCTGTGTATACACCAGGGTTTCCTGATTTGGTTCCTGCTGGAAACGACCATCCCAGAGTTTCATATGATCTCTCGTGGGAGCCGGGATCAGGAGCCCAGATAGGTGCTCATCTTGCGGAAGTACTCGGTGGCTGGGACCGACTCTCCACCGTCCTCCTGCACGGTCACCAGGATAAGGCCTTGGTTTTGCTCGGCGCTGCCGTTGCGGCCGCAGAGTACAACCACACCCTGGGGGACCTTGCAGAAGATGCGCCCGGGAGTGCCGCCGTAGTGCTTGTCTGCCCTCGCGGCCCGCTTGATCCTCAGACGCTTCCCCTCGTAATAGGTAAACGCGTTGGGATAGGGATCGGACTGGGCACGGATCAGATTGTACACGTCACACCAGGGACGGTTCCAATCGATCAGGCTGTCCCGTTCCGTGCGCTTGTGGAAAAAGGTCGCCTGAGCGTAGTCCTGGGGCGCGTATGTGGCTTTGCCAGAAGCGATCAGATCCAGGGTCTCGAGAACCATCCCGGGAAAGAGCGGCAACGTCTTGTGAAAGATGTCTGTGGCCGTCTCGTCCGGCCCAATCTCGACACTGCGCTGCAGCAGGATGTCGCCTAAGTCGAGTTCGTCGTTCATCTGGTGTACAGTGACTCCGGTCCTGGTCTCGCTATTGATGATCGACCAATTGATGGGAGCGAAGCCTCCATACCGGGGCAGAAGCGCGTCGTGGATGTTGATGCCGCCCCAGCGCGGGATGGACAGCACCTGGGAGCCTAACCAGGTGCGCCAGTCCGAAGACACAATGATGTCCGCCTGCGCCTGCCGCACCGATTCGACCGATTCAGGGTCGTTGGCGTACACCTTCTCCAGCACCGGGATCCCATTCTCCGCTGCAAGAGCCTTGACCGAATCGTTCCAGATTGTCTCGTAAACATGGTCGCTTTCGGGATGAGTGATCACGAGAGCCACCTCATGGTCGGACTCCAGAAGTCCCTTGAGCGTCAGATGTCCCCAGGTTTGAAACCCCATGAACACCACTCGCATAGTCGATCGGCCTCCTTTCTTCTCGGTGCGACTCAGGCCAGGATACGTAGACACTTGCCGCAGCCGATAATTCGATTGTTCTCACGCAGGACGAAATTGGCCAGGCGCGGGAAATCCGCTCTCTCTTCGATGCAACAAGGTGTGTGCAGAGCCACTCGCGCCTCGACGATCTCGCCGGTATTGGGAATGTACTCATCGTCCCTGAGGTCGACCTGGAAGTGATCCTTGCTCAGGATCGTTTGGATGCGGGCGGTCGTCTGCGCGACGTGAGGATGCAGTCGGTACTCCTTGCCCGAATACACGATGTCCGGCTCGAAAAAGACGATCGAGGCCTCGATCTCGCGCGCGACCCTAGGCCGCTGGGTTACCTGCCCGAGCACTCCGCCGTTGCGGAACGCGGAGCGCACCTCCTTCAGGTCCTTCCAGTTGGGTACGTTGAGGGAGAGGATGGTTCGCGCCTTGGCCTCCTCCACCTGCTCCGATTTACCCTCAGTGACTCCCTTTGCGAGATGCAGGGAGCGGACATTTGCGCAAACCTCCCGGTTGCCAATCGTGCTGACAGGCTCCGCGAGCAGTCGGTCCCCGGCCCGGAGGGTTCCCGACTCCAGTGTGCCCACCAGGACCGTGCCGACACCAGGCGGAGAAAGGATCTCGCGGCCCCCTTCGATCGTGAAGCGGATCTGGGAACCGCTTGCCTCGCCCTCAACCTCTGCGGTACTGCGGAGGAGGCTGGTCAGGTCTGGACCACCATACCAGGGCGTCAGCGAGGTCTCAAAGCTGCCCGTAATGCCGGAGTCCGCGAGAGCCGAGATCGGCAAGATCGGCGTGTCCTCTCTGAGGCCGAACGGACCGATCAGCCGGCCGGTGATCTGCTCGCAGATGGATTCGAAAGCCGCTTGGCGCGCCTCCTTGCTGTACTCATCCACCTTGGTGACGCAGAAGGCCAGGATTGGCACCTCGAAGGCCTTGGTGATCCGGCAGATGGATTCGGTGCCGATGTTGACGCCCTTCTTCATGTCGACAGCGACGATGACTCGATCGGCGAGGAAGATACCGTACACGATGTTGTTGACAAAGCGCGGATAGCCCGGAGTGTCGATGAGAGTGAGCCGCACTCGGTCCAAATTGATGCTTGCGCGGGCAGGGAAGTTAGTCCGGCTAGGATCGTCCAACTCGTTTTGCTCGCCGCGCGTGAACGTATCAGTCCGGTGACGGAGGAAGACCAGGTTGAATTTGTTGAAATCTTTACCCTTCTCTCGTGCTTCGCTCTCCATGGCCTCGAGCTGGCTGGGTGAGATTGCGTTGAACTCGTATGCGAGCCTCCCCGCGAGCGTGGATTTTCCGTGCTTCGCATGGCCACATATCGCCAAATGCAAGTTTGAGAGCATCACTCCCGCACCTCGCTTTCGGGGTGCATCCTGCACAGGGGCATGGTCATGCACCGCGGACCTCCCAACCCGCGCACGAGCTCGGAGCCTTCGATTTCGAGGACCTCTACCCCCTCACGCCGCATCGCCGCGTTGGTATGGATGTTGCGGTCGTAGGATATCACCACTCCGGGCGCGATGGCAAACATATTGGTTCCATCGGCTCCCTGCTCTCGTGCGGCATATTTGGTCTGGTTGTCGCCAGTGTTGACTACGACTATTTGCGTTCCGAACTCGTCTTCCAGTATGGACTTGAAACGCCGGTGCTCCTTGCGCGGAAAAGCGATCATCTCGCCGCCCGGAACTAGTAAGGGCTCGTAGCAGCGGATCTCGGTGATGTTATCGATCACATCCGGGTAGGCTACTACCATGCCCTTGCCGATAATGGTGAAGACCGTATCCAGGTGCATGTATGCGCGGGCAACTGGGATGTTGATCTCGTACACCCGCTGAGCGCGCCCGGTGGCAAACAGCTTTGTGGCCAGGTTAGCAATCGTTTCGGAGCGAGTCCTCTGGCTGCATCCGACGGCGACCGCATGCTCGTTGAGAACAAGGATGTCTCCCCCTTCGATCGTGAAGGGCCTGTCCTCGGTCGCTGTGTTTCCGTAGATAATTTGGGTTCCGGCCAGTCGGGGGTGGTATTGGAAAACAGCGCGAACGATTAGCGTCTCCCGAATCCGGGCCTGAAAATGCGCCTTGCAGGAGATAAGCCCATCATCAACGATAACCCCAGGATCCCGCGAGAAGTAGCTGTTCGGGATCGGCTCGAGAATGAAGTAGTCGTCGCGAGAATTGATCGACGCAAGCTTGAGCGGGGAGCGCTCTTGCAATTCCTGCGCAGTGATCCCTGTAAATAGCAAGGACCGGATCTCATCATTCGAAAAATAGTCAAGAAGCGCAGGGGCGATGCTCGGCTGGCCACTCAGAAGGCAGGCTTGGGTGATAATCTTGCGCCTGACTTTTGCATTTTCCAGGATGTCAGTAACTAGATTCTCCAGGCAAAGGACTTCGATGCCCCGCTCGATCATCAGCCTGCAGAAGCTATCGTGCTCTCTCTGCATTCTTTTGAGAAACGGGATGTCCTCGAAGAGGAGATTGTTCTTGTTGTCCGGACTTAGCCGGTCGACCTCTTGCCCCGGCCGATGGACAAGCACGGCCTTCAACAGGTCGTACTCGGAACGGATCGAGCAATGAATTGGGGCCGACATTGAGAGAGGAAGAGAAATAGAATCTGCCGGCTGCGATTGAACGGAGTCGCTCATTTGCTGGCACCTTGGACGATAGTTGATCGATAGCTACTGGATGGAGAGAGCCGATTCTCCCTCGTCCTGACCGTCTCGGGTGAGGGACCTGCAGCGGGTTCGATTCTCTATTGCAGCTTCTATTGTGTGAAACTCATGCATAGACAGCACCGCTATAGAGTCAGGTCTACGGTTACATACTCGTATGAGCGGGGGCCCCTTACAATGGAAAATCCGGTGCGCGCTTCTCTTTTGAATCCAGAGCAGGGAGTAGGTGTCATGTGCCTATAGACACCTCCCCCCCAAGGTATGTTTAGGACCTCGGCTCTAGGTCGAGAGAGGGCAAAACGGAGCGCGGGGAGGAGCGGTGGAGCGGCGGAAAGGGTGCCGAGGGAAAAAGGTGCGCCCGGGAAAGGGTAGAGTCGACGGCGGGCGCGGTGTCTGTAGGTCGAGGGAGTAGCTGTTGCCGGCGGCTTTCGCCACAGTGCTGGGGCGGAGAAGGTGCCACGGGAACAGAGAAGAGAACCTCGCCCGACCACCGCCACCACCCGCCTTCGGCGCCCGGCAGCCTCCGTGTTCATGACACCTGTGTCGCTCATGTCCTTAAGAGATGGCCTTCCCACCCTCTCCCGAGCTGCTCCCCCGCCTTGACGGCCGCCCCGAGACCCGCTCAACTCGCCTGTCAGGTAGACTTCCCCTCTCCGACCTGACCAGACGGCGATCTCAAAGCGGAATTCAGGCGGGGGCGGGTAGCCGGCGGTCGTCAGCCACCGACGAACGGAAGAGCCGGCGGAAAGCCACCCCGCCGGGAAGATCGCGGCGCGGTCCCCAGCCCGCAGCTTCTCCGCCGCCTCCCGGTAGGCGGCGACGAAGGCGCGGTATCCTTCATAGAGAACGAGGCGCACCTTTCGCGACGCGGCGTGGCGACAGGTGCCAGCCGAGTGGTGATGGACAAGGGAACTAACCCCGTTTGCGTCGCAGTCTCTATTGCAACACAAACGGCCTTCGTGTTCCAATCCGTCCGGGAGCCACGATGACACCCAGCGAATTCGAGCACCGGAAGCGCGCGCTGGAGGAGCAGCTCCGGGCGGGGATCGAGATGCTGCAGAAGAGCTACCAGATCCAGCTCCGGGCCTTGGAGCTGGTGCGGTGGAGCGAAGGCACGGCCGGAGATTTGCCGGACGGATCGCCGGAGAGGGAGCCGCTCCGGCGGCGGTCGGACTGGAGCGAGCCGGGGGTGCTCCTCTCTCGCGTCGAGAGGGCGCTCGGTCAGCTCCCCGACGAGGTGACGAAGAATGACGTCATCCGCGTGCTCGGCTTCACTCCCGAGCCTGGGGGCGCCGCCGCTCACGCGCCCCGCAGGCGCCCGGCGGCTTCACGCAGCTCTGCGGCCAGCTTCTCGAAGTCTTCCAGGTCCGAGCGCAGGATCGAGTAGAGCTCTTCCCCGGTGACCTCTTGATAGAAGTGGACCAGCCGGTTGCGAAAGCCTGCGATCTGACGCGTCACATCCCCCAAGTGGGGGTCACGGATCAGGTCCTCCTCGACCGCTACGCGAGCCAGCTCTTTGGACTCCAAAACGCCGCGGCCGGAGGTCTTGGCAACGAGGTGCCGCAGCAGGTCGAAGAAGGCCTGGATGGCTCGGCGCAGGAGCGATTCCGCGGCAGGCGGATTACGTCGGTCCGCCAGGAACTCGGCGAGGGAGGATTGGGGCAAGGCGCGGAGATCCCGCAGGGACGTCGCGATGAGCTCCAGGGAGTCGCCGACGACTTTGAGGTCGATCGCTTCGCGGGTCATGTGGTGCTGAACCCAAAGCGCTCGCGCTCGATCTGCCGCTGGATCGGCAGGAGCTCCTCAGCGCGGTTCATGACCACCAGCTCCCAGCGGTTGGCGAACGTCGGATCGGGCGCGGCGACCCGGTGGCCGTCGATGGCATGGAACTGAAACAGAGGATCGAGCCGCTGCAGGGGGACGAGGTCGACCCGCATCGGCGCGAAGAGGTCTTCGAGGTCGACCTGGAGGAGCGACAGGCGGCGCGGATCAAAGCCCGGGTCGCGGAAGACCACCCCGACGTCCAAGTCGGAGTCCTCGGCGGCGACGGGCTCGCCCTGCAAGCGGCGCAGGCCGTCGTCCGCTCGCGAGCCGAACAGGTAGACGGCCGCGAGGCCGAAGCGCTCACAGAGCCGGTCGAGAGGCGGGTGTCCAACCACGAGGCGAGTATATCTGCCGCAGCCCGCCGGCGAAGCCTTCAATCCTCCAGGTCTTCCAGCTTCATCTTGAAGTGGATGAAGGCCTCCATGTCGAGGCGTGCCTCGATGAGCTCCCGCCGCGTCCTGGTGTTGGCATCGAATCGGTCGAGGATCTTCTCCCGCAGGCGCTGGTAGGGGCCCAAGGGGTTCGCCGAGCCGTCCTCGGCATCTTCCGCCGCCTTTCTCTGGAAGTCCATCCAGAAGGAGAACAGCGCCTCGAGGACGACGTCTGCGAGGCGCAGGCCCAAGGCATCACAGATCGCGGTGACGAACTTGGGCCGCATCGGGCCTTGGCCCATCTCGATCCGGCGCAAGGTTCCGTCGCTGATGCGGACTGTCTCGGCAAGCGACAACTGGCTGACGTGTTTCTCTTTCCGGGCTCGCAAGAGGACCGCGCCGAGGTAGGGGCCAAAGAAGTCTTCATAATCGTCGAACGACCTGGGATTCGTCATCGACGAGCATGGTAAAAAGGGCGGCCCCCAGGGTCAATGGCGGCGGAAAGGGATCGCCGCTGATCGGCAGGAAGGAAAAGTTGAGCAGTCCGCGAATTCTTTGCGTATTCATGGCATCAGACCGCTTGGCGTGACGGGAATCGCTCACTTCATCCGCACGGACTCACTTTCCGAGGACGAATATTCCTTCCAGCCGATGGAATACGCCCCGCAGCGCGACGTGGGTCTGTTTCTCCAGGATTAAGACGCCGTAAAGACGCAACGGCGGACCACCCCAGCACCTGATACCATTCCCCGGCTATGTCTCTCGCCACGGTCCTTTCCTGGTCGGTCCCGGCCGCGATCCGCAAACGGGGAGCCAAGTACGTGCAGGACGGCTTCGTCGAGCTGACCGTCTGCACCGCCAAGCGGGTGGAGGCCACGGTCACCGGGACGGAGGAGTACGCGGTCGCCCTCGATCGCGAGGACAAGCTGGTATGGGCCACCTGCACCTGCCTCTACTTCAGCGATCGCGGCGAGGTCTGCAAGCACGTCTGGGCCACGGTCCTCGCCGCGGACTCCAGAGGCGGGCTCCGCGGCCCGCGCGGAGGGCTGCCCAACGAGCTCATCGCCGGCTCCGTCGAATGGGCCGAGGACCTCGCCGATCTGAAGGACGAAGAGGAGGACCGGCCGCACGCGGAATTCCCCATGAGCTCCGTCCCGCTTCGTCAGCTGCCGGCGCCTCCAGCCGCTCCCGCTCCACGCCCTCCGGGATGGCGGGAGGCCCTGGCGCCGCTGGCCGCCGCCGTGATGGTCCCGCCGATGCATGACGGCGAGATCCTCTACGTGGTCGACCTGACGGGCAGCGTACAGAGGCAGGGGCTCCGCCTCGAGGTCCTCACCTTCCGCCGCAAACAGGACGGCTCGCGCGGCGCCCTCAAGCCGCTGCGTATCAGCCGCCTCCAGATGTCCACCCTGCGCGATTCCTGCGACCGGGAGCTGCTCTCTCTGCTCGCGGGAGCGATCCATGGCGAACCGTGGTCGGTGTACTACGCCGAGCGCCAGGAGATCCCTTCGCAACTGATCGTGCCGGACGACCTGGCTCCGGAGGTGGCGCGGCGTCTTTGCGCTACGGGCCGCTGCCACCTGCGCAGCGGGCCGCAACACGAGATCGAGGAGCAGCCGCTCCGCTTCGACGCCGGCCCACCCTGGGAGCTGTGGCTGGCGGTGCGCGAGGAGGAGGACGGCGCCTGCGAGGTGGTGCCGGAGCTGCGGCTCGGCGAGAGGCGCATCGACGCGCGCGTGATCAACCTTCTGCCCCGTGCCGGCCTGCTGTTCACCCGCGACGTGCTGGCGCGGATCGACGCCGGCGGCGCGTGGCGGTGGCTGCCGCTCTTGCGCCAGGCAGGGCCGCTCCGCGTGCCCGCCGCGGAACGCGAGGACTTCCTCGCCGTCCTCCTCGCAGCGGCCGACCTTCCCCGCCTCGATCTGCCCGCCGCCATGCGGGTCGAGGAGGCGGAGGCGACGCCGCAGCCGCGGCTCCGCCTGCTGCCGCCGCCCCGCCAGGCCTACACCTTCCGCGAATGGCCGGAGGCCAAGGTGTCGTTCCTCTATGCCGGGCGTGACGTGCCGGCCAGCTCGGGGGTGCGCGGCGTCTATGAGCAGGAGACGCGCCGCTTCCTCTTGCGCGACCGCGCGGCGGAGGAACGCGCCCAGGAGCGCCTGGCGGCCCTGGGGTTCCGCCCCGGTGCGGCCGAGCCGCCGTCCCGCGAGCCTTTCCCCCGCGAGCCGGTCCTGCGCGTGCCGCCGAGCCGCGTGCCGGAAGCGGTGCGCGTGCTCCTCGCCGAAGGGTGGTCGGTCGAGGCGCAGGGCAAGCTCTATCGCTCGCCGGGTCAATTCGAGATCCGGGTCGCGTCAGGGATCGACTGGTTCGAGCTTCGCGGTGACGTCGAATTCGCGGGGGAGACGGTCGGCCTGCCGCAGCTCCTCGCCGCAATCCGCCGCGGCGAGGGGTTCGTGCCGCTGGGCGACGGCAGCGTCGGTCTCCTCCCCGAGGAATGGATGAAGCGCTGGGCGCCTCTCGCCGAGCTCGGACAGGCGGACGGGGACCACCTGCGGTTCACGGTGCCGCAGGCGGTGCTGCTCGACGCCTGGCTCGCCGACGAGCCGACCGTCACCTGCGACGCGACGTTCGCCCGCGCCCGCGAGCGGTTACGGGGATTCGCGGGGATCGCTCCCGCCGCGGCGCCCGCCGGATTCCGGGGTACCCTTCGCGCGTACCAGGAGGTCGGCCTCGGCTGGCTCCACTTCCTGCGCGACTTCGGCTTGGGCGGCTGTCTGGCGGACGACATGGGGCTCGGCAAGACGATCCAGGTCCTGGCTCTCCTCGAAGACCGGCGCACGCTGCGGGCGGCCGCCCAGGAGCTACCGCTGCCGCCGTCGCTCGTCGTCGTCCCCCGATCGCTGGTGTTCAACTGGCTGGCCGAGGCGGCGGCCTTCACCCCGGCGCTGCGCGTCCGCGATCACACCGGCGCCGGCCGTGCTCAGGACGAAGCGCCGTTCACCGACTGTGACGTGATGCTCATCACCTACGGCACCCTGCGGCGCGATATCGCCGTCCTCAAGGAGGCGGAATTCGACTACGTGATCCTCGACGAGGCGCAGGCGATCAAGAACGCGAGCAGCCAGACGGCGAAGGCGGCCCGCCTGCTGCGCGGCCGGCACCGCCTGGCGCTCACCGGCACGCCGATCGAGAACCATCTGGGCGAGCTGTGGAGCCTGCTCGAGTTCCTGAATCCCGGCTTCCTCGGCAAGTCTGCGAATGGAACGAATCGCGGCATCTCCCGCGGAGCGCGAGCGCCCGCGCTGCGCGATCCGGGCCATACGTTGCAGCAGAACCTGGGCCGCGCTCTGCGTCCGCTGATCCTCCGCCGCACCAAGCAGCAGGTGGCCCCGGAGCTGCCGGCGCGGGTGGAGCAGACGCTCTTCTGCGAGCTGCCCGCGAAGCAGCGCCGGCTCTACGACGAGCTGCGCGAATACTACCGGGCGGTCCTTGAGAAGCGCATCGGCGACCAGGGGCTGGGGCGCGCCAAATTTCTGGCGCTGGAGGCTCTCCTCCGCCTGCGCCAGGCGGCCTGCCATCCGGCGCTCCTCGACCGCGGCACCGCGGACGAGCCGTGCGCCAAGCTGGAGGCCCTCCTCCCGCAGCTCGGCGAGGTGCTCGCCGAGGGGCACAAGGCGCTCGTCTTCTCCCAGTTCACCAGCTTCCTCGCCCTGCTACGCGGCCAACTCGAGCGCGCCGGGCTCCCCTATCTCTATCTCGACGGGCAGACCAAGGACCGCCAGGCGCGCGTCGAAGAGTTCCAGTCCAACGGCTGTGCGCTCTTCCTGATCAGCCTGAAGGCGGGCGGCCTCGGCCTCAACCTCACCGCCGCGGACTACGTCTACCTGCTCGATCCGTGGTGGAACCCGGCGGTCGAGGCGCAGGCCGTCGACCGCGCCCACCGCATCGGACAGGCGCGCACGGTCTTCGCCTATCGCCTCGTCGCCCGCGACACGGTCGAGGAGAAGATCCTGGAGCTGCAGAAGGGCAAGCGCGCCCTCGCTGACGCCATCGTCCAGGCCGACCAGAGCCTGATGGCGCACCTGACCCGCGAGGACCTGGAGCTGCTGTTGTCGTGAGCTTGGGCCATCGGGACCAGGACCCCCTCGCCTGACCCGGTTTCCTTGACGGCGGGCACCTTGGATGTGGGGGAACGGATCCCCGCCACGCACAAAGGAGCCCGCGATGAAGAAGACCCAGAAGAAGCTGTCACTCAACCGGGAGACCGTCCGCAATCTGGAGACCTCGGGCCTCCAGGACGTCCGCGCCGGTTATCCGGGGTTCCCCCGCTGAGCCACGCCGCCAGCGGCGAGGACTGCTGCATCACCACCCACTGAGAGGGGCGCGCAATCAGTAGCTCTTGGCGAAGACCGCGGTCGCCTTCTTCTCGCCGCCGCAGACCACGCAGCGGTCCAGGCCTCCGTCGTCCACCGGATCGATCGGCAGGCAGCGGATGGTGACCTTGAGCGCCTCTTTGATCTCGTTCTCGCACGCGGTGCCGCCGCACCACGGGGAGACCGCGAAACCGCCGTGGATCTCGGGCTTCTCGGGGTTCCGCGGCGTGAAGAAGGCGAAGAAGTCCTCGCGCGACGCGATGGGACGCATGTTCTCGGCGCGGAAGCGCTTGGCGCGCTCGAAGAGGCCGGCCTGCATCTCGCCCAAGATCTCGACGAGGCGCATGGGCAGCTCGGCGCGCGGGACGTCCAGCCGTTCGGACTTCTCGGTGGCGGACCGGTCGCGGCGGGCGAGCGAGACGGTGCCGCGCTCCACGTCGCGGGGTCCGATCTCCAGGCGGACGGGGATGCCCTTCTTGATCCACTCCCACTGCTTCTGGCCGCCGCGCCCCTCCCGGTTGTCGATCTCGACGAGGACGGGCCGGCCCTCGAACGAGCAGGCGCGCAGCTCGGCGGCCACCTGGTCGACGTAATCGAGCACCTGGCCGCGCGTGTCGTCGCCGCGCAGGATGGGCAGGATGACGGCATGCGCGGGAGCGATGCGCGGCGGCAGGACGAGGCCGTCGTCGTCGCCGTGGGTCATGATGAGCCCCCCGATCATGCGCGTCGACATCCCCCATGAGGTGGTCCAGACGTGCTCTTCCGTCCCTTCGCGCGACTGGAACTCGATCTCGCTGGCGCGGGCGAAGTTCTGGCCGAGGAAGTGCGAAGTGCCGGCCTGGAGCGCCTTGCGGTCCTGCATCATGGCCTCGATCGAGTAGGTGTCGACGGCGCCCGGGAAGCGCTCGCTGTCCGTTTTCAACCCGCGCAGGACCGGTATGGCCACGAACGTTTCCGCGAAGTGAGCGTAGACGTCGAGCATCCGCCGGGTCTCCTCGCGCGCCTCGTCCGCGGTCTCGTGCGCGGTGTGCCCCTCCTGCCAGAGGAACTCGGAGGTGCGCAGGAACATCCGCGTGCGCAGCTCCCAGCGCACGACGTTGGCCCACTGGTTGATCAGCAGCGGCAGGTCGCGGTAGCTCTGGATCCACTTGGCGAACATGGCGCCGATGATGGTCTCGGAGGTGGGGCGGACGACGAGCGGCTCGTCCAGGCGCGCCTCCGGATCGGGGATCAGCTCGCCGTCTTTGTTCTGCACCAGGCGATGGTGGGTGACGACGGCGCACTCCTTGGCGAAGCCTTCGACGTGCTCGGCCTCTTTCTCCAGGAAGGACACGGGGATGAAGAGCGGGAAGTAGGCGTTCCTGTGCCCCGTCGCCTTGAACAGCGTGTCGAGCTCGCGCTGGATGTTCTCCCACAGGGCATAGCCCCACGGCTTGATGACCATGCAGCCGCGCACGGGCGAGCTCTCGGCCAGGTCGGCGGCCTTGACGACCTGCTGGTACCACTCGGCGTAGTCCTCGCTGCGGGTGGGCGAGATCGCGCTGTTCGTCGTCTTGGTCTGGGCCATCGGTCCTCTCCCCGGGGAGTCAACGTGCGCCGGGGATGGTACACCAACCGCGCCGGCCGCCCTTCGTAATCTTCTCCGTAATGTCCGTGGCGCAGACTTGCTCCATCTCTGGTTGGACATGGCTGGCGTCGGTGGGGCAGCCGGCTCTCGCGAAGGTGGCGCGAGAGCCGGCGGGCGGGACGGGGGGAGGTGTGTGCCCTGGCCCCGCTCCCACCGTCCGTTCTCGACCGCACTTCCGTCCTCTCGATCGTCCTTGCGAGCGCTTCCCCCCTTGGAGAAGAACGTTGGCACGTTCCTTGCCCAATCTCAAGGCGAGAGACGGCGCGGTGCCGATCTCGGATTTCGGACTTCCACCCTGCTTTCCGGCACCGCAGAACGCAACGAGGTGACTTATGAGAGCAACGCGCATCGTACTTCTCGCCCTGGTCCTCTCGGGCGCCCTTGCGGGGGCGGGCTCCGCGCTGACCACGGTCTCGGCGGGGCTGCACATCGGCCCGTCGGGCCGCGCGGCGGTGGACCTCGGCTTTTTTTACGACGACCTCGCCCCCTACGGGCATTGGGTCCAGAGCGCCAGCTACGGCTGGGTGTGGACGCCGCGCGTCCATCGGGCCCACTGGCGGCCGTACCTGTACGGCCACTGGGTGTGGACCGACTATGGCTGGACCTGGGTTTCGGACGAGCCCTACGGCTGGGCGTGCTACCACTATGGACGCTGGATCGACGACGCCTCCTACGGCTGGGAATGGGTCCCCGGATATGACTGGGGTCCAGCCTGGGTAAGCTGGCAGGAGGGCGGCGACTACATCGGTTGGGCGGCGCTGTCCCCCGCGGTCGACATCCGCGCCGGCCGCTTTGACGTCGGCATCGCGCCCGCGGACTTCGTCTTCGTGCCCGAGCGCCAGTTCCTGGCGCCGCGTCTCGCCAGCTATGCGGCCCCAATCGGCCAAGTGAACGGCATCTTCCCGCGCACCCGCGCTTTCAACAACTACCAGTTCGCGAACCAGCGGGTGATCAACCAGGGCGTGCCGATGGACCGCATCCAGCGGGCGATCGGCCGCACGGTGCCGCGCTTCCAGTTGGCTGACGCGGCATGGACTCAGCGCCGCCAGGAGCGGATCGCGGGGAACCGGGTCGCCATGTTCCGGCCGCAGGTGACGAAGGCAAGCCGGGTGGATCCGCCGCCCGCACGCCCGCTCGCACGGCGTTCGGTCGTGGCCGCCTCCGCCGCCGCGGCCGGCGCGGCTCTCCGGCAGCAGAACGCCCGGCAGAATCGCGGCCAGACGATCGCCAATGAGCGCCGGTTCGGGCAGCAAGGCCGTCTGATGAGCCAGAACGCGCGGCAGAACCACGGCCAGCAGATCGCCAGCCAACGGCGCTTCGGGCAGCAGGGCCGGGCGATGCGCCAGAAGGCGCAGCAGAATCACGGCCAACAGATCGCAAACGAGCGGCGTTTCGGGCAGCAAGGCCGGGCGATGCGACAGCAGCAGATTCGGCAGCAAGGCCCAAACGGCCGCGTAGCCCGGCAGCAACAGCTCCGGCAACAGGGCCCGCCCGGACGCATGGCGCGCCAGCAGCAGGTCCGGCAGGAGCGCCAGCTCCGGCAGCAAGGCCGGCAGGGACTGGGCCCGCGGATGGAGCTCCGCCAGCATGGGCGCCCGCAGCGTCCTCAGGCGGTGGCCCCGATGAGGGAGCAGCGGCCGGCGGTCGAGCGCAGGCAACGGCAGGGTCCGCCGCCGCAGCGCATGATGGCCCAGCCACGGCCCCAGCGTGAGATGAGGCAGCCGCGGTCCCAGGGCGGCCCGCCGCCGATGCGGGCCGAGCGCGCGCAGCGGCAGGGTCCGCCACCGCAGCGGATGATGGCCCAGCCACGGCAGCAGCCGCGGCCGCAACCGCAGGGCAACCCGAATCGCGGGCGGGGCGGCCCGGGCCAGGGTCAGCACCCGAACCGTGACCGCAACAAGCCGCCCGGCCAGGGGTAGTCAACCCTCATCCAATCCCATACCTCGGAGCCCGGCATCGCCGGGCTCCTTTGTTTTCCCTCCTCGGGCACGATTCTTGCCCTATTTCCCCGCCGACAACAGAGAGGTGACCCGCATGAAAAGCACACGCATCATTCTTGTCGCCCTGTTCCTCGCCGCCGCCTTCGCCGCGGCAGGCTCCGCCGCGACCTCGATCTCGGCAGGGATCCACATCGGCCCGTCGGGCCGTGCCTCGGTGGACCTGGGCTTCTTCTACGACGACCTCGCCTCCTACGGCAACTGGGTGGAGCGCCCGCACTACGGCTGGGTGTGGCACCCGCGGGCCGTGGCGTCCACTTGGCGGCCCTATGCCTACGGGCACTGGGCGTGGACCGACGAGGGCTGGATCTGGATCTCGGACGAGCCTTACGGCTGGGCGACCTACCATTATGGGCGCTGGTACTTTGACCCGGACTACGGCTGGGAGTGGGTGCCGGGCAACGAATGGGCGCCGGCCTGGGTCTCCTGGCAGGAGGGGGACGACTACATCGGCTGGGCTCCGCTGCCGCCCTCGGTCGACTTCCGACCGGGGCGCATCGAAGTCTCGTTGGCACCGACCCTCTTCGTGTTCGTGCCGGCTCGCCAGTTCCTGGCGCCGCGCGTCGTCGCCTACGCGGTGCCGCGCCAGGAGTGCGAGAGGATCTATCGCACGACCCGCAACGTCACCGAGTACCAGGTGATCAACCAGCGGATCGTGAACCGGGGCGTCGCCGTGGACCGCATCCAACGCGTGGTCGGCCGTCCCGTGCCCCGCTACCAGGTGGCTGTGATGGACGCCAATCAACGCCACCAGGGAGGCCGCATCGCGCAGAACCGGATCGAAGTGTTCCGGCCGCAGGTGGAACAAGCCAAAGTCGCTCCGCCGCCTGAACGCCCGGTCGCCAGGCGCGCCGTGATGGCCGCCCCGGAAGTCCGTGCGAACCGTGGTGCTCGCGGTCCGCAGACGCAGCCCCAAGCACCGAAGCCGATGCCCGAGGTCCAGCCGGCCAGGCCGGGCCGTCAGCCTCGCCAGGAGGTCCAGGCTCCGGCCCCCCAGGTCCAGCCCGTCAGGCCGGGCCGCCAGCCTCGCCAGGAGGTCCCGCCTGCGGACACGCAGACCCGGCAGAACGCCAACGGACGCCGCCAGAATCCTCCGCGCGGAGAAGCCGTCCAACCCCAGCAGCCGGAGCCGCCTGCCGCACGCGAGCAGGACCAGCCGCGGCCCCCGCGTCAGCAGGCCCAGCCGCAACAGCAACCGCAGCCTAGGGGCCAGGGTCAAGGCCAGAACAAAGGCCAGGCCCAGGACCAGGGAAAGGGCAAGGGAAAAGACAAGGCAAAGGACCAGGGCAAAGGCCACGATAAGCCGAAGGACAACAACGAGGACAAAAAGCCGCCGCAGCCGTAAGACCTCCCCCGCCCAACCAGGAGAGCCCGGCGATCCCGCCGGGCTTTTTTGTCCCTTCGTCTGCGGCACGATTCTTGCTCAATATCCAAAGAAGTGGTCGCCGCGGTGCCCCCAGCTCGGTCTCAAAACAACAATCCTTCTTCTTCACCGCGGAATCAATGAGGTGACACCATGAGAGTCACACGCATCATCCTTCTCGCCCTGCTCCTCACCGGCGCCCTCACCGGAGCAGCCTCGGCCGCGACCTCGGTCGCCGTGGGCGTCCGCGGCGGTCCGGCCGGCCACGCTACTGTCGACCTCGGCTTCTTCTACGACGACCTGGCTCCTTACGGGAATTGGGTCGAGCGCCCGCACTATGGCTGGGTCTGGAGACCACACGCCGTGGCGAGCCAGTGGCGGCCTTATGAGAACGGACACTGGGCCTGGACCGACGAGGGCTGGACCTGGATCACCAACGAGCCCTACGGCTGGGCCACCTACCACTACGGACGCTGGTACAACGACGCCGGCCAGGGCTGGGAGTGGGTGCCCGGCAACGAGTGGGCTCCGGCCTGGGTCTCCTGGCAGGAGGGGGGCAACTATATCGGCTGGGCGCCGCTGCCGCCGTCGGTCGAATTCCGTGCCGGTCGCCTCGCGGTCTCGCTGGCAGCCGACGCCTATCTGTTCGTGCCGGAACGCCGGTTCCTGGACCAGCGCGTCGGCCGGTACGCGGTCCCGCGCCAGGATTGCGAGAGGATCTTCCGCCAGACCAGCAACTTCTCGGACTACCAGGTCGTCAACCGCCGGGTGATCAATCAGGGCGTGCCCGTCGACCGCATCCAACGGGTCGTCGGCCGCCGGGTGCCGCGCTACCAGATCGCCGAGACGGACGGCAATCAGCGGCACCAGGGATCTCGGATCGCACAGAACCGGGTCAGCGTCTACCGGCCGCAGGTGACGAATGGCCGAGTCGCCCCGCCGCCTGAACGCCTCGCCGCGAAGCACGCGATCGCGGCACCCGTCGCCGGCCGCGTCGCACCGCCTGCGAGGCATCAGCAAGGCAAGGCTGAGCACGGGCAGATGGCTCGGCAGACGCCGCGGGCCGCCCACGTCCACCCACAGGCCAAGCCGGCTCATGAGACCCACCAAGCCCGGGTCCAAACCACGGAAGTCCGCAAGCACGGGAACGCGCACCCGCAGCACGCCGTCCCAGTCCCCCACCGGACGCACGTCGTGGCTGTCCAGCACCCTCACCCGCAGCACGCGGTCCCCGCGCGGGAGCAGCGCGCGGCGGTCGAGCGGCCAAAGCAGGGCAGGCCGCCCCATTCACCCGTTGCGGCGGCACAGCAGCAGCCCCGGCAGCACGGCGGCCAGAACAAGGCCCACGGCCAGGGTCAGCCCCAGGGCAAACCCCACGGGAAGGGTCCCGACAAACAGCACGACCAAAAGCCGCCGCAACCGTAATCCCTGCCAAACCGACGACGAAGAGCCCGGCCATCCGCCGGGCTCTTTGTGCATTCACGACCGGCACTACCGGGCCGGCCCGGCGTAGAGGTCGATCACCCGCTCGATGGCGCGCTGGCAGACGCGGCAGAAGGGGACCTGGTCGCGGGTGAACATGATGCAGTCGGTCTGCGGGCGGTAGTAGCCTTTGGCCGCATAGTTCGCCCCTTCGAAGGCCCCCACCTGGCCGGCGCGGGGGTCGGCTCCCAGGAGCTTCGTCTCCGCCTTCTGCTCTTCCAGGAAGAGAGCGTCCATCTCCGCCTCGGGCCGCTTCTGGGCGCGGATCTCCCGCCGCCGCTTCTGGATGGCGGCCGACTCCTTCTCGAAGGCTTCCTTCGCCCAAGGCGTGGGGAGCGGCGTACCCGGCGTGACCAGGTCCTTCCACTTGAGGTCGGCGGGATCGGCGAGCGCCGTCACGTTGGGCTCCCAGGGCTCCACCCGCTCGTTCGTCGGCGCGTAGGCCACGTCCGAGGTGTAGTACTCGTCCGCCAGGCCGGCGAAGTGGTGGCCGAATTCGTGGACGAAGACGTAGGGGGACCACAGGCTGTCGGCCGCCACGGTCGAGTAGAGGCCGAAGATGCCGCCGCCGCCGTACGTCTGGCTGTTGGTGAGGATCTCGACGAATTCGTACGGCGCGAAGGCGGCGACGTCGCGCAGCGCCCGGTTCTCGAACGTCAGCACGTAGCGCTCGGAGCCGAAGGCGTCGTAGGTGGCGCCCAC
>Ga0075426_10000487_pt1 | contig 27058 bp, 31 predicted proteins | sample SoiMethybrSBSTD5_FD_75304 | JGI IMG/M metagenome (GOLD analysis project Ga0075426, IMG submission 75304) | Bulk soil microbial communities from a Populus tree surrounding site in Tennessee, USA - Soil MetaG P. TD hybrid SBSTD5 | ecosystem: Environmental > Terrestrial > Soil > Tree plantation...
AACGCGGTCCTAGCCTTTAGCTTCAACAGCTTATATAATAGTCGGCTCGAAGCTTGGGCCTCCGCCGGGTTTCCATTCATCCGGTCTGCGTCCTCTGCTTCGCCCCATCACACCGCAGAGGACTCAATGGCTCTTCCCGCAGTCGAGCGCAGGAATTTCAAGATCGGCAAGTACGACATCGTGGCGCAACCCGCCTTCGGCTCCGCGCACATGCTCCGCTACACCGTGCTGCTGAACGGCAAGCGGCTCGGCGCGCTTCTCAGCGTGCCCACCGAATCGGACTGCCGCTTTCTGGAGGCCCCGCCGGCTGTGCCGCCCGTCAAGATCTTCCAGGTGACGCACCGTCCGGGCCGGCCGAAGAAGAACGCCACCCCGCCCGCCGCGCAGGGGCTGTCGGAGCCCTCGCATCGCGGCCTGCGCCACGACGAGCTGCCGCCCGGCACGCTGCCGCTCGACATCAAGCGCCCGGAATAACTTCGAAGCTCGTCTAGAATCCGGCGCGTGACCACGCGCCGGAATTTCGTTCGCCTGGCCGCGCTCGCCGCGGCGTGGCCGCAGGCGGCGTGGTCCCAGGCCGCCAAGAAGTCCGCCAAGCCCGCCCCCGGGACCATCCTCGTCAACGACGTCCACTCGCAGCTCAACTCGACGCGGGTGTTTCGCATCGCCTCGCCGACCAGCGTCGATGCGGTGCGCGGGCTGCTCTCGTCGGCGCGCAAGGAGCGGCGCCCGGTGTGCATCGCAGGCGGGCGCCACGCCATGGGCGGCCAGCAGTTCTGCGCCGACGCCGTGATGCTCGACATCCGCAAGCTCAACCGGGTGCTCGCGTTCGACGGCGAAAAGGGCCTGCTCGAGGTCGAGTCGGGCATCGAGTGGCCGGAGATCCTCGCCTTTCTGCAGACCCAGGTCGTGGCGATGAATACCACGGACAAGCCCGACGCCGCGGGCAAGGCCTGGGCGTTCGCGCAGAAGCAGACCGGCGTAGACAAAGTCACCATCGGCGGCTGCCTGTCCGCCAACATCCACGGCCGCGGCCTCGCCATGCCGCCGTTCATCAACGACGTCGAGTCGTTCCGGCTCGTCACGGGGCGCGGCAACCTCCTGAACTGCAGCCGCGAGGAAAATGCCGACCTCTTTCGCCTGGCGATCGGCGGCTACGGCCTGTTCGGTTTCATCTACTCGGCGACCCTGCGGCTCGTGCCGCGGCGCAAGCTCGAGCGGGTGGTCGAGGTGCGCGAGATCGCCGGCCTCCCCGAGGCTTTCGCCGGCCGCATCGGCGACGGCTTCACCTACGGCGACTTCCAATATGCCATCGACGAGAAGTCCGACGACTTCCTGAAGCGGGGCGTGTTCGCGTGCTACCGCCCCGTGGACGACTCGCGGCCGATGCCTTCGCTGCAGCACGAGCTGAGCGAGGGCGAGTGGACCGAGCTCCTGTTCCTCGCGCACACCAACAAGAGCGAGGCGTTCAAGCGCTACTCCGCGTACTACATGTCCACCAACGGGCAGCTCTACTGGTCCGACGAGAGCCAGATGAGCTACTACCCGGAGGACTACCACCGCGCCATCGACAAGATGACCGACGCGCAGGGGAAGTCGACCGAGGCGATCTGCGAGATCTACGTCGAGCGCGAGCAGCTCGAGCGCTTCATGGCCGAGGTGCGCGAGTACGCGCGCATGAACGCGTGGAACATCATCTACGGCACGGTGCGCCTGATCGAGCAGGACCGCGAGAGCTTCCTCGCCTGGGCGCGCAAGCCCTACGCCTGCGTCATCTTCAACCTGCACATCGAGCACACCACCGGCGGGGTGATCCGCGGCGCCGACGCGCTGCGGCGCCTGATCGACCTCGGGCTGCGCCACGGCGGCAGCTACTACCCCACCTACCACCGCTACGCGCTGCGCCGCCAGGTCGACGCCTGCTACCCGCAAATGCCGGAGTTCCTCAAGCTCAAGCGCAAGTACGACCCGGACGAGCTCTTCCAGAGCGAGTGGTACCGGCACTACAAGCGCATGTACTTTGGCGACAAATAAACCCGAAATCAGGGACAGACCACGTTTATTTCCGCCTCGATCGAAGCCAGACCCGCTCGACTCGCACGGATAAGATCTGAAAAGCGTGAACGGAGAATCCGAGGAGTTCGCCGTGCTGGAGCAGCACAAATAATCGTGGTCTGTCCCTGATTTCGTGGTCCCCCTGCTCTGGGCGCTGCTGACGCTGTTTGTTCTCCGCGTGGCGGGCCAGGCGATGGTGGCGTTCTGGGGCGCGCCGTGGCTGCCGCCGATGGAGCGCTGGTACTCGGGCCTCTTGCCTTACCCGCTGCTGCTCCCCGCGCAGATCGTAATCATCGTCCTGATGGCGAAGATCTGCTCCGACTTCACGCGCCGCCGGGGATTCTTCGTGCAGCCGCGGCGCTTCTTCGCCGGGCCGTGGCTGTGGTTCGGCTGGATCTACCTGGGGGCCATGCTCCTGCGCCTTCCCGCGCAGCTGCTCTTCAAGCCCGACGCCCCGGTCATCCCGATCCCGTTCCACTGGGTGCTGGCCACCTTCGTCATCGCGGTCGGCCTGTGGCACAGGAGGCGCCTGCGCGGGTGAACGAGCCTACGACCGTCCTCACCGACTACGCGCTCGCCGCGGTGTCGATTTTTCTGGGCTCGAAGCTCCTCGGGAGCTCGAAGCTCTGGGCGGTGGCTTTCTTTGCGCTCGGGCTCGGCGCCGCGCTCGGCGGCACGTGGCACGGGTTCTGGGAGGATGATGCGCTGTGGAAAGCGACGACCCTCTCGGTCGGCGTCGCGAGCTTCGGCATGGTCGCCGGCTCCGCGCTCGCCACGACGAGCGGGGCTCTGCAGCGATTGCTGGTCGGGTTTGCGCTGGGGAAGATGGCGGCCTACTGCGCCTGGATGCTCTACCACGACGATTTCATCTGGGTCATCGCCGATACGGGAACCGCTTTGCTGATCGTTGCGCTCCTGCACCTTTGGCGCTTCAACGGCTGGATTCTTGCCGGTGTCGCAATCTCAGTGCTCGCGGGGCTGGCGCAGGCCGGCGGGCTCGCGCTGCACGAGCGTTTCAACGAGAACGATCTCTACCACGTGCTGCAGACCGCGGCGATGTTTGTCTTCTATCGCGGCGTCCGCGAGCTCAACAGGGCTTAGCTCACGGCGTCAAGTCGCGGGCCGCGTGGCGCCTTTGGTCCCTGGCCCACCGGCCGAATCCTTGAGCGGCAGCACGTTTGCCATGTCCTTGATCGCGGCGACTTTGGGCACGGCCTTGAATTTCGCGGACCGGGCTTGCTCCGTGGGCATCGGCTTCGCTGGCTCGTCCTTGAGCCGCGCGACCAGCCGCGCCGCCTGCTGCACGGTGCAGTCCAGAAAAACCGCGTTGATTCTGCCCATGCGCTCGACCGCCTGCAATGCCCGCTTGCGGCTGCTCTGCCTGGTCGCCAGGCGCAAGTCGCTTTCGGCGCCGCTCCACCCGGAGACCGCGTCCTTGAGCGGCTTGCGCAGATCGAGGTCGAACACGTTAAAGAAGCTCTCGGCGCCGTGAATATTGATCCCCCTCACGTCCGCGCTCGCTTCTGCAATCGCCTGCAGCAACGCTTTTGCATCCTCCTCCCACTTGGATGGCGCGTCTCCCTTGGGAAAGCTCATCGCCGTAAGCGCGGCATCGAGCGGGCCGAAGCGGAATCTGCGCCCGATCTCGAGCAGCGAGAAGGGCGCCGTCCACGCCGACGGCATCCGATCGAAGCCGGCATGCCGCTCCAACGGCAGCCGCACTTCGCTGTTCAGCTCCACGAACACCACGTTCACCTGCGATAGCTCTTCTTCGATCGTCTCGATCCTGGACACCAGCGGAATGAACGTCCGTTGCTGCTCGGTGCGGAAAGGCGCCAGCGTTCCGGCAAGCTGCTTGTCTTTTGAAGTCCTGGCCAAGGCTTCGATCTGCGCGATCCACTGCACGCCGGTGTGCACCGTGCTGCAGCGCTGCTTCAGGATCTTCCACCTGGCGCCGATGTCGACCCCGAAGATCGCAAGCGTCTGCTCGTTGCCGCACACGACCGCGTGCTCGAAGTCCAGCTTCGCCGGCAGGCGGTTCTTCGCGGGCGGCATCTGGATCTCGATGCGGTGCGTGTAGTAGCGCTCGTGCAGCCGGAACGCGGCGAACTCGGCTTCAATCTGTTGCACGGCCTCGTCGAGGCGCTCACGGGCGCGCTCGTCGGCGTCGACGTCCGGGTTGATCGGCACGCCGTCGGTGAATGCGCCCTTCTGGAACAGGTCGACGAAGAATTTGCGCAGGTCCTTCTTGTCCGCGCGGTACGCCTGCCATTCGGACATCTGGTCCGGCGGGCTGTCGAGCTGGGTATTCATGATGCATACCGCCCGGCCGACCTCATTGGAGTGAAACATGCCGAGCTCGTAGCACACCCAGTCGAGCTTCATGGTCTTGTTCGGATACGGCAGCAGGAGGATCTGGGCGGTGTGCAGCGTCTCCCGGATCGCCTGCCGCCACGCGCGTCCGCCGAGCTCGGCCGCAATGAACACTTCCAGCCTCTTGCCGGCGTCGAGGTCGAGAAGCTCTTCCTTCAGCTTCTTCGCGAGCGACTCGTTCTCGGTGCTGTAGCTGATGAACACGCCGACCTTCCCGCTGCGGCGGTTGGCTATCGTCGGATGTGACTTGGATGCGACGGCACTTATTGCGCGGCGCGCGCGGACACGCTTTGCCATGGCTGCCCTCCCCCCGGAGATGCGCCTACTCTGCTCCGCCTGAAGGCAAAAATCTTATCGTCTAGTCCGAACTTGCCTAAAAACTTATCACTAAGTCCGGGCTCTCAGAAGAATGCGAGCGCGCGGGCCTCGATGCTCTGCCGCGGCGCTGCGCCGGCCGGCGTGGTCGGGTCGTCGAACGAGGTGTGCGGGGTGAAGCGCGCGCGGCCGTCCTTTTCGGAGTCGTAGACCTTGAAGACGAGCGCCTCGTCGCGGCGCATGCGCGGGAAATAGACCCAGCGGTGCCGCGGGCTGTACTTGAGCCGGTAGGTCTGGCCGACGCGGTTGGGGTAGCGGCGCTCGGCGACCAGCAGGTCTTCGGGCGCCACGCTGCGCGCGTCGGCGAGTGCGAGCGGATTCGAGGCGATCGGATCGATTATGGCGCGCCAGACCTGGATGATGGCGAAGCGCCGCGCGAGCAGCCGCTCGGCCTCGTCGCCCATGAGCTCGCGCACGCGCTGCGGCCCGGACCACTCGGTGTAGTCGTTGTGCGCCGAGAGCACCGGCTCGCGGATCAGCCTCGCTTCGCGCTCCTCCTCGCTTCCCGAGCGCAGGGTGTGGTCGAACACGACCACGCGCGCGGCGCCCGAGCGCGCCCGGATCAACGCCTCGACTTCGCGGTAGTAGACGCTCTTCAGCTCGTCGGCGTCGAAGAAGCTCTTCACCGCGGTGCGGTGCTCGACCAGCTCGAAGCCGTTCCTCTCCAGCGAAAGCTCTTCGTCCCGCCCATTGGAGATCGCCACTTCGTGAAGCTCGGCCGTGCCGCTGGTCCGGCGGCGGATGTTGTTCGGCCCGAACGTCTCGTTGACGAGCTTCTCGCCGGTGTCGGCGGTGTAGCTGATGTGCGCGTGCATCGTCGATATTCTAGAATCTAGGCCGCTGGATTGAAACCGGAGTAGACAATGAAAAAATGCATGCTCGTCCTGGCCTTGCTGGCCCTCGCGGGTTGTGACACGACGGTGAAGAAAGAAGAAACGGCCGGGCTCAATTACGGGCCGAAGCCGACGCGCTGGCGCGAGGAGATCAAGAGCTACCTCGACCTGCGCCTCCCCAATGCCAAGGAAGCGGTGGTCGAGTACCGCTCGGAGCCAAAGCAGCTCTACCAGCGCGATACGGTGCTGCGCGACAGCCAGTACGGCTGGGCGACCTGCGTGTGGGTCAACGAGAAGAAGGACGGCAAGTTCGCGGGCCCCTACCCCATGACCTTCTTCATGCGCGACGACAAGATCGTGGCGGTGAACGGCGGGCCCGACGAGAACAGCTTCGTGGCGTCGCGCTACGCGCGCGAGCAGTGCGCGCAACTTACCCCATGAGACCGGTAGAAAAGTAGCGCCTGTGGCTTAGGTCTCAATGCGGAAGAGGCGTACCGCGTTGTCGCGCCCGATCTTGCGGCGGTCGTCCTCGCTGATCGGCACGGCGTCGAACCACTTCGCCGCGTGGTCGATGTTCTCGAATGGCCAGTCGGTGGAGAAGAGGATCCGGTCGGCGCCGATCTCGAGCATGGCGCCGAGCAGGCTCTGGGTGCGGAAGTTGCCCGACACCGTGAGATAGAAGTTTTCCTGGAAGTACTCGCCGAGCTTCCTCTTCGCCGGGTAGCGCGGCGGCTGCTTCGTCCAGGCGTTGCGGTGGTCGACGCGCCAGATGCCGTAGGGCAGCCCCTCGCCCAGGTGCCCGAGGATGATCTTGAGGCGCGGGCGGGCGTCGAACAGGCCCGACGCCATCAGCCTTAGCGCGTGCACCGCGGTTTCCTGGCCGAAAGCCCAGGTCGGCCCCAGGAGCCACGGATGGCCCTCGTAGATCTGCGCCGCGCTCGGCAGCGGGTTGCGCGGATGGAGGTAGAAAGGCACGTCGAGCTTCTCGCACTCGGCCCAGAAATCCCGGTAGCGGCCGTCGTCGAGATACACCATCGAGTCCTGTTCTTTTATTTGAGAGAACCCGTTCACCAGCGCGCCGCGGAAGCCCAGCTCTTTCACGCAGCGGACCAGCTCGCGCGTGGCTCCGTCGGGGTCCTGCATGGCAAGCGCCGCGAGGCCCTGGAAGCGCCGCGGGCGCTTCTGCACTTCTCCGGCGAGAAAGTCGTTGGCGCGCCGCGCGATCGCGCTCGCGCGCGTTGAGTCCGGGAGGGCCTGCACCGCCGGCGCGTTGAGCGAGAGCAGCATGAGCTCCATGCCGTTCTGGTCCATCTGCCTCAGGCGGTAGTCCTGGATGTCGAGCAGCCGCTTCTCGAGCTCGGGCCAGACGGCGTCGCCGAGGAATCCCTTCGAGTCCGAGAGGGTCTCGGGGATCGCGAAATGCTCTTCCAGCCCGATCTTGCCTTGCATGCGCCGCTCCTCCGTGGAGTCGACGCATGTTACCGCGCGTCGTCTAGCGGAAGCGGTCCAGCATGCTCGGGTTGGGCCGCGACGCGAGCAGGGTGATCATCGCCCCGAACACCATGCCGAGGCCGAACCCGACCCCGACCGCGCTCCAGGGATTCGCCTGCACCGTGCGGTCGGCGTAGGCGGCGGCTTCGCGGGCGCGTTGCGAGGCCGTGCTCATGTACTGATCCACCGACTGGCGCATGTGGCGCAGCCGCTCTTCGGTCGAGGTCGGCACTTCCTCCACGCTGCTCGGGATCTTGGTCGACTGGGCGTATTCCATTGGCTTCCCTTTGAATAGGTGACGCCCGGACCGAGCAAACGGCGTGCCCAGAAAAAAGTCGGGCTCCGACCCCGATTTTTCTCCCGTTTTTTAGGGCGTTCCTATGTAGTCGCGCTTGCCGAGCTCGACGCCGTTCGCGCGCAGGATGTCGTACGCGGTGGTGACGTGGAAGTAAAAGTTGGGATAGGCGAAGCCGAGGAGGTACTGGATGCCGGTGAAGCTGACGTCCCTGCCGCCCAGGCGCAGCGTCACCGGGCGCTCCTCGCTGCCGTCGACCTTGTCCGGCGAAACCGACAGGATGAAGTCGATGGTCTTCGCGATGCGCTGCTTGAGGTCGGCGAGCGTCTGCTCGGTATCCTCGTGCTTCGGGATGTCGATTCCCGCCAGGCGCGCCACCGCGCCCTTGGCGCTGTCGCAGGCGACCTGCACCTGGCGCGACAGCGGAAACATGTCGGCGATGAGGCGCATGCCGGCGAGCGTCGCCGGCTCGATCTTCTTCGCCTCGCAGTACGCCTGCGCCTTGTCGAGGACGGCGGAAAGGTTCTTCAGCATGTTGGCGAAGCGCGGCGCGCTCGCCTGGTACATCGAGATCTTCATATCGGGCCTCGGGATGAGCTTGGGCCCGCCGAGTTTAAGCGGCAAATGCCGCGGCGGACTAGACGCCGTGCAGGTTGGTCGGGCGCGGGTAGCCGTTGCCGAGGCGCTGGACCAGCTCGTCCCACATCGCGCCGGCGTCCTTGCGGAAGGCCTGCGAGGGATCCATCTCCTCGACGTACCAGTAGCCGGACTCGATTTCCTTCGCGAGCTCGCCGGGCTTCCAGCCGACGAAGCCGGCGAAGTAGCGGGCGTCGTTCGGCGTGGTCTCGATGATGCGGTCGATGCAATCGGATTCCGCGGTCACGAAGAGGTCGCCCAGCACCCGCACCGAGCCGGGCCCCGGGTCCTTGCGCACCAGCGCGAAGAGCGAGTCCATCATCTCGGGGCCGCCGAAATAGATCGGCTCGGCCACCTTCGCGGAGGGCGGGTGGTCGGGGAACACGCTCGCCATCTTGACGTCGGTCGAGCGATTGAGGATGAAGCCGGCGTGCTGGTCTTTCATCGGAAAGACGAGCAGCGCGGTATGGCTATAGGCGCCCTGCAGCGCCGGCGACGCGACGAGCAGCAGCGGCCGCGTGAGGTCTTCGGCGCGACAGACGCAGGCGGCAACGAGGAGGGCAATAAGGGCGAGGGTGCGCTTCATGGCCTCCCCCGTGATCAGTGGAGCGTACGGGCGAAGGTGCGCCCGGGCAGGAGCTCGGCCATCTCGGGCCGCTCGTCGACCAGCTCGAGCAGCGTATGCGAGACGACCTCGCACAGCTCCGCGCAGCGCTCTTCGTCGAGAAGCGGATGGCAGGCGACGTCCGCGAGGTAAAGATCGCCTTCGAGGTGGTCGACGGCACGCTCGCGGGTGACCTTCGAGGCCTGCTGCACCGAGAAGCCGTAAAGCGAGGGACAACGCCGGAACAGCGTCTCCATGCTCGCCGCCAGATCGGCTTCGAGCCGCAAGCGTTGTTGCTCTTCGTTCAGTACCCGATTCTGAAGCGTGTCCATGTCAGCCCTTTCCCCCTAAGCCTGTTGTTCTTACGGCTTGACTCTCCACTCGCTCCGCGCGCATGGCGAGGAACAAATCGCGGATATGCGGCGCCGTGGCGCGCACGCGACAGACGGCCCTCGAGAAGGAATGAACGGTTCACAAAAGCCGCGGGGCCGCGGCTTTTGTCACGTCAGCTTTATTTCAGTTTCGAAAACGATCGAAAACGAGCTTAGGCGATCTTGATGCGGCCGATTTCACCCTGCGACAGAGTGCCTGCCTGGTAGTCGGCGATCGCCTGCTCGATCTCCTGGCGGGTATTCATCACGAACGGCCCGTACTGCACGACCGGCTCGCGCAGCGGCTTGCCGGCGAGGAGCAGTACACGTGCGCCGTTGCTCCCCGCTTCCAGCCTGACGGATTCCTCATTCGAAGAAAGAAGGCCTGCCGCGCGATTGGCGACGGGTTTCTTCTCCGCGCCGACGAGCGCCTCGCCCTCGTAGACGTAGAGGAACGCATTGTGCCCCGCGGGCAGCGCGCCCTCGAACATCGCGCCCGCCTCGAGATGCACGTCGAAGTAATACGGGTCGGTGCTCCCGCCGTGGATGGGTCCCACTGTGGTGCCGAGCGTGCCGGCAATAACGCGGGTTTCCACACGCGGGCCTTTTACAGAGGGAATCTCGGTCGCCGCGATATCCCGGTAAGCCGCCGGCTTCATCTTTTCCTTCGCCGGCAGGTTGAGCCAGAGCTGGAAGCCGCGCATGCGTCCTTCGCTCTGTTGCGGCATCTCGGAATGGATGATGCCCCGCGCGGCGCTCATCCACTGCACGTCGCCGGGGCCGAGGTCGCCGGTGTTGCCGTGGTCGTCCTTGTGCTGCATGTGGCCGTCGAGCATGTAGGTCACGGTCTCGAAGCCGCGGTGCGGGTGCGACGGAAAGCCGGCGAGGTAGTCGCCGGGATCGTCCGAGAAGAACTCGTCGAGCATGAGGAACGGGTCGTGGCGCGCGAGCTGGCTCGAGCCGAGGCTGCGCCGCAGCTTGACCCCGGCGCCATCGGAGGCGGGGATCGACGGAATTACCCTTTCCAGTTTACGAGCGGTCATTGGCTCTTCCTTTCGTTTACGCCGCAAGGCGCGTCTGCGTTGCGAGCACGCGCGCACGGCCTTGGGCGGCGATCAGACTGTTATTGCGGCTGTCGGGCGAGATTGCAAGCCCTTCGGCGTAGACGAACTCGACGTCCGTGATGCCGATGAAGCCGAGGAACTGGCGCACGAACTGCGTCTGCGAATGGTCGTCGCCATAGAGGCCGCCGCGCGCCGCGAACACATACGCCTTCTTGCCGGCGAGCAGGCCCACGGGGCCCTTCTCGGTGTACTTGAACGTCTCGCCGGCGCGAGCGAGATGATCGAACCACGCCTTGAGTTGCGAGGGGACGCCGAAGTTGTACATCGGCAGACCGAGCACCAGCACGTCGGCGCGGCGCAGCTCGTCGATCAGCGCGTCCGAGTAGGCGATGACCTCGCGCTGCCCGGGAGTGCGCTCTTCCGGCTTTGCGAAGAAGGCTCCCGCGCGTGCGCCGTCGAGGTGCGGTACGGGCTCGGCTGCCAGATCCCTTTGAATGAGTTTGGCTTCGGGGTGCTGCTGGCTGAGCAGCGCGACGAACTCGTCCGCCAGGCGGCTCGACTGGCTCGCGCCGCCGAGGATGCTGGACTTGATTTGCAGGATGTTCATGAACCCTCCAATTGATCGTTGGAGGTATTCAACTATTGATCAACTCGATTAAAAAGCGGAATAATTAGCCCGTATCGTTCGATTTAATAGATAGGTTACTTAAACGAAATATGGCGATCCCGAAGATCTCGCTCGACCAGTGGACGACGCTGGTCGCGGTCGTAGAAGCAGGCGGCTACGCCAAGGCCGGCGATGCGCTTCACAAAAGTCAGTCCACGCTCACATATGCGATCCAGAGGCTGGAGGAGCTGCTCGGGGTCAAGGTGTTCGAGATCCGCGGTCGAAGAGCGGTCCTTACGCCGACGGGTGAGGTGCTCTATCGCCGCGGCAAGACGCTGGTCGACGAGGCGGCGCGGCTCGAGCACGCCGCGGGCGAGCTTGCGAAGGGCTGGGAAGCCGAGATCCGAATCGCCGTCGAGATCCTTTTCCCCACGTGGCTCCTGGTGCAGTGCCTGGGAGCGTTTTCCGCCGAGCGACCCGACACCCGCATCGAGCTCTATGAGACCGTGCTCGGCGGCACCGACGAGGCGCTCGCCGCGCGCCGCGTCGACTTCGCGATCACCTCCATCCTGCCGCAGGGTTTGCTGGGCGATGAGCTCATGCGCGTCCGCGGGGTCCTGGTCGCCGCGCCCTCGCACCCGCTGCACCATCTCGGCCGGGCGGCGACGCTCGAGGACCTGCGCCGCCATCGCCACATCGTGGTCCGCGATTCGGGCATACACCGAACGCGCACCACGGCCTTTCTCAACGAGCAGCGCTGGACCGTGTCGCACAAGGCGACCTCGCTGCATGCCGTCCTGCTGGGCCACGGCTACGCCTGGTTTCCCGACGAGGCGATCCGTGGGGAGCTCGAGCGCGGCGCGCTGGCCCCGGTGCCGCTGCGCGAAGGGGCCGAGCGCAGCGGAAGCCTTTATCTGGTCTTCGCCGACCGCGATGCCGCCGGCCCGGGCACGCTTCGCCTGGCGGACATCATTCGCGCGAAGGTCAGGGAGGAGTGCACGCGGGCGTCAGAATCTGCCCCGACCTAGCCACGGCGCCGCCCGATTGCGCGGGCATCCTGCTCAGCAACGTCCGGGGAGGATCGGCATGAAAGCCGCAGCGATAAAGATCGCAGTGATCGTGGTGCTCGCCGTCGCGCTCTTCGTGCCGGTGGCGATGATCCAGAGCCTCGTCGCCGAGCGCCAGCAGCGGCGCGACGAGGCCGTGAACGGCATCGCCGAGGGCTGGGGCAAGCGCCAGACGCTCACCGGACCCTACGTCGCCCTGCCCTACGAGCGCACCTGGACCCAGATCACGCAGGAAGTGGACGACGGCAAGGTGCGCGAGCGGCGCACCGAGCGCACCGAATCGCAGGCCGTGCATTTACCGGCGGAGAACGTGACGTGGGTCGTCTCGGCGGAGATCGGCGAGAAGGCCCGCGGCATCTACAAGGCGCGTCTCTATAGCGCGAAGCTGCAGGCGCAGGGCACGATCCGGGTTCCCGCGGCCGCCGGACTCGAGGACGGCAAAAGCCGCTACAAGTGGGGCGCGCCGCGGCTCTTGATCGGGATCGGCGACCCACACGGCATCCGGACCGCGGACTCGGTCACCGTTGGCAACAAGCGCTATAGCTTCGTTCCCGGAACAGGAGAGGCCGCGTTACCAAGTGGGCTGCATGCACCGCTACCCGACGTGCAGGTGGCCGCGTCGCAGACGCTCGCCTTCGCGTTCTCGCTCGAGCTCGGCGGGTCCGAGTCCTTGGCCATCGGCCCGCTCGGCGCAGACACTTCGGTTTCCATGCGCGCGGACTGGCCGCATCCGTCGTTCCAAGGACGGTTTCTGCCGGCGCGCCACGCCATAGGGCCCGACGGCTTCACCGCCGACTGGAAGGTCTCGCGCTTCGCCGCCCAGAGCCCTTCGCAGTCCGGCTGCCCGTGGCCGTGCGGCGTGGCGGGCGAGAGTATCGCGGTCTCGTTCATCGAGCCGGCCGGGCTCTACCAGCGGCTGGAGCGCGCCTCCAAATACGGCTTCCTCTTCATCGGCCTCACCTTCGCAGCGTTCATGCTGCTCGAGCTGCTGAGGCGGCTCGCGCTGCACCCGGTGCAATACACGTTCGTGGGCCTCGCGCTCGCGATCTTCTTCCTCCTGCTCGTCGCTCTCTCCGAGCACATTGCGTTCGCCGCGGCGTACGCGATCGCCGCAACGGCGTGCGTGGGACTCGTAAGCGCCTATCTCGTGCGCGCGCTCCACAGCGCGCGCCTCGGGCTGGGATTCGGCGCCGCGCTCGCCGCGCTCTACGCGGTGCTGTATGCGCTCCTGAAGGCCGAGGACTATTCGCTGCTCGGCGGCTCGCTCCTGCTCTTCGGCCTGCTCGCCGCGGTCATGCTCGGCACCTGGCGCGTCGACTGGTACCAGCTAATTCGGGGTCAGAGCCCGAATTCGGTTTTGCGTACGTGAAAACGAATTCGGGCTCTGACCCCGAATTCACTTGTTGAGCTGGATCCCCGCGGTCTTCAGGACCTTGTCCCAGCGCGCGATCTCGCGGCGGATGTGCGCGTCGAGCTCGGCCGGGCCGGCGCCGATCGGCTGCGAGCCGGTGGTCGCAAGGCGCTCGAGCACTTTCTCGTCCTTCAGCGCTTTAGCCGCCGCGGCGTGGACCTTGTCGACGATCTCTTTCGGCGTTTTCGCCGGCCCGAGCAGGCCGTACCAGCCGCTCACCGCGAAATCGGGCATGCCGGCCTCGGCCGTCGTAGGCACCTCGGGCAGGCCGGGGGCGCGCTTCTCGGCGGCGATCGCAAGGCCCTTCATCTTTCCGGACTTGACGTGCGGGGTGATGATCGAGATCACCGACCACATGTACGGCACGTGGCCGGCGAGCACGTCGGCCGACGCGGGGCCGCTGCCTTTGTACGGGATATACGCCGCGCGCACGCCGGCGAGCTGCTTGTAGAGCTCGGCGGCGAGGAAGCCTGCGCTGCCCGGATCGGTCGCGTAGGAGAGCTTGTCTCCCTGCGGCTTCGCCCAGGCGGTGAACTCGGCGAGCGTCTTCGCGGGCACCGAAGGGTGCGTCACCAGGACCGTGGGCTCGTGCGAGACGAGCGTGATCGGCGTGAAATCGCGCAGCGTGTCGTACGGCAGCTTGTCGACGAGCGTCGGATTGGTCGCGTGGCTGACGTAGCAGAGGAGCAGCGTGTAGCCGTCGGGCGCCGCCTTCGCCACCACGTCGCTTCCGATCACGCCGCCCGCGCCGCCGCGGTTCTCGATCACCACCGGCTGGCCGAGGCTGTCCTGGAGCGCCGGGGTGAAGCTGCGCGCGGTGATGTCGGTTCCTCCGCCCGGCGCCGCGGGCACGATCAGCCGGATCGGCCGCGCCGGATATTGCGCCAGCGCTTCCCCGCCGAGCAAGTGCGCCAGAAGCAAAGCAAAGGTTACCGCAAGCACACGTGGCATGTATCCTCCCTGGAGATTTCAGTCTAGCGTATCCGCCACCACCCAGGAGAAGCGATGCAATTCACCCGCACGAAGGTTTCACTCGCCGCCGCATCGGCGCTCGCGCTCGGCTTCGCGGCCGGCATCGCGGTCGGTCAGATGAAGCCGCCCGCCGAAAGCAAGGGCATCAGCGCCGATCAGCTGCGCTCGCTCGACCTCACCAGCGAGATCGACTCGGTCAAGGGCCGGCCTTTGCGCATGCGCCGCATCCTGCTCCTCCCCGGCGGCGTGATCGGCCTGCACAGCCACAAGGACCGGCCGACGGTGAGCTACGTCCTGCAGGGCGAGGTGACCTATCACGAGGAAGGCCAGCCGCCCAAGGTGGTGAAGGTCGGCGAGGGTCTCGCCGAGGGCAAGTCGACCACGCACTGGGCCGAGAACCGCGCCGGCGTCGCCGCGATCTGGATCGCGGTGGACATTCCCAAGGAACCCTGAGCCAAAGGCGCTGTCAGGCTGGCATGACGATCAAGCTCAACCACACCATCGTCCACTCGAAGGACCCGCGCGCCGCGGCGAGCTTCTTCGCCGAGATCTTCGGCCTCGAAAAGCCGCGGCCCTTCGGCCCGTTTCTCGACGTCGAGGTGCAGAACGAGGTGACGCTCGCGTTCCTCGACGCCGAGGACATGGAAGTCCAGGCGCAGCACTACGCCTTCCTCGTGAGCGAGCGGGAGTTCGATCAGATCTTCGGCCGCATCCAGGCGCGCAAACTCAAGTACTGGGCGGATCCCGGCCAGAAGCAGGAAGGGAAGATCAACCGCCACTACGGCGGACGCGGCGTCTACTTCGAGGATCCGAGCGGCCACCTGCTCGAGATCATCACCAGGCCCTACGGCAGCGAGCTCCCGGCCTAGCGGGCGAGCCGGGCCGCCGGGCGCGCCGATTGCAACGGCGCGGGGATGGACGAAGACCGGGTCTGCAACGCCCGCGAGCACGGCCTGAAAGGCGACGGCCAGGCGAACGATCAGCCGGCGCTCGCCGCGCTGGTCGACGAGCTCGGCCGCGCGTGCAAGGCGGACGGCCGCCCGCGCGTCATCTTTTGCCCGCCCGGGGCGTACCGCATCGCCGGCGCGACCACGGCCTGGCGCAGCGGCGTCTCGCTCACCGGCGCCGGCGAAGGCGCGACGCGTTTCATTCTGGAGAGCGACGGAGCCGCGGTCGCACTGGCCGGCTTCACCCGGCTGCAGCACGGCGCAAGCCGCGAGAACCATCTTGCGGACTGCATGTTTTTCAACTTCGAGATCGACGGTTCGCGGGTGACGCTCGACGAGTACGACCCGCGCGCCAAGGGGCTCGACCTCCAGTACATGGTGCGCGCCACGTTCCGCGATCTCTACATCCACGACGTCGCCGCGACCGGGCTGGGCTGCGACCATCTCAGCGACAGCATCCTCGAGGGGGTCTACGCCATGCGCTGCGGACGCCTCAACAGCGGCGAGCAGCCCGGCGGCGCCGGCATCGGGATCGGGATCGGCGGCTGGGAAGGAATCGAGCGCGCGAACATCACCGACTGCATCGCCCACGGCAACGCGACCAACGGGGTGTTCTTCGAGCTGCAGCGGGACATGTGGCCGCCGCCGCGCGGCATGAAGATCCTCGGCTGCCACTGCACCGGCAACCGCTTCGGCATTTCCGATTGGGGCGCCGACGGCCTCATCGTGGCGAACTGCCTGATGATCGAGAACCGCGAGTCGGGGTTCGACGTCTCGGGCCGCGGCACCGCCGGCGTGGCGGGACGCGGCGGCCTGGTCAGCGGCTGCGTGCTCGACGCAAACGGCAAGGACGGTGTGTGCCTCGACGGCACGCCGGGCCCGTACACGATCCGCGGCTGCCGCATCAGCAACAACCGGCGCCACGGCTTTTGGCACTGGCGCATGAAGGAGGGCGAGGACGCGCCTCGCGAGATCGTCCTCGAAGGCAACGACATTTTCGGCAATGCCGGTCACGGCGTGCGCTTCGAGCGCGAAGTGCTCGACGCGTGCTTGATGACCAACCGGATCCGCCGGAACGGCGCCGGCGCTTTCGCGTTCGAAGCGTCGATGCCGGGCCTGTGGCGCGAAGGCAACCGGGACGCGTGGACCGCGTCGGACTGACCTCGCCGAGACTACCGCGCGGCGCTCGCCTGGCGCGTTTGGCCGATGCGCTCCTGCAGGGCGGACCACATGTAGGCCGGGTGCGAGTGGAAGAGCATCCCCTCGTCCGGCTCCGCGGTCAGCCAGGCGCCGCGCGCGATCTCGCGTGCGAGCTCGCCCTGTCCCCAGGTTGCGAAGCCCACGAAGTAGCGGGCCTCATGCGGAGAAGTGCGAATGACGCGGTCGAGCGCGTCGCTACCCACGGCGAGAAAGACTTCATCGATGACGCGGCGCGACCCTTCGCCGGGATCTTTGCGCACGAGCGCGTACAGCGCTTGCGTGTTCTTCGGACCGCCCAGATAGATCGGCTCGTCGACTTTCGCCGCATCCGGCTCGTCGGGAAACGCGGCGGCTACCGTTTTGCGCGTGGCGCGGTTGATGATGAAGCCGACGTGCCCCGCCGACTGCGGCATGACGAGGACGACGGCCTTGCCGTAGAAGCCCGCCGTCTGCGGCGAGGCGACGAGCAGGAGCGGCTTGTCCAGATCTTGCGCGCGCGCCGAGAACGACCCGGCCGCGATCAAACAGCCCAGCGTGAATCTAGCCAGCAACCCGGTTCTCATGCCGCCTCTCCCGGTTGTGCGCCTCCCGGCAAAGTACCGGTTTCGCCCCGTCCGGAAGAGGAATCGCGCACCCTGCCCTACAGAGTCTTTGACCCCTGAGGTTCTTTTGCAACCGCAGGCGTAATCTTCCTCACCAAGGAGGTGTCTTATGTCACGTCAACCCGGCCCCCGGATCGACCCCCCAATGGACCCGCGCATCGATCCCGACGGCAAGCGCCTGCCGATCAAGCTCGACAGCACTTCCAACGGCGAATTCGTGCCGGTGCCGCTCTCGGGCGCCAACCGCGCCGCCAACCGCTTGGCGCACGAAGCCGCTTCTGATTTTTCAAAGAAGTTGGGGTTTACCCGAAGGAAATTCCTCGTTTCTTCCTGTGGGGCGGCGAGCACGCTGCTCGCGTTCAACACCGCGAACGCGGCCGCGGGGAAGAGCGGCGGCTTCTTCGACGTCGCGCCCGAGGCGGCGCTCGACCTGCAGCTCGCGCGCGTGCAGACCGGCCCGGCGAAAGACGAGTTCATCTTCGACGTGCAGGGGCACTTCATCGACACGCCCCGCGGGCCCAAACCCGCAACTTCAGGCAATTCGAAGGGACCCGAGGTGTTCATCAAGGACGTGTTCATGGACAGCGACACCGACGTGATGGTGCTGTCGTTCACCCCTTCGACGCGCGCCGACGAGCCGGTCACCATCGAGGCGGCCGATGCGATGCGCCGCATCGTCGACAGGCTCGAAGGAACGCACCGGCTGCTGGTCCACGGGCGCGTGAACCCGAACCAGCCCGGCGACCTCGAGACGATGGACGAGCTGAAGGAGAAGTGGCACGTCAGCGCCTGGAAGACCTACACCCAGTACGGCCCGCAGGGCAAAGGCTACTTCCTCTCCGACGAGGTCGGCACGCGCTTCATAGAGAAGGCGCGCGCGCTCGGCGTGAAGACGATCTGCGTGCACAAGGGGCTGCCCTTCGGCCGCCAGTCCTACGAGCACAGCCAGTGCAGCGATATCGGCGTGGTGGCTAAGCGCTTCCCGGACGTGAACTTCCTCATCTATCACTCGGGCTTCGTCACGAGCGTGCCCGAGCAGGCCTACGACGAGAGCGGCCGCCGCGACGGAATTGATACTCTCATCACGTCCCTCCGGAAAAACAACGTTGCTTCAGGTTCCAACGTGTTTGCCGAGCTGGGCAGCACGTGGCGCTTCCTCATGCGCGAGCCCGAGCAGGCTGCGCACGCGATGGGCAAGCTGATCCGCTACTGCGGGGAGGACAACGTGCTTTGGGGCACCGACTCGATCTGGTACGGCTCGCCGCAGGACCAGATCCAGGCCTTCCGCACTTTCCAAATTTCCTCTCCACTGAGAGATCGGTTTGGTTATGCTGAAATCACCCCGTCAGTGCGCGCCAAGATCTTCGGTCTCAACGCCGCCAAGGTCTATGGCTTGAGCCCCGCCGAGATCAGGAAATACACCCGGACCGATCGGGTCTTCAGAGAAAAAACCGCGTATCAGGAGCGCCCCGATCCGCACTTCCTGACCCACGGACCCAAGACCCGGCGCGAGTTTCTTACTTTTGCGCGGGCGGAGCGACCTTGACCTCGCCGGCGAGGCCGGCCTTGTCGATCGCGCGCTGAATCTCGCCCGATTTTTTCGCGTCCTCGACGAAAGTGGCGACGTACTGCGCCGCTGCCGGCCGGTTCTTCGGCAGCGCGAAGGCGAGCTGCAGCCCCGAGAACGCGTCGTCGAGCAGGCGCGAGCCCGGCAGCGTCTGCGCGCGAGCGCGCAGGATGAAACGGTTCTGCGCGTAGCCCTCGGCCTTTCCCTCGCGCATGAGGCCGAAGGCGTCGTTCTCGTTGTCCGACGCGACGACCTTGGCGTTCTTGAGCGTGCGCTCGAGGATCATGAGCGGCGCCGCGTTCTTCACCGCAGCGACGCGCATGCCCGGCTTGTCGAAGTCGGCCATCGTGCGCGCGCTCGAGCCCGGCGGCACCAGGATGGTGAGGAAGCCGTCGGCGGCGAGGTGCGCCGGGGCGAAGTCGACCAGGCTGCGGCGCGCGGGGTCGATCGCCACCACCGCGACGTCCCAGGTGTTGGTGGCCGCGTCTGCCATCAGCTGCGGGATCGCCGGGTAGTCGATGATCCTGGCCGGCACGCCAGCGCCGGCGGCGAGCGCTCGGCCGAGGTCGACCGTGGTGCCCTTGACCTCGCCGCTCGAAGCGTCCTTCGCGCCGATGATGGGGTTCGACGTCAGCACGGCGACCCTGAGCGTGCCCGACGGGGCGAGTTGACTCTTCGCCTCCGGTGACGGGGCCGGCGGGGTCTGCGCGCAGCCAGCCGCGAGGGCGAATGCGCCGATCACTGCGATCTTCTTCATGGGTTTAGTAGAATGAAACCGCCATGCTATACGACTTGTTGTTGCGCGGGGGCCGGGTCATCGACCCGGCCCAGAGCCTCGACGGCGCCTACGACGTCGCGATCCGGGAGGGCCGCATCGCCGCGGTGCTGCCGTCGATCGCGCCCTCGAGCGCGCGCGAGACGATCGACGTCTCGGGCAAGCTGGTGCTGCCCGGACTCATCGACACGCACGCGCACGTGTTCCAGTACGTCACCGGCCGCTTCGGCCTCGAGGCCGACCTTTGCGGCGTGCGCTCCGGCGTCACGACGCTCGTCGACCAGGGCGGCCCTTCGTGCATGACGCTGCCCGCCTTCCGCGAGTTCGTGGTGCAGGCGAAGAAAAGCCGCGTGGTCGTGTTTCTCTCGGCCTACCTCGTGGGCGGGATGGAGGGGCATTTCTACCCCAACCTCTACCGGCCCGACTGCATCGACGTCGACGCGACGGTCAAGTCGGCGAACGAGAACCGCGACATCGTCAAGGGCTTCAAGGCGCACGCCGAGCTCGGCGGCTTCGCGCGCTGGGGCATCGAGTCGATCCGGCTCTCGGCCGAGATCGGGAAGCAGGCCAACCTTCCGGTCTACATCCACTTCGGCCAGCTCTGGGACCTGCCTGAATCGGGAGCGAACGGCGTGGACCCGGACACCATCCTCGAGCAGGTCGCGCCGCTTCTGAAGCCCGGCGACATCCTCGCGCATCCTTTCACCCGGCATCCCGGCGGCTTCGTGGGTCGCGACGGCAAAGTCCACCCGATCGTCAAGGAAGCGCTCGCGCGCGGGCTCAAGACCGACGTCGGCCACGGCTCGCACTTCAGCTACCGCATGGCGCGCATCGCGCTCGACGCCGGCATCGTGCCCGACACGCTCGGCGCCGACATGCACGGCTACAACACTCGTGTTCCTGCGCCAAGAGGAACACCGAGCGAGCACCCCGATAAGGAGCACATGTTCTTCGGCCAGACGCGCTTCTCGCTCGTCTCGGCGATGAGCTCGATGCTCGCGCTCGGCCTGCCGCTCGAGAAGATCGTGCCGATGGTCACCACGAACCCTGCGCGCATGCTCGACATGCAGGGCGAGGTCGGCAACCTCAAGCCGGGCGTCGCCGCCGACGTGAGCGTGCTGCACGACGAGCGCGGCCGCTGGACCCTGCGCGACAACGAAGGCACCACGCTGCGCACCGAGCGCATGCTGCGGCCGGCTTTCTGCCTGCGCCAGGGTGCGCGCCACGACGCGGACGCCTCGATCCTGCCGCCGCTCGCGGTAGCGGCGTGACCGCGAAGGGCGTCGGGGCTCGGCTCCCGCGCAAGGAAGACGAGCGGTTCCTGCGGGGCCAGGGCGAGTACGTCGCCAACATCCGGCTTCCCGGCATGCTCGAGGTCGCCTTCGTGCGCTCGCCCATGGCGCACGCCACGATGAGTGGAATCACCAAGCCCTCGGGGCTGGAGACGCTGGTCTTCACCGCCGAGGACCTCGAAGGCGTCCAGCCGATCCGCGCCGTCTCGGGCCTCAAGGGCTTCAAGGCTTCCGAGCAGCCGATCCTCGCGCGCGGCAAGGTGCGCCAGGTCGGCGAGCTCGTCGCGATGTGCGTCGCCCAGACGCGGGCCGAGGCCGAAGACCTCGCCGATGCGACGGAAGTCGCTTTCGAAGAGCTGCCCGCGGTCGTCGACATGCTTCAAGCGCGCACCAATCCGCCCGCGCTGGTGCACGAGGAGTGGGAGGACAACGTTTTTCTCGAATCCCTGGTGGACGACGATCTGTCTGCCATTGAGAAAGAAGCAAAAGTGAAAATAAGGCGGCAGATCCGCACTGCCCGCCAACATATGTCGCCGATGGAAGGCCGCGGCGTGGTGTGCGAGTGGAACCGGCGCCTGGGACAGCTCGTGATGCACAGCGCGGCGCAGATGCCGCACGTCAACCGCGCCGGCCTCGCCGAGTGCCTCGGCATCGACCAGGGCGCGATCCGCGTCATCGCGCCCGATGTCGGCGGGGGTTTCGGCTACAAGGGGATCCTGCTTCCCGAAGAGGTGGCGCTCGCGTGGCTGTGCCGGCGGCTGGGGCGGCCGGTGCGCTGGATCGAGGACCGGCGCGAGCAGCTCTCGGCCAACGCCAACTGCCGCGAGCACCACTACGACCTCACGCTCTATGCCGATGCGAAGGGCAAGATCCTCGGCCTCGACTGCGAGGCCACGGTCGACTCGGGCGCGTATTCCTCGTACCCGTTTTCGGCGTGCCTCGAAGGGGCGCAGGTGAGCTCGATCCTCCCCGGCCCCTACAAGATGGACCGCTACCGCTGCCGCACCTGGTCGGTCGCGACGAACAAGGCGCCGATCCTGCCCTACCGCGGCGTCGCGCGCACCGGCGTGTGCTTCGCGCTCGAGCTGATGGTCGACGCCGCCGCGCGCGAGCTCGGCATCGAGCCGCACGAGATGCGGCTCGCCAACCTGGTGCAGCCCGCCGAGATGCCGTTCAACAACATCACCAAGAAGCACTTCGACAGCGGCGACTATCCCGAGGCGGTGCGGCGCGCGGCCGACATGATCGGTCTTGCCAAGATACGAGAAAAACAAAAATTGGAAAATCCGAAAGGTTCTTCCGGAGAAACCCCTGCAAGGCGTATCGGCGTCGGCTTTTCCATCTACTGCGAGCAGGCGGCGCACGGCACCTCGGTGTACTACGGCTGGGGCATCCCGATGGTTCCCGGCCACGAGCAATGCGCGGCGCGCCTCACGCCCGACGGCGTGCTCGAGCTTCGCATCGGCGCGCACTCGCACGGACAGGGCATGGAGACCACGCTCGCCCAGGTTGCCCACACCGTGCTGGGCGTGAATCCCAATGATGTAAGACTCGTTCACGGCGATACGGCGCTCACGCCCTACTCCACCGGCACCTGGGGCTCGCGCAGCATGGTGATGTCGGGCGGCGCCGTGGCGGCGGCGTGCGATGCGATCGGCGCTCGCGTAAAGGCGATCGCCTCAAGACTCCTGGAGGTTTCTGCTGCCGACCTCGTCCTTCAGGACGGTTTTGTCCGCGTGGAGGGAACCGACCGTAGGCTGGCCCTCGCCGAAGTCGCGCACGTCTGGTACCGCAAGCCGCAGCTCCTCCCGCCCGACGTCGATCCGGCGGGACTCGAAGCGACCGCGGGCTACAAGGCCAAGGTCGACACCGGCACCTTCAGCTACGCGTGCCACGCGGCGAGCGTCGCAGTCGACACCGAGACCGGCCAGGTCGAGATCCTCGATTACGTGATCGTCGAGGACGGCGGCACGCTCGTGAACCCGATGATCGTCGACGGCCAGGTTTACGGCGGCACGGCGCAGGGCATCGGCACCGCGCTCTACGAGGAAATGCCGTTCGACGCGCAGGGCCAGCCGCTCGCCACCACGCTCGCGGACTATCTGCTGCCGAGCGCCGCCGAGGTGCCCGCGATGCGCATCGACCACCTCGAGACGCCCTCGCCCTACACCCGCTTCGGCCAGAAGGGCGTCGGCGAAGGCGGCGCCATCGCGCCGCCGGCGGCGATCGCCAACGCGGTGAACGACGCGCTCGCGCCGCTCGGGGTCGAGATCACCGAGTCCCCGCTCACGCCGCGGCGCATCGTCGAAGCGCTGCTCAGGGTGGGCCAATGAGGGCGGGCCGATGAAAGCGCCCGCTTTCGACTATGCGCGCCCGAGGGATGTTGCGGAGGCGGTGAAGCTCCTCGCCGAAGGCGGCAGGGCGGCCGCCGGCACGCAATCGCTCGGCCCGATGCTCAACCTGCGCGTTGCACACCCGACCCTTCTGGTCGACCTCCGGGGAATCGAAGAGCTTCGTTCCGTTTCGGAAGACAAGAGCGCGGTCACGCTCGGTGCCTGCATCACCCACGCGCAAATCGAAGACGGGAAAGTTCCCGATCCCACCGGCGGGATGATGGCCTCGGTCGCCGCGAGCATCGCGTACCGCGCGGTGCGGAACCGCGGCACGATCGGCGGCAGTCTCGCCCACGCCGACCCGGCCGCCGACTGGCCGAGCGCGCTCACGCTTCTGAACGCCATTGTTCTCGTTGCCGGTCCCAAGGGCAGGCGCGAGACACCGGTCGAGTCGTTCGCCACCGGGATCTTCACCACGGTCCTCGCCGCCGACGAGCTCATCGTGGCGCTGCGCATCCCGAAGCGCTCACGGCGTGCGCGCTACGGCTACTGGAAGTTCTGCCGCAAGGCGGGGGAATTCGCCCACGCGATCGGCGCGGTGCTGCACGACCCGGAGACCAGCGAGTCGCGCGCCGTCGTCGGTGCATTGGCCGGCCCTCCGCGCCTCGTCGATGAAAAGACTTTCGATGTCGCGGACATCGGCGAAGACGCCTATTCGCGCCGGCTCCATGCGGTCGCGCTCAAGCGGGCTTTCGCCCAGATCCAATAGGATTCTTATGCTTCGACTTCTGCTTCTCACAGCCGTCCTCCTTGCTCCTCCTGTTTCAAAAGCGCAATCGTGGCCGCAGAAGCCGGTGCGCGTGATCGTGCCGTTCGCGCCCGGCGGGGCGTCCGACCTGATGCCGCGCGTCGTCGGCGAGAAGCTCACCGCGATCTGGGCCCAGCCGGTGGTGATCGAAAACCGCCCGGGCGCAGCGGGGAACATCGGCATGGAAGCGGGCGCGAAGTCACCGCCGGACGGCTACACGCTGCTTGCGGCGCCGAACGGGAACCTGGTGGTGAACCCGCACATGTATTCAAAGCTCTCCTACGACGTGTTCAAGGACCTCGCGCCGGTCACGCGGATCGCCGCGGTGCAGAACGTGCTCGTGGTGAACCCTGAAGTGCCGGCGAGCTCCATGAAAGAGCTCGTCGCGCTCGCTCGCGCCAAGCCGGGCACGCTCAACTTCGCCTCGCCGGGCAACGGCAGCCAGGCGCACGTCGGCGTCGAGCTGCTCAAGATGCAGCTCGGACTCGATCTCGTCCACCTGCCCTACCAGGGCGTCGGCCCCGCCATGAAAGACCTCCTCGGCGGCCGCATCCAGCTCATGCTCGCGCAGGTGCCTTCGGCGCTGCCGCAGATCAAGGCGGGAAAGCTGCGAGCGCTCGGCGTCGCGAGCAGTGTGCCGCTCGCGCAACTTCCCGACGTGCCGACGATCGCTGCCGCGGCCGGCCTCCCGGGCTACGAGGCGGTGTCCTGGTACGCGCTCATGGCGCCCGCGGGCACGCCAGGAGAAGTCATCGAAAAAATCTGGTCGGATACAGCGAAAGTCCTGCAGGTCCCCGAAGTGCGCGAGCGGCTCGCCGCGATGGGCGCCGAGCCCTCGGGCGAGCCGCCCGCAGAGCTGGCGAAGCGGATCAAGATGGAATACGACCGCTGGGGCGAAGTCGTGCGTAAGGCAAACATAAAAGCCGATTGATGCTGGCGAATGCCCGCATGTACTCAGTGACGCCGGCGGCAGCCGAGGCCTGGCGCGCGGTCATCGGCTGGGTCACGCGCGAAGCGGGCGTGCCGGTGGAGTTCGTCGAGCACGGGCCGCCGAAACTTCTCTCCGACCTGTGGGCGCGCGACGACCTCGGCGTGGTGCAGATGTGCGGCCTGCCGGCGTCGCTCCGCAGGCCCGCGCCGACCGTGCTCGCCGCGCCGCAGCCGAGCCTGCCGCGCTACCAGGGCAAAGCGATCTACATGAGCGACATCGCGGTGCGCGCCGATGCGCCGTTGCGGACGCTCGAGGAAACCTTCGGCGGCGTCGCCGGCTACACGCTCAAGGACTCGCAGTCGGGCTACTTTGCTTTCCGCAGCCTCCTGCTCACGAAATACCCGGACGCGAAGTACCGGCAGATCGTCGGCGGTCTCCTCAATCCCCGGGGCGTTATTCAGGCTCTCGTCGACAAGAAAATCGATGTGGGGCCGCTGGACGGCTACGTCTTCGACCTGCTGCGCGCCGGCGACCCGCAGCTCGCTTCGCAGGTTCGCGTCGTCGCCGTCACCGACCCGACGCCGATGCCGCCGCTGGTTGCGACTGCCTCTTTAAAAGACGGCCAAACGGAAAAACTGCGATCCGCGTTCCGAGCAGTTCACGAAGAAAGATCACTGGACGACGCGCGCCAGACCCTGCTCATTGAGAAATTCGTAGTCCCCGATCTCTCGGTCTACGACGAAACGAAGCGCCGCGCCGAGCGCGTGGAAAAGGGGCCCCCGTGGCCCTGACGCGGGTGCGCATGACGGTGAACGGCCAGCCGGTCGACGAGCAGATCGAGCCGCGCACGCACCTCGCGGACTTCCTGCGCGAGCGCGGCGGCCTTACCGGCACCAACCTCGGCTGCGAGCACGGCGTGTGCGGCGCGTGCACGCTGGAGATCGACGGCGCCCCGGCGCGCTCGTGCATCACCTTCGCCGTGGCTTGCGAAGGCGCCTCGGTGCGCACGATCGAGGGCTTCGCCGAGGACCCGGTGATGGCCGAGCTGCGCGCCGCGTTCACCGCCGAGCACGCGCTGCAGTGCGGCTATTGCACGCCGGGCATGCTGGTCACCGCGCGCGACATCGTCCTGCGCCTGCCCGACGCCGACGAGGCGCGGATCCGCCGCGAGCTCTCGGGGAATCTCTGCCGCTGCACCGGCTACGTCGGCATCGTGCGCGCCATCCAGCGGGTGCTCGCCAAGAGAGAATCGGGGTCAGACCCCAAATAGGTTGAGGTTGGATGTAGGTTGAGGCTCGATGTCGTCATTTCATCGTCCCATGAAACATCGATGCAGAATTGCCCGGATGATCGCCGTCCATAGGGGGCGCGAATGGAACCTGCAGCGAGCGATCTGGATATCCTGACGGAGCTGAACCGGAACTACGTCCGCTCGGCCGAGCAATCGGACGTGGGCTGGTACGCCGAGAATCTGGCGGAGGACTTCCTCGCGAGCAGCGTCGACGGCTCGATTATCGATCGCGCGCAGTTCCTGGCGCGGGCGGCCCGACCCTACGCCGGCTCGCAGCCCGAAGCGCGGGACGTGCGCATCAGGCTCCTTGGCGAGGTCGCGCTGATCCACGCGGGGTTCGGGTACACGAAGCCCGACGGCACGGCGGGAAGCGGGCGGTACACGGACGTGTGGGCGCGCCGTGCCGGACGATGGGTCTGCGTTTCCGCGCACTTCAACCGCTTTTGAGGGAGCCGCCAATGCAAGACGCCGCCCGCAATCCCGCTCCAGGCGACCCCCTGGAAGCGCTGCAGCGGCTGAACGAGGGCTACATCCGCTCGGTCAGGACCTCCGATGTCGGCTGGTTCGAGCAGAACCTGTCGCACGATTTCGTGAACAGCAATCCCGACGGGTCATTGGTCGATCGGGCCGGCTTCCTCGCGCTGATCGCGCAGCCGTGCCCGGTTTCCCAGTTCGCCGCCGAGGACGTGCGCATCAGGCTCCTGGGTGACATCGCGATCATCCATGGGCGCACTGTCTACAGGAAACCCGACGGCGAGGCGGGGGCCGGCCGCTATACCGACGTTTACGAATCGAGGCAGGGACGCTGGGTTTGCGTGTCTGCCGACGTCACGCGCTGCTGAGGCGGCGTTACAGAAAAGTTGCTCCGATGTGGTTCTCTCGCGGGGGTCGACACCAGCAATCCGCTGATCCACGCCGCCGCGCACCACGGTGCCGGCGCGCTGAAAGAGCTGCTTCGCTCGATTCCTGCGTAGAAGCGGCACGTTATAGAACGCATGTTGTGCAGTTAGTCCGGTCGGCACTTATCCAATTTTCCGATCCGGAACAACTTCACCGCTGTCCGCGGCCGCGCTTGCTAGTGTCGGCGTCAATGAAGATCACCTACGATCCGCCGCCGCCGCCGCCCGGCTTGCTCAGCCGAATCCTCGAAACCCTCGCCGC
>Ga0075426_10000491_pt1 | contig 26955 bp, 25 predicted proteins | sample SoiMethybrSBSTD5_FD_75304 | JGI IMG/M metagenome (GOLD analysis project Ga0075426, IMG submission 75304) | Bulk soil microbial communities from a Populus tree surrounding site in Tennessee, USA - Soil MetaG P. TD hybrid SBSTD5 | ecosystem: Environmental > Terrestrial > Soil > Tree plantation...
GATGACGATTTTAGAGTGGGTACCCGCCCCTCCCACTCCACGGCTTAAAATGAACCCATGCTCCGCGCGGCGTCCGGCCTCTTCGTGCTGTTGCTTGCCCTGGCGGCACCCGCGCAGAAGATCGTTCCCCCGGAACCCGAACTCTCCTTCTATACGGTTTCTCCCGGCTTCGAGTACCATCACCATTACGACTCCATCAGCGCGGTGGACTTCCGCAACCAGGAATTGAATATCTTCGACGCCAAAGGCAAGGTGCGGATGCGGGCCAAGCTGAAGGACGGAATCTACGAGAGTAGCGGCGTGCCGCGCGATTGGGTGGCGGTGAACAACATCTCCTATTTCGCTTTCCAGGCGGGCAGACCGCGTTACGCCCTGGTCAGTTTTCTGTGGACCGCCACCGGCGCTGACGCCAGCAGCTACAGCGGAGTGCAGTTATTCACCATCCAGAATGGCTGGCTGGCTGTGGTGCAGCAGATATTCTTCATCGCTCGCCACGCCGGCGCGGGCGCGGTGTTCGATTCCGCCACCGGAATTCTGTTCGTCAGCGCCAGCCATTACCTGCAAGTGGACGCGCACTGCTGCCCCTCTCGGCAGGACGTGATCCGCTACGCCTGGAGCGGTCACGATTTTCGCCAGGTCGCAATGAAGACCTTCCCTGTCGCTACCCCACCCAGCCTTCGCATCCAGACACCCCACTCTAAGCCCGACTAAACCCACAGAACACGATGAGAATGTGGAACGAACGAGATTATTTTTTGAGCTACCAGCTCAAAGAAAGCCACCCTTCATTCCTGAAATTCTAAGATTCCCTCGGCGTCTTCAGCGTGCCCTGCGTTTTTTATTTCCCGGCCGCGGCCACCGCGCGGTCACCACCGTGGCTATCCCGCCCCGCGGCTTGAATTCTCCCGTCACCTCCGCCCACACAGGTTTAGCGGCCCCCACCACGTCCTCCAGCACCCGGTTCACGATATTTTCTTGGAAGATGCCTAGGTTGCGGTAGGTAAACAGGTACTCCTTCAACGATTTCAGCTCCAGGCAAACCTTGTCGGGCATGTAGCGGATCTTCAGCACGCCAAAGTCGGGCAGGCCGGTTTTGGGGCAAACCGAGGTGAACTCCGGCACATCCACCAGTATTTCGTAGGCAGGAAACTGGTTAGGCCAGGTCTCAATCTCAGGAAAGGAGGCGTCCAACCCGGCCTGCGCATGTTCCGGCGTGTAACGGGGCTTGCTGGCCATGCATTCATTGTAATCAAGGAGGCGGCCTGGGCTCAGGTGGGAATGAGCGGCGGCAACACGCAGCCCGTGCAACATACATTTTTGGTTCGCCCCGAAACCTCGGGCATCTAAAAAGTGCGCCATTCCCAAAGCAGCACCCGGGTCCAAGACGGAAGGTTGCCGCTTCCGGGATGGTTACCAGCGTGCCACCCCGCCGTCCGGCAGCCGTTAACAGGTGGTAAGGTATAGTGAGCAAAGGTTTTCATGTCGCCTCGTGACAAATCGCGCGCCGGCTTTCTGGGCCGCCATCGCGGCTGGATTATCGCCCTCGCTATTGTTGCCGCAGTAATCGTGCTGGCCGCGTTCATTTCGTTGCAGCGCGGTGATGTGCCCGTGCGCATCGCGCAAGTTAACCGCGCCGACATCCGCGCCACGATTACCACGAATGGCAAGATCACGCCGGTGCAGGATTTCGAAGCGCACGCCGTTGCCCCTGCCCTGGTCAAGCGCGTGCTCGTGCGCGAAGGCGACCAGGTTAAAGCCGATCAATTACTGCTCGAATTGGATACCAGCGAGGCTCAGGCCGAAGCCGCCCGGGCCCTGGCTCAACTGCGCTCGGCGCAGGCCTCTATGGACGCCATCCAGGCCGGCGGCTCCCGCGAACAGGTTCTGACCACCCAGGCGGAACTGGTCAAGGCCCGCACCGATCGTGACTCTGCCCAGCGCAATCTCCAGGCGCTGCGCCGGCTGCAGCAACAGGGCGCTGCCTCGATCGGTGAAGTGCAGGACGCTGAAAATCAACTACAGCGCGCCGACGCTCAGGTCAACCTGCTGCAGCAGGAATTGAGCGGCCGCTACTCCCGTCCCGATGTCGAACAGGTCCGCGCCCAGGAAGAACAGGGCAAAGCCGCTTACGCAGCTGCCCAGAGCCTGCTGCAAAATTCTATTATTCGCGCTCCCCATGCCGGCATCGTTTACTCCCTGCCCGTGCACTCCGGTTCCTTTGTGAATACCGGCGACCTCCTGATCCAGGTGGCCGATCTGGCTACGGTGGATGTGCACGCCTATGTGGACGAACCCGATATCGCCCGCCTGGCCCCGGGGCAAAACGTGGGCATCACCTGGGACGCCATGCCCGGCCGCCATTGGCAGGGCACCGTGACCCGTCTTCCCGCGCAGATCATCAAATACCAGACCCGCAATGTGGGCGAGGTGGTCTGCCGGGTTTCCAATCCCAATGGCCGCCTCATTCCCAACACCAATGTTAACGTCAGCATCATCACGGCCGAGCATCACAATGTGCTGGTGGTGCCGCGGGAGGCGGTGCGCATGGACGGCACGGCTTGGGTGTTCCTAATCGTGGACGGACGCTTACAGCAGCGCCCGGTGCAGGTCGGCATCTCCAATCTTACCCAGGCTGAGGTTAAGGGCCTGCCCACGGGCGCCCAAGTCGCCCTGGGCACCACCAACGGACAGCCGCTGCGCGCCGGTATGGCCGTGCGCCGGGGAGAATAGAAGGGAGATGTTTTCCGGTCGAGCATGAAGAAGTGGACCCCGCCATCTGTTTTGCCCCTGCTGCTGGCTCTTGTCCTGGTTGCCGGCTCCGCCGCCGCGGAGATGCCGGCGCAGTCCCTCTCCCAGGGGCGCGTGGATGTTGCCATTGCCGAGTTGCGCGATCACCTGCGCGCTGAACCCAAAGACGCCGAGGCTTACCACCTGCTCTGCCGCGCCTACTATTCCCTGCAGAAGTGGGACAACGCCATTTCCGCCGCCCAGAAAGCGGTGGCGTTCGAACCCGGCAACAGCGACTACCACCTGTGGCTCGGCCGCTCTTACGGCGAAAAAGCGGAGCACTCCAGCTGGTTTGCCGCCATTTCCCTGGCCCGCAAGGTACGTAGCGAATTTGAAACGGCGGTGCAGCTTAACGCCCGCAATGTGGCCGCCCAATCCGACTTGGCCGAGTTCTACATGGAAGCTCCTTCGTTCTTGGGCGGAGGTAAGGATAAGGCCCGCGCCCAGGCGCAACGCCTCTCCACCATGGATCCCGGCGCCGCCCACTGGGTCAACGCCGCTTTAGCTGAACGCGACCACGACTTGCCCGCCGCCGAAAGCGAATACCGCGCTGCCATCCAGGCCAGCGGCAACCAGGCCCAGTATTGGCTCAGCCTGGCTTCCTTCTACAGTCGCCGCAACCGGTGGGACGATATGGAGGAAGCCGTCAACCGCGCCAGCACTGCTGAGGTCAAGAAGAGCGATGTGTGGGTGGATGCCGCCGAAATCCTTTTTCGCGCCGGCCGTAACTTTCCCACTGCCATCCAGTTCCTGCGCCGCTATCTTGATTCCAACAACACCGTGGCCGATGCTCCCGCCTTCCAGGCCCACTACTTGCTGGGCGCCATTCTGGAGAAACAAGGCGATAAGCAAGCCGCCGCCGGCGAATACCGCGCCGCACTCGCCATGGCGCATGAGTTCTCCCTGGCCCAGCAGGGCCTGGTTCGGGTCAGCCGCTAGGGTTCCCGCCTACTTCGAACATTCCCTCAGCCGGGCGGTATACAATGCCGGGCGCAGCGTTCGATGCTGCTTGACGGAGGCCAACATGAGAGCTCGCCTGCTCCCCGTCGCACTTTTCGTTCTGTTGTGCCTTCCCTTGCTGGCGCAATCCTCCGGCCCGGCTAGTCGTGCGCTGACGGATCCAAAATCCATCACGTCCGAAACCAATCCCAACGCCCGCTCCATTCCCATTGACGATCTCTACTTCACGCGCGGCTTGTATGGCGCCTCCTGGTCCCCAGATGGCCAACAAGTGGTGTTTACCACCAATTTCAGCGGCCGGCCCAATTTGTGGAAGGTGAGCGCTGCCGGCGGGTGGCCCATCCAACTCACCCAGTCCGACGAGCGGCAGTACAACGCGGTGTGGTCGCCCGATGGCAAGTGGATCCTCTACCAACAGGACGTTGCGGGAAACGAACTATGGGACCTGTTCGCCGTGCCCAGCCAGGGCGGCGAGGCCATCAACCTCACCAATACTCCCAACATTCGCGAAGAATCTCCGCGCTGGTCTCCCGACGGCCGCACCGTCGCTCTGAATTACAAGCCGAAGGACGGCACCAGGTACGACCTCGCCCTGCTGCAGTGGGACACCCGCAAGGTGGAGCAGGTGACGCACGAAAGCGCTCCCAATCGCAGCTGGAGTTCGGTGGCGTGGAGTCCCGATGGCAAGACGCTGTACGCGAACCGCGTGGAGGTCAGCTTCACCGACTCGGATGTCTATTCCGTGGACGTGGCCAGCGGCAAGACCACCAACCTGACGCCGCACCAGGGCAAGGTTCTCTTTATGGCCTCCTCCCTGTCAGCAGACGGCAAAACTCTCCTGGTTACCTCCAATCAGAAGGGTGGGTACCAGAATGTGGCGCTGCTCGATGTGGGCTCAAAGAAGCTCACCTGGGTGACCGACACCCAATGGGAAGCCAGCGCTGGCGACTTTTCTGCCGACGGCAAATGGTTCACCTACGTGCTGAATGCTGATGGCCGCACGGACATCTACCTGGTCAGCCGCGCCGGCCAGCGTGCCGAAAAAATTTCCGTGCCGTCAGGCCTGAATTTCCCCGCCGCGTCTCCAACCTCATTTTCACCGCAAAGCGACCGGCTGCTCATTTCCCACGAAAGCTCGGTCCAGCCCGCTGATTACTGGGTGTATCAGCTGGCCGGACGCGGCATGAGGCAATTGACGCACTCCGCGATTGCCAGCTTAACCTCGGCTTCCCTGCCTGCCTCCCAGCTTGTGCACTACAAGACTTTTGACGGGCAGACCATCAGCGCCCTTATGTGGGTTCCATTCAACCTCAAACGCGACGGCTCCAATCCCGCCCTGGTTCTGCCCCACGGCGGGCCCACGGGCCAGGAAGTGGACTACTGGAACCCCCACGCCACCGCTCTGGTTTCACGCGGCTATATTTGCATCGCTCCCAACCCGCGCGGCTCAACCGGCTACGGAATCGCGTTCCAGAAAGCCAACTATCAGGATCTTGGCGGAGGCGACCTGCAGGACGAAGTCTATGCCGCCAAGTTCCTGCAGACCACCGGCTACGTGGACGGCAAAAAGATCGGCATCACCGGCGGCTCCTACGGCGGCTACATGACCCTGATCGCGCTCACCAAAACGCCCGACGTTTGGGCCGCGGGCGTGGAACTGTTCGGCATCATCAACTGGATGACCATGCTGCAGCATTCCGATCCCCAACTGCAGGAATATGAAAAAAGCCTGCTCGGCGACCCGGTCAAGGACCGCAAGGTGTACGAGGCGGATTCGCCCATCACTTACATTCACCAGCTGAAGGCGCCCCTGCTGGTGCTGCAGGGAGAAAACGATCCCCGCGTTCCCAAGGAAGAAGCGGATCAAATCGTTCAATTATTGAAGGCCGATGGCAAAACCGTGGACGTCCACTACTATCCCAATGAAGGTCATGGCTTTGAGAAGCGCGAAAACCAGATTGATTCCATCCGTCGCACCATTGAGTGGTTTGACAAATACTTGAAGAATGCCGGCTCCCCCGCTGGCGTTCCGTCAACCGCTGATCGCAACTGAGCCGCCTCCGCCGCAAGAATGTAGCCCCGGCCTAAAACAACACACCTTCCGCCGCGTAGCGGCGCAAGAATGTAGCCCCGGGCGCAAGCCCGGGGAATCCAGCGACAGAAGCAGAGCCCCAGCGGGGCGATAGATGTTGCAGCCGCTAAACCCCGCACCGCATCTTGTTATACTCGCCCTTCTCCCAATTCTTTGCTGCAGGTGACGCATGAAGCGCATTTTCTCCGGGCAGTTTGTGCGATGGCTGATGGCGGCAAGCGCAGCCATAGCGCTGGTTTTGCCGGCGCGCGGACAGGAATTTACCTTGCAACGCGCCATCCAACTGGCCCTCACCCACAGCACCGCCATAGGTGGCAGTGCCGCTGACCAGATGCACGCCTACGAATCCTACCTGGAGGCGCGCGACAGTTTTATCCCCCAGGTTTCGGTGGGTTCCACGGTCGGCTATTCCTACGGCTTCCCGCTCAGCCTGGAAGGCTCCGCTCCCACCATCTTCAACGTGACCTCGCAATCGTCCGTGCTTAATTTTGCGCAGCGTGAATTCGTGCGCGCCGCAAAAGCAGAATGGCGGGCCAGTTCCGCCCAGGACCGCGATCAGCGTTCCCAGGTCATGCTCGACACCGCCCTCAGCTATGCCGAACTCAATAAGTGGGAACGCGAACTGCAGGTCCTGCGCGACCTGAGCAATGTCGCCCAAAACATCGAGTTTTCTGTTTCCCAGCGTGTCAAGGAAGGCATTGACAGCCCGGTGGATGAAACCAAGGCGCGGCTCACCACTGCCCAGGTGCGGCTCCACATGGCTCAGGCCGAAGGCGCCGCCGATCTCCTGCGCACGCACTTATCGCAACTGACCGGGGCGCCCGCGCGGTCCATCACCACCATTCCCGATTCCATTCCGGCTCTGCCCGCGCCCGATCCGCCCTTGCCCGCTGCCGCCACCGCCGCCGTGCAGTCCAGCGACACCGTCACCGCCGCCGAAGAGCGCGCCCGCGCCCAGTTGCTCAAAGCAAAAGGCGAGCACCGTGCCCTGTGGCCCGGCATAGATTGGGCTGCTCAATATGGCCTCATCAGCACCAAATTCACCGACTTCGCCCAGTTCTTCCGCCCTAATAGCTTTCAGAACCAGAACGTCACCTTCGGCCTCATCATTCGCTTTCCTTTTCTAAATTATTCACAAAAGGCCGCCGCCCAGGCGGCTGATGCTGACGCCATTCGTGCCCGCAAAGATGCGCAGGCCGCTAAAGATCAGGTGTCCATGGAAACTCTGCGCCTGCAGCGCGCTGTCGAACAAGCGGCTGCCGCCCGCGACGTTGCCGATTTGCAGAACCAGCTGGCGCAATCCGGCCTCAGCGCCGCCCAGGCGCGCATACAAGCCGCCACTGCCGCACTCAGTGAATTGCAAAATGCCCAACTCCAGGCCGACCTCCGCGCCGCCGACCTTATGGATGCACAGTTCGAGCTGCAGCGCGCTCAACTGCAACTGCTGCGCGCCACCGGCGGCCTGGAAACCTGGGCCCTTCGCCACCCCTGAGGGCGCGCTTGCCATCCCCCGCAAGGAACAGCTATTCTCAATCGCATCAGCAACTTATGCTACGCCTCTACCCAGCTTGCTGGGGCGCGCTTTTCTGTACCGCTTTTTTGCCCCTCAATGCATCAAATACACAATTCAGCGCAAAGGGGTTGTTGGGATCCGGCCTGCCCGGTAGGCTGGCTTTTTTATAATTGGGTAGTCTGTGCCTTACGAGAATCGCGGATGGTCCTTTTTTCGACGTAATCCGGGGATGTACTTCCCGGCAACCTAAGTCTGAGTGTTAACATACCTATTCAGCCAATATGCCTCTTAAAACACTGTTTCTGAACCCGCCCTCCTTTGAAAATTTTGACGGAGGGGCTGGGTCCCGCTGGCCGGCAACTCGCGAAATCGAATCCTACTGGTATCCCGTGTGGTTGGCTTATCCGGCGGGCATGCTGGAAGGTTCCCGGCTGCTCGACGCGCCGCCGCACCACGTCTCCGCTGAGGAGACCATCAACATTGCCAAGGATTATGAGTTCCTGGTGCTGTTCACCAGCACCCCTGGCTTCCCCGGCGATATCCGCCTGGTGGAGACCATCAAGCGGAACAATCCCCACATCAAGATCTGCTTTGTCGGGCCTCACGTGTCGGTGCTCCCGGAACGGGCGTTGCGCGACTGCCATGCCATTGATTTCGTGGCCCGCAAGGAATTCGATTACGCCGTGGTGGAGTTCGCCCAGGGCAAGCCGCTGGCGGACATTCTGGGCATTTCCTACCGCAAGAACGGCGCCGTGGTGCACAATCCCGACCGGCCGCAAATCGCCGATCTGGACGCGCTCCCTGATGTTACTGACGTCTACAAGCGCGACCTCGACCCGCGCCGTTATAACGTGCCTTTCCTGCTTCATCCCTTCGTGTCGCTCTACACCACCCGCGGCTGTCCGGCGCAGTGTACCTTCTGCCTCTGGCCTCAGACTTTGAGCGGACACCCCTGGCGCAAGCGTTCCACCGACCGCGTCGCGGCGGAAATGGCGAAGGCGAAAGAATACTGGCCTTGGGTGAGGGAATTTTTCTTCGATGACGACACCTTCAACCTGCAGAAGGCGCGCACCATCGAGCTTTGCCAGAAGCTGAAGCCGCTGGGCCTCACTTGGTCCTGCACCTCCCGCGTCACCACCGATTACGAAACCCTGAAGGCGATGCGCGAGGCCGGCTGCCGCCTGCTGATCGTCGGCTACGAATCTGGCGATGCCCAGATTCTCAAAAACATCAAGAAGGGCGCCACCGTCGAGCGCGCCCGCCAGTTCACCAAAGACTGCCGCAAGCTCGGCCTGGTCATTCACGGCGACTTCATCCTCGGCTTGCCCGGCGAGACCCGCGAAACCCTGCGCCGCACCATTGACTTCGCCAAGGAGCTGGACGTGGAAACCATCCAGGTTTCTGTGGCCCACGCTTATCCCGGCACAGAGCTCTTCGATTACGCGGTGAAGAACGGTTTCATGTCGAATCGCCAGATGGTGGACGAAGGCGGACACCAGCTGGCCCACATCGAGTATCCCCAGCTCTCCAGCGCGGAGATTCTGGAGTCGGTCCACCGCTTCTACGACGAGTACTACTTCCGTCCACGCGCTGTCTTCCGCATTGTCAAGAAGGCCTTCTTCAACTCTTCGGAGCGCAAGCGGCTCTACAAGGAAGCCAAGACCTTCCTCAAGCTGCGCTCGGAGCGCCAGCGCTGGGTGCAGGAGCAACGCACTAAGCCTACGCCCAAGCCGCCCCAACCCGGCGTGTCGCAGCCCGAGGAAACCGAAGCCGTGGAGCCGGCTAACGCCTAGGATGCCGCGTGAATCTGCGTAAGTACCTGGTGTTGCTGGGGGTGGTGATTTTCGGCGCCTCCGGCGATGCCCTTCTCTCCCGCGGCATGAGGCAACTGGGCGAGATTCCCCTGAACCACTGGCAGAAGCTCCTTTTTGCCGTGCTTCATCCCTGGGTGGCGCTGGGCGTCCTGCTGCTGATGGCTTTCTTTGCCTGCTACATGACCGCGCTCTCCTGGGCCGATCTCACCTACGTGCTGCCCGCCACTTCCATTGGGTACGTTCTGCTGGCCTTCATTGCCAAATTCCTTTTGCATGAAAATGTGAGCGCTACGCGCTGGGTGGGGATTGGCCTGATCGCTGCCGGCGTCGGCTTTGTCGCCCAGGGCCCGGCTCTCACTCATCATCCCCATCACGAGGAAGTGCAGCCGCAGGTTTTGTCGCGGGGCAAAGCATGAGCAACGAGAGGAACGCGTGAGAGACCTCTACGCCTGGCTCTCCATCGCCGCCATCGTGATCGCTTCCACCACCGGAGACGTGCTGCTTTCCCACGCCATGAAGCAGATCGGCGACCTGGGCGAGTTGCGCCGGCGTCGCGGGCTGCTCCACGTTATTGCCCGTGTGGTCACCACCCCGAATTTCCTCTTCGGCCTGCTGGCCATGACCTTCGCCTTCTATAGCCTCCTTATGGCACTGTCCTGGCAGGACGTAAGCCTGGTGGCGCCCGCCTCCGCTTCTCTTACCTTCATCGCCAACGCTGTGGCCGCCCGCATATTTCTGCATGAGCGCGTGGACCACCGCCGCTGGATCGCCGCCCTGCTGGTCGCCGGCGGCGTCGCCCTGGTGGCTATCTAGAAGGTTCGCGCCACGGATTCACGCAAATTCAACGGATTAAACTCATTCGAGTTGGGTGGCGCGGGCGCGCTCGCCCGCGGCCCTGTAAGCGGTCATACGACCTTTTGCCGGAAGTCTGACCCTGCGTGGAAGCACCCGGCTTTAGCCGGGTGATCCGGCGCTTTTTTACTCGAAGTGGAGTTCAGTCCGTGATGAGCAACGCGAGCCACAGGGGCTGAAGCCCGCTTCTCTTTTGGCCTTTTTTCGTGCGGCTGAAGCCGCACGCTTCCACACTCCGGCACAAAGCAGATTCGTATCAGACCACGTCTTCCGACGTGCCGCTCGAGCGATCACCGAAACAGCCGCATCAGCCCCCGCGCGGGCAGATCGGGAACGACGAAGCGGCTGCCCCGTACGCCGGCGGCGCGAGCCAGCGCCTCCGCCGCCAGGTAGCCGCTGCGCACCGCGCCCTCCATGGTGGCGGGCCATCCCGTAGCCGTCCAGTCGCCAGCCAGAAACATGCGCGGCCACGCGGTCACGTTGGGCGGCCGGTGGCGGTCCACTCCCGGAGCCGGAGACCAGGTGGCGTGCACTTCCTTAATCACCGCGCTCTTTACCAGGCGGGCCTGGCGGGCCTGGGGGAAGAACTCCTGCAACTCGCGCACGGCCAGATCAATAATTTCATTTTTCGATTTGTCCACCAGCGCTTTGGACGAGCTCACCACCAGTTCAAGATAGCTGCCCGATCCCTCTTTGTCCCGCCCCAGCAGTTTCGATTTGTGAAACATCCACTGGATGGTGCGGTCGAGCAGCACGGCATGGTCCAAGTCGGACACCTGGCGGTCGAACCACAGGTGAATGCCGGTAATAGGAGAGCTCTCCAGTTGCTCTACTGAGCGCCTCAGTGGCTCAGCCTCGCTCCCCTGCGGCAACACAGCCGCGACAGCATTGAACGGCAGCGCCAGCGTGGCAAAATCGCACTCCACCTCTTTGCCCGCCACGCACAGCTTCACTTTTTCCTGCTCGGCGGTGAAGGTTTCCACGGGCGCCCGCAGCTGCACCTCGCCCCCGCGTTGGCGGATGTATTCCCCCGCCGCGTTGTACAACTCGGTGAGCGGCACCGTGGGCACGCCCATGCGTCCCGCCGCGGCTGATTTCAGGAACGACTCCCGAAACACCTGCGCCCCATACATCACCGAGCTGCGCTCCAGGTCCTCGTTCAGCGCGCTCACCAGCACTACTTTCCAGAAGCGCTCAATGGCCCGCGGCGTCTGCCCGTGCCGCTCCAGCCAATGGAGAAAGTTTTCGCTGCCGTCGTCCTCGGCGCCCCGCGCTATCGCCAGCATGGCGCGGGCGATCGCTAGCTTGTCTCCCAGGTCCAGGGACGGGGCCAGCAGAAACGAAAACGCGGTGTGCAGCGGCGCCGGCAATAAACCAGGCGCAATGGCGGACAGGCGCCCGCCCGGCTCCACGAATACCAGGCGCTCAAACCAGCGAATCTTTTCCTCCACCCCAATGCGGCGGTAGAAATCCACCAGGTTGGTGCAGCAACCCAGCAGCACGTGCTGGCAGTTATCCACCACTTCGCCGGTGCCGGGATGCTGGTAGGAAGAAGCGCGCCCGCCCAGGTAGGGGCGGCGCTCGAAGAGGGTCACGCGAAATCCGGCTTGCGCCAGGGCACAGCCTGCAGCCAAACCCGCCAACCCGCCGCCGGCCACCGCCACGCTCGGGCCGGTCTGGCTGGAACTCCCGCTCATGCGGTGAAGCGGCGCGCCAGGCCGCGCGTCAGAATCGTGACCTTCTCCGCCCGGCTCAGCCGCACTCGTCCGCGGAAAACGTTGTAATCTCGTTCCGCGATTTTCTCCAGCAGCCGCCGGTAGATGCTCACCAGCACCCACAGGGCGGGCTGGCTATCGGGCTCGATCAGGGGAATCAGATCATCGGCGGCGCGGTAATAGCCGCGTGCGCGCTCCGCCACCAGTTCCAGCACCGGGCGCAGGCGCTCCGCCTCGGGATCCCTCAGGGCTGAAGCCGCCAATCCGAACATGGCCAGATCCTCTTTGGGCAAATAAATCCGCCCCATGGCCGCATCTTCCTTCACATCGCGAATGATGTTGGTCAGTTGGAAGGCCACGCCGCACTGCTCGGCCAGCTTCTCCGCCGCGGGATCTTCGTAGCCGAAAATGCGGATGCAGATCAACCCCACCACCGAGGCCACGTGATAGCAGTAGTTGTAGAGCTGTTCGAAGGTTTCAAACCAGAGCTTCAGCGTGGGGCCCTCGAGCATTTCGCGCACGTCCATGGCCGTGCCTTCCACCAGCGCATCCAGCAGCTCCGGCTTGATCCGGAAAACGCGCACCGTATCCGCCAACGCCAGCAGCACGGGCTCGTCGCTCACGCCGCCGGCGAGCACGGAGTGCATCTGCTCGCGCCAGTTTTCCAGCCGGGCCAGGCGGTCCGGCGCCAGCAGGTTCGGGTCGTCGCTCAGATCATCGCAGTGCCGCATAAAGGCATACACCGCGCTCAGCGCGTCGCGCTTGGGCCGCGGCAGGGCCATGAAAGCGTAATAGAAGTTTTTCGCGGCGGAGCGGGCAATGCGGCGGCAAACGCTGTAGGCGGTGCTGAGTTGCGACTCTGTCACCGCGGTAGGTACGGTCTGGTCGCTGGTGCTCATAGCAGCTTGCGCAGCCCGGCGCGTGCTACCAACGCCAGTTTGCGCGCTTTCGAGATTACCGGCCGCCGGCGCAGCACATCATAGCCCTGGCTCTCGATAGCGTTCAGAATTTCCAGCCCGCCTCGGCTGAACAGTTCGATATCAATGGCCAGCTCGCTATCCACTTTTTGCGCCAGAGGCAAACCTTTTTGGAACCACTCACGGGCGCGCTCCACTTCAAAGCGCACCAGCTGCAGGAACTGCGGCGTGGCCCGCCGCTCGGCAATGTCCTTTTCGCTCACCCCGAAGCGGCGCAGATCTTCCAGCGGCAGGTAGATGCGCCCTTTGCCGCAATCCACCGCCACATCCTGCCAGAAATTTGCCAGCTGCAGCGCGGTGCAGGTGTAGTCGGAAAGCTGCTGCCGCTCGGCATCACGGTAGCCGCACAGGTAGAGCACCAGCCGCCCCACCGGATTGGCGGAATAATGGCAGTATCCCAGCACGTCTTCGAAGCTCTCGTAACGGCTAACGCGCTGGTCCTGGCGAAATGCAGTAAGCAGGTCGGCAAACGGCTGCCGGGGAATGTCGCAGGCGCGCACCGTCTCCGCCAGAGCCACGAATACGGGATGGCGCGGCCGCCCGGCGTAGCAGGCGTCCAGCTCCCCTTCCCAGATGTCCAGCAGCTGCAGCGCGTGCTGCGGATTGCCTACCTCATCACCCAGGTCGTCGGAAATGCGGCAGTAGGCGTAAACGCTGTAGAAATGTGGCCGCAGCCGCCGGGGCAGAAACCAGGTGGCCACGGAAAAGTTTTCGTAGTGGCTGCGTGCCAGGCGCTCGCAGTAGCGGCGGCCTTCTTCCAAGGACGGCGGCGTTCTGGGTATGGCGTACTCGGGCGGCAGCGCCTGCCAGCCCGGAGCGTCAGCTCCGGTAAGCGACTGGGATCCGTTGCTGGTAATGGATGGCATAAAGCTTCGGTTCCCAGCCGTCAAACGCGCGTCCTAGTGTCCGGGAATGATGGCGGTCTTGATGTCGCCGTTGCGGTTCAGCATGTGGTGCAGCACTTGCTGCAGGCGGGAGAGCGGCGCTTCCCCGGTAATGTAATCGTTGCCCCGAATCTTGCGCTCGGCGATCAGGGCAAATGCCCGCCGCACCGTTTCCGGAGTGTGGTGGAAAGTGGCTTTCAGCGTGATTTCTGAGTAGTGCAGCCGGCTGGTATCCAGTTGCACCGTGGTGCCGCTGGCGCAGCCGCCGAAGAAGTTCACGGTGCCGCCCTTGCGCACCATCTCCACCGCCCACTCCCATGCCTGCGGACGCCCCACCGCCTCAATCACAATATCGGACCCGCGCTTTTCGCGGGTAAGCGCGCGCACCGCCTCCACCGCATCGGCCACCTTGGTGATCTGCACCACGTCGTTGGCGCCCATGTGCTTGGCCGCTTGCACCTGCGAGTCCCGCTTGACCACGGAGATCACGTTGCACCCGGTCAGGCGCGCCACCTGCACGAACATCATGCCGATGGGCCCGCCGCCGATCACGGTCACCGTATCGCCGATCTCGGGCTTGGTTTCATGCAGCCCGCGCAGCACGCAGGCCAGCGGCTCGGTCATGGCCGCTTCTTCAAAACTCACGCCCGGCGGCATGGCCAGCATATTGGCCTCGACAATTCGCCTCGGAATGCGAATGTACTCGGCGTAGGCGCCATTATTGAAGAGCAGGTCCTCGCACAGATTTTCCTGGTGCTTGGAGCAGTAGAAGCAGGCCTGGCACGGCGCGGAGTTCAGCGACACCACTCGCATGCCCTTGCGGAACCACTTTACCCCGGGCCCTACTTCTTCGATCACGCCCGCCAGTTCGTGGCCGAACAGCGCCGGGGGCACGATCATGCGCGCGTGGTAGCCGCGCTGATACACCTTCAGATCAGTGCCGCAGGTGAGCGCCACCTGCACCTTGATCAGGACCTCGCCTTCTCCTACCCGGGGAATAGGCACCTGTTCGATTTTGACGTCCTCTTTACCGTAGAGGACCGCCGCCGTCATCTTGCCGTTCACTCTGAATGTCCTTCCCATGCGCTGCCCGGCTGAATAACAATCTTCAGCGATTCCGCTTCCGGGTGGGCAGCCAAATTGAGCGCCTCCAGGCTTTCCTCCAGGGAAAAGCGATGGCTGATCAGCCCTTCCAGGTTCATTTCCCGGCTGAACACGAAGCGCACCGACTCCTCCTGCAGGTCCACGGAAGCGCTATATGAACCCAGCAACGTTTTTTCGTCTACGCAGACCGCCGCCGGATCAATTACCGCTTCCCCGTGCACCGTCTGCGCAAACAAAAGCACCCGCCCGCCGGGACGGCATGCGTCCATGGCGGGTCGAATCAGCTTGTTGCCTCCTACTGCCAGGATGACTGCGTCGGCCCCACGCCCCTCGGTGAGTTCCCGCACCCGCAAAACCAGATCAGTTTGCGAGGCATCTACCGTTTCCTCTAGGCCGAATCTCTTAGATATTCTAAGCCTCTGGGGAAACAAATCGGAAGTTATTACCCTTGCCCCTACCCGTTTGGCCAATGTCCCCAGAATGATGCCAATTGGTCCCTGTCCCATAACCACCACAATTTCACCGGGTTGCAGGCGCAACGTCTCAATTCCCTTCAGGCAGGTGTTCACCGGCTCCACAAAGCAGGCCTGCTCGTAGGAAACCTGGTCCGGAATCCGCACTACCCCGCGTTCCACGATCCAATCCATCACTCGGACATACTCAGAAAATCCGCCGCCGCTGGGCTCATATCCCGCCGTGCAGCCCACCTTCTTGTACACCGGACACTGCGCAAACACCTTATGACGGCAGTAGTAGCACTCTCCGCAAGGAATGTGGTGGAACGCCATCACCCGGTCACCCACCCGGAACCTGGTCACGCTCTCGCCCACCGCCGCCACCACACCCGCGGTTTCGTGACCGAAGATGCGCGGCGCGGAATGCGACCCGGTGGCGATCTTCTTCAGGTCGGTCCCGCAAATCCCACAGGTGTGCACCCGGATGAGCAACTCACCGGCTCCGATCCTGGGCACCGCCACCGTCTCCAGGCGAACGTCATCCTTGCCGTGGTACACGGCCGCTCGCATGGTGGAGGGAATCGCTTCCCGCCCCTGCTTCACCGTAAACTGGCCCGCCACCGCCATCAGTGTCTTCCCGATCCCAAGGGATGCAGCTCCGCCTCGTCCACGCCCACATTGCGCGCCGGCTGGTTGTACCACTCCAGCCAGTCGCACAGCGTGTTAGCGGCGCGCTCGCTGTTCCGCCGCAAATACAACAGCTTCTTCCACAGCCAGGGCCGCATGACGGCAAACATCACCAGCCCGCCGCTGCGGAAATGGCCGTCCGGAGCGATGAACCGCTCCAGCGCCGGAAACTCGAAATCATGGCCGTCGGAGATGGCCTTCACCGCCATAAATCCGAGTTTGCGCGCTAGCGCTCCTCGCGCCACCGCCGCAGCTTCCATATCCACCGCGTTCGCGCCGTAGGCCTTTGCCAGCTTGGCCTTCTGCTGCACATTGGCCACCGCATTCCAGCTCACCAGCGTGCCCTGCCCTTCCCGCAGGTCCAGCACGCTGCCGTCGCTGGCGTCTACGATCCGGCTTGGAATCACCAGGCTCCCCACCTGCGTGCCCGCGTCTAATCCTCCCGCCAAACCTGCGGAAAGGATCAGTCGCGGCTGGTACAGCCGGATCACCGCCTCGCAAGCCCGCCGCGCTGCATCGGCTCCGATGCCGCCGCAAACCAGCACCGCGCGCTGGTTCTCATAGAACTTGTATCGCCGCCCCGCGTACTCGCGCTTGCTGACACGCCAATTCTTAACAGCGCCAGCGACCTCGCGTTCCAACGCGGCAATGATGGCAACCTTAGGCATAAACAACTGACTAGCTATCGAACCCCATAACCATGATTCCGGAACCACTCCACCGCCCGCCGCAGCGCATTCTCTACCGGCACCATCTTCCAGCCCAGTTCTTCCTCGGCTTTCGCGGAGGACACGAACATCTTTTTGCGTCCCATGCGTACTGCATCCACGGTGACCCGCGGCTCGCGCCGGAGCAGCAGCCCGGTGATGGCCGTATCCACGATCCCCGTTGCCAACGCCACTGCATAAGGCAGCTTGACCTTGGGCGAAGGCAGCCCGCTGATGGCGGCCAGCTTGTCCAGAATCTGTTTCAGGGTCAGGTTTTCCCCGCCCAGAATGTAGCGCTCGCCCCGCCGCCCTTTTTCCAGGGCCGCAGCATGTCCACGCGCCACCTCCGTCACATCCACCAGGTTCAGCCCCGTATCCACGTAAGCGGGAAACTTGCGTTTCAAGAAATCAACGATGATCCGGCCCGTGGGCGTGGGCTTGATGTCCCGCTCTCCCACCGGCGTGGTCGGATTCACCACCACCACTTCCGCCCCGCTGCGCCCGGCCGCCAGTGCTATCTGCTCCGCCTGGAACTTGGAGCGCTTGTAGTGGCCGATCATGTCGTCCAATTCCACGGGCGAGCTCTCATCCGCCAGGTGCCCGTTCGAGGGGAACCCCATGGTGGCCACGCTGCTGGTGTAAATAACTCGCCGCACGCCCGTTTGTTGCGCGAGGGCGATGATGTTGCGGGTACCCTCCACGTTCGACCGGTACATCTCCTGCGGATCCCGTGTCCATAGCCGGTAATCGGCGGCCACATGAAACACCGCCTCGCATCCCGCCATGGCCTTGCGCAACGATTCCGGCTCGCGCAGGTCGCCGCTTACCCGCTCTCCCGTTATGCCTTCAAGATTGGCCGTGAGACTCGTGGGGCGGACTAGAAGGCGAAGCTCGGCTCCCTGGTCGGCCAACCAACGCGCCACGTGACTGCCCACAAACCCCGTAGCTCCTGTGACCAACGCCTTCATGGACTGTGAGGCGCTATTCCAGCTCTTCCGGGTGCAGCGAAATGTGCTCGCCCGCCGTGCGCTTTTCCCAGTACTGGCGGACCCAGGTTTCCCAGCTCTTGCCCGCCGCCATATCCCGCCCGGTGAACGCCAGGGCGGCGATTTCAGCGTAGCTGACGGATACTTTCCCGCCTCCGTTCTTGGGCAGGATGCGCACACAGGAATCTTCCAGGTTGCGTCCGCTGCGGCGGTCGAAGACGTAGCCCTCCACCTTGCTGCCGTCCTTGCGCGTAATCAGCACGTCTCCGCGGTAATCGAAGGCCTGCTCCAGCGCCGCCCGCAACTCCTCCGCCCGGGCCAGTTCCGGCACCCAGCCTTCCAGGTTTTCCCGGTTTTTACCCGGAACCACCTCGAGCGTGTCCGCCTCGGCTGCGGGCTGGTGCCCCGCTTCCCTGCCGCTCACGCCCGTATCTCCTGTTGCCGATTACTTTCGATCTGCACCAGCGGGTTGTAGGCGTGCACCGGACGCACCGGCTCCTCTAGCAGCTTGAGCGCGCCGGCGTCTTCATAGGTGTGGTTGAAGGTAGCCTTCATCGTTTGCCACAGCCCGCGCAGCGAGCTGAATGTGTCATTCACCGCGGAAGCCTCGTAGCCGCTGTGCACCATGCAATTGGCGCAGCGCGGGTTCCCAGACTCGGTGCCGTAGTTCGCCCACTCCGTGGCTTCCAGCAGCTCCTGGAAGCTATCCGCGTATCCGTCCTGCAGCAGGTAGCATGGCTTCTGCCAGCCGAAGATGTTGAACGTCGGCATGCCCCACGCGGTGCAGGGATATTCGCGCTTGCCCATCAGGAATTCGAGAAAGAGCGGCGACTGGTTGAAGCGCCAGCTCGGCTTGCGGTTGGCAAGAATGGCGCGGAACAAGCGCCGCGTGCGGGCCCGTCCCAGGAAGTGGTTTTGGTCGGGCGCCTTGTCGTAGGAGTAGCCGGGCGAAAGCATCATGCCCTCCACCCCCACTTCCATCATCTCGTCAAAAAACGCGCGCACGCTTTTGGGATCGGCGCCATCGAACAGCGTGGTATTGGTAGTCACTCGGAACCCGCGGCCGAGCGCTTCCTTGATTCCCTCCAGCGCCTTATCGTAGCCGCCTTCCAGGCATACTGAAAAATCGTGGTGCTCGCGCTCCCCGTCCAGGTGTACGGAAAACGTCAGGTATTTGCTCGGCTGGAAAAGGTCAATCTTCTGCTTCAGCAGCAGCGCGTTGGTGCAGAGATAAATGTATTTCTTGCGCTCCACCAGCCCGGCAACAATTTCCCCAATCCGCGGATGCAGCAGCGGTTCGCCTCCGGGAATGGACACCATGGGCGCACCGCATTCCTCTACTGCCCGGAAGCACTCCTCCGGCGTCAATTCCATCTTGAGCACGTGGCCCGGGTACTGGATCTTGCCGCACCCGGCGCACGCCAGGTTGCAGCGGAACAGGGGTTCCAGCATGAGGACCAGCGGGTAGCGCTTGCGTCCCTTCACCTTTTGTTTCAGGACGTACGTTGCTACCGTCCACATCTGCGAAATGGGTACCGCCATTCGTCTCCTTTTAGACCGTGGGCAGCGCCCGCGCTGCCGAACTCGCTTCCTGCGTCCCCGCCAGCACCTTGGAATACGTCGTCAGCGCCAGCAATGGGAAATACTGCCGGTACAGGTGATACATCAGGTAGAACACCCTCGGGAACCCTGTTCCGGTGTAGTAGGGCTCATCCCAGGAGCCTTCCTTTTTCTGCGTCCTCAATAGATAAGCGACGCCGCGAGCCACGGAATCGCTGCGTGTATCGCCCACGGCCAGCAACCCTAGTACTGCCCAGGCGGTCTGCGAAGGCGTGCTGGGACCGATCCCCTTCGTCGTCGCATCATCGTAGGAACCGCAAGTCTCACCCCAGCCCCCGTCGGGGTTCTGGATGGAGCGCAGCCACTCCGCCGCGTGCTGCACCATGGGCTCGTGGTTATCCACTTCCATCGCTTCCAGCCCGCGCAACACCTGCATGGTGCCGTAGATGTAGTTAACGCCCCAGCGCCCAAACCAGGAGCCATCCGCTTCCTGCTCCTGCTTGATGAACTGAATGGCCTTCTTCACCACCGCGTCCTCGCGCGTGTACCCATAGCTGGCCAGCATCTCCAGAACCCGCCCGGTGATGTCCACCGTGGGTGGATCGAGCATAGCGTTGTGATCGGCAAAAGGAATGTGCTGGAACACCATCCGGTCATTGTCCTTGTCGAAGGAAGCAAAGCCGCCGTTCTTGCACTGCATGGAGAGCACCCAGGCGATGGCCCGCTGCACCGTCTCGTACTGATAGCGGCCGTTGGGATGCTCCACCCAGCTCAGCCCCAGGTTGACCATGGCGGTGTCGTCCACGTCCGGGTAGAACTCATTATTGAATTCGAAGTACCAGCCTCCGGGCTGCCCCTTCTTGTTCTTGAAGGCCCAGTCGCCTTTGTGTGTAACCTGCTTTTGCAGGATCCAGTCCGCCGCCTTGATCATGCGGGGTTCGGTGCGCGGCACGCCGCTCTCCCCCAGGGCAAACAGCGCATAGGCCGTGTCCCACACCGGCGACATGCAGGGCTGCATGCGGAAGGTTTCTTCGTCTTCGATTCCCAGCTTCTCGAACTCGTCCATGGCGCGGATGAATTGCGGGTCATCCACTGAGTAGCCCAGGCAGCGCAGGGCAATGATGGAGTTCATGATGCCGGGATAAATGGCGCCCAGCCCATCGCTCATTTCAAACCGTTCCAGCATCCACTCCTCCGCGGCGCGCAGCGCTATGGAGCGCAGCGGGCGGATGTGAATGCGTTCCAGCCAGTGGGTCAGCGTATCGAGCGCCAGGAAGAAGTTCCGCCAGCTCACCAGTTTCTGCGACCAGCGCAGGTGCAGGTTCACGCCCCGCATGCTGCCGTTGGGAAACAGTTCCTGGATGCCCATTTCCGCCGGGATCTTCTTGAACGGCTTCTTGGCGTAAGCGATGGAAAGCGGGATCAGGATAGCCCGCGACCACGAGGAAATTTCGTAAATATTGAACCAGAACCAGTTAGGAAACAGCACGATCTCCGGCGGAATGGCCGGCACTGCGTTGTAGTCGTACTGCCCGAAAAAGCACAGGTAAATCTTCGTGAAGGTATTAATGGCGGTCACGCCACCCAGTTCGGCAATCCGTTGCCGCGCCCGCGCCAGCGCCGGATGGTCGGCGCTATAGCCCGCCAGCTTCAGCCCGAAATAGGCTTTCACCGTGGCGCTTACGTTGGAAGGTCCGCCGGCATAAATGCCCCAGCCGCCGTCCTGGTTCTGGTGCTGCAAAACGTAGCGGGCAGCCTTGGCCATCCGCTCCGGCTTGCCGGTGCCCAGCAGCGTATGCAGCAGAATGTAATCGGATTCCAGTGTGGTGTCGGCTTCCAGTTCACCGCACCAGTAGCCTTCCTCGGTTTGCTGGGAGAAAAGGAACTTGCGGGCCGCATCCACGGCCACCATGACCCGGCTCTTCAGGTCATCAATCTTGCCAAATCTCATTTGTGGGATGGTGGAACTACTACCAGAGACATCTTCCATGCGATTACTCCGATGCCACGGGCGCGCTGGCAATAGCTTCGACAATCTCCGGCGGCAGGCCAAAACGCACGTCCTCGGGCATGACCTCCACCTCGCGCATGTTGTTGAACCCCTGCCCGGCCAGGTACTTAACCACTTCCTCCACCAGGCACTCGGGAGCGGAAGCCCCTGCGGTTAAGGCAATCGTCTTCACACCCTGCAACCATTCCGGACGAACTGCCCTGCAGTTTTCAATCAGATGGGAGGCCGTGCCCTGGTTGCGAGCCACTTCGACCAGGCGGTTGGAGTTGGAGCTGTTGTCGGAGCCCACCACGAGTAGCAGATCGGCGTCAGCCGCCACGTGCTTGACGGCCTGCTGACGGTTCTGGGTGGCATAGCAGATGTCCTGCGCCGCCGGCCCCTTGATGTTGGGAAACCGCTGGCGCAGGGCTTCAATAATGTCCTTGGTTTCATCCAGGCTCAGTGTGGTCTGGGTCAGGTAGGCCACGCGGTTGGGATCAGGCACCACCAGGTCTTCCACTTGATCTGGCGAACCAACTACCTGGGTCACCATCGGGGCCTCGCCCAGCGTGCCGATAACCTCATCGTGATCGCGGTGGCCGATCAGGATCAGGGTATAGCCTTGGCTGGCAAAGCGTACGGCCTCCACGTGCACCTTTGTGACCAGCGGACAAGTCGCGTCAATCACCCGCAAGCTGCGCAGCTGGCTGGCTTCCCGTACCTCGGGAGAGACGCCATGGGCGCTATAGATTACACGCTCGCCCGTGGGCACCTCCTCCACACTGTCCACAAAAATGGCCCCCTTGGCGGAAAGCTCCTCCACCACGAACCGGTTGTGCACAATCTCTTTACGAACGTAGATCGGCGGCCCGAAGGTCTCCAGGGCGATGCGCACAATATCTATGGCCCGTACCACTCCCGCGCAGAAGCCGCGTGGCTTCAGCAGGAGCAGGGTCTTCCCACCGCTTTCTGTAGTTCCCATTGATCCCCTGTTTTGGGCGTACTTTGCCACATCTTACTCCTACAAACCTATCTTACCAAGCCTCGCCGGGTCAACGTAACCCGCAGAAAAGCCGAGGATTAGCATTGTCCGGCTTGATTCCTGCAGCGAACGGCGTCACCCGTGGGCGCGCAGCATCTGCTCGGCATTGTGCCGCGAAGCCTCGGTCAGCCGGGCCCCGCTCAACATGCGGGCCACCTCGTCTGTCCTCTCACTTCCCTGGATTTGCCGGACCGTGGTCCGGGTACGCCCCCCCGCTATGCTCTTTTGGATGACATAATGGTGGTCGGCGAAACAGGCAATTTGTGGCAGGTGAGTGACACACAAAACCTGGCTGCTGCCCGCCAGCTGCTTCAACTTGCGCCCCACCGCCTCGGCTGCCCGGCCCCCTATGCCGGTGTCAATTTCGTCAAAAACCAGGGTACGCTGGCCGGATGCTCCGTTACCGCGCTTGGAGCCGGGCTGGCCGGCTTCTACACAGGCCTTCAGGGCCAGCATCACCCGGGAGAGCTCTCCTCCCGAGGCAATCTCCTCCAGGGGCTTCTCCGGCTCCCCCGGGTTGGTGGCGATGAGGTAAGCGGCCTGGTCAAAACCGGCTGAAGTCCAGCTTCCCTCCTCCCCTGAACCGCTCACTTCAATGCGGAAACGAGTCTTCATCGCCAGCTCGTTCACTTCGTGCTCCACCAGCTTCTCCAGCTTGCGGGCAGCTTCCTGGCGCTTGCGGGAAAGGGCCTTGCCTGCGGTCAGGTATTCCCGGCCGGCAGCCCCCAGCTCCTTGCGCAACTCACCCAGGACTTCATCCTTGTTCTGCATCTCGGCCAGCTTGCGCGTCACTTCCTCGCCGAAGGCGATTGCGTCCGCCAGCGTGGGACCGTACTTGCGCTTGATCCGGTCAAGCGCCGCCAGCCGGTCCTCTACTTCCGCCAACCGCTCGGGCGAGGCCTGCACGTCGCCGGCATAATCGCGCAGCGTGGCGCCGGCATCCTCCACCGTGATACGAGCCGAATCCAGCGCCGCCAGCAGCTCCTTGAATTTGGGTTCGAAGCGGGCCAGTTCCTCGATTTGGCGGAGGGCCGCGCGCAGCGCCGAGGAAGCCGAGGTATTGCTCTCATAGAGAACGTCGTAGGCGCCCATGGCCGCGGCGTAGATTTTTTCCGCGTTGGCCAGCACCCGCTTCTCGTTCTCCAACTGCTCGTCCTCGCCCGCCTGCGGGCGCGCCGACTCAATATCCTTTTGCTGGAAGCTCCACAGGTCGAGCAGGCGCAGGCGGTCCTGCTCATCGCGCTCCAGCTCGGCAATGCGCTCGCGGACAGCTTTCCATTTATGAAACGACGCCTCCACCGGCTCCAGCGCTGCCCCGGCAAAGCCATCCAGCAGCTCCAACCGGGCGGCGGCATCAAACGACACCAGCGACTCGCTTTGCGCGTGGATGGCGGCCAGATGCGGCGCTAGTTGCCGCAGCACCGCCACCGTCGCCGGCTGGTTGTTGATGAAGACCCGGCCCTTGCCCGCCGCCGCGATCTCCCGCCGCAGGATGATTTCGCCTGCTTCCTCGTCCAGGCCGTTGGCCTCCAGCAGGCGGCTTATCGCCTTGGCGGCTTTGCCCTCGGCTTCAAACACCGCGGCCACCACCGCGCGTTCGGCGCCGTGGCGGATCACGTCGCTAGAAGCCTTCTCGCCCAGCAGCAGCGCCAGGGCGTCTATCAGGATAGACTTGCCCGCGCCCGTCTCCCCAGTCAACAGGTTCAGCCCGGGGGCGAACTCCACCACCACGTTGTCAATGACCGCGTAGTTTTCCAGTCGCAGCTCGCGCAGCACGTTATCTGCCTGTAAGGGAAAGTTGCGGGAAGAATAGCATGACGGCTGACGCCGCAAAATGCTGAGTCGCCACAAGGCCCGGAACGGCGTGATCCAAAGGCGGTTCAGCAATGGCGTCATCCAGAGGCGCTTCAGCGCCGCAGGATCTCGCGTGCACCACGATGAGCCATGCCGCTGCACCGGAAAGGCTTCGCGCCTAAAAGCCCCACGGCATGACCGCCTCCATCGAGGGCTCCCAGCCGGGCAAACCTACTTACCTTTCAACTGCATCACAGCTGGTGCAGCGGGCCGAGACTTGGGTCTAACAGCTCCGTGCAACCTGCTCCGTAAAGGTTAAAGCCTCGGCTCGTTGTCCATCACCCGCGTTGGGCCACCGCAAGGGGAAGTAGATGCACCGGAGAAATCGCATGCTGCTGCTCATTATTTTGCTGCTGCTGGTCCTGGCCCTGCCCACCTGGCCCTACAGTGCCGCCTGGGGCTACTATCCCAGCGGACTGCTGGGCTTGCTGCTCGTGGTCCTGCTGGTCTTACTGTTGGCCGACCGCCGCGGCGGCCTGCTGCGCCGCTGAGCGCCATGCAGCAAAGGACTGAGTATGGACCGCTGGCATTCCTACGGCCTTTCCCTGGTTACCTCATCGGATACGCAACTGCAACTAAGGTAGATGCTTGGGAGCTTTCCGGCATCTCTGGAGATATAATGCTCTCACGTAACCTACGGTAAAACTGCCAACATAGGGGAGGCCGGTAGGCGCTTTGCGCCTTAGCGTCAGTGATGCTTATCGCTCAATTTTTCGCAGCCGCGGTGGGTGGCGAGGTCGGAAATCTGGTCCAGCAAACCGGCCCGGTAGCCAAGATTGTTTTGCTCATCCTGCTGGCCTTCAGTGTTTTTTCCTGGGCTATCATCCTGGCGAAATGGAGCGCCCTGAAACGGGCGCGGGCGCAGAGTGGCCGTTTTGTGCGCGCCTTCCGCAAAGCTACGCGCCTGCAGGACGTGGCCGCCGTGGCGGAACAGTTCAAGCCCAGCCCGCTGGTCGGCGTTTTTGAAAATGCGTTTGACGAGTACCGCCGCCAGGGCGGAGGAGTGCCCCGCAACGTGACCGCCATCCAGCGCGCCACCCAGATTGCCGCGTCCGAGGAGATGACGCGCCTGGAGCGCCGCCTGCCTTGGCTCGCTACCACCGGCGCGGTCACCCCCTTCATCGGTTTGTTCGGCACAGTGTGGGGCATTATTGACGCTTTTCAGGGACTGGGCACCGCCGGCGCCGCCACCTTGCGCGCGGTTGCCCCCGGCATTTCCGAAGCCCTCATCACCACCGCTGCCGGCCTGTTTGCCGCCATTCCCGCGGTCATCGCCTACAACGCGTTCAGCCATCAGATTAAGGAATTCGCCGCCCGCAGCGATGATTTCGCTCTCGAGCTGCTCAATGCTTTTGAGCGCACTGCCGCGCCGCCTCCTCCCCAGCAGCCGCACTCCACCTACCGGAGCGCGCTCAGCGAGGTGCGCGATTAATGGCTTTCACCAACCCCCAGGGACGCACCCAGAGTTCGCTCGCCGACATCAACGTCACCCCGCTGGTGGACGTGGTGCTGGTGCTGCTCATCATCTTCATGGTCACCGCACCGGTGCTGCAGTCGGGCATTGAAGTGAACGTTCCTAAAACCCGCACCGTCAAGGAAATTACCGAGGAGCGCGTGGTCATCAGCATTGACCGCCAGCAGCGCGTCTTTCTGGGCAACAATGCCATCAACATCAACGACATCCCCGCCGCGCTCCACCAGAAGCTGCGCGATCCCTCGCGGCAATCCATTTTTTTGCGCGCTGATCAGGATGTGCCCTTCGGCGCCTTCGCCACCGTCATGGATGCGGTCAAGCAGTCCGGCATCACCAATGTGAGCATCGTGACGCAGCCTTTGCAGGAACATGGCAGCAAGCGCTGACATTTTTTTCGAGCACGATCCCTGGCGCGGCCCCCTCACCTGGTCCGCGATCCTGCACGGCGTTCTGTTCGGCGCCATCGTCGCCTACTCGGTCATTCACTTCCCTGGCGAGAACTGGGGCGCCGGCACCGGCACCGGCGGCGACGCCATGAGCGTGCACATGGTCACCACTATTCCCCTTCCCGCCAGCCCCAACAAGACGCAAAACGTGCTGGCCAATGAATCCAAGGGACTCTCCCAGTCCTTGCCCAAGGAGAAAACCGTCGAAGAACCGGAAGCCATTCCTATTCCCGAACGGGATTCCAAGCGCAAAGTTAAACAGAAGATTGCTTCCAACCGCCCTGAGCCCATCCAGCCCATCCCGGAAGCCACTAACGTGGTGCCTTACGGCGAAGGCGGCCCCGTCACCAATCTCTACGGCTTCACCTCGGGCGGAGCCAAGGGTGGCTTTAACTTTACCGGCGGGGGCGGCGATTTCGGCAGCCGCTTCGGCTGGTACGTGAACGCCATGCGCAATAAGATTTCCGAGAACTGGCTAAAATACGAGATTGATCCCCGCATCAGCACGGCGGCGCGCTGCTACGTCACCTTCGACATTACCCGCTCCGGGCAGCCGACCAACATCCGCGTCGAGCAATCCAGCGGCGTGCCCTCGCTCGACCAGTCCGCCATCCACACCTTGCAGCGCATTGAGAGTTTCGGGCCTTTACCCTCGGATTATCCCGGCAACAGGGTTTCGGTGGAGTTCTGGTTCGACTACCACCGCTGATGCGGTTTCGGGTTCTTGGTTGAAATTTTCGTTGAATCCTCAACTCCAAGGTTGATAGGGTCAAACCAGTGATGAAACGTCTGCTATCCGTCATTATCAGTGTCTTTGTTTTTTCCGTCAGCCTATGCGCGCAACAGGACTGGATCCGCACCGGCACCGGCTTGGGAGTGGAAAAGGTTCGCGTCGCCGTCCCCGATTTCAAGCTCAATAATCCCAGCCCGCAAGACACCGCGCTGCAGAAGACGTTTGACGACACGCTGTTTTACGATCTCGAGCACGCCGGCATTTTCGACATGGTTTCCAAGAGCTTCATGCCCACCCAGATTCCGGGCATGCCTTCGGACGTC
>Ga0075426_10000492_pt1 | contig 26944 bp, 24 predicted proteins | sample SoiMethybrSBSTD5_FD_75304 | JGI IMG/M metagenome (GOLD analysis project Ga0075426, IMG submission 75304) | Bulk soil microbial communities from a Populus tree surrounding site in Tennessee, USA - Soil MetaG P. TD hybrid SBSTD5 | ecosystem: Environmental > Terrestrial > Soil > Tree plantation...
ACCGAGTAGCGCGACATGTACGCGCCGACGCCGCACTGGCTGAGGATGTGGCCGGCCTGGCGCGCGTGTCCGGCGTAGCGCTGCTTGATCGCGACCACGTTGAACATGCGCGCGCCGCCGATCTCGTGCGCCCACACCGCGTGTACGTCCGGCACGCCGGCGGCGACGAGCGCATCCATGAGAAGCGCCGAGCGCATTACCGCCTTCGAATAGGAATAGTCGTTGGGCGGCTTGGCCGGCGGCGACCCGAGGAGGATCGGGTCGTTCCGGAAATAGATGCGCTCGACCGTGACCACGGGCGCGGTGCCAGCTTTGCCGGGGTAATAGCCGTGGAACTCGCCGAAGGGCCCCTCGGTGCGCTCGTCGCCGGGCTCGACGTGGCCCTCGAGCACGATCTCCGATGCGGCCGGAAACGGCAGCCCCGTGACCTCCCCTTTTACGACCGAGACCGGTTGGCCAAGGATCGCCCCCATGTAGTCGTACTCGCACATTCCGAAGGGGATCTCGATTCCCGAGATGAGATAGGTCAGCGGATCGGCGCCGCAGACGATGACGACCGGGAAGCGCTTGCCGGCCGCCTTGTGCTTCTCGTAGTGGATGCGGCCGTGCTTGCCGGGCACCATGTCGAGCGCGACATGGTTTCGGTCGATCACCTGCACGCGGTAGGTGCCGACGTTGATCCAGTCGGAATCGAGGTCGCGTGTCGCCACCGAGCAGCCGGTGCCGATGTAGCGCCCGCCGTCGAGCTCGTGCCAAAGCGGCGACGGGAAGGCGAGCACGTCGACGCCCGCGTCCTTCTGCACGTTCTCGAGCGCCGTTCCCGAGCGCGTCACCGCGAACGGAAAGTTCTTCGCCGCCGCCTGCCATTGCGCGGGCTTGCCGCGCAGCGCCTCCACCAGGCCTTGGTGAGTCTCTTGAACCGGAAGGCGAAGAATCGACGACAGCCGTGCAGGGCTGCTGGTGCTGCACGTGAGCACGCGGTGGCCCCTGGGATAGCCCTTGATCTCGTCGAAGAGCAGCGCCGCATGCGCGTCCTTCTTGACGTTCAGCTCGCTGATCGCGCCGAGCTCGAGGTTCCAGTCTGCGCCCTTGACGTCCCGCAGCTCGCCGAGCTTCTGTGCTTCGGCGAGCCACAGGCGCAGGTCCAGCGGGTTCACTGAGCCTTGAATCCGGTGGCTTGGATGACCTGCGTCCATCGCGCGACCTCGTCGGCCAGGAATTTCTCTTCGTTCGGCCCGGAGAACGGCTCGGCGCCGGCTTTTTCCAGGTCCTGCAGGAACGCGCCCTCGGAGCGCACCTTGCGCGTCGCCTCGCGCAGCGCCTCCACGGCCTCGCGCGGCGCGTCGTCGGGCGCGAACACCGCGTTGAACACCTGAACCCTCATGTCCGCGATACCGGCTTCGATCGAGGTCGGGATGTCGGGCGCAGCCTTCAGCCGCTTGTCGCTGTTCACGGCGAGGATGCGCGCCTTGCCGGCGCGATGCTGCGCGAGCACCGCCGCAGTGAGGATCGGCGTGATGACCGGCACGTGACCCGCGATCAGGTCCTGCATCGCCGGGGCGCCTCCCTTGTAAGGGACATGCTGCATCTCCAGGCGCCCGCCCTGCAGCTTGAGGAGCTCGCCCGTCAGGTTGGTGATCGTCCCGGGCCCCGCGGAGCCGTACGAGTATTTGCCGGGATTCGCCTTGACCAGGCTTACCAGCTCCTTCAACGAATGCGCCGGCACACCGGGATTCACGATGATGCACGTCGGATTAATGCTCAACATGCCGACGAGCGCGAAGTCTTTCAGCGCGTCGTACTGCGCATTCGACGTCGCGCGCGGATTGATGATCTGGGTGGTGGTCGTACCCAGTAGCAGCGTGTAGCCGTCGCCGCGCGCGCGCGCCACTTCGGCCGCGCCGATCGCCCCGCCCGCGCCCGGCTTGTTCTCGACCACGATCGTGCCGCCGAGGTGCGGCGCCGCGTACTTGGCCCACAGCCTGGCGATGATGTCGACGTCACCGCCGGGGGCGAACGGCGCCACCAGGCGGATGGGCTTGTCCGGGAACTTACCCTGGGCGCCGACCGGCAGCATCCGAAGCCCGGCAGCGGCGATCCCGAGCCCGAGGAAGGTGCGCTTTTTCATCCGGCCCATTATAGAAGCGCGGGCGCTTAACCCTTTTCGGGGCGGGTCGACGTTTAAAGCCGGGGAGCGAAACGACAACGGAGGAAAGTCATGCCCGCCCTGCGCTTTTTTGTCTTGATTCTCTTTTGGGTCACCGCCCTGCCGGCCGTCGCCACGGCAGCCAAATCCACCCTCAAGCCCTTCGCCAGCGAAGCCGAGCTGAAGGCGCTGCTTGTGAGCTGGGCCGACCGATATCAGGCGAGGCGCGCCGAGGCGCTCGGGGCGTTCGCGCTCCAGTCGGCGCCGGCCGCCGCGCCGGCGGCCAAGTTGGCGGAAAGCGCGGCCGACTCCGTCACCAACGTGCAGCACGCCGGGGTCGACGAAGGCGGCATCGTCAAGCTGCACGGCGGGCACCTCGTGATCCTCCGGCGCGGGCGGCTGTTCACGGTGGAGGTGGCCGGGCTGCGGCCGGTCGCGGCAGTGGACGCCTTCGGTCCCGACATCGATCCGCGCGGCGCCTGGTACGACGAAATGCTGATCTGGCAGGACACCGTGGTGGTGATCGGCTACAGCTACGCGCGCGGCGGCACGGAGGTGGCGCTGTTCGATGTTTCGCCTGCGGGCGAGCTGCGCTACCGGTCCACCCATCACCTGCGCTCGAACGATTACTACTCTTCGCGCAACTACGCGAGCCGGCTGATCGGGAGCAAGCTCGTGTTCTACACGCCGCTCGATCTGAGCTTCGGGCGCGCCGATCCCTTCGCGCAGCTTCCGGCTGCGCGCAGATGGCCCGAGGAATTCAAGCGCATCGCGCCGGCGTCGCGCATCTACCGCGCAGACGAGGCGCTCGACCCTTCGCAGGGCGTCGCGCTGCACAGCGTCTCGATCTGCGATCTCGCGCAGCGCGATCTCGCTTGCGAAAGCACCGCCGTGCTCGGGCCCGCGGGGCGCGTGTTCTACGTCTCGCCGAGCTCGGTCTTCGTCTGGGCGGCAAACTCGTCGCTCTTCCGGATCCCGCTCGACGGCGGCGCCCCGAGCGCCCTGAAGGTGAGCGGCACGCCGATCGACCAGTTCTCGTTTCTCGAGGGCGGCGACGGCTATCTCAACGTGCTGGTCCGCTCGCGCGGCCGAGGCGAGGGCATGTGGTCGGCCGAGAACAACGCCGGCGCGTTGGCGCTCCTGCGCGTAGCGCTCGCCAGCTTCTCCGATGGCCGCGACAGCGCGCCGCGCAGCAGTTACCGCAGCCTGCCGGGGGTGGACGGCTATGCGCTGCAGAACCGCTTCGTCGGCGACTATCTCCTCTACGGAGCGGGCGCGGGCTGGAGGCGGCCGCAAAGCATCGGAGATGCGCGCGCTTTCGCCGTGCGCTATGCCCGGCCCGAGATCGCGCACGAGATCGTCCTGGAGCACGGCGTGGACCGCATCGAGGCGCTCGGCAGCGACGCGGTGCTCGTCGGAGCCGACGGGCGCGACCTGCATTTCACGAGCGTTCGCCTCGGTCGCGTGCCGTCGGCCGCGGGGAGCTACGTGCGCGCGAACGCAAGCCAGGGCGAGACGCGCAGCCACGGGTTCTTCTACAACGCCGCGGACGGCTTGCTCGGCCTGCCCATCGTCGGGCCGGGCAAATCGGCCGCGCGGCAGCTGCGCCGCGAATCCGCTTCCGTGCTGTTCCTCTCCAACCGGGAGCTCAAGCTGACCGAGGTCGGCGCGCTCGACTCGCGTGGCGGCGACAACAACGACGGCTGCCGGGCCTCGTGCGTCGACTGGTACGGCAACTCGAGGCCGCTCTTCCTCAAGGGCCGGCTCTTCGCGCTGATGGGCTACGAGCTCGTCGAGGGCGAAGTGCGCGCCGGCCGGATCCAGGAATTGCGCCGCACCGACTTCACACCTGCGCTGGCCTTCCTACGGGATTGAAACTAACATCGCCGCAGGAGGAGCGGCGATGCGCGCTTTTGGTTTCATCCTGCTAGCTTTCGCACTGGGGACTGGCGACGTTTCAGCACAGGCTTATCCCAGCCGCCCGGTGCGCATGCTGGTCGGCTTTCCGCCGGGCGGCGGAACCGACATCACGGCGCGCCTGCTCGCGCCGAAGCTCACGGAGCTTCTGGGCCAGCCGTTCGTGGTCGAAAACCGCCCCGGCGCTGCGACCAACGTCGCGACCGATGTGGTCGCGAAGGCGCCGCCCGACGGCTACACGCTTCTCTTCACCACCACGGCGCTCGCGATCAACATGTCGCTCTACAAGAGCCTGCCGTTCGACGCGCTGCGCGACTTCGCCCCAGTCTCGGTGTTCGCCGAAGCCCCGAACCTGCTGGTCGCGAATCCGAGCGCGGGTTCGAGCGTCGCCGAGCTCGTGGCGAAGGCGAGGGCGAAGCCTGGTGCGCTGAACTACTCTTCCGCGGGATCGGGCACGACCCAGCATCTCGCCGGCGAAGTGTTCAAGGTGAGGAGCCACACCGACATCGTGCACATCCCGTACAAGGGCACGGCCGCCTCCCTCACCGCGGTCGTCGCCGGCGAGGTGCAGTTCAGCTTCGCGAACGTCCCGGCGATCCTCGGCCACGTCAAGAGCGGGCGCCTGCACGCCCTCGCCGTCGCCGGTCCGCACCGCTCCGACCTGATGTCCGACGTGCCGACGATGAAGGAAGCCGGCGTCGAAGGCGTCGAAGTGCCGGTCTGGTACGCCCTGCTCGCGCCGGCCGCGACCCCGCGCGAGATCGTGGCCGCGCTCGGCAACGCCACGGCCCGCGCCGCCCGCTCGCCGGACACCAAGCAACGTCTCGTCGAGCAGGGCGCCGACCCCGTCGGCAACACGCCCGAGGAATTCGCGAAGCTCCTGCGCACGGAAGTCTTGAAGTACGCCGAGATCGTGCGCATTTCCGGGGCGAAGCCGGAATGAAAGCCCTGATCGCCATCACGGCGTTCGCTTGTTCGCTTGTCGCGCACGCCCAGGAATTCCCCACCCACCCCGTGCGCATCGTGGTGCCCTGGCCGCCGAGCGGCAACGTCGACATCACGGCGCGCACGGTCGCGCCCGCGCTCGGCGAAGCGCTCGGGCAACCGGTCATCGTCGATAACCGCGCCGGCGCGGCCGGGACGATCGGCAGCGCGGCGGTGGCGAAGTCGCCCGCCGACGGCTACACCCTGCTGCTCGGCTCGACCGGCACCATCACGGCCGGGCCGGCGGTGTTCAAGACGCTGCCGTACGACCCGGTCAAGGATTTCGTCGCCGTAGGCGGCATCCAGTCCGTGCCCCTGGTTCTGACTGCAGCGCCGAAGACGCCTGTTTCCACCTATGCAGAATTCGTCTCGCTGGCAAATTCCAAGAAAGGGCAGCTGTCCGTCGCCTCCGCGGGAAGCGGCTCCTCGAACCACCTCGCGATCGAGCTGCTGATGCGCATGGCGGACCTCAAGCTGCTGCACGTTCCTTACAAAGGCAGCGGCCCGGCGATCGCCGATCTTCTCGGCAGCCAGGTCGAGAGCATGATGGACCAGCTCACGGCTTCCATCGGCTACATCCGCGAAGGGCGCCTCAAGCCGCTCGCGATCACCTCGCGCGCGCGCTCGCCGCTCCTGCCGAACGTGCCGACGCTCGACGAGCTCGGGGTCAAGGGCTACGAGGCGAGCACCTTCACCGGTCTTTTCGCCCCGGCCGATACGCCGCACCTCGTCCTCGACCAGCTTTTTTCTTCCCTGAAGAAGGCGCTGGCCAACGAGACGGTGCGCGAGCGCTACCGCGGCATGGGTGTCGAGATCATGGACTCGAGCCAGGCGGAGTTCGCCGCCTTCGTTCGCGCCGACCTCGACAAATGGCGCCGAGTCGCCCGAGAGGGCAACATCGTGGTCGAGTGATCTATCTGCTTTGGAGCCAATCGGCGGCGGCTGCGTCGGAGCGGAAGCTCCTGACGTTCAGCCCCCGCTGCCGCGCCACGGTGACGACATATTGCTGCGCGAGTCGACCCTCATAGCTGTCCGCGACGATCGCGATGCGATGCGCGGGGCGCGCGGCAGCAGTCTTGAAGAACTCGGGCAGGCCAAGGCTCTGCACGCGGAAGATGGGCCGGGAAGCGTGGACCGAAATCAGCACCCGATCGACGGCGGCCTTGGTTGCCTCCTCGGCGACGGCGTGCAGGAATTGCTGCGTCTCCTCGGCCGTTTCTCTCTCGTAGAGGTCTGCGCGCAGATAATTGCCGATGTGCTTCACGGTGAATCGCATCGCTCCCGGGGCTTCCGCGGGCAAACCCGCGCCGTCGCGCAAGCCATGGGACGGCACTTCCTGGGGGCGTTTCGACTCGGTCACCGGCGCCGAGTCTACTCGCCCTGCATATGGCGGATTCGTGACGTAGTGAAAACCGCGACACTTTATCCCTACTCTCCTCATGTCTAAACTGCGCCTCAAAATTTCCATGTCGCTCGACGGCTTCGTCGCCGGTCCCGAGCAAAGCATCGACAATCCGCTCGGAATCGGCGGCATGCGCCTGCACGAGTGGGTGTTCCCGCTCGCGGCGTGGCGCTCGATGCACGGCATGCCGGGCGGCGACGTGAACGAGAGCTCGCGCGTCGTCGAAGAGTCCCTCGCGAACATCGGCGCCACCGTGATGGGACGCAACATGTTCGGCGGACATCCCGGCGGCTGGGATGCGGAAAAGCCCTGGAATGGCTGGTGGGGCGATGAGCCGCCGTTCCATCATCCCGTCTTCGTGGTCACTCACCATGCGCGCGAGCAGCTCGCGCTCAAGGGGGGAACGACGTTCACGTTTGTCACGGCCGGGATTCGTGCCGCTCTCGAGCAGGCACGCCAGGCCGCCGCCGGGAAAGACGTCTCGCTCGCCGGGGGAGCGAACGTGTGCGCTCAATATCTCCGCGAGGGTCTGGTCGACGAGATGGAGATCAACCTCGCGCCCACGATTCTCGGGGGCGGCGAGCGGCTGTTCGACGGCGTCGGCGACCTGCACGCGCTCGAGCTCGTCCGCACCGTGGCGACGCCGAAGGTGATCCACCTCAAGTTCGCGCGGCGCTAGCCGCCGTGGATCTCCCGCAGCACCGGCCGCAGATGGCCGAGGAACGCCTGCGGGTTTTCGCTCATCGGGAAGTGCCCGAGGCCTTTCATGACGGTGAGCTTCGCGCCCTTGACCCGGTCGACGACCGCTTGCGTATCGCGGGGTGAGGCGGAATAGTCGTATTCGCCGGTGAGGAGATAAAGCGGGCACAGCGAGGTGTCGATCTCGCCGATGCGCTCGCGCACGTCGCCCTCGACCTGGTAGAAGTGCAGGTCTCCGGTGAACACGCCCGGCCCGCCCTGCATGTAGTGCCACACGGTTTCCCACACCTCGGCGCGCGGGCTGAGCGGCGACATCAGCCCGTAGGCCACCGCGCCGCAGGCGCGGCCGCCGTGCACCTCCGGGTGATCGAGCCACGCCGGGTCGTAATAGCGCTCGACGAAAGCGCCCGACTGCAGGCCGATCAGGGCGCGCAATTCATGCGCATGCCTCAACGCCAGATCGAGCACGATGCGGCCTCCGATCGAGCAGCCCATGACGACCGGCCGCTCGAGCCCGAGCGCGCGTGCCACGCTCATGATCATGCCGGTGTAGCGCCCGGTGGTGAGGCGGTAGTCCTCACTCTCCCATCCCGCCGGTGGCGACGACTTCCCGTGCCACGGCATGTCGAACGCGATCACCCTGTAGCGCCGCACGATTTCCGCGTCATTCAAGACGGCGCGGTACTGACGGCTGTCGGAGCCCGCGGTGTGCAGGCACAGAAGCGGAATACCCTCGCCTGCTTCCTCGAAGTACACGCGGTGCTCGCGGCCTTCGAGCTCGATGTGCGCGTAGCGGCCCACGATCGGCTCGATGCTCATCGTTTTCTCAACGATGCAAGTGCGAGCTTGAGGTAAAGCAGGTAGGCCATCAGCACGCGCTGGTCGCCCTCGAACGCGACTTCGCCGCGGCGCAGGAGCGCGAACAGGTCGTGCCAGCCCGGCGGCGGCGGGTCGCGCCAGAATTTCTCCCAGTGCTCGGCGCTGGCGCGGATGGCGAAGCGCCAGGGACGCATGACGAACGGGCCGCGCTCCACCTTCTCGACGCGGCCCGCCGCCACGGTGACGAGATACTGCGCCTCGCCGACCTGGATCATGAACGTCTCGTTCATGTGCCGCCCCCAGCGCACGATTGCCGGGTCCGCGTTCACGCGTTCAGCCAGGCTTTCGATCATGGCTCTAGGGCCACGCCGCCCGGTGGGTCCCGAGCGGCACGGGGGGCCGGCTCCAGTAAGGCGGGGTATGCGAAAGCTGCACCACCGGCCGCAGGTACTGGATGGTGCCCGCAGGGGTCTCCATTTCGCCCATCAGCGCGTGCAGCTCCTCCTCCGGCAGTTCCGGCGGGACCGGCTCGACGGCTTCTTGCGGGAGGAGACCGCGGTCGACGATCCACTTGCCCACGCGCGCGAGCGCCATCCGCACGAGCCAGCTTCCGCCCTCGCGCGCCCGGCGCTCGAGCGCGACCGTGGCGCCGAAGGCCATCAGGTAGCCGCTCACGTAATCGATTGCCGATACCGGAAGGTATTGAGGCCTGCCGTCCTTCGCCGAGAGCTCCGCCATGCCGCTCACCGACTGCACGATGCTGTCGAAGCCACGCCGCGCCCGCCACGGCCCGGTCATATCCCAGGCGCAGAGCGACACGCAAACGATGCCGGGGCGGAGCCGCGCGAGCGCTTCCGGCGAAAAGCCGCGCGCCGCGAGTGTCCCCGGCCGATAGGACTGCGAGAAGACGTCGCTTTGCGCGACGAGGCGCTCCAGCGCCGCCCGGTCTTCCGCGGCCCTGAGATCGAGCCGCGCCGAGAGCTTGCCGATGCCGGTATCGACATCCATCGGGCCAGAATCGGGCAGGTGCGCGGCGCTGATCTTCAGCACGTCCGCGCCGTGCTCGGCGAGGCTGCGCGCGCAAGTGGGACCCGCGAGCACGCGAGTGAGGTCGAGCACGCGCACGCCCTCGAGCGGTCTCGTGCCTTTCGCGACTCTTTCGCGCGGCGCATCGCCGATCCGCACAATCTCGATGAGCGGGCGCGACGCAACGGCCTTCGCCTGCGGGTGCCGCTGCCACTCGGCCGCGCTGCGCACGAAGCCGGCGCAGCCCGCGGCGGCGTGGATGGCGTCTTCCAGCGCCTCGCCCGCCCAGCTTGCGCTCCTCTGCTCCGCTTGCTGCCGGTCCGGTTCGGTCTGCAGCACCTTCAGCGCCGCTTCGCGGTGATTGGGAAAATTGCAGTGGATGCTGATCCAGCCGTCGCGCACGGGGTAGAACCCGCTCAGCGGATCCCATTGCGGCGGCGGTGGCCGCCCGCCCACTTTCAGATAGCGGGCGCTTCTGAGCGAGGCCGCCGCGGCGCGCAGATCGACCGCCACCTGCTGCCGCGGCAGCCCCCGCCGCTCGCCGAATCGCGTCACCGCGAGGCCGAGCGCCGCGAGCGCGGCCGCGCCGGCCGTGCCCACCCGGTAGCGCGTGCGCACGACCGGATCGGCGCCCGTGATATCGGGCGGTGCGGCGGTTTCCATTCCGGCGGCGGCGAGGATCTCGCGGAGGGCGGCGAGCGGCACTTCTAGCCTTTCAGCACCAGGCGCGCGTCGACCGCGACCACGCCTTGCGCTTTCACCATGAGCGGATTGATCTCGGCCTCCGCAACCGGCCGCTCCGCGATGAGGGCCAGGCGCGAAAAATCGGACACGGCCCTCGCGAGGGACTTCACATCGCCGTGCGGCAGATTGCGATAGCCGCGAATCGTCGCAAGCCCTTTCACCTGCTCGATCATGCGCTCCGCCTCTTCCGCGGTCACGGGCGCCATGGCGAGCGAGTAGTCGCGATAGAGCTCGGCAAGCGTCCCCCCGGCGCCCACGAGGATCAAGGGTCCGACTACGGGATCGTCGCGGTAGCCGACGATCGCCTCGGCGAGGCCACGCTCCATTTTCTGCACCAGAACGGAATTTTTGCCCCACGCGGCAACTCGTTTCAGAAGCTCCTTCTGGTCCGAAACACCGAGAGCGACGCCGCCGACCTCGGTCTTATGCTCCGCGTCGAGCATCTTCACTGCGACCGGGTACGGAATCGCATGCGCAAAGTCGGGCGCATGCGCGATCGCGCGCGGCGCCGCCGGGATGCCGAGCGCTTCGACGAGCTCGAAGGCGTCCTGGCGCATGGCAGGCGCCACCAATGGGGGCGGATTGCGCGGGGACACCCAGGAAAAGTAGGCGGCGAAGGCGTCGGCGCAGGCTTCGGGCGTGCGAAACGCCGCGATGCCGTGCTGCGCGAGCAGGGCGAGCGAGCGCTCGGCGTGCGGCGTGAGAAAGACCGCCAGCGGCTTCGCGCTGCGCTTTGCCGAGGCGGCCACAATCGGCTCGATCGCGAGCCCGGGATGGAACTGCGCCGAGGAGCCGACCGTGGCGAGCACCGCGTCGCACTGCGGAGACTCGAGAAGCTTCTCGAGCGTTTCCTGATAGACGCGCGGCGTCGCGGTCATCGTGAGGTCGTGGATCGGAGCGTCCGGCCGCGGCCCGACGGCCTCGATTCCAGCGACGCCGAGCCGGTCGACCACCGTTGCGGCGCCGCCCCCCGTGGTAGTCACCACGGCGACGCGCCCGGCGCGCGCCAGATCCGGCGGCCGGCGTCCCTGCAGCAGCGGCGCGACCTCGATCAGCGTTTCGAGCAGGTCGACCCGGACGATGCCGCAGTCGTGGAAGTAGGCGTCGATCGCGGCGTCGGCCCCGGCGAGCGCGCCGGTGTGCGAGCGCGCGAGCGCCTCGCCCAACGCCGAGCGCCCGAGCTTGTAGGCGACGAGCGGCTTGCCGGCCGAATGCGCCTTGCGCGCGGCGCGCGCGAGCCGTTCGGCGTCCCGGATGGTTTCGAGAAACAGCAGGATGACTCGCGTCTCGGCGTCTTCGGCGAGCAGCTCGACCAGCTCCCCTGCCCCGAGGTCGCACTCGTTGCCCACCGACACCAGCTTGGCGAAGCCCAGCCCGCGCGCCGCGCCGCGCGAGAGCAGCGTGCCGAGCATGGTGCCGCTTTGCGACACGACGCTCGCGCCGCCGGCCGGCAGCGCGTCCATCTCCAGGATGGCGTTGACCGTGAGCGCGAGGCGGCCCGGGATATCCACTACGCCCATGCTGTTCGGGCCGAGCAGGCGCACACCCAGCGCTCTTGCCGTTTCAACAAGTTTTTTCTGTCTTTCGAAACCGCTGGGCCCCGCATCGGCAAACCCGTTGCTGTAGATGCTCGCGACGGGCACGCGCTTGCGGCCGCAATCCTCGATCGCGGCCTCGACGTCCTCGACCATGATGAAGGCGTGGTCGACGTCGACCGGCGCTTCCGCGAGCGTCGGGTACGCGGTTTCGCCCAGCACCTCCTTGCGGCCGGCATTCACCGGGACGATGCGCCCGGTATAGCCGTGCTTGCGCAGGTAGCGCTGCGGCCGCGCGGTGTTCTTGGCCGCATCGCCCGACGCGCCGATCAGCGCCACCGTGCGCGGGCGGAACAGCGCCTCGCCGAGCGTCATCGCCCCTCGAGCGCCCACAGGCGAGCCAGCTCCTCCTTCGCCCGCTCCGGGCCGATCACCGGCGCGGCGAGCTCGAGGTACTTGTCCTCGAGCTGCGCGTCGGAGAGCGGCGCGTCCGGATCGCCGATGCGGGTCGGTTGCAGGTGCTCGGCGCGCCGCCCGCCGGCCTGGATCGCGACGCGCGCCGCGCGCTGCGCCGGGAACGCCGCGTCGAGCTCGGGGTCGAGCGACACGCGAATGCGCTTCATCAAGGCACGCGTTGCCGGGTCCTCGATCCTTTCCTGGTCGAACGCTGCAAGGCGCACGCTGCCGTGGGTCAGTCCCGTGGCGACGACGTACTTCAGCGAAAAGCGTGCTTCCGCGGGCGTCGTGGGATTTTCGTAGTGCGCGACTTCGAGGCCTGCGCGATAGGTCGCGACTTCGAGGTCTTCGATCTCCGCAGGCTTGACCTGCATCCGGTTTTTCAGGGCAAGAGCACCATCAATCGCGGCGAAGGTGTGCCCGCAGCACGCGTGGTTCTTGAACGTCATGCGCGTGATGTGGAAGTCCTCGCCGAGCGTCGCGAGCGCCTTGTCCCAGTCGGGGCCGGCGCCCATGGCACGGCCGTAGCCCGCCTCGCCTTCCATGACGTCGAGCGACCCGGTGACGCCTTCGCGCGCGGCGAGCGCGGCGAGGACGCCGGCTTCGGCGGCATGACCCGCGTGCAGGGGCTTCGACATGGAATCCATGCGGAACGCCTGCTGCAGGCCGGCCGAGAACGTCGCCACCGTGGCGAGGGCGTGCGCGAAGCGGCTCGCGTCGAGCGCGAGCGCCTCCGCGGCGGCGGCGGCGGCGCCGAAGCAGCCGATCGTCCCGGTGTTGTGCCAGTACTTGTAATGCGCGCGCCCCATCGCCGCGCCGATGCGCGTGGAGATTTCGTATCCCACCACGACCGCGCGAAGCAGATCTTTGCTCTCGGTCAGGGAAAAAGCGGCCGCGATGGTCGGCGCTCCGGGGTGGTAGATACCATCGCGGAAGATGTCGTCCACTTCGGCGGTGTGCGCCGCGGTCGCGTTGATGAGCGCGGCGGCGCGCGCCGTCGCCTTTCTGCCGAGCGCGAGCCGCGCCGTGCCGCGGTCGAGCTCGCTCGCGAGCGCTTTCTCGAGGAGCGTCGCGGGCGGCAGCACCGCGCCCGGATAGAGCGCGGCGTGCCAGTCGATCAGCGCGCGCCGCGCGTGGTGCAGCACTTCGGACGCGATCGGCTGCCGGCGGAACCGCGCCGCCCAGGCGGCGCAACGCTCGACGACGTGCATTGCGGCAAATCTAACACGGGGTTCCTCTCCCAAGGGCGCACAATCGGCGCACCGGAGGTGCGCCATGCAGCCGAGCAAGAAGGACAAGCCGATCGGCGTGTGCAGCGTCTGCCAGGCCGCGTCCAACCGGCGCGAAGCGCTCAACCACCGCTGCGAGAAGGTCGTGACCGGCCGGCGCTGCGCGGGCGTGCTGAAGAGCGCGGTGAACACCCTGTGGGACGAGTGCGAGTCCTGCCACGCCACCGGCAAGGTCGGGCCGCTGCCCTGCCGCGAGTGCGAGGGCTTCGGCTGGAAGCTCTACGCGTAGGGCACGACGAAGGCTTCCGAGCGCTCCAGGAAGCTCTCGACCACGGCGCTCATGCGCTCGGGCTGGTCTACCTCGATGCTGTGCGCCGCGTCCCACACGTAGACGAGGAAGGCGCGCGGAAGCCGGCTCTTGAGGAGCCGCATGGTCTCGGCCTGGATGATGCGGTCCTCGGTGCCGTGCAGGACAAGCGTGATTGCCCGGATCCGGTCCAGGCTCTGGGGAAGTTTGGAATCCATTCCGTCCTCGGCCCCGTAGTGCGCCAGCATCGCGCGGTTGCGCGCTTCGATGTCTTCCGGCTTCTTCTCGTACGCGATCTTTTCGGGATGGGCGAATAGCGCCTTGTAGAAGGCGTGCGGGTTCTTGCGCAGCGCCGGGTCGATGGTCTGCAGCCCCCCCGGGCACTCGAGCACCAGGTGATCGACGAGCCGGGGACGCTCGAGCGCGAGCCAGAGCGCGACCGCACCGCCGAAGGAGCAGCCCATCACGTCGCAGGCCGTACCGATGTTCTTTTCGATGTAGTCGCCGACCCGCTGCGCGAGGCCCTGCCGTGAAGTCACCTTCTCTTCGGTTTCGGTGCCGTCGAAACCGGGAAAGGTGGGTACGTGCAGCGTACGGGTCCGCGCCAGGCGCTCGAGCACCGCGGTCCAGCGCACCCCGCCAGCCGGGTGCAGGTAGACGAGGGGGCGGCCGCTGCCGCGCTTTTCCACCCTCACAGGTGCCTCACGTGCGGAGCCACCCGGTCGCGAAACAGCTCCATGCCGCGCCGGACCACCGCGTCGGGCAGGTCGCCGACCTTCATCGTGAAATTGAAGATGCCGTTGCCGAGCTCGGAGTGGATGCGCCGGATCTGCTGCACCACGCTTTCGGGGCTGCCGCACAGGACCATGCCGCCCGCGATCTGCTCCTCCAGCGTGGCGGCCTCGCGCTTCGCGAGGCGGTTCTGCATGCGGCCGCGGTTCGCTTCGTCCTGGTAGTAGCGCGTCTTCTGCAGCACCAGCCGACCCGCGGTGCGCATGCCGCCCATCAGCACGCGGTCGAAGTACTTGCGCGCTTCCCTGAGCGCGTCCTTCGCCTCGTCGTCGGTCTCGGCGATGACGGTGTGCATGCCGATGAGGATGTGGTCCGGCGTCGGCTCCCAGCCGGCCGCGCGCGCGGCGTCGCGGTAGACCTGGATGCATTCCTTGGCGAGCGCGAGGTCGGAGATGAGCACCATGCCCATGGTGGCGCGCATCTCGCCGGCGAAACGCGCCGACTCGAGGCTCGACGCCGAGATCACGAGCGGCGGGTGCGGCTTCTGCAGCGGCCGCGGCCAGATCGAGACCTGGCGGAACTGGAAGTGCTCGCCCTCCCAGCCGAACGGCTCGGGCTCGGTCCACGCCTTGAGGATGAGCGCGATCGCCTCGCGCTGGCGCGACCACGACGCGTCCGGCGGGATGTTGTACGCGATGTACTCGTGCGGGATGCCGCGCATCAGCCCGGCGACGAGGCGTCCGCCGCTCATGCAGTCGAGCATCGCGTACTCCTCGGCGACGCGCACCGGGTTGTTGAGCGGCACGAGGTTGCCCATCATCGCGATGCGGATCTTCTTCGTCGGGTACGCGAGCGCGCCGCCGATCAGGTTGCAGTTCGCCATCAGCCCGTACGGGCTGAAGTGGTGCTCGTTGCAGCCGACCCAGTCGAAGCCGCAGCGCTCGGCGTACACCATCGTGTCGACGTAGTCGCGGTAGAGCTCGTGCGCGCGTGACGGATCGAACATGCGGTTCGGCGTCGGCCACTCCGGCGTGACTTCCTTCACGCCGGTGAACGGCATTAAATGGAAAAAGCAGAATTTCAAGGCAGGCTCGCCGCGAGGGGCGCGCGTATTATAGGGAGCGCTGAAGCCTCACAACACCTATAAAGGGGGAACAACAGATGGCACAGCAAAACGTCATGCAGAACCCGTACGGCGCGCCGCGGTCCATGGTCGGCGACAGGGAGGAATTCCAGCCGGTCAAGCTGTTCGCCGTTTCCGGGCGCATCGGCCGCGCGCGCTATATCGTCTACAGCATGCTGGTCTCGCTCGTACTGGTGGTGCCGGCTATGGCCCTGGTGGCGTTGAGCCCTGCGGCCGGGATGGTCGCGCTGATGGTGGCGTACGTCGCCTGTTTCGTCATGTCGATGATGCTCACCATCCAACGCTGCCACGACTTCGACATGACCGGCTGGTTCTCGCTGCTCGTGTTCGTCCCATTCGCGAACCTGATGTTCTGGTTCATTCCCGGGACCGACGGCGCCAACCGGTTCGGCGCCAAGACGCCACCCAATTCCACCGGAGTCACGGTCGCGCTTTGGATCGTGCCGCTGGTCTTCGTGCTTGGAATCATGGCGGCGGTCGCGATCCCGGCGTACCAGCAGTACCAGCAGCGCGCCGCAACGTCGCAAACCCGCTAGCTACGCCTTTCGCTGCTGCCAGTCCTCGAGCGTGCGCCGGGCCCGGTTTGTTTCCGGGTCCATCGCACGCTCGTGGTTCTCGCGCTTCGCGGTGAGCTCGATCACGTAGCCGTTGGGATCGCGGAAGTAGATCGAGTCGATGAAGCCGTGGTCCGAGATGCCGCGCGTCTCGACGCCCGCGCGCCTGCCCTTCTCGAACATCGCGAGCAGGTCGGCGTGCTTCACCTCGAGCGCGATGTGCAGGTCGTAGTCGTGCTGCGCCTTGAACTCGAACGGCATGTCGGGCGCCTCGAAGAAGGCGAGGCACGAGCCGTCGTCCATGCGGTAGAAGGTGTGCAGCGTATCGGTGCGCCGGCCGGTCGTCGACTGCTTGATCCAGAGCGACTGCGCGAGCGGCAGGCCGAGGAAGTCCTCGTAGAACCTGCGCGTCTCCTCGGAGTCGCGGCAGCGGTACGCGTTGTGGTGCAGGCCCTTGATCACAGCGTGGCGAACTGCTGGTCCTTGACGGCGTCGCGGAAGCCGTAGAACACCTCGTTCACCTTGCCCCAGCTCCTCAGCCGCTTCATGTTCTCCAGCCAGCGCTTGACGTTCGGGTAGCCCGCGAAGTCCAGGCGGATGATCTCGCCGAGCGACACGAAGCCGGCGCCCAGGTAGTCGGCGATCGTGATCTTGTCGCCGCAGAGGTAGTTGGCGCGCGGCCCGAGCCAGTGCTGGTCGAGGAGCTTGAGCCAGTTCTGCGCGCGCTCCTTCGACCACTCGAGGCAGGCCTGCTGCGCGGCGTCGGTCGGCCGCTTGTTGTTCGGGAAGATCTGGGGATAGATGAAGCCGTATCCGTACTCGCGGTAGAACTGGGTGTTCAGCCAGTCCATCATCTCGTTGACCTTGGCGCGCTGCTTGAGGTCCTTGGGATAGGCGGGCGAATTCACCTTGTCGGCGAGGTACTTGAGGATCGCGGAGCACTCGGTGAGGCGAAAACCCTCGTCCTCGAGGACCGGCACCTGCCGGTTGGGATTGATGGTCGTGAACGGAGGCTTGTAGTGATCTCCCTTCATGAGGTCCACCGTCACCTCCTCGGCCGGGATGTTGTGCTCGGCGATGAACAGGCGCACCGGACGGCTGGTCATCGACACCGGGTGCATGTAGAGCTTCATGGTTTCCTCCTTGCACCGGGACTATACCCCTCTCCGTCGGCGCATGGCCCGCGGCTTGCCTGCGGCTTGTGTCGATGAGCGAGATCCGCAGCGACATTCCCGCGCGCCTCGACCGGCTGCCGTGGTCCGGCTGGCACTGGCGCGTGGTCATCGCGCTCGGCGTGAGCTGGCTCCTCGACGGTCTCGAAGTCACGGTGGTCGGCTCGCTCGGCCCGGCGTTGCAGCGCGACGACACTCTCGGGCTCACGGCGAGCGAGATCGGCTGGGCCGCCTCCGCCTATATCGCCGGCGCCGTCATCGGCGCGATCTTCTTCGGCCGGCTCGCCGATCGCCTCGGCCGCAAGCGCATGTTCCTTGCCACGCTGATCGTCTACCTCGTCGCGACGGTGGCGACTTCGTTCTCCTGGGACATCCTGTCCTTCGCCTGCTGCCGGTTCGTGACAGGCTTCGGCATCGGCGGCGAATACGCCGCGATCAACTCGGCGATCGACGAGCTCATCCCGGCGCGGCTGCGCGGCACGGTGGACCTCGCCATCAACGGGACTTTCTGGGTCGGCGCGGCGCTCGGCGCGGGGCTTTCGATCGTGCTTCTGGATCCGCGGCTCCTCGGGCCGCAATGGGGCTGGCGCATCGCCTTCGGCCTGGGCGCCGTCCTGGCCTTCGCGATCCTGCTGGTGCGGCGCCACGTGCCGGAAAGCCCGAGGTGGCTCCTGACGCACGGCCGCGTGGACGAAGCCGAAGCGGTGATCCGCGACATCGAGGCCAAGGTCGGCGTCACGGACAAAGTGACCGCATCGCTCTCGATGCGCGCCCTGCGCAGCGTTTCCTGGGGAGAGGTCCTGCGCGTGCTGCTGGTGCGCCACCGCCGGCGCGCCGTGCTCGGCCTCACCCTGATGGCGTCGCAGGCGTTCTTCTACAACGCGATCTTCTTCACGTACGCGCTGATGCTCACCCGCTTCTACGGCATCCCCGAGGAGCGCGTCGGCTACTACATCTTTCCCTTCGCGCTCGGCAACTTCCTCGGGCCCCTCGTCCTCGGGCGCCTGTTCGACGCGGTCGGCCGCAGGAAGATGATCGGTCTCACGTATTCCATTTCAGGCGTTCTCCTCATTGCCACCGCCTACGCCTTCTCCCGCGACCTGCTCTCCGCCACCGGCCAGACCGTGTGCTGGGCGGCGATCTTCTTCGTCGCCTCGGCCGCGGCGAGCTCGGCCTACCTCACCGTGAGCGAGGTTTTCCCGCTCGAGATGCGCGCGATCTCGATCTCGCTGTTCTACGCGCTCGGCACCGCGCTCGGCGGCTTCGCCGGCCCGCCGCTCTACGGGGCGATGATCGAAGACGGCAGCCGCAGCGGCCTCTTCGCCGCGTATTCGCTCGCCGGCGCGCTGATGTGCGTGGCCGCGTTCGTCGCCTGGAAGCTCGGCGTCGACGCCGAGCGCCGGCCGCTCGAGGAAGTCTGCACGCCCTTGGGCGCAGAACCGACCGCCTAGCGGCAGAGGGGTCGCCCTCCACCGCCGTCTTTCGGCATGCGCCGGTTCTTCGAGTAGTAGGCCTGAACCGATTGCCGCACGAGCTCCGTGAGCCCCACGCCTTCGCTGACCTGCGCGCGAATCACGCGGTCCGGCAATCCGTATATGCCGCAATGGCAACGGCAGCGAGGATGCCGATGGCCACCACCAGCAGAATCACGCGCGGCGCTGGCGGGTCCTCGCCGCCCTGCGGCCGGCGCGACGCCGGTCGGCGCGGCCGCGGCGACGGGCGGCCTGGTGCGCCTGGCGCGAAAGCGCCCGGTGCGAAGCGGCGCGGCGCGGCTGGCGCTTCAGCACTCCGCGTACCGCTCGCGAGCGGCGCGGCGCCGCAGTGTGCATCGTCGCCCTCTTCCTCGCGGCCTTTTTGCCACGACGGTTGGGTAGCGGGACGCCGGCGCGGCGCGCCTTCGACAAGCCGATGGCAACGGCCTGCTTCGCGCTCTTGGCGCCGTGCTTGCCGCTGCGGATGTGGTCCATCTCCTCCTTCACGAACTCGCCCGCCGCGGTGCTCGGGCTCTTACCTTGCCGCAGATCGCGCTTTGCGCGTGCGACGGTGCGTTTTTCCGGCATGGGAATTCCTTCGGTTCCTTCCGTAGAGATTTCTCAGCTCGTCTTTCGCCTGGTCCAGCACTTTGCGCCTTCCCTCGGGAAGCCTCGCGCCTGCGCGATTGAGGTAAAAATTGAGCATCGACATCGCCGAGCGGAAGGGCGCGCTTTTGCGGGCACGGCTGCGCTCGGCCGAGCGCTTGAGGGAGGCGGCGATCGAGCGCGCGCTGCGCCCGGAGAACACCTTGGGCTCGAGACTCAGGGCGTGGCTTTCGCGAGTGACGCGGCTGGACCAACGGCGTGTCGACGAGGCCATGCCCGCGTTGCGAGCAACGCGCGTGCCTCCGCGGGTGACCCTACTGTGTTCCCGTCTTTGCGGGCTGGCGATCCTTGAGCGCGGCGCGGATTGCGGCGATCAGCTTGTCGGCGTCGACCGGCTTGTCGACCCGGTCGGTGAAGCCGGCGGCACGCAGCCGCTCGCGCTCCACCTGCGTGAACGCGGTGAGAGCGATGGCGGGAGTCGGGTGGTCGATGCCCGCGGCGAGCTCGAGCGAGCGCGCCTGGCGGAGGGTCTCGAAGCCGTCCTGGTGCGGCATGGCGAGGTCGAGCAGCAAGACGTCGGGCGGGTCCTTCGCGAGCACGCCCTCGAACGCGTCGACGAGCTGGCGGCCGGAGCCGAAGCTCTGCACCACCGCGCCCGCCTGCTTGAGCGTCAGCGCGACCACCTCGTGCGCGTCAGGGTCGTCGTCGGCGATCCACACCCGGACCTCGGCCAGCGCGTTCTCGGCCGCGCGGCGTCGCTGATCCGGGCTTGGAGCGCCGATCGCGGCGAGCGCCGCCGCGAGCGGCGCCGCCGGCAGGTCGACCGTGAAGGTCGCGCCCCTGCCCAGGCCCGGGCTGTCGGCGCGCACCTGGCCGCCGTGCAGCAGCGAGATGTGGCGCACCAGGGCGAGGCCGATGCCGAGGCCGCCGGCGCGCCGCGCCGAGGTGGTGTCGGCCTGGGTGAAGCGGTCGAAGACATGCGGCAGGAACTCGGGGGCGATGCCCAGGCCGTTGTCCTTCACCACGAGCTGCACGCGCTCGCCGTTCTTCAGGAGCGCGACCTGGACGAGGCCGCGCTCGGGAGTGAACTTGACCGCGTTCGAGATCAGGTTGGACGCGAGCTGCTGCAGCCGTCCGGCGTCGCCCACCACCATCACCGGATCGCCGGCGGTGAAGCGCAGGGTCGTTTCCTTGGCCGCGGCGCCAGGCCGCGTGGCCTCGAGCGCCGCGTTCACGATCTCGGCCAAGTTGACCACGCGCCGCTCGATGTTGAGCTTGCCCGAGACGATCCTCGAGGTATCGAGGAGATCGTCGATGAGCCGCGTCTGGTGGTCGACGTTGCGCTTGATGGCCTTCGCGGCCCTTTCAACGAGGGTTTGTTCGAGAGGGCGGGTCGTGGCGAGAAGGTGGCTCCAGCCGCGCAGGGCGTTGAGCGGCGAGCGCAGCTCGTGGGACACGATGGCGAGGAACTCGTCCTTGGCGCGGTTCGCGCGCTCCGCCTCGGCGCGCAACCGCTGCTCGGCCACCACCAGCTTCTCCAGCTCGTGCTGGCCGCGCTTCCTTTCCGTGATGTCGGTCGCGACGCCGATCAGGCCGATGATCCGGCTCTGCTCGTCGCGCAACGGCGCCTTGGTGGTGAGGTAAGTCCTCTGGTTGACCGTGTCCTCGATGATCATCGCCTCGCCGGAATCGAGCACCAGGCGCTCCTTGTCGTCGAGGGCGACCACGTCGTGCTCGACCTTGCCCATCGCCTTCACCCACGCCGGGTTCGCCATCAGGGTGCGTCCCTGGCGGTCCTTGGCGACGATGAGATCGGGCGTGCTCGCGGTGATGGCATTCAGGAGAGCGTTGCGTTCCCTCAGGGCGGAGCTCGCGCGCTCGAGCGCCGCGGTCCTTCTGATGACTCTCTGATCCAATTCCGTATAGGCCTCTCGCATCGCCCGTTCCGCCTGGCGCTGCACCGCCGCCTCCCGCAGCACGATCACCGCGCCGGCGAGGCCCGAGGCCGAATCGATGATCGGCGCGGCGCTCACGTCCACCGGGTGCACCGAGCCGTCGCGCGCGCGCAGCGCCGGCTCGCCGCCGGCCGCCGCTGCGGTGCGCCGGCGCAGCGCCATCTGCAGCGGGCTCTCGATCGTCCTTCCGTCGCGCTCGTCGAACAGCGACAGCAGCTCCGCGACCGGCCGTCCGCCGGCCTCGTCGGCGCGCCAGCCGGTGAGCCGCTGCGCGGCGGCGTTGAGGAAGCGCACGCGCCCGCCGCCGTCGGTGGCGATCACCCCGTCGCCGATGGCCGCGAGCGTCACCTGGAGCCACTCGCGCTGCTCGTCCGCCTGCACCTCGGCCTGCGCGCGCTGCGCCGCGATGCGGTCGAGCGTGCGCGCGACCCACAGCACCAGCGCGCTGAACGTGCCGATGATGATGAAGGTGAAGAGCGACATGCCGAAGGCCTCGCCGAACAGGCCCTCGCGCTCGGCGAGCAGGCGGATCCAGCCGATCGTCATCGGCACGAAGAACGCGGCCGGCAGCAGCCAGCGCGTGACCACCGCGCCGGTGCGCCTGCTGGAGAGCGTGTCGATCAGCCATGGCGTAGGCCGTCCCATGGCGAGCGCGAACGCCGCGAGCAGGGCCGCGACCGCGCCGGGCGCGGACAGCGCGAGCAGCGGCGCGCCGATGTCGAAGCGCAGCACGCGCAGGCTCGCGCCGAGGAGCGCGAAGAAGGCGACCGCGCCGATCGCGCCGGCGGCGCTGCCGTTGGCCGAGAGGCCGACGAGCTTGAAGTCGCGCGCCAGCGGCGTGACGAGCGCGAGCGCCAGCACCATGATGCAGGTCGCCGACGACATCGCGGCGACGCCGAAGCTCATGCCGAGGGACTCGCCGCTCAGCGCCTCCACCAAGCCGAACAGGCCGATCGCTCCCGCGACCGCGGCCGCGCTGTAAGCGGCGCGCCGGCTGCGATAGTCGTCGCGGTGCGAGGCGTAGAAGCTCGAGGCGAGGAGGAGGAAGGCGAGCGCTTCTCCGGGGGCCATCGGCGCGAAATCGGCGCCGAGGTCGCGCAGCCGCGGCAGGTCGATCGCCCAGCCCCAGATCGCGGCGGTCGCGATGAACGCGGCTAGGCCGTAGGCGAGCTGCGCCGCGCGGGTGAGCTTGCCAGGCAGCGGGGATAGCGTTGCGAGGGGACGCATTGCCTCTCTACGGAAAATAGCTCCCCCCTGGGAGCGATTCTATCGGGGAAAGTGGGCCAAGCGGCTGTCGCCGCCGGCCGACGCGGTCAGGCGCCGGGCCTGGCGCCCGGGGTTTTGCGGACTTTGGATAGGACGAACTGGGCAAGCCCCACCGGCCCGCCAAACTGGTTCTTTACGAACCACGTCGCCGCGGTCATCGCGAGCCCGCCGAGCGCGAGGCCTTTCGAGCCCTCCTTCGGCTGCCTTCTGCGGTCGCGGTACTTCAAGGGCTCCCTCGCCCTGCGCCGCGCGGCCGTTCCGGCGACCACGAAGCCGAGCGCCAGCGCGCCCACGATGCTCACGGGGGAGATGAGCGCGCGCGTGCCGCGCTGCCTGAGCTCGCGCCCCTCGCGCCGGATCGCGGCCTCGCGCGCGTGGAGCCGGCGCTCGACCTCGAAGATTTCGGCGTCGATGCTTTTCATTCCCCGGGATCCTTGGGCGGGTCGCCGCGCAGCTGGCGCAGCAGCGCGGTGAACGGCATTTCGGAGACCAGGTGCCGCGCCCACCAGGCGAGCGCGGCCGCCGCGACGAGGTTGATGGCGGCCGCGACCGCGATCGCCAACGGCCAGGAAATGCCCTGGTCGAACATCCAGACGATTCCAGCGGCGACGAACCCCATCCACGCGGTGATGACGAGAATCGCGATCAGCAGCCCCGCCGAGAGCAGCATCGCGAGACGCACCCCGGCGCGCCGCGCATCGAGCACTGCGAGCTGTGCGAAGTCGGAGAACAGCTGCCGCGCGTCCGAGATCAGGCGCCCGGCGAGGTCGGCAAAACCGGGCTCGCGCAGGCGTCGCGCGCTCGTCCCCTGCGGAGGAAAAACAACCGCCACGCGGACTAGCGCCAGCTCGAGATCTTGCCGAAGAGATAGCCCGCGGCGAGGGCGAGGCCGAGCGCCATCAGCGGATTCTGCTTCACGTAATCGCGCGCGCTCTCCATGTAATCGTCCTTCATTCCCCACAGCTCGTCGGTCTTGTCGCCCAGGCGCTCGGCCATCTCGCTCGCGCGGTCGATCGCGCCGTGCGCGCCGTCGGCGAGCCGGTCGATCTGCTTTTGGGCTGCGGTTGTGTTGCTCGTGCTGCTCGTGGCCATGGCGGTCTCCGGTGTGGTCTCGGCTGAAAAAGCTCGACCGAAGCCAAGCAACCTCTATGCCGCGTGCCGATGGCCCTCGCCGGACGCCGGCTTGGACGGGCTCTCGTCGTCCTCCCCCGCGGGCTCGTTGGCCTTGTACGCGGCGAGTCGGTTGTAGAGCGTCTTCAGGCTGATGCCGAGCATGTCGGCGGCCTTGCGCTTGGAGCCGCACTCGGCGAGCGTCGCCTCGATCAGCCGCCGGCTCACCTCCTCCAGCGTGCTGCCCACGCGAACCGTGAGGAGCGACGCGGAGTCGGGCGCGGTCACGGTGGCCGGCGCGAGGTCGGCCTCGATGATTTCGTCGGCGAGGATGTAGGCGCGCTGCACGTAGTTCTTGAGCTCGCGCACGTTGCCGGGCCAGCTGTGCGCGTACAGCGCGGCGAGCGTCGCCGGGGCGAACGACTTGCCGCTGCTTTCCTGCTTGTTCAGCAGCTGGAGGAAATGCTGCGCCAGGAGCTCGATGTCGTTGCCGCGCTCGCGCAGCGGCGGCATCGCGATCGGGAACACGTTCAGGCGGTGATAGAGGTCCTCGCGCAGCTTGCCTTCGGCGACCGCGTTCTCGGGATTGCGGTTGGTGGCGGCGATGAGGCGCACGTCGGCGCTCATCGGCGTGGTCGTGCCCACGCGCATGAACTGACCGGTCTCCAGCACGCGCAGCAGCTTGACCTGCAGCTCCTGCGGCATCTCGGTGATCTCGTCGAGGAACAGGCTGCCGCCGTGGGCGCGCTCGAAGTAGCCCTTGTGCTGGCGGTCGGCGCCGGTGAAGCTGCCCTTCTCGTGGCCGAACAGCTCGCTCTCGATCAACTGCGGAGACACGGCGCCGCAGTTGAGCGGCAGGAACGGGGCGCGTTTCCTCCTCGACAGATCGTGGATCGTCTGCGCGGCGAGCTCCTTGCCGGTTCCGCTCTCCCCGATGAGCAGCACCGTGGCCGAGGTCGGCGCGACGCGGCCGAGCTGGTCGTAGAGCTTCTGCATCGGCTGCGAGCTGCCGAGGATGTGGCCGAAGCGCCCGAGCTTGCGCAGCTCGTCGCGCAGCTCGCCGATCTCGGCGCGCAGCTCGCCGCTCTTCGGCACGCGCCGCAGGATCGACTTCAGGCGCTCGACGTCGACCGGCTTGACCAGGTAGTCGGTCGCGCCCAGGCGCAGCGCCTCGACCGCGCTCTCGACGCTGGCGTGGCCGGTGATCATCACCACCTCGGTCGCCGCCCGCGTCTCCAGGTCGTTCACCAGCTCGATGCCGCGCCCGTCGGGCAGCTGCAGGTCGGTGAGCATGATGTCGGGCTGCAGACGCGACATGTGGATGCGCGCCGCGCGCAGGCTGTCCGCGGTCGCCACGCTGAAGCCTTCCGCTTTAGCCAGCTCGGAAAGCCATTCGATTGCTTCTGGGTCGTCGTCTACAAGAAGAAGATGGGGCATTGCGCTCGTAAGGGTTACCGGTTAGGTGTAGTTCCTGCAGGATCGCGCGCCACGGCGCGGCGTTGAAAAAAACAACGCAACATGCGTACCAGCGCTGGTAAAAATTTCCGCATTCGCCACCCGGATAAGCTAAGTGCATGACGGTCCAGCGTAAAGATTCCGTTCGGCCCTGACTGTGTAACGCCCGCGCGCGGCCGGGCCGGCCGAATCGCTCCTTCGGACTGTCACTTCACGCCGACAGCGCCTGCTTCATCTTTACAGTGATGGCTTGGCGCGTCTTCCAGTACTCGGCCCATGGATCCGCCTTCAGAGAGGCGAGCCGCTTGGGGACGTTCCGCACGTTGAAGCGTGCCCGCACATCGTCCTTGGGATCGAGCTCGTCCCACGACAACGGCACCGAGACGCCGGCATTCGCGCGGGCGCGCGGCGAATAGGCGGCGATGGCGCTCGCGGTTTCCGAATTGCGCAGATAGTCGGCGAAGATCTTGTTCGGCCGCCGCGCCTTTGCGATCTTGGCGGTGAAAAGGTCCGGGCGCGCTTTCACCAGCATTCGGGCGATGGCGCCGGTGAAAGCCTTCACCGCATCCCATTCGAGTTGCGGCTTGATCGGCGCGACCACGTGCAGGCCCTTGCCGCCGGTCGTCTTCAGGAAGCTCTTGAGGCCCAGGCCGTCGAGCAGACTCTTCGTGAGGAGCGTTCCCTCGACCAGCAGCGTCCACGGCAAGGCCTCGTCGGGATCGAGGTCCATGGTGATGCGATCGGGATGCTTGATGTCGGGCACCGTCGCGCCCCAGGTGTGGAGCTCGACCGCCCCGTTCTGCACCGCGCTCACGACCGCGTCGAGCGAGGCCGCATAGATGTACGCCCCCTTGCTCGAGCGCTCGCGCGTCACGCTCTGCAGGCTGCCGGGGCTCGCCGCCATCGCGAGATGGCGCTGGTAGAAGCACTCTCCCGCGACGCCGTCGGGACAGCGCACGAGCGACAGCGGCCGGTTCTTCACGTGCGGCAGCAGCCAGTCGCCGACTTCCGCGATGTAGCGCGCGAGCTCGATTTTCCTGACACCGAGCTCGGGCCAGATTACGCGGTCTGGATGGGAGATCCTGACTCCCACTACGGCATTCGAGCCAGCGTCTCTCTTCTTCGTTTCTCTCTTCTTCGTTTCTCTATCCTTCGTTTCCTTTGCCTCCTTTGGAGGAGGGACCGCCTTCTCATCGTGCACGTTCTTGGCCGGCAAGTCCTCGCGCAGGCCCATGAAAGACGCTTGGCGCAGGATGCCATCCTTCGTGCGCTCGGCATAGGCGACTTCGGCGACGAGCGCGGGCCGCACCCAGTGCACGCCTTTTTCCCTCGGCGGATCGACGAACGGCGGATCGGGGCGCTTGAGCGACCCGAGGTGCCGCGCCAGCGTGCGCAGCAGCTGCTCGTCGAAGCCGGTGCCTACCTTGCCGGCGAAGTGCAGCTTGCCTTGCTCGTCGTACAGGCCGACGAGCAGCGCGCCGAATCCGGTGCGCGAGCCCCCGGGGGCGGTGTAGCCGCCGATCACGAAATCCTGCCGCTGGCGGCACTTGAGCTTGATCCAGCTCTTCGAGCGCCCGGCGACGTACACCGATCCGGCGTCCTTGCCGATGAGGCCCTCGAGACCGAGCTTGCAGGCATGCTCGAGCACCTCGCGCGCGCTTCCTTTCAGATCCGCGCTGAATCGGATGGAGCCACTGTCCTTGAACGCTTTCCGCAAGCGCGCCTTGCGCTCGGCCAAAGGCAGCCGGCGCAGATCCTGGCCCGACAGAAACGGCGCGTCGAACACGAAATACACGATCTCGCTGTCGCGCCCGGCGTCGAACGCGTTCTGCAGCGCCTGGAAGTCCGAGCGGCCGTCGCGCCCGGGCACCACGATCTCGCCGTCGAGCCAGGTGTTCCTCAGCCGCTGCCCGGCGAGCGCCGTCGCGAGGTGCGGCAGCCTCGGAGTCCAGTCCTTGCCCGAGCGGGTGAACAGGCGCGGCGCGCCTTCGGCATCCAGGCGCGCGACCAGGCGATAGCCGTCGTGCTTCACCTCATAGACCCACTCGTTCGGGTTGTTCGTCGCCGGCGGCTCGGTGACGAGCGTGGCGAGCATCGGCGCGACGAACCGCGGCAGCTCCGCGCGCGAGGCGCGCGCCGCCTTTTTCGGCGCGCGCTTCACGCTTTCGGGCCGCTCGCGGGTGATGTCCACGCCGGGCGCGGCGTCCTCGTCGT
>Ga0075426_10000493_pt1 | contig 26910 bp, 29 predicted proteins | sample SoiMethybrSBSTD5_FD_75304 | JGI IMG/M metagenome (GOLD analysis project Ga0075426, IMG submission 75304) | Bulk soil microbial communities from a Populus tree surrounding site in Tennessee, USA - Soil MetaG P. TD hybrid SBSTD5 | ecosystem: Environmental > Terrestrial > Soil > Tree plantation...
ACTCGGCCGCACGCGCAAGTTCCCCGAAATCAAGTCTTCGCAGTTCTTCATCCGCGCCGCCGCCGAGCGCGCCGCCATTAATTTCCCCATCCAAAGCTTGGCCGCCGACGTCATTAAAGTCGCCATGATCAACATTGCCAAAGAGTTAGATGGCCAGGGCGACGACATCCGCATGCTCCTGCAAGTACACGACGAACTGGTATTTGAAGTAAAAGAAGGCAAGGTCGCCGACTATGCCAAAAAAATAAAGCCTCTCATGGAAGAGGCTATTCAACTTTCGGTGCCGGTTAAAGTGGAAGCGAAAGCAGGGGACAATTGGGGGGAGATGGAGAAAATTCAGTAAGCACTCTGTTATAAAGGGGCTCGTAAGAGCCTATTTTTAATTGTGTTAGTAAACTAAAAACCTCCCTTAAATAAGGGAGCTAACTAATAGAATCACTCTATTACTATAGGGGATTGACGATTAACACTTTTTATGTTACAGTTAAGTAACTCCTTGGTTAAGGGAGTAGAAATAATAAATTTTATGCCCAGAAAACCCTATGATCCAAATGAAACAGCTGAAGCCAGGTTTAAGCGACTTGCCCAACCACGAGCGAATGATATTTTAAATCGGCTACGGGTTTTAGGTAATTGCTCCAACAAGCAGGCTTACCGGTATACGCCGGAGCAGGTAGAAAAGATTTTTTCAGCAATTGAGGCGGAAGTTCAGAAAACCAGAGCCTTATTCACCGGAAGAAAGTCCCCAACCGTTGAACTATAAGATGAAATGTCGAAGGAGCGAAAACCAAAATCAATACGAAAAAAAAGTTCTTCATTTACATGGAGAAATTTTTTGTTTGAGTTCGTTGTCGCAGTAGCGGCAGGAGTTGCCATTTTAATAATTTGGAGCGCAGCGTCGTATGCTAAAGATCGCATTTGGCCAAAGGAGGTAAAAGAATTACCTAAGGAGGAGTTAAAGGTAGACCGAACTATTGATTTTCAGGGCTGGAAACCTACTGGGCAAATGAACGACCTTGAATTTTCAGACGGACAGCTGTTTTTAGATCCGGCATCCTATGCTGAGCAGGGCAAAAACTTAATTCGTGATCCCCAAGGATATATTCAATCACCAAGTACTATATCCGAGAACTCGTTTGTATGCGCCAAATTCACGCCGTTAACTGGAGCAATTGATTTAACGCTCAGATCTCGTGATAGTTTCCAAATAACTATTGGAGACGGAGATAATCAATCAATTAAAGTCAAGCAGTTCTCCTCAACAAATCCTAATTGGGAACCTGTTTTGCCGGATGATTCGTCTAGACCTTATACTGATCAACAGGGAAGGTATATTTTAGAGAGTCCATTGCCTATAGGTAAGGACGCCACGGCTTGTTTGACAATAAATTCCAAACCAGGGGGGACCGTTAGACAAGTTACGGCAGAATTATCAATTTTCGGACACAACAACGAACCCGTTGCAGTGGCCGGGAAACCTTCTTGGACAATGAGATCAGACAGCAAAATAAATGGATTAACTAATTTTAGCATCGGCTTGATTGATAGCAGACGAGACAAGCCATTAGTTAAATTAGAAAGTTACTGTGCAGTTGAAATGAAAAACGAAAAACCCAATGACCTAGAAATGAATGCGTGTAAAAATCCGTAAGCGCACACAGTCATGCTTTTCCTAGTACTTCTCGGGCGAACAGGTTAATGCCAAAGAGCTCTCGATATTCGTTTAAATCCGTCATCAATTTTCCCATGGTAATTACTCCTGTCATTAGGGGTTTATTTTCTACCCGGGCAGTCATTTCCGGGGTTGGCCGCCACTCTATTCCTGCAGCGGTAAACAATTTGTGCAATTGATAACATTCCTGCAGCATCACTAGTTTTTTCAGTTCTTCAAAGTCTAAAGACCTAATTTTTTTGTAGATTGACTCGGCTTTTCCCGATAGCTCGTTAATTAGGTTTACTATTTCTTCAGGAGCCAGAGTTTTACCGTCAGCAATAACGGAAAACTTTTTCAAACCTTGCACTGGCTGGCCGCTTTTGGCGATAGTGTGGCAACCGACAAAAGCGATTTCCCAATCAACGCCTTGGTACAAGGCATAAATTTTCAGGTCCTTTACTGAAGGTAAATGCTGTGTTGACCATAGTTCAGCTGGTGCCAAGTTAGGAAAATCACGGATTAAAAAACTATAATTTTGGCCTTCCCATTCGACTGAATAAGGCCCGTAAGTATCCCATCCCATATCAGTGACAATGTCGTTGTATAATCCGTGTACCAAGGAGCCAGCAGCGGTAATAAGCCGGCCGATATTACGTGCTATCTGTGGATCCCCGCTTTGCCAGTTCACTGAGCTGACAATTTGCTTAACCTCGTCTTGGGTGTGAAGAGGATTTGAATGTACGGCAAACGGGTCATCCGGGCAGGATTCCAGCAGCATCCGTGCTATAAAATCAGCGACTTTTCTAATTTCGTCGGTATTTTTGTGTCCCAAACCCTTGTATGTCGGGATAAGTTTTTGGATAATGGCTCGTAGGTTTGACGGAGGAGGCAACAAGTCTTTTAGTTCTTGATAGTGTTTATCTTCAACCGAGAGCTTGTCCATAACTTCCACTATGCGGCTCAACCAAAGATCATAGTACAGGGGGTAAAAATGAAAGAAATCCAGGGGCTGGAAGGCGCTCATGACGTTGCCCGCGTATAATCGGAAGCAGCCCTCGGCAAAACCATCAATCCAAGACATAGACTTCTCCTTTGTCGCCGTCAACTTTTAAGCGCATGCCGTCTTTGATTAGTTTTGTTCCCTCTTTGGTATTCACGACGCAGGGAATGCCCATTTCTCGGGATAAAATCGCCGGATGGGAAGTAATCCCACCTATGTCCGTGACAATAGCAGCGGCTTTGATCATGGCCTGAACCATGGTTGGGTCAGTGATCGTGGTGACCAAAATATCTCCTTCGTTAAATCCTGCGGCTTCACTGCCAGGCAAGAAAATCCGGGCTTTGCCCGTAGCTATGCCTGGACTGGCTGCTATTCCCTTGAAAATTTTAGACACTGGTTCGTTATCTTTAGGCATAGGTTAAATTTTAGGCACTGAAATCCGCGGGTCAAAAATTTGCCTGAACAATTTAATTTGGGCGGCGTTACTTGCTGGCCAGGGTGCCTCGTAGAGAGGCCTGCCTTTGGCTTCATTCAAAATTTCGGGCGAAGGCCGCCAATCTTGGCCCAAGTAATCAAAGATTTTCTTGTAGACGTAGGCTTTTTGGTAATAATATTTTTTCTTTTTTTGTTCCAGGTTAAACGATTGGTTTTTGCGGAACAGCTTACTAGCCATCTTTTCCAAGGCGGCGCTTATCTGGTCGGTTTTGCTTACGGGGAACCTTTTGCCATCCACTTCCAAAGAATATCTTTTTAGGTTTGTGATTAAGTTACCGCTAAAAATAGCGTGGGAAGCCGAATCTACCCGCATCCGCACGTTATTATAGACATAAATGATAGATACGTGCATCCAAGGGAAATTTTTGGTTTCCGGCCACAGTTCGGGACAGCGCAGGTTATTAAAGTCTTTCACGGCCAAGATTGCATTCGGCCCATATTTCTGCGCCAGCGGATATGGCCCGTAGTTTTCATAAACAATACTGGGATACATATCGGAATACGCGGCGTGGCCAAAGTGGTAGCAGGCGCTAACTAAGCGGCCCAATTTTTTTGCGATTTCAGGAGCGGCCCCTACGGTTTTCTTTGCCATAGCCGACACCTCGGTAGGCGAATGAACTACGTTCTTCTTCAAGGCGTAAGGATCTTCCAGGCAGTAAGCGTTCAGCAGGTCAACGTAAAACTTGGCAATTTCCATCCGCTCCGCCCTGGTTACGTCCGCGTATTTTGCAGTCCACAAATCAAAGCCCATTTTGACCCGCAGTTCGCTCATATTAGGGAATAAGCTGGCTATTTGCCTGTCGTTCAATTTCGTGCGTTTCAGGTCGGCGATCATTTTCAGCATCCGGCGCGTCCAGGAGTTGGCAATCAGCGGGTCATAACTGAACCAGTTAGCGGTATTGCCAAAGGTGTTTAAGTCCATCGCGGTCCAGGCTCTCTCGAAGGAGTTAATCGCCTCGTCAATCTGTTTGCGGTAGTAGGCTTCAGTTTTCTGCGGCATACACTTCGCCTTTCCGGCCATCAACCTTAATTTTCATGCCATCTTTAAGGATAGTAGTGGCCTTTTTAGTGCCTACTACGCAGGGAATGCCTAGTTCGCGCGAAACGATCGAAGGGTGCGAGGTTATACTGCCCATATCGCAGACAATCGCGCCGGCCTTGGCCATTAGCGCTACCATGGTCGGGTCGGTAATGCTCGTAATTAAAATATTGCCCTCTTGGAAACTTCGCGCCTTTCCGGCCGGAGATACGATACGGGCTATGCCGGTTGCAACGCCAACGCTGGCAGGTATTCCTTTAAGAATGGCTTTGGACCAGTTCATTTGCTAATTTCGTCTTAATCCTAATCAAATAATACACTACGATGATGCTGACTGCCAGGCGAGTTCATACAAAATTTTTAAAGATTGTGCGACCTCCCGGCTGGAAATCATGACGCAAAAAATTTGGGGATGGAACGAGAAGAACACGACGTTGTCGCCAAAAATGGCATTGTCGCTGGGGAAGCTCATGCCTTTAGGCAGCCAGCGGACTTCATGCATGGGGCCGCGCTCGTGGTTTTTGGCATAAGCGATATCCTGCGGGTTCCGGGCGAACAAGTCCCTTACCGGGTAGCGGTTTTGCCTCATCCGTTTGAAAAAAGCGTTGGCCCAAGCGGTGTCGAGCTTTGTCACTTCCGCGCTCGTGCCGAAGAACCAAACGCCGCCCGCTTCAACTATTTTTTGGTAAACCAGCTTAACCCCTTCTTCTCCCTGGAATAGTTGGACTTTGGGTTTTTCTTTTTGAAGGTTGTGCAGAGCCAGGAGATTGGGCAAGAAATGCGCCAACAATTCCTGTTGTTTGTTTAAATTGGTTAACAGGTATTGCGGCGACTCGGCGGTATACAACGCTTTTTTTGTTTGGGGAACTTCCTGGACCAGCCCGCGCTTCTGTAGGTCAGACAGAATTGAATACACCGTGGTCCTTTTTACCCCGGCCTTGCGGGCCAGTGTTTGTACGGCTGCGGTGCCCAATTCTAATAACGCCAAGTAAACACTGGCCTCTTTTTCGGTTAGCCCAACTTTTTCTAAAACCTCTCTTGTTTCCATGGTTGAATTATAAATTATATTACAATTTTTGTCGACTATTTAGACAAATAAACCCGCATTGTAAAAAAGCCTTTAAATAAAAGGGAATATTATAGATAGATTAGTTCTAAGTTTTGACAATTTTATGAAATTCCATCATAGTATCATCTAATGTTAATTAATAAAATCAATGAAATATCATAAAATCATCGGCGTAGCGATCGTGCTGGTTTTATTGGGAGGTGTTATTTACTCTTCTAAACACAAACAGTCTCCCGCCGCTGCCCAAGGAGAGCTGGGACGCCCCCTAATAGTGGGAATAGTTTCCTGGCCAGGCTACGCGCCCGGCATTATCGCCAATAAAGGTTTCCAGGAAAATGCCGAAAGCATATTTACCAAAAAGTACGGTATGCCTGTTCGCTTCGTGTTAATAGAGGACATTAACGCCCGGGGCAAGGCTTTTGCCAAAGGCGGTCCGGATGGTGTCGATGTTGTTTGGTCGACGATTGACTTTTGGTCAAACGAGCTGCCGAACTTCGTTGACGGCGGTATAGATGCTAAGGCGTTCATGCAAGTGGACTGGAGCCGCGGCGGCGACGCGATTGTTGCCAATAATTCCATCCATACAATTGAAGATTTAAAAAATAAGAAGATTGCGCTGGTGCAGTACACGCCCAGCCATTGGCTGTTGGAAAATGTCCTGCGCAGTTCCAAGCTGACAGCGGAAGACCAGCAAAAAATCCGCAATAATTTGGTATTCAGCCAGGACGTGCCTTCGGCCCGCGCGGCCTTTGTGGCCGGCCAGGTTGATGCCGCGGTGTTGTGGGAGCCGGACGTGAAGCAGGCTTTGAAGAAGCCCGATTCCCATATTTTAATCAGCAGTAAGGATTTGCCCAACTTAATTGCCGATATCATGGTGGCAAAAAAGGACTTCATTGCCGCCCACCCTAAAACAATCGAGAATTTCGTGCGCGGCTGGATGGATGGGGTGGCGGAAGCGCGGCAAAACCCGGACGAAGTCGCCAAGCTTCTAGCGGAGAATGAACCGCTGTTCGGAGACCTCGGCGTGCCGGCGACTAAAGACAGTTTGTCTTGGGTTTACTGGCCCGACTTGTCAGACAATGTAAGGATGTTTGGCTTGGATAACAAACCGGCTTTGTTTGACCAGATTTTTGATAACGCTGGCAATGTCTGGCTAGACTTGGGAGCGATTAAGAATAAACTCAGCGCCGCTGACGCCAAAGACGATTCGTTCATCAAAAAAATATCGACTTCGCCTTAATGCGCCTTAACTTCTCTTGGCGCCTCCGGCACGTTAAGTTCAGCATCGTTACAATTCTCCTGGTGCTGGCGGTTTGGTATGCCGTAACCGCCGGGCACTCCATACAGCCCATATTTTTGCCTTCTCCGGCAAAAACGTTTGCGGCCATGTTCAGCTTGCTGGCCAGCGGCCGCTTTTTCGTTGCCCTGATTGCCAGCGTCCAACGGATCCTGATTGCCTCTGTCCTCGCGGTTTTCGCCGGCGGGGCCATTGGAATTCTCATGGGCCTTTCGGAAAAAGTGGAATATTTCTTCAATCCCATTGTCCAGCCGATACGCTACTTGCCCATTTCTGCTTTAATCCCACTTTTAGTCCTGTGGTTTGGCATCGGTGAAAACATGAAAATATCTTTCCTGTTTATCGCTGTCTTGTCTTACTTCATTCCTTTGGTGCGGGACGCCGTACGCAACGTGCCGCAAGTCTATGTTGATGTCGCCCATAGTTTCGGGGTAGGTAAGTGGGCTATCGTAAAAAACATCCACATACCCCACGCCCTGCCCCGCATATTTGAGGGATTGATTATTGTTAACGCCATCGGCTGGAACTACATTATCCTGGCTGAAATAATTAATGCCAGGAACGGCCTGGGCTATTTGATTAATATCGCCGGACGCCTGCAAAGGAGTGACGAAGTTTTTGCCGGCCTTATGCTCATCGCTTTGGTCGCCATCATATCTGACTACCTGTTGCGCTTAGTCCGGGAGAGGACATTTTTTTGGTAACCGCATGACTGAAAAACTATTAGAACTGAAACAGGTCAGTAAAACCTTTGAAACTCCCGGCCGGCCGCCGACCACCGCACTCCACGACGTAAATTTGTCGGTCAACCAGGGAGAGTTCGTGACCCTGATTGGCCCATCGGGCTGCGGCAAGAGCACTATCTTGCGCCTCATCGCCGGGCTTGACCAGCCGACAGGCGGAGAAATCATATTTGGGCACACCGCCGCCAGCGACATCAACAAGCGGGGGATTGTTTTCCAGGAGCCCAGCTTATTTCCTTGGCTTAACGTGGAGGAAAACATTGGCTTTGGCCTGCAAGTGTTAAAAACCCCCTCCCGGTCCAAGGGCGCAATCATCTCCCATTATTTGGAGACCATGGGGCTGAAAGATTTTCGCAAGGCGTACCCAAAAGAACTGTCAGGAGGGATGAAACAGCGGGTGGCGCTGGCGCGCACTTTGGCGACCAACCCGGAACTCTTGTTGCTCGACGAGCCGTTCGGCTCACTCGACCTGCAAACCAAGCGGTTCATGCAGGACTTGCTGCTGCAAATTTGGGAGCAGGAGCGGCGGTCGATTATCTTCATTACCCATGACGTGAATGAAGCGGTATTCCTCAGCGACACTATTTACGTGCTTAGCGCCCGGCCAGCGACTGTGCGGGAAAAAATTCCCATTCAGATAGAAAGGCCGCGGACCCTGGAAACCGAATTCTCTTCGGCTTTTATTGACGTGACCAAACGCGTACAAACCCTGATCACCAAGGAGTCCCTCGGTTTGATCAAGCTGGACCTGGATATCTACAAGAATTTAGTTTAATAAACATAGCCATTGAAACCTGGTGCTATCCGGTCTATAATTTAGTTATGCCGGATATGGACCAAGACAGGTTTTCCCTCTATCAAACCCACGTGCAAACCAACGTGGGGTTTACTTCCTTTATGACTGCAGTGGTCGTTTTCTTTACCGGCTTACTGCTCGCGTCATACCGTACTTACGACGAAAGCATAAAGGTACCCATATCTTACCTAATTATCAGCGTTTTTGGCTTCCTTTATTCTACCCTCATCTACACCAATTCCGCCGAAGAAGTTTCCCATAAACGCGAAGCGGCGTTTAAAAAATCCATGTTTTTAGGCGATGTCATTAGCGAATACTTGGGGGTTTATCTCCTTGTCATATCAATCCCGATGGTCGTGGGAGCGGTAACAAACGACTTGTTTTTACGCGCAGTTACCATAATATCATCGCTCGCCGGGCTTATGCTTTACCAATTCTCGCATGTATCCATGATCGAACGGCATTTCCGGAAAGAGCACAAGATCCTGGCTTTCCTGGCCTTATTGTTTGGCTTGGCGCTTTTCACCGCCCAAATATACCATTTTTATTTTGTCCAAATCGCAACGCTTTATATTATTTTCGTCCTGCTGATTACCTATATGGCCTCGCGGCTGAAAAATTTTTCTAACCCTTAACGTTTATATATGGCAAGATTCCATAGAGCCGAGGGCGATGCCTCTTCCAATGATGTAGAAGGGAACGAGACTCCAAAATTGGGCGCCAACGTCAAGGTTCGCAATTTATTCATCAGGCATAGCCAAAAGCAAAGCGGCGAGGTTTTTAACGCCAGCCAGACCGGGGTGTCCACATCTTCCATTTCTGAAGGCGGGGCCCAGCGGGCGGAGGCCTTTGGCGAAACAATTGTGCCATCGCAGCATGGCATGAAGCGAAACGTCAGCGATTCGGAGCGGACCAATGAAACCCTGTCATCCATAGTTAAAGGAGTAAAACAACATTCGCCGACACTGGAAACCGGGCACATGCGTGTGAAAGAAGAATTGGTTGCCTACGGGCCACCTAAGTTTATTGCTTTGTACCAGGATATGTGGAATGCCAATAAGGCCAAATTGTTGGCTGAAAGAGGATTGAAGTTGGAAGATTTTTCCAGCCTTACTCCTGACGAGCAGGAGCACATCGCTGAAGAAGCGGAAGAGCCGGTTGTGCGGGAGTGGCTGGATAACCCGGACAGCGAGTTGGCCCGGGCGCCCCGCCCCGCCACGCCGCCGCCAGGTTTGCCCTTTTATTTAGGCGCCACAATGAGCGGCTGGCTAAGAAGCTCGCCAGCGGTTCCGAAATTGATTACGCCCACACAACCCACAAAACAGTTACTGAACCGTTTCTGGTTTCCGGCGCCCTCATTGATAAGGAAACCGGGCAACCGGTTACTAAATTAGAGCAACTGGGAGGCGCTCTGCGCATATTGGATAATTGGGAAAGCCGGACTACCACGGACGACAAAGGCACCCCAACGACCATAGTTACCATAAGGGGAAAGGACTTCACAGTAGATGAGAAGCTGTTGGAGCAACTGGCGGAAGAAGGCTTGGCCGATTTGCAACAAGCCGGACGCAAAGCCCAGAGCGCTGGCCAAAAGAAATTCCGTACCGCGCCCCGCGAAGGCTCCGGCGGCGAAAGGGTGAACTTATGCAATACGGAAATCGGACCCGTGGAAGTCACTTACCGCGAATACGCGCCCGGGCGCACGGTTAAATACCGCCCCGGCGAAGGCATCAACTTTACCGACATCAACAAAAAAGAATACAAGAAGGGAATGGTATTTATCCAGGGCTGGGGGACGACCGTCTGGGACGAATCATACGAACAGGTTAACCAGGATTTCTCCGACCACGGCGATGCCCGCGTGTTTGCGGTGAAGACGCGCGCCGACAAAGCTAGCCAGCCGGACGCGCTGCTGCACGAAGCCGCGGCAGTGGAGCAGCTCATCCGCGAGCAGGGCTTGGAAGAAATTACCGTCGCCGGCTTGTCCCAGGGCGGCGCTGAGGCAATAGACCTGGTAACGTTACTCCAGAAAAACCTGCCGGACTTAAAAATCAACGGTTTAATTTTAGAGGACGCGGTGCGGCTATATGAACAAAGCCCGGCTCACCTGATTAGCATGTTTAGCGCGGACGGTACCCGCACAGGTGCCGGCATGATCGCCGAAGGCGTTAAGCGGCCTTCCGGCTTCCTCGCCAATGCGAAAACCGGCATCCAGGCAGGGACGGACGTGGGACGGGGAGTGGCCAAGGAAATGGGCCGCTCCGGTTTTCGGGCTTGGTTCAAGCGCTCCTGGAGCGAAGTTAAGGAAATGGCCAGCGCCAACCCACGGACCGCGGAAGTAAGGGTACCAGTGGCCATAATCCAGGGCGCCTCAGACGGCATTTCCGATTACCGCAAAATAGATCCTAATATATTTCCCAATAGCCCCGGGGTTGAGGTGATAAAAGTTCCCGGCGGGCATGGGGTCGCTCTATTTAACAGTAGTGAGTTGGTACCGCGGGCGCTGGAGGCGTTGGATAAATATCGGAATAAGGATAAAGGCTCAACACCCGAAGTTGCAGGCGCGCCATAACCTCCGTAAAAAATAAACCCCCGTTCCCGGGGGTTTTAAATTTCCTTATTTCGCCAGCCTGGCTATGGCCTTGGCCATCCGCGACTTTTTGCGGGAAGCGGTATTCTTATGCAGAACACCTTTCTTCACGGCCTTGTCCAGGGCGGACATAGCGGCGGCTAAAGCTTTGACCGCTTCGGCGGCGTTGGCATCGGCCAGGAGTTTCTTCACTTGTTTGGCGGCTGACTTGACCTTGGCTCTGGTTTTGGAGTTGATGATGTTGCGGCGCTGTGACTGGCGCATGGCCTTGGCCGCGGACTTGGTATTGGGCATTAACGGAAAAATTTTTAATAGCCATGCAATTTTAGCAGAAAACGGTGGGAAATGCAAGATGATATTAGGCGAAACAAAAACCCTCCTAAGCTTACTAGATGCTAATAAGTTTAGGAGGGGAAGGAATGGGGGCTAGTCGTGCGCATTCCTTCAGGTTTTCAACTGGCGATGCCGACGATGCGGCATTATCCGGTTGAGCTGGCGGGCACGAACCGCCTTGCGATAGTTGTTCCAGTCTGACCCGCACTCGTCTTTTCTGATGAAGTGAGGGACTAACAGTCCCACGATACAACCGCCTAAGGCGGCAAACAGAAAAATAACGAGACGGGGAGTATTGGTGAACAACACGATTGCGGCCATGATAAGTCCATAGACCGCAGTTAGACCGATGGTGCGCGGATAACTCTTCTGGGTGTGATGTGGCATCACTGCCTCCTTATTGGTTCGGGAAATGCACTTTCCGTAGTTGCGTTCGGCTTTGGATCAGCCTTGCGGTTCGATCCTTCGCCAAACCAAGTGCTCGCGGAAAGTACCGGTACATGACCCCTGCCAGCGCTAGCAACCAAATCATCGTGCCTACTATGATCGCCATGATGGGAGTCATCACGTTGTAGGCGATAGCACCGAGCATTGCTCCGCCAACCGCCAACAACCAGCACACTATCAAAAACCAACCTTTGATCGTTTCAGTAATCATTTTTCGACTAGCCTCCTGATGGATTGTGATCTTACTACGGGGCAGAATGATCACTAATTTCTTTAATGAGCACACTGCCCGATATTATTTATACATTATACCCCATTTTTGGCTTTTTGTCAAGGCTAAATAGCCAAGAAATAAGCCAAAAATAAGCTATTTTTTGAGCTTGCGGATTTTGTTGATTTCCGTGATTCGGTCGCGTAGGCGGGCCGCCAACTCAAATTCCATGTTGCGGGCCGCCAGTTCCATCTGTTCGGTCAGTTCGCCCACGTAATATTTCAGACCGCCTTTGTCCAGCTTGGACACGTCAATGTCTTCGGCCGCGCCATCGCCGGGCAAAGCTTCGTGCGTTCCCGAAAGACGGCTTTCACCAATGGCTTTCAAAATTCCGGCCGGCGTAATGCCATGGGCTTTATTATAGTCTTCCTGGATTTTGCGGCGGCGTTTGGTTTCGGTGATGGCCGCTTCCATGGATTTGGTAATGCGGTCGGCGTACATGATGACGTGGCCGTTCAAATGCCGCGCGGCGCGGCCCATAATTTGCATGAACGCGGTTTCTGAGCGCAGGAAGCCTTCCTTGTCCGCATCCAAAATGGCGACCAGTGAAACTTCCGGCAGGTCCAGACCTTCGCGCAACAGGTTGATGCCGATGACTACGTCGTAAACCCCCAGGCGCAAATCGCGGAGAATTTCCAGGCGCTCAAACGTTTCCACCTCAGAGTGCAGGTACTGGGCTTTGATGCCGGCCTCCTTCACGTATTCGGCCAGTTCCTCGGCCATGCGCTTGGACAACGTGGTAACCAGGACGCGTTCCTTGTTTTGCACGCGCAAACGGATTTGCTCTAACAGGTGGTCTACCTGGTGCTTGATTGGTTGGATTTCAATGGTTGGGTCTATTAATCCGGTGGGGCGGTTGATTTGCTCCACCACGGTTATGCCTTTCAAATCATCTTTGATAATTTTTTGCTTCTTGTCTTTTACGTTGGTATTCTCTTCCAGGCTTTTGCGGATTTCGTAAGCCGCGGGCGTGGCGGAAACATAAACCACCTGGTTAATTTTATGGTCAAATTCCTCAAATTTCAGGGGCCGGTTGTCCAGGGCGGAAGGCAGGCGGAAACCATAATCAATCAAAGTGGTTTTGCGTGAGCGGTCGCCTTCGTACATGCCGCCGACTTGGGGCACGGTCTGGTGCGACTCGTCTATGAACAGTAAAAAGTCGTCGGGGTAGTAGTCGATTAAGGTTGAGGGCGGTTCGCCCGCTGACCGGCCGTCCAAATGGCGGGAGTAGTTTTCAATGCCGGCCACAAAGCCAGTGTTGGTGAGCATCTCCAGGTCAAAGTTGGTGCGCTGTTCCAAGCGCGCGGCTTCCAGGATTTTGCCCTGGCCGCGCAATTCTTTCAGGCGGTTGGACAGTTCGGCGCGGATGTTGTCCATGGCTGCGTGGATCTTGTCTTCGGTAGTGACGAAATGTTTAGCCGGAAAAATTTTCACCTCGTCCAGCTTTTCAATGGTTTCGCCGGTCACCAGGTTGAGGCGTTCAATTTTTTCCACTTCATCGCCGAAAAAGTCCAGGCGGACGATAGTGTCTTCCGAAGCCAGCACTATTTCCATGGTATCGCCCTGGGCGCGGAAGGTGCCCCGGTGCAAGTCGTAGTCGTTCCGCGTGAACTGCAGGTCGGTTAGGCGGCGGAGGAGGCGGTCGCGCTTCAGGCTTTGGCCGGTTTTGATTTCCAGCGCCAGTTCAAGATAGTCGCCCGGGTTGCCCAAGCCGTAAATGCAGGACACGGAGGCCACTATCAATACATCGGAGCGGGTCAGCAGGCTTTGCGTGGCCGCGTTGCGCAGGCGGTCAATTTCTTCGTTGATCTGGGTTTCTTTTTCAATGTAGGTGTCACTGCGGGGGATATAGGCTTCCGGCTGGTAGTAATCGTAGTAAGAAACAAAGTAGTGGATGGCGTTGTTGGGAAAGAGTTCTTGGAATTCGCTGGCCAGCTGGGCGGCCAAAGTTTTGTTGTGGGCCATTATCAAAGTCGGCTTTTGGATTTGGGCTACGACGTTGGCCATGGTAAAAGTCTTACCTGATCCCGTCACGCCGAGCAGGGTTTGGTGGCGGTAGCCGGCTTTTAGCGACTTAATCAAGCCGGCAATGGCTTGTGGCTGGTCGCCGGCCGGCTTCATCTTGGTTTCAAGTTGGAATTTCATAATTGATTAGGATCTCTAAGGATTATACTACACTGTGGGCATATATCCACCAAAAATTGTAACCGATCCAACCGTTTTGCGTTATCGCATATTTGCTCCCATAGCTTTTGGCTGATAAGGACCGCCTCAGGATCGCGATACCTTACTAAAAATACCGGCTGGCCGCTATCTATGGTATATGATATTAATTCCCGGTACTGTCTTTGGAAGTCCCGGCCGGTCACGTGCTTAGGCAAGGGATTTGGGTGAAATGTGGGTTGCTTTCGTCGTTGCATATAGCAAATTTAATCTTGCAAACTTTTGATGACACATTTGATGTCAAATGTTTGGAAGCACAAAAAATGATTATAACAGCGGCGGGTCAAATTTATGTTAAAGGAATTATAAAATGTGGTATAATTTTCTATATATGACCCCTGTCATTGAAGTAACCGATTTAAAGAAAACTTACCCGCTGCCCCGCAAGGACCGCCGGAAATTAGACCAGGCGGTTTTTGAAGCAGTCAAAGGCGTGTCCTTTACCGTGGAAAAGGGTGAGATCTTCGGGATTTTGGGGCCGAACGGCGCCGGCAAGACGACGACGCTGGAAATAATAGAGGGACTGAAACAGCAAACCGCCGGTTCGGTAATGGTGCTCGGCCTGGACAACACTAAGGAAACCCCGCAAATAAAAAAGCGCATCGGCGTCCAGCTCCAGTCCAGTGAATACATGAATTTGCTGAACTTGCGCGAACTGCTGGAACTGTTCGCTTCGTTTTACGGCAAGAAAGCCAATGTGCCGGAACTGTTGGGCTTCGTCAACCTGCAGGAAAAAGAGAACTCCTTGGTCAAAAATTTGTCCGGCGGCCAAAAACAGCGCTTTACCTTGGCCTCGGCTTTGGTTAACGAGCCGGAGATTTTGTTCCTGGACGAGCCGACCACTGGCCTGGACCCGCGCGCCCGGCGCGACGTTTGGAAATTGGTCAAGGAAATTAACGCCCGCGGCATCACCATCGTCCTGACCACGCATTACATGGAAGAGGCAGAATACTTGTGCAACCGCGTGGCCATAATGGACCTCGGCCGAATCTTAACCATCAACGATCCGCACAAATTAATAGAGGACTTGTCCCACACCACGCAAGTATCTTTCTTTACTGACGACAAAGTGGATGAAAATTTTTGGCAAAGCGTACCTGATGTGGCCAATGTTTACAGCAACCACCCGAAAGTTATTTTAGAAGTGAAGTCGCTTGATTCAATTTCCCACATTGTACAGGCTTTGCGCCGCGGCAACATCAACTTCAGCGGCTTTACCGTAAAAACCGCTACCCTTGAAGACGTTTACCTCCATCTGACCGGCCATTCATTTGAAGAAGACTGATATGGAAAATTCCAGCTTCAAACAATTGTTCCTGATGAACCTGAAATTAATTTACCGCAACCGCGCGGGCGTGTTTTGGACCATCGTCATGCCGGTATTCATTTACGTAGCGCTGTCGGTCCTGCCGATCGGCAAAACAATAGGCGCGCAGTTTAGCTACTCTAATTACGTCTTGCCCGGCATCGTGGCCATGAGCATTATGCAAGGCGGCATTTATGGGCTGGCTTACTGGATGGTGGACTTGAAGTCGCGCGGGGTCATAAAACGCTTCTTGGTAACGCCGATCCGCCAGCCGGAACTGGTCTTAAGCTTGCTTTGCGCCCGGGTGCTGGTGATTTTAGTGCAGTTGGTGGTGCTGACTTTGGTCGGCGTGGTTTTCTTCCATGCTTCGTTCGCCGGCAATTATTTTTCCACTTTGCTGTTCGCGCTTATGGGCGGCTTCGTCTTTTTGCTGTTCGGCCTGCTTATCTCCACCATGGCTAGCAGTTACGAAGCGGCCGCACCGATTACTACGGCCATCGGCCTGCCGTTAACTTTTTTGGGAAATTTGTTTTATTCGGTGGACGGCCTGCCGCACGCCCTGCGCGTGGTCGCCCACATTTTGCCTATAACTTTCCTGGCCGACGGCTTGCGCCAGGTTTACTTGGCGCCCGTCCGCTTCGGCGCCGTAAGCAAAGACTTTTTATACCTCGGCCTGTGGCTGGTGGCCATGCTGGCCATTGTGATTTGGCGCTTTAGGCTGGAGGAGTAGGGAGCAACCGGCCTTGCTAAACCCGCGGGAATGGGTTAAGATGGGGCACGCCTGGTTCGCCGGGTAACCCATTTCGCCGGAGGCTTTGATGAACAAAACTTTTCTTAAGTTTTTGGGATGTTTCGCTCTCGGATTTTGCGTAGCGTTTGCCGCTTTCGCGTTTCATTTCCACTGGACGTTGGGACGGCCCGGAATTCTGTCCGAAGGCCTGATCATCGGTATCGCCGCGGCCATTGCCAGCAAACTGGAATGGATCATAGTGCGGTACTTTTCCAAGACCGTTAAGCTGGGTGTTGCTGTCGGGCTGTTTTTTGGTTCCAGCGCCCAGACGGCAGTCCACAGCGCAAACTGGTTTGACATGCTGGTTTGCGCGGTCTGCGGCGCGCTGTTGGCCTTCATCACTATTGTTTTGTCGGAAATGACGGTGAAGTCGATAGCCGCTGAGTACCGGACAGCGCCAACTTAAGCAAAACCGAACTAAAGACACTAAGCCACCCGGCGCGCCGAATTGATTTCAGCGCGCCGGAGTTTTTTTATTTCCGCTTTTTTGCCAAAGTGATGTTCGGCTTGCGGCCGTAGTTCAAATTGATAGTTTTGCCGCCGCGGAATTTTGCCAGTTTGGCCAGGTTCACCGGGACCTGGGGTTTTTTGATGGCTACGGCGGGAACATTCAATGCGAAACCGAGCGCTTCAGCCAAAGCCACGCCCACGCGGATGCCGGTGAATGAGCCGGGCCCGGAGCAAACGATTATTTTTGATAAATTTTCCGGCACAGTCTTGTTCTTGCGCAAAAATTTTTCCAGGATCGCCGCGGTTTTGTAATTTTCGTTGTAGGCGAGCTTAACGGAAGTTTCGCGGACGGCCGGCTTGCCGCCGGCACTGATTAGCCCCAAGCGCAAATCATCAAAGCCGCTCGTATCTATAAACAAGATCATAGTTTTTGCAGTTCCTCCCGCACCACCTCGCGCTCGTCCCAAAGGATTCGCTTATTGCCGGGCAAGACCAGGAATTGCTCCGAGCCCTTGCCGGTGATGACGACAACGTCGCCGGGTTGGGCGAGCTGCAGGGCTTTGCGGATGGCGCCGCGGCGGTCCAAAATTGTTAGGATCTCGCTGGCTTTTTTTGGCGCCGTCTCGTTAATGCCTTGTTCGATGTTGCGCGCGATTTCTTCGGGATCGGAATCGTAGACGTCGTCGTTGGTAATGACGATAGTGTCAGCCAGGCGGCCGGAAATTTTGCCGAATTCAAAACGCTTGGCCGTGTCGCGGTGGCCGCCGGTGGAGCCGAACACGTGGATCAATTTGCCGTGCGGCAAGCGGTTCAATGTGTCCAGGGAGTTTTCCATGCCAGCCGGTTCGGGTGCGTAGTCAACAAAAATTTGGATGCCGCGGTTATTGGCAATTGGCTCCATGCGGCCGGGCATGCCGCCGTAGTTCTGCAGGGCAGCGGCACATTCCGCCAAACCAATACCCAGCATGTTGGCGCAGGCCGCGGCCAAGAGGACGTTATAAACGTTGAATTCGCCGATCAAGTCCAGGCGGAAGGGCGTCCCGTTGAGCTCAAAAGAAATTTGCGGTTCGGTTTTTACGTTATTTGGCTGGTAAACGATGACCCCGCCGGGCGCTGCCGTTCCTTTTAAAGTTATGCCGAAAGTTTGGTCCGCCGGAAAGTTCAAAAAGTAATCGGCATCGCGCGTGTCCAGGTTCACGCCCACCAGCTTTTTGCCGTTTTCTTTCAGTGGCGAAAACAATTTGCCTTTGGCGGCCCGGTAGTTTTCAAAACTGCCGTGCGCATCAATGTGGGCTGGGGACAGGCTGGTTAATAAAACCGCGTCAAAGTGGATGCCGCGGTGCCGGTTTTGGGCCAGGCCTTCCGAAGTGGCTTCGATCACTGCGTATTCGCAGGCGTTGTCGGCCATGGCACGCAATTGCTGCTGTAACATGTAGCCGCCGGGCATGCTTAGTCCGTGTTTGTTTATGTATTCGCGGTTGCCGTCGAAGTAGTTGGCAGTGGTGATCAAGCCGGCTTTGTGGCCGGTGCCGTTAAAAATTTCGGCCAGCAAGTTAACCGTAGTGGATTTGCCCGCCGTTCCGGTTGTGCCGATCACGGTCATCTTTTTGCTGGGATGGCTGAAATAATGGCTGGAGAGGCTGGCTACCGCGCCGTGCCAGTAGGGCTGGGCGGCGCGGAAAATCGGTTTGGGGATAACGGCCCGCCCGATGTTTTTTAGGGTTTTCAACATAAAGAAAGTATAAATGAAAAAGGGACTAGAATAAAGGTTCCGTCCAGCCTTGCAATTATCACCGCACTGGGTTATTCTTATAAGTTAAATAAACCTGAGGAGGTACCATAGGTATGATCGGATTGATTGCCGCACACAGGATTTTTTTCGAACTGGTTCAGCGAAGCTGGCAAAGAGCTTTGGCCTCTTCAGAGCCGAACTCAAAGGCTTCTTACGATGTCAGGGCAGAGGTGAAGGGTTTTGAAGAACTGCTTATCACCGGCGCCTTGCTTAACTCCCAAGGCAACATCAGCCAGGCCGCCCGCGCGCTGCGCTTCAAGCACTCAACCAACTTATCCGTTTTGCTTGAAGCCCGCCACAGCAAATTGTCTGCCTTAAAACGCTTGCGTCAGGGAACCAGACCGGAATGGTTGGGTAGCATTGAAGCAACTGCCAGGGAACTGGCAAACTGGCTTACGGCTTCCGAGTTAACCTACCAACAAGCCGCAAACTGGTTCGAACACGACTTGATAAAGTTAGCCCTTATCGCGCCACAGTCGCAGTATTCGATTAAGGGGGAGTCGTCGTCTTCCGTAAGTCGGGCTGCTAGGCTGTTGGGTTTTAAGTATCACCAGGCGTTGATTTCGAGAATAAAGACCCGACATAAGGACTTGCTGGATGTTAGGACAAAACCGCGCCGTCGACCTAAGTCGATTATGTATAAGCAAAAGCCCGTCGATGTGCAAAAGGACTGCTTATCCAAAGCTAGTCCAATCGACCGAGTCCGGCTCGCTATTCAGTACGGCCACACAGACTTAGCCGCAATAGCTCAAGCTGTGAATTGCAGCCGGAAAGTTACTGAAAATTTGCTGGCGCACCGCACCCTGGATTATAAGGACATAGGTTCCCGCCCCGAAGGCAAAATCCGGCGCTATTTTTTGAAAGGACCCTGAAGATAGATTTTCGGGGTTCTAATTTTTTTCGCTTGAAAATTTAAACTGAAAGCCTATTCCAGCGATAATTTCACTTCCGGCCGGGTGAACCGTTTTAGTTGCCGGTCCTTCTTTTTCAGCAGTAAAATTAGTTTTTTGACCAGCATCGTCGGGTCGTTTTCGAAGATGATGTCCTTCTTGCCGCGCTTGCTGACTTTGAGGATGTATTTGATCTCGTCGCTGGTGCCCCCGGTGCCGACGAGGACGCCGATTGGTTTTTTGTCTTCAAAGGCAATGGTGAATTCATTCAGCGTCCCCACGCGGCCGCAAATTTCAATCACCGCGTCAGCCGAACGCGTCAAAATGAGGTTGCGGCCGGAGTAGTCGGCGCCAGTGTAGATGATCAGGTCCATGTTGTGGGTGGGCAGGCGGTAGGTGTTGAGGTGTTCGCGCTTAGTGGCTGCTGGCGAAAAGCCAATGGACATGCCTTTGCCGCGCTTGGCGCCGCGCGTAGCATAATCGGGAATGCCAATGGTGGCTCCAGTCAGCAAGGTGCAGCCCTGCTTAGCAATCTGGTAGCCGATTTCTTCCGCTTTCTTGAACGCTCCCGGCGGGCAGTTGTCTATTGCCGAACCGGAAACGGCAATTTTGTACTGGTTTTTCATCTATACTTAAAATTTTCTGTTTAAATAACGAAGCCCACTATATATAGTATACCACGCCGGTTTCATTATGATGTCGTAGGTGCCGGGAAATTCCCGCTGGATCGGACCAAAGCCGAGCTTGAACCGATTGAAGCCAAGGTCAGTTTTGCCGCCGGCCGTTTCACTGCCCCCGAAATCGTATTCGCTAAGCCCTTTTTCCCGCGCGTCAAGGATGGCCTGCCAATGCAGAAGGTAAGGCGCCATGGTATTGCGGTGCAAAGCGGATGATCCGCCGAATAAATAAGTGCGCGTGCGGCCGAAATCAACCATTATAGCCGAAACCAGCAAAGTTTTTTCGTAAAATGCCTTATATATAGACAAACTTAAGTCCCCCTGGCGGGTGCCGAAGTAGTCTATTAGCCCTTTGTAGTATTCGGCTGGGTAGCCGCGGTAGTTTTGGCGCTTGGCGGTATCGGTGATCAGGCGCACGGCTTCCGGCAGGTGCAAGCCGGCTTGCGGGGTCACGGCCAGGTCGGATTGTATGGTTATGCCGTGCTTTTGCGCGACCTTAATGTTGTAGCGGGTTTTTTGGTGCATGGCGGCCAAAAGTTCTTCGGCTGGTTTGGTTATATCTAGCACCAAAGTTTTGCCCGCCTGGATGTTCACGGTTTTTTTGGTGCGGGCTTGGGGAAGTGCGCTAATAAAATCTTGGGCTGGTTCAATCCGGACAAACAGCGCGCTGGGAAATTTTTTAACCAGCTCGGCAAAAAAGTAGGCTAGAATTTTTGATTTATCTTCGGCGGCGACCGAATTTTCAATTAAAGGCCCATGCGGGGTGTAAATGTAGTGCTGCTTTAATTTGGGCAGGGCAGTGCGGATAAGCTGGGCAGACAAAACCATTTTGCTGTCATCGTACAGCGCCAGGCGGGCCACTTGGCGCCCTAATTTTTCCTGCCAGCCGCCCCAATCCCACGACTGCAAAAAGTCGCCGTCGGGATGTCCGGCGACGAAGCGGTTGAATATTCCTATGTCGGCTTGGCTGTTCAGCTGGACTAATTCCATACTGGGTTATGAAAATCCTGGAAAAGGTTTCCCCCGGTCTACTTTAAGCTCGTCATATTTTACGGCGGTCACAAAAATCTCGGCGCAGTATTCTATAAACTCCCGGTCTTCTTCCTTACCGCCGCTCCGGGCTAATTGCATCAGCCTGTCGGCTGCCTCGGTGTCGCGTTTTTTTAAATAGTCGATAAATGCAGCGAGGGACTTCAAATCTAAAGTGCCGGCGTCGGGGCTTTTGACGCTGGGATCGTGGTTAACTATGGGGAAGCTGGAACGGAATACGTTACCCCATTGCTCCGGGCTCTTAGCCGCGGAAGCTTGGCTGGTAATATCTTGGTCGGCAAGATCCTGATTATTAAGTGTGCGCTCGGGACGGGCCATAATTAGTTCGCCAGTAATTTTAAAGCTTGCTTCAACTGCGCCTGCATATCGGCGGAGGTGTCCAGTTTGGGCATCACTTCGCGCACTTCGCGCGGATTGTAGCCAAGCGATGTTAAGGCATCAAACAAATCACTGCCGGAGATTGCCGCCTCGCCCAGCAGGCCGCCGGCAATTTTGTTTTTCAGTTCCAGGATAATGCGCTCAGCGGTTTTTTTGCCGACGCCGGACATGCGCGTGAAAATTTCTGCGTCCTGGTTGGCAATGGCCTGCTGGAGGGTTTCAATTTTGGCGGCGGAAACGATGGTCAGGGCGACTTTGGGGCCGACGCCGGTCACGGTAATGAGCAGTTCAAAAAATTGCAGGGTGGGGAAGTCCGGCATGCCGAACAGGGTCTGGCCGTCGTCGCCGGCTTTGAGGTAAGTGTACAGCCGGACGGTTTCGCCCAAAGACCGCTCCAATATTTCCGGTGTAACCAAAACTTTATAGCCCACGCCATTGCCGGTGTCCAGAATAAGGAAGCTGGTGGTTTTTTGGAGGATTTTCCCTTGCAAATAGGCGATCATATATAGGGATTATAGCATGTTGGGCGAGGGCTGCGCGCCCTGAAAAACCCGTTTGTTTTTGGAGGGTTTTTCATTATAATTGGGGTATGCTCAAAACTAACGCCAACGATTGGTACATTTGGGGCGAATGGCCGGGCTTGACCTGGTTCCATGGCTGCTATAACCAAGGGTTGGCTTTTGATTTAAAAAAGCGCAGCGGCTTCGGCCTGACCAAGTTCGCCGCAGACTACGACGGCAAAGTCCAGCGCCTTTATCTATTGAAAAGCGAATGGTTGAAAAATGGCGGAAAATATTTGCAAAAAATCATTGACAGCCCCAAAGTCTTGGAGCGCGACCTGAATATTATAGAGAAAGCGGCGCTGGGGTTGTTTGCCTTCAACAAAAAACTGCCGCGATTGAATGCCGCTAAAATGTCGCGCGCCGAACTGGCCCAATTATTCAAGCAGTACCATGACTGGAACCACGAGCTTTGGTCGGCCGGCATGGTGCCGAACTTACTGGAGTTTGAACAATCGCAATTGTCCGAGCATTTATCCAAGCGTGCCAGGGTTTCCGCGCACCGCAAATTGCCGGATAACTTGTGGCAGGAGTTGATCACGCCGGGCGAACTGTCATATGCCCAAAAAGAGGAGCAGGCATTTTTGGGGTTAGTGCTTGAGGCCAGCCGGGACGCTAAACTGGCAGCCGAGTTAAGGAGAGCCAGGGGTTTAAAGCAAGCAAGTAAAGCAATCCAACAGAACAAAAGCTTATGGGGAAAACTTGGCCGGCATTACCAAGACTATCGCTGGGTGCAATACGGCTGGAGCGGCCCAGCCAGCACGTTTGATTTCTATTTGGATCGCTTGGTCCGCGCCCTGCGCCAGGGCGACGCCAGCCAGTTGCTGCAAAAATTAAAAGCTGACACCGCTAAATTGCGCCAAGCGCATCGGTCAACCCAGCGCTACGCTAAACTAACCCGGAAGGAACAGGAGTTACTGCGCCTCCTGCGCCGGATTTTGTATTTAAAAACCCTGCGGGTAGACGCTTGCTACCAGGGTTATTATTTAATGCGGCCATTTATGGAACGCATGGCCAAAGAGCTCGGCATTTCCTTTGCCGATTTTTGCATGATGCACGGCGAAGAAACCGTCCGGATTTTGCGGACAGGCAAGGCTGACAAAAAGTTGTTGCGCCAAATGCGAAAGTATTCTTTGTACTTGAAAGAGGGGGGCAAGTTCCGCGTTTACGTCGGCGATGCGGCGAAAAAGAAAATCGCCCCAATCCGCAAAGCGTTGCCCAAGCTTAAAGCGGTTAGCGAAATCAGCGGCCAGGTGGCGTTTATGGGTAAGGTTCGGGGGCGTGTGAAAATCATCAATACGGCTAAGGATATGCCGAAATTAAAAAAGGGCGACATCCTGGTGTCTTACGCCACCGATCCATCGCTTTTGCCGGCCATGCAGCGAGCCGCCGCATTCGTCACCGACATCGGCGGGCTTACCGCGCATGCCGCCATTGTCGCACGCGAACTAAAAAAACCCTGCATTGTCGGCACCAAAGTGGCGACCAGGGTCTTTAAGGATAACGATTTAATAGAAGTTGATGCCGAAAAGGGCGTAGCGAGGAAGATAAAATAAAAACAATTGGAGCGGGCCTAGGTACAAACCCATGCCCGCCCCTTGAATTGGATTGTCAGCGTTGATGATGCGATAGCGACGGCGGTTTAGCCCAAAGCCTCCACGGTAATTCGGTCGAGGATCCTGATGTTTCCCTCCGCGTCCTGTTCCAGAACGACCCCTTCCATTTCCCCGAACGAAGCGTACTTTTTCGGCAGGCGTTTGAATCCGAGCAGTGCCCACACTAAAAGTTCGATACAAGGAGAATGGAAGGTAGCCACAGCTACGGTGCCGTGCCCCATTTGGGAAAACATTTCGTGCACGGTAGTAAGTCCCGTGCGGGCAAATTTCCGTCCTTGGTCCCGATGGCATTGGCGAATTGCCTCAAAGGATGTTGCTCCTTGTTTCACCATTCGCCTTACGCGTCGCGTCATTATCTTAGCAAGCAATTCCTCACTGCCGAGCCCATAGACTACGGGCATCAGTTTTGGCCGGCAGACTCCGGCCAGGATGAACGCTGCAAGCGTTTGCAGGGTTCGGATAATCGGACTGTGGAAGGCGTAAGAAAACAAGCGGGTGCTTTTAGCACCTTCCCGCATTGCCAGCGCCAATCCTTTTGGTCCGACAGTTGAGTTCGGCCCGTCTTTAATGCTGTGACGGGACAAGTAAATAATTTTGGTTTTCCGGGATTTCCGCGAACGTTTCTTCGCCCGGCCCTTGGGCGTGCCGGATCCCATTCGAGACTTTTTTTTCATCCATTTGCTCCCGTTTCAGAAGTACAACCGTTAAAGTCTTTATCCGCCTTTCGGTTTGCGCGGACCAGCTATCGCATTGTCAAAGTGCATCCAGTTATTGAGCAGGCAGGGGGCGCCGTTTTAAAAGCGCTTAAACCATAGCTTAATAACCGATTATTATTGCGAAAAGGCGCCTTTTTGTCAAGGAATCCAGCCTTTAAATAAGCCTTTTCCGGTGTTATACTGGAATTAACTAAGCCTTATTTATGTCCCAAATTGACTGGAAAGAAGTCGCCCGGCGTCACAAAACCCAGAGCGTATTAATAACCGATGCTTCAGCTGAGGCGTTTAAGCGCGGCACCTATGCCAAACTGGCCGGCACCCCGGTAAACATGAGGCATTACCGCCACTTTGACGGCGCGCGCGCGCTGGACCGCAACGAAATCAAAAAAGTCATTGCCTACTTGCGGGAACAAGAATATAAGCATCCTGGTTATCTGCTTAAGCTTAGCCGGAGAATAATCAGCCATTATGCCAAAGTAAAAAAATGGGTGGAGCGCAATGCCTTGCCCGATTATCGGCGCTTATCTAACGAAGAGTTGGCCAACAAGTTCTGGGATTATTATATGCATCTTCTGCATTTGTCGGTCGCTTACACTTATATAGTGGTGAATATGTTCCTGCCGGATGAAATCGTGGCCTCGGTTGCTGAACGCGAACGCGACATCCACAAACAGACTGAATACTTGGCTACCTTATTTGCTTCGGACAAAGTGACCGAAATCAAAGCCGAGAAAATGAGCTTGTATAAAATCGCGGCAGCGCGGGGCATTTCCGCAGACAAGCAAATTTACAACCACTGGCGCAAATTTAAACACCTGAAGCGATATTATTATTTTAAGTCGGACGCGACTTTGGCAGATATCAAAAAACAAGTCGCCGCGGCCCGGCAAAAAATAAAAAAAGGGGATACCGTAGTCCATCCCAAAACGGTGGCTAAGGAAACCAAGCAAATTATCGCCAAGTTGAAATTGTCGCCGGAAGTAGTGAAGAAAATTTACGCTTTGAAGAGTTTCGGCATGTCTTCTAATATCTTTGATGAGAACCTGGCTTACCAAATCAGCAAGACCGAGCCGATGTTAAAAGATATTTACCGGCGCTTGGGGCTGACCCGCAACGAAGCGATAATGGCCCGCGGCGCGGAATTGGTTGCCGCGCTGAAAGGGCGAGCGCCCGCTAATTTCAAAAAACAGCTGCGCGACCGCTGGAAAGACTACGCCATTGTGTCCGAGCACGGGGCCATTAAGCTCTATATCGGTAAGGCTTTACAAACCTACCGTAAAAAAGAACTGAAGCGCGAACATATTGATAAGTCTTTGAAAAGCCTTAAGGGCCAAGCCGCTTCCCCGGGTACTGCCCGGGGGAAAGTTGTGCTATTATTTGATGCCGCGCTGCTTAATTCCGTTAAGAAGGGCAACATTTTGGTAGCGCCGTCTACTTACCCGGCTTTGGTTCCCGCCATGGAACGGGCGGCGGCAATAGTAACGGAAGAAGGCGGCTTGCTGTCGCATGCGGCGATAGTTTCCCGCGAGCTCGGCATTCCTTGCGTGGTCGGCACGAAAATCGCCACGAAGGTTTTCAAGAATGGCGACCGGGTGGAAGTGGACGCCAACGCCGGCGTTGTTAAAAGGATATAAAAATAGCCATCATTAAAGCAAGTAATATGTCACCCAAATATCTCAAAGACAAAGACCCCTGGATTTTGGCCGAGGACATCCCGGACATTGATTTCCAGTTTTCCCAAATCTGGCTGTCAGCGTTTGCCAACGAGTTGTCGCTGGCGTGCGGACGGAACTACAAGAAAATTATTTGTTTTTTCCGCGGGTTGAACTTGAAGTTTTACTATGGGGAAAAAGACTCGGACGATTTCGCCAAGCATTTATTGAGATTATTACTGGGCGATTCCAAATTCGGCACCCGCTTGAACAGTAACATCCGCAAGTACTCCGACCAGCTAAAAGCCATGGCGCGCAAAATTGAGCCGAAACAACTGGCGAAACTGTCCAACGCGCAGTTGGCAAAGTTCTACAGGGAGTTGGATGCCCTGCACACGACGCTGTACGCCTGGGGTTGGCTGCCAAATGCGGTGGATATGTTCCATGGCAACTTCACTAACTATTTAAAGAGGGAGCTCGCTAAGAAAGTCGGCGAAAATTCCGTAAACGCCACGCTGGTGCCCATGACTACCAGCCCGGAAAAAAGCATCGTTCAGCAAGAACACGAGTCGTTGTTGAATTTAGTGGCCATGCAACAGGCGCACGCGCCTGCGGCCAAGCTGAAAGCGGCCATTGAGAAACATCGCGATAAGTATTTTTACTTTAAGCACTTGTGGGTAGGTAAAGACGGCTACGACTATAATTATTACCGCAAAGAAGTGGCTAAGCTGGCAAAGCAAGAAGATGGCAAGGCCATGCTGCGCAAAGAGCACCAGGCCATGAAAGAAGCCTTGCAGCAGCGCGCCACCATCATCAAGAACCTGAAGCTGGACAAAAAGTTGGTGAAGCTGTTCGACGTTTACGCTGAGTTCGCGGTAACGAAACTATACAGGCGCGACGCCCAGCTGTACTGGGCTTACCAAATGGATTTCATGTTTGCCGCTTTGAGCAAGCGGCTGCGCATCCCCTTCCTCCACGCCAGGTTCTTGATGCCGCAGGAAGTGACGGAGTCGTTAATGGCTGGCGCCGTGGCACCGAAATTAAAGAAAGAACTGGCCCAGCGGGTAAAGTACTGC
>Ga0075426_10000494_pt1 | contig 26905 bp, 33 predicted proteins | sample SoiMethybrSBSTD5_FD_75304 | JGI IMG/M metagenome (GOLD analysis project Ga0075426, IMG submission 75304) | Bulk soil microbial communities from a Populus tree surrounding site in Tennessee, USA - Soil MetaG P. TD hybrid SBSTD5 | ecosystem: Environmental > Terrestrial > Soil > Tree plantation...
CAGCTCTGGCACGCGTGCGTGCTGCTCGTGATTCACGGCATGGCGGGCGTGCTCTGGAGCCCGGGAAGCCAGCTGCTGATTCACGACATCGTCGGGCCCGATCATTTGCAGAGCGCGGTGCGCTTGAACGCGACCTCGCGCCAGCTCGGCGTGCTGCTCGGACCCGCGGTCGGCGGCGGTTTGATGCTGCTGCTCGGCCCTTCTGCGGGGCTGCTCGTCAACGCCGCGCTTTATCTGCCGCTCAGCATCTGGCTGCTGCTGGTGCCGTATACCGGCCATCGCGACCGCAAGACCGCCTCGGCGCGTCCGGCGCTCAGCCTGCGCGACGCGGTCAACGTAATGCGCGAGGCATCCACCAATCCGACGATCCTCTCGATGATCATGCTCGGCGGCGCGACTTCGCTGCTTGTCGGCAACGCCTTTCAGGCGCAGATGCCGGAGTTCGCGCACGATCTCGGCACCGACAAGCAGGGCTTCGCGTACAGCGCGCTGCTCGCGGCGAACGCCGGCGGCGCGGTGCTCGGCGGATTTTTGCTCGAAGGCAAAGCGATGCTCCGGCCGAGCGTGCGCACCGCGACGATCTGCGCGATCGTCTGGTGCCTGCTGATCGCGGGCTTCGCCGCGACCACGAGCTATGTGGCGGCGCTCGTGCTGCTTTTCGCCGCCGGCGTCGTCAATCTGGCGTTCCTGTCGATGGCGCAGACGCTCGTGCAGCTGCTCGCGCCCGCCAATCTCCGGGGCAAGCTGATCGGACTGTTCAATATGTCGAACTTCGGCCTGCGGGCGTTCAGCGGCGTCACCGTCGGCGTTCTGGGGAGCATCGTCGGCGTTCACTGGTCGCTCGCGCTGAGCGCGCTGGCGCTCGCCGCCGTCACGCTCGGCCTTCTCGCTTTCGCCATGCGCACCGCGGCAGACGTGTCCTAGAAAAAGTTTTCGAGTTTATAGTTTCTAGTTTCGAGCAGGAAAGGAGAGCAAAACTCTTTTAACTCGAAACGCGAAACCCGGAACTATTTTTTAATCAATTTCTGCAGGCTCCGCATTTCGCGCGGCGGCTTCAAGTGCTGGCCGGCGATCGTCCACGAGACCTCGCCGACGTAGAGATCGCCGCGGGAATCGAGCGCGAGGCCGTGCGGCGCGATGAACTGTCCCGGCGCCTCGCCGGGGCGGATGTCGCCGAGGCGCGCGAGAATTTTTCCTTCCTTCGAGAGAATGCTGAGGCGCGGCCCTAGATTCGGGCAGTCCTTGTTCACCGCCATGCTCGGGCCGAGCTCGCCGAGATAGCAGAGCGGCTCGCGGCCGGAATCCATGTACAGCGCGCACGGGCGGTGCATGTTGTGCCACTGGTCGATGAATTTCCCGTTGCCGTCGAAGACCTGGATCCTGTGATTCTCGCGGTCGGCGACGTAGACGTAGCCGTCGCGGTCGGAGACGATGTTGTGGACGATGTTGAACTGTCCGGGATCGGTGCCCGGCTCGCCCCAGGAGAACAGCAGCTTGCCCTCGGGCGAGTATTTATGCACGCGCGAGTTGCCGTAGCCGTCCGAGACATAGATCTCGTTCTTGGGCGAGAGCGCGACGTGCGTGCAGCGGTTGAATGGCTCGCCGCCTTGATACGGCGCGGGCTTGCCGGGAATGCCGAGCGTGAGCAGCACCTTGCCGTCAAGCGTGCACTTCCTCACAGTGTGGTCGCCGTCGTCGGTTAGATAAATCGTGTCGTCCGGTCCGATGGTCACGCCGTGCGCGCGCTTGAAGACGCCTTCGCCCCACGAGCGGAGAAAATTTCCCTCGCGGTCGAAGACGATGACCGGATGCTCGCCGCGCGTGAAGAGATAAACCTGATCGCGCCGGTCGACGCCGACGGCGGCGACTTCCTTGTAGGTCCAGCCGTCGGGGAGCTTGCCCCAGGCTTCAGCGACTTCGTAGGTGAATTTTCCGCTGCCGACGGTTACCGCCATAACGTCTCCTTTTCCCTCACCCCTCCCTCTCCCGCGTGCGGGAGAGGGTTAGGGAGAGGGCGATGATTTGCGCATTCCTTTATACAGCTTGAGTGGAATCAGCACCACCGCGCCGAGCAGCAAAAATATTCCCGCGAGCCAGAAGGCCGACAGAATTCCCATGCGCTCGACGAGGTAGCCCGCGACGATCGGCGTGGGAAAAACGACGACCTGATTTATCAGCGAGGTTAGGCCGAACGACGAGCCTTGAATGTGCGCTCCGGCCACGTCCATCGTCGCCGCGTTTGCGATGTTGATAAGCGTGTAGAAAAAGAGTCCGATCGCCGACACAACGAGCCCGAGCTGAACGCCCGGGGCGGCGAACGCGAGCAAAAAGAACAGGACCGCGAGCGCCGCGTAGGAAGGCAGCATCACGGCTTTTCTTCCATAGCGGTCGGACAGGTGGCCGAGCACCGGCTGCGACACCGTGCCCATCGCGTGCATGAGCCCGATGTAGCCGCCGAGCGCGAACGGCGAATAGCCGAGGTGCTCCTGGATATAGATGGGAATGAACGTGATGACCGACAGCCGCCCCATCTGGAGCAAAGCGGTGGCGGCGCAGACGCCGAGGAATGCGCCGTTCTTTCCCAGCTCGTAGACGTCGCGGAACTCCGCGGCGCGCCAGCGCCGGTGCGGCGCGTCGGCGAAGAAGGCGGCCAGCGCGCGCCACACGAAGAACGCGAGCAGCAATCCCGGCACCAGCTGAAGCCGCAGCACGGTGTCCCAGGGCAGCATCACGAGCAAAAAGCCCACGCCGAGCGGCGTGATCGTGTCGCTCACCGTCGCGCCGATGCCGTGGATCGAGAGCGCGGTCGCGCGCCGGTCGGGAAACTTGTTCGAGAGCGACCCCGCGGCTGTGGGATGCCAGAGCGACGTGCCGAGCCCGACAAGGCCCGAGCCTACCAGCGCCCAGAAGAGCGAAGGCGCGGCGCCGATCAAAAAATACGCGACCGCCATCGCGGCGAGCGCGGACGCGAGAATCAAGCCGCGCCGTCGGACCTGTGCGTCGGAGAGCATGCCGACCGGAAGGTCGAGCGTGCCCTGCGTGAACTGCCGCGCGGAGTTGAGCGCACCGACCTGCACGTCGTCGAGGCCGAGCCCGGCCTTGATCGACGGGATGACGACCGGAAAAAGCTGCTGGAACCAGTGAATGAAAAAATGGCCGCCGGTGATGACGGAGAGGAATTTGACGCGCTCGGCGCCGATGGCGCGGACCGCGCCGAAGAGCGCCGCGCTATTCAACGGCGGCTTCCTCCGGCGCGCCGCCGGAGCGCGCCAGGTCCTCCGCCTTGATTTTCTCCGGGTTGAATTTGGCCGCGGCCTTGTTCATGCGCTCGATCGTCTCGTCGAAGTCGAGCGGCGCGGCGTCCTTCGGGCGGAAGCGCAGCGGGTTCAGGCGCGCGACGACGAAGCTCCTGAGATACGGGCTCGTCATGCCGCGCGCTTTGAGGGCCTCGACTTTCTCCATGACGAGGTCATCGAGCGCCATCAGCGTCTTGGCGCGCGCGGTGCGGATCTTGAGCGCCGCCTTGAGCGGCTCTTTTAAAAACTGATCGACGCGTTTGAGAAGGGGGGCATAGGCGCCGCCGCTGAAGCGCGGGCGCTCCTCGTAGCAGATGCCGAGCGTGATATATCCGGGCTCCTCGAACTCGAGCGCGTAGCTCGCTTCGGCCGCGTCGTCGAGCCGCGCGAGCTCGCGCGCCATGCGAATGACTTCGAGCGACTTCTCGCGCAGGTTGTGCGCTTTCTCGGTATTGAGCGCGAGGATTTGATACGCGGCCGCTTCCTCCGGCACGAGGATCGCCGTGATGCATTTGGCGCCGAGGGTGCGCATCGCCGCGAGACGGTGATGGCCGTTCGGCGTCCAGTAGAGCGCGCCGTCTGCGGATTTCTGCGCGCGCACCGCGATGATGGGATCGAGAAAGCGCCCGAGCTTGCCGATGACGTTTTCCAATCGGCGCGCGTGCGCGTCGGAGAGATTCCGCTGATACGGCGTGGGCTCGACCTGATCGATCGGCAGCGCCGCGAAGATGACCCATTTGCCGCCGTACGGCTCGGCGTACGCTCCGAGCACTTTGCCGCCGTCGCGCTCGACCTCGCGCCCGAGCTGCGCAACCTCGGCCGGCGCGGCGCCCGCCTGCAGCTCGGCGGCGGTGATGCCGCATGCTTTGCCGCCGGGCTTCCGGCGGCGGCGCGTTTTTTTCGGTTTCTTTTCAGCCATGGCGTCTGATGAAGTCGCCGCCGGCGATGCGGCGAAATCGCGTCACCGGCAGCGCGTAAAGATAAATCCAGCACCGCGCCGTCGCGCCGTTCTCGCGGCGGACCGTAGCCTTCAAGCGGCGGAACGCCTTGTCTTCGTACGCATCGAGCGCGCTCAGCGTCCGCGCGGGCTCGCGCAGCCGGTAGATCTCGCCGCGCACGCGATCGGCGTTGCTGCGCGAGAGGATCGCGCCGGGAAAAGCGCCGAGATCGTAGAGCCGGCCGCGGAACGTCCCGGGGCCGACGAAATCGGATTCCGCGCGGAGTTTCTGGTGCATCGGGTGGCCGCTCGCGGAGCGCAGCGTGCCGTACACGAAAAGCAGCGCGCCGACCGCACGCGGCTTACGGGAAGATTTTCTTTCCCGAGGCTTCATCGGCGAGAAGGATCGCCTGCACGGGACAGAACTTCGCCGCCTTTGTAATGTCCTCGTCGCTGTCGCCCTTGGGATCGAGCACGACGGCCTTGAACTCTTCGTCGATGTCGAAGACGTTGGGCGCGATCGAGGCGCAGTTCCGGACGCCCTTGCACTTCACGCGGTCGATCGTGATCTTCATTACCGGTTACGTCGCGCTCGCTTTCAGCGATTCGAGCTTCAGATACCGCCGCATGAAGTCCATCCAGCCGAGCAGCGTCTTGTGCGTCGCGGGAATCTCGTAGTTCGCCGCCGTGTAGAGATAGTGCAGCTGGGTGAAGATTGCGATGTCGGCGATCGTCATCCGTCCGAAGATGAACTCCCGGCCGGCGAAAAACTGATCCAGCGTGCGGAAATGGATGCCCAAGCCCGCTTCGGCTTCCTTTTTCGCCTCCGGCGTCTCGGCATGCCGGAGCGTGCGGATCGCGAGGTTCAAAACCTCGTCGGCCCAGTCTTCGAGCATGAGGGCGAGGCCTTTGTCCGACGGCTTGTCGGGGTAGATGCCGTTCTGCGGGTGCTGCTCTTCGAGGAAGGCGGAGATGAACGTCGAATCGATGACGCACTTGCCGTTATAGTCCATCACCGGTACTTTCCGCTGGCCGGAGAAATCGATCAGCGGCTGGCGATTCGGTCGCACGTCGAAAATCTCGAACGGAACGTTCTTCATGCGCATGACGATGCGCACTTTCTCGCAAAACATCGAGGTCGCGCTCTGATACAGTGTGATGCTCATAGTCGGGTCCTCCGCTCTTTGCTTTGTTTGTACGAGTGCAATTTTCGATTTTAGATTTTGGATTTTAGATTGAGAATCGAAAATCGGCAATCGAAAATCTAAAATCGGTTTACTTCGCCAGGCGGGGGACTACCTCGCCCGCGAGAATCTCCATCTGCTCCGGTAAATCGTACACGGGATTCAAATTGATCACGCGCGCCCCGGAGGCGATGATGCGGCCGAGCTTCTCGGCGCATTCTTCCGGAGCGCCCCAGACCGAGACCTTCTCGGCGAGGTCCGGCGCGCCGTAATAGGCCCCGAACCATTCGGTCAGCCGCTTCGCGGCGCGCGCGCTGTCGCGGTCGACGGCGATATAGACGCGCTTGCCGACCGTGAACTCAGCCGGATTTTTATTCGCCTCGGCGAGCGCTTCTTTTAAGACCTTCACCTGCTCCGCGAACGCTTCGCTCGAAGACGAGCCCGCGCCCATAAATCCGCTCGCGCGGAACGCGGCGCGTCTTACCGCCGGAGGCGCGCCGCCGCCGATCCAGACCAGCGGATGCGGTTTTTGAAACGGTTTCGGCACGAGCGTCGCGTTCTTGAGCTGCCAAAACTGCCCCTCGAATGTGACGTTGTCGTCGGTCCACAACTTCTGCATGAGAGTGAGCGCCTCGTTGAAGCGCGCGACGCGCTTGTCGGGCGAGAGGCCGTACGCCTGGTAGAGGCGCGTCACCGCGCCGAGGCCCACGCCGGCGATGACCCGCCCGCGGCTAAGCTGGTCGAGGCTCGCGAGGCTTTTGGCGAGCCAGATCGGACTCCGGAGGTTGATCAGGAACACCGCCATGGCCAGGCGAATGCGCTGCGTGATCGCCGCCGCGTAGCTCAGCATCGTGATGCCTTCCATCGCGCTCGCCGCCTGCCGCAGCACCGCCTGCTCCTGCACCCATAAGCTGTGGAAGCCCAGCTCTTCGGCGCGCCTGATATAGCGCTGGATGGATTCGAGATCGAGCGGAAGCCGGGTATGAATCTGCGGCGCGGCGATGCCGAATTCGACTTTGTCCGTAGCCATGTTCGCGCTCTTGAACGAAACATATCAGCGTTTCGTTCGGCGGTTCAAGACGCATCGCCGCGTTTTGCAATGACGCGCCGGCGCTGTTAGCCTCCTCTGCGATGAAGCTCCTCTGCTTTCAGGCGAAGCGCTTCCGCTGGAAAACGCATTTGAAGACGCTGCCGGACGTTCCGGACCGGGAAGTCGAAGAATTCGTAGAGGAGGCGGTGATTGTTTTCTTTCACGGTGAGGCTTCCGACGAGGAACCCTCGCGGCGCGCTTCCGTGCTGCGCCAGACGCTCAAGCACCTTAAGTGGCTCGCGAACAAGCGCGGACTCAAAAACATCGTGCTCCACTCCTTCGCCCATCTCGGCGGCGCCGGCGCGCCGGCGGAGTTCACAGAGCGTCTGATCGAGGAGCTCGCCGGGCGCCTGCGCGCGACCGGATATTCCGTCTGGCTCACGCCGTTCGGCTATTTCTGCGAGTGGGACCTGAGCGTCTACGGCGACAGCCTCGCGAAAGTCTGGAAGGAGATCCGTTAATCACTGTCGGGTTTTTTCTGAGTTGAAACGGGAGCGATTACCCGGTTGAGAAGGCGCGCGCCAGCGGCCTAAAATTAATCGAGGCGTGCGCACCAGCGCCGAGGAGGCCGCTCATGGAAACCCAGGCGCAAACGATTCCTGTCCGCATCTACGACGCCGAGGAGCAGCTCATTCTCGCCGCTCCGCTGCCCGGGCTCGCGCCCGAGAATATTTCCGTGACGCTGGCGGGTAACAAAGTCGCGATCTGTGGCGAAGAGCGGGGGCCCGGACAGCACCGGCGCGACGTGATTATGGACGAATGGACGATCGGACCTTATTACCGCGAGGTGACGCTACCGGAGCCGGTCGACGGCAACCTCACGAACGCGACCTACGGCAACGGCGTGTTGGTGCTCTCGATGCCGAAACGTCACGGCGCCGAGGCGGCGCTGGGCGCGAGTTTCCATCTCCATCCGGTCGGCGCGATGCACGGCGAGCGCATCGGCCACACCGGTACGGACATCCATCCCAAGGCGGCGGTCAAGCACGATAAAAAACACAAAGAGGAAAAACGCGGCGAAGCGAAGATCTCGTCGCGGTAATCTTGCCGCGGTAACGGGCTGTCGCTTCGCGCAGAGAGGGCGGGCGTTGATTTAGCGCCCGCCCCTCTGTTTATTGTAATCATTGGCCGTATGTCTCTTCGCTAAAATTATTATGAAGCCGCCCTGCGAAGATCTGAACAAACTTAAACCGAGCGATTTCCCGCCGCCGCGGACGCCGGACGCCTGCGAGGAATGTCTTAGAGAGGGGACGCGGTGGGTCGAGCTGCGCGAGTGCCGCGCCTGCGGGCACGTGGGCTGCTGCGACTCATCGCCGGGGAAGCACGCTACGCGTCATTTTCACGAGACCCACCACGCCGTTATGCGCGCTGTCCCGCCCGCGACGTGGACCTGGTGCTATGTGCATGAAGCGATGGGGCAGCTGGGGCAGAGTTGAGATTGGATCTTAAATTCAAGCCGGAAAGATTTTTGTGAAATTACTTTTACGTTACCTGCAACTTTACGATAAGCGCCTTATCGTCGAGACTTGATAGCCGGATTTTTCCGAGCCGTTCAGCATGACTTGATATTCGAACACCTTTCCCGCGCCGTTCTGGCCCCGCAGGATGACGAAGATCGTGCTCGCATCCTTCACCGGGCGAACGCCGGTCGCCTTGATCATTTTAGGATAACCGTCCGGATGTGAAGCCGTCATCGTATCTTTGAAATTTTCCAGCGGGAGATAGCTGCGCGCCTTGCTCGACATCTGCTCGTACGCGCGCTCGAAATTCTGCTTTACGAGCGCGATCTCGGCGAATTCCTCCGCCCGCTTCGCCGCCAGCTCTTCGTTGTGCGTGATTGGCTCGCTGCAGGCCGCGAGCAAGATAAGCAGCGCGGCGAAGAGATAGGCTAGAGATTTCCTCACTCAATTCTCCTTCGGATTAAATAGCCGAAGCTACTCCATTCCATCGCCAAAAGTCCAGGAAGCTGTCCGGCAAATCGGCTTCTTGACTCAAATTGCTCGGGTGAAAAAATGTGGCAATGCGAAATTCACGGAGCGGCGGCCGGTTTCGGTCGATTTTTCTTTATTTCTGCGCCTTTTTCGCGCTGATTCCTCTCCAAGCATGGCCGCAGTCGTCAGAGACGGCGCCCGTGCCGATCCCGCTGAGCGATGTTTCCGCCCAAGCCGAAGTGGCCGCGGCGCGGCTTCACGACATCGGCGTCGCGTTTTCTTCCGATCGGACGGCGGAAAATGTGACAGCGGATTTACCGGCGCTGGCGCGCGAGATCGACGTGCGGCTGCGCGAGACGCGCAGGATCGCGGCGCAGCGGCCCTCGCTCGAAATGCTCGGACGACTGGAGGTCGAGTGGCGCCGTCTTCGCGGAACGCTGTCCGAATGGTCGCGTGCGCTCGGCGGACGCATCGAGCGCATGGAGTCGAACATTGCGCAGCTCGACGAGCTGAGCCGCACCTGGCAGCTGACGCTCGAAGCCGCCAACGAGGCGCACGCGCCGCCGGAGGTGCTTCAGCGGATCGCCGTGGTGATGGGCGCGATCGGCAACATGCGCCAGGCGCTCGACCGCCGGCGCGCTGCCGCATTGAGCGTGCAGAACCGCGTCGGACTTCAGGACGCGCGCATTACCGAGGCGCTGGCCGCGATCGGCCAGGCGCGCGACGACGTGTTTGAACGCCTTTTTGTCAAAGACAGTCCGGCGTTGTGGAGCGACGAGGCGCGCGCCCGCGCGCCGAACGATCTGCTGGCCGAGAGCCGAAGCTCGCTCGACGCGCAGTGGACCGGGCTCGTAAGCTACGCGCAGCGTCAGCCGCTGCACTTCCTGATCCACGCCGCGCTTGTGCTGCTGCTCACCGCGCTCTTTTATCGCGCGCGCGGCCCGGTGAAACAGCTGACGAACGAACCGGCCGCTGCGATGATCGTGGAGATGCCGCTCGCGGCGGCCCTGCTGTTGTCGGTTCTCTGCGGACGCCTCATTTATCCCGACGCGCCGCGGCTGCTTTGGGCGGCGCTCCTTTTGCTCGCGCTGATTCCGGGCGTCATGATGCTGCGCCGCCTCATCAACGGGAATCTGCGGCCGATTTTCTACGCGCTGGTGGTTTTCTTTTTCATAGATCAGGTGCGGGCGCTCACGGCCGCCGTCGAAGTTCTGCCGCGGCTCTTATTCCTTGCCGAGATGCTGGCGCTGGTCGGCTTTCTCGGCTGGCTGCTGTACGCGCTGCGCGCCGGGCGCGGGCTGACCGCGGGCTCCGAGCGCTCGCGGAAAACGATCCGCGTCGCCGCCGGCTGCGCGTTTGTTTTGGCGGCGATCGCCTGCGCGGCGAACGCCGCCGGCTATGTGACGCTCGCGAATCTCATCGGCAACGCCGTTCTCGGAAGCGCGTACCTCGCGATCATTCTCTACGCGCTGGTCGCGGTTCTCGAAGGCCTCGTCGCGCTCGCGCTGAGCGTCCGCCCGCTCGCCTTCCTCGGCGCCGTAAAAAGGCACGGCGGGCTTATCCGCCGCCGCGTGCGCCTGGGTCTCCAGGCTGCCGCCTGTGTTCTGTGGTTTCTCGGCACCCTCAACCGCCTGCTGCTGCGCGACCGCCTATTCAGCGCCGTCCAGAGCATCCTCGCCGCCGACTTGGGCATCGGCTCGCTGCACATTTCCATCGGCGACGTGCTCGCGTTTGCGCTCACCGTGTGGGCGGCCTTTCTCGTCTCGCGCTTCGTGCGCTTTCTCCTCGACGAGGAGGTCTATCCGCGCGTCCGGCTCGGCCGCGGCCTGCCGTACGCGATCTCGACCGTTCTCCACTACGTCATCCTGCTCGCCGGCTTTTTCGCCGCCGTCGCCGCGCTCGGCTTCGATATGACGAAGGTGACGATTCTCGCCGGCGCGTTCAGCGTCGGCGTCGGTTTCGGCCTGCAGAACATCTTCAACAATTTCGTCTCCGGCCTGATTCTGCTCTTCGAGCGGCCGGTCAAGATCGGCGACGTCGTGCAGATCGATGACGCATCGGGTGTCGTCGAGCATATCGGCATACGCGCCAGCATCATCCGCACGCCGAACGGCTCGGAGATCATCGTGCCGAACGGCAAGCTCATCTCCGAGCGGCTCACCAACTGGACGCTCTCGAACCACCGCCGGACGATCGAGCTGCCGATCGCCGTCGCGCAAGGCGCCGACCCGGGCCGCGTCATCGCGCTGCTCGAGCGCGTCGCCGCCGAGCATCCGCTTGTCACGCGCGAGCCGCCGCCGCAGGCGCTCGTCGTGAAGCTCAGCCCCGACGCCGTCGGCTTCGAGCTGCGCGCCTGGACGGTGGAGATCGAGCGCTGGATGCAGATTCGCAGCGAGCTCGCGATCAACGTCAGCGCCACGCTCGCGGCGGAAAACATCGCGCTCCGCTGACTGTCCTAGTTAACCTCGGTCGGAGTTTCCCCCGGCGGTAATTGGGGCGATTACCCCAGTGGAGCCGCCTAGTCATGTCGCTAAGATGGGCTTAGAAGCACCTGAATAGCGGCGTCCTATATAAATCCTCACAGCCGCATTTCACATTTCGGGTCCGCATCTTTGCGATCAATTCTCACGAATAAACTAAATCAAGTTTAATACAGGAGAAAAGCGATGGCGATTAAGCTCAAAAAATTACGCGATCAGGTGATCGTGATAACCGGTGCGTCGTCGGGCATCGGCCTTGCGACGGCGCGCATGGCCGCCGAAAAGGGCGCGCGGCTCGTGCTCGCGGCGCGAAGCTCCAACGCGCTCAGGGAATTGGCCGACGAGATCACCCGGCGCGGCGGCGCCGCGATTCACGTCGCCGCCGACGTCGGCAAGCTCGAAGACGTGCGCGAGATCGCGCGCGCGGCCGAGGACCGCTTCGGCGGCTTCGATACGTGGGTAAACAACGCCGCCGTCTCGATTTACGGCAAGCTCCTCGAGGTCTCCGTCGAGGATATGCGCCGGCTCTTCGAGACGAATTTCTGGGGCACGGTCTACGGCTCGCTGGAGGCCGCGCGTCATCTCAGACGCCGCGGCGGCGCGCTCATCAATATCGGCAGCACGCTCTCCGATCGCGCGCTTCCGCTGCAGGGCATCTACAGCGCGTCGAAGCACGCCGTCAAAGCGTTCACTGACGCGCTGCGCATGGAGCTGGAAGAGGAGGGCGCCAGAATATCAGTTACCCTCATCAAGGCCGGCGCCATCGACACGCCATACACGCAGCACGCGCGCAATTACATGGACTCGGAGGCGCAGCACGCGCCGCCGGTCTACGCGTCGGAGACCGTTGCGCGCGCGATTCTCCATTGTGCCGAAACCCCGGAGCGCGACGTCTTCGTCGGCGCGGGCGGCAAGGCGATATCGGCCCTCGGCCAGTATGCGCCGCGGCTGACCGACAGAATCATGGAAAGATTCGCCTTCCAGCGGCAAAAGAGCGGCCGGTGGCCGAGACGCGAGAACGAAGCGTTCGACCGGCCCTCGGAAAGGCTGCAGGAGCGCGGGGGGTACGAAGGCAACGTCGCGGAGACGAGCCTGTATACCCAGGCCTCGCTCCGGCCTGTGCTGACGGGCGCGGCGATCATCGGCGCCGGCCTCGCCGCGGCGGCGCTGCTGCGCGGGTCCCAGCCGCAAGACCGCCATACGGGAATACCGACGCATTAAAAAAGGAGGAAAGACCATGACGATGTATCCGACGAGCGAGAGCGGCCGGCGCTTCAGCGAGAGTAGCTTGTCCGTGCAGCGCTGGCGCGAGGACCGCGACGGTTTCAGTCCGCAGGCCCTCTTTCAGGATATCGACGAGGAAAGCATGGCGCGCTTCCTCGGCTGGTTCAGCATCGGCCTGGGCGCAGCGGAAGTCTTTGCGCCGGGCGCGGTGGCGCGCCTTCTCGGAGTAAAAAAACGCTCCGCGCTGTTCGGCTTTCTCGGCATTCGCGAAATCACAAGCGGCATCGGAATCTTGACCCAGCGCCGCCCCGCCAGCTGGCTATGGTCGCGCGTCGGCGGCGACATGATGGATCTGTCCCTGCTGGCGCTCGCGCTCGCATCGAACCGCCGGACGCGAGGCAGGATTGCGGCGGCGACCGCCGCCGTTGTCGGCGTGACGGCGCTCGATCTCCTTTGCAGCGAGCAGCTGTCCGACGGCGTCGGGCGCGACGGCTCGATCCGCACCGGCAAAAGCATGCACGTGAACCGCTCTCCGGAGGAAGTCTATAACTTCTGGAAGAACTACGAGAACTTCCCGCGCTTCATGTACTACCTGGAATCGGTCAAGGTGACCGGCGACCAACGCTCGCATTGGGTGGTGAAAGCCCCGGCCGGGATGAAAGTCGAATGGGATGCCGAAACCGTTCAGGACATTCCCAACGAACGGATCGCGTGGCGCTCGCTGGAAGGCTCGACGGTGACGAACTCCGGCGAGGTCCGCTTCGAGCGCGGTCCCGGAGGACGCGGGACGATTGTCAGGGTCGCTGTCGAATACCGGCCGCCGGCCGGGCCGATCGGCGCCGCGATCGCGAAGCTTTTCGGACGCGAGCCCGGTCAGCTGATCAAAGAGGATTTGCGCCGCTTCAAGCAGCTGATCGAGGCGGGCGAGGTCATCACGACCGAAGGCCAGCCGGCGGGCCGCGCGCGCAGTACTTCGCTCAAATACGACATCACGTCGCGCCGCAACGCCTACGCGAAGAACGCATTCGAGAAGGACGAGGCATCCCAGAAGGAGGAGCGGTTATGAAAGCGAACTGCTGGTATGGCAAACACGACCTACAAGTGACACAGGTGCCCGATCCGAAGATCATCAACCGGCGCGACGCCGTGGTGAAAATTACCTTGACCGCGATCTGCGGCTCCGACCTCCATCTGTATAACGGTTTAATCCCGACGATGGAGAAGGGCGATATCCTCGGCCATGAGTTCATGGGCGAGATCGTTGAAGTCGGCCCGGAGGTGAAAAACCGCCGCTCCGGGGACCGCGTCGTGGTCGGTTTCCCGATATCGTGCGGCAACTGTTTTTTCTGCCAGAAGCAGATGTTCTCGCTCTGCGAGAATTCAAATCCGAATGCCTGGATCGCGCAGAAGCTGATGGGCCATTCTCCGGCGGGGCTCTTCGGCTACACGCACATGCTCGGCGGCTTCGCGGGCGGTCAGGCGGAATACGCGCGCGTGCCGTTCGCCGACGTCGGAACGATTAAAATTCCGGACGGCCTCTCCGATGAGCAGGTCCTCTTCATCTCCGATATCTTCCCCACCGGCTACATGGCGGCTGAGAACTGCAATATCCAGCCCGGCGATACGATCGCGGTGTGGGGCTGCGGGCCTGTCGGGCAGTTCGCCATCGCGAGCGCGCGGCTGCTCGGCGCGGAACGCGTGGTAGCCATCGACCGATTCCCGGAGCGGCTGCGCATGGCGCACTCGAAGAGCGGCGCGGAAACGATCAACTACGAGGAGACCGATGTTTACGAAACGCTGATGGAGATGACCGGCGGTCTCGGCCCCGACGCGTGTATCGACGCGGTCGGCATGGAGGCGCACATGCCGGGCATCGCCGGAGCGTACGATCGCGTCAAGCAGGCCATGATGATGGAAACCGACCGGCCGATGGTGCTGCGGCAGGTGATTCTTGCGTGCCGCAAAGGCGGCACCGTATCGATTCCCGGCGTCTACGGCGGCTTCGACGACAAGATCCCGCTCGGGGCGCTGATGAACAAAGCGCTGACGATCAAAACCGGGCAGACGCATGTCCAGCGCTACATGAAGCCGCTGCTCGAAAGAGTACAGAAAGGGGAGATCGACCCGAGCTTCGTCGTAACGCACCGGCTCGCCCTCGAGGCGGCGCCGGAAGGCTACGAGATGTTTCTTAACAAGCAAGACGAATGCATCAAGGTCGTGCTCAAGCCCGGCATGACGACGTACCATTGAGGAGATCAGAAACGGACGCGTCCACATGAATAACGAGAATGTTTATACGCCGGCCTCCGGCGGGACGGCGCCGGACCCGGTGAAAAATATCAAAGTCGGCGATCAGGCCTATCTCGAAGAAGGCGGCGAGGAGTGCGGCGCGGTGCGCGAAGTCGCGCCTGGAGGTCGCCATGAGATCACGGTGTACGTTGAAAACGCCGGCGACTTCGGTGTTTCTTTTGACGCGATCCGTAGCGCGCACGACGGCAAGGTGGTGCTCGACCGCGGCCGCATTGATCAGCGCTTGCTTAACGCCGTCAAGCACGCGCACGATCGCGAAGAGCCGGGGCTGTAACTTATCCACAGCCGGGGAAAAATTACTCGGTAAATATTTATTCTTTTACCGCGCGAGAATCGGGCCGGCAGGCTCAAGTGTGTGATTTTTCAGGAATTCATGCTTGGCATGCAGCTTGCCATATCAAAGGCTATGTTAACAGGCATCAAGGACACGAACCAAATGGCCGGCGCGCGGCGGCAGAAATGCAAAGCATGCGGCTGCCCGGATAAGTTCGATTTTCATGTCCCTGACGCGACCTGGGAAAAGGTCGTGCCGCCGCGCTACCGCAACAAAGTCGTCTGCCTCGGCTGTTTCGACAAATTCGCTTTCGAAAAGCAGGTCGATTACAGCGATTCGCTCGAGGTCCTCTATTTCGCCGGGGACCGCGCCGTTTTCAAATTCGCGGCGGTATCGGCCGAGGCCATCTAAGGCGCACCTTGCCGGGAGGCCGCGCGCAGGAGATTTCTATTTTCCCTGCAGCGCTTCGTGCACCTTGCCGACCATCTTGGCCGAAGGGGTGAGCGTCTGGTCGCCCTCGTCCTTCCACTTCGAAGGACAGGCCTCGTTGGCTTTCTTCGAGAGATAGAGATTCGCCTTGAACTTGCGCATCATCTCGTCGATGTTGCGGCCGAGGTTGTAGAAGTTCATTTCCATGTTCATCAACACGCCCTGCGGATTGATGATGAAGGTGCCGCGCAGATCGAGGCCGCTAGTCTCGTCGTAAACGCCGAACTCGCGCGAGACTTTGCCCGAGCGATCGGCGCCCATCGGATATTTCACCTTCGCCAGCTCTTTCTCGTTATCCTGCCACGCCTTGTGCACGAACTTCGTGTCCGTGCTCACGGTCACGATGTCGCAGCCCATCTTCACGAAACGGTCGTGCTGCTCTGCCAGAGCAGCGAATTCCGTCGCTCAGACGAACGTGAAATCGGCCGGGTAGAAGAAAAGGATCGTCCAGCGCTTCTTCTGCACCTGATCCTTCAGGCTGAACGTTCCGAAATCGCCTTTCGTCGGCTCGTAGGTCTCCAGCTCGAAATCCGGAACCTTCGTGCCCAATTTTATCTCCGACATTTCGGTTTCCTCCTATAGTTGCGTGCCCAATCGGATGTGCGTAGTACGCTTCGTCTTTATACGATCGCGATTCGGATGCCAAGCGCCTCTATCTGCCCACTTCGACGATGACTTCGGTCTCCACGGGCGCGTTCCTGCTGAGTGAGGAGACGCCGACGGCGGCGCGCGCGTGCTCGCCGCGGCTTCCCCATAGCTGCACGTAGAGATCGGATTCGCCGTTCACGACTTTCGGCATGTCGGTAAATCCCGGCGCAGTGTTGACGAAGCCCAGCACCTTAACGATGCGCTTCACGCGGTCGAGGCTCCCGAGCGCGGCCTTCATGATCGCGAGATGATTGAGCGCGCAGTTGCGCGCCATTTCGTAGGCTTGCTCGACGGTCACCGCCTCGCCGACCTTGCCGAGATATTTCGGGGGCTCGCCGTTCAGCCGGCCGATGTTGCCGCCGACGAACAGCAGATTGCCGACCCGCACGCTGCCGATATAGGTCGCAGCCGGCGTCGGCGGGCGCGGCAGCTCCAGCCCCAGCTCCTTGAGGCGCGCCTCGACGCGGCTCGTTTTGGATTTCTTTTTTCCCACCATCGCCGTCCTCCTTACGGTTGCAAATGTTGGTCGCAGCGGATCATATGGGGAAGCGCCCCAAAAGTAAAAAGACCGAGGAGAACGATTGACCGCATCCGACGTCGCCGCAAAAAAACAATGGCCGCAGCTTGCGGTGATCTGCCTCGGCGCTTTTCTCTTCTTCAACAGCTTCGGCAGCCTCAATGTCGCGCTGCCGAATATTCAAGCCGAGTTCGACAGCAGCCTCGCCGCGGTTCAATGGGTATCGATGATGGGCCTCGTGATGCTGTCGAGCCTGTCGTTCTGCTTCGGGCGCGCCGGCGATTTGCTGGGGCAGCGAACGCTCTACCGGGCCGGCGTCGTTCTCTACGCGGGCGGCGCCGGGCTCGCTGCGCTCTCGGGCGCGTTCTGGCAGCTGCTGCTATTTCGCGCCGTGATGAGCGTAGGGCTCGCGATGGCGCTGCCGATGTCGGCTGCCATTCTCGCGACGATTTATCCTCCCGAGCGGCGCGGGCGCGCGCTCGGCCTCTTCGCTTCGGCCGTGGCGGTCGGACGCGCGACGGGTCCGACGGTCGGCGGCTTTCTGCTCCATCTGTCGAGCTGGCGCGCGGTCTTTCTCATCAACTGTGTCATCGGCATCGCCGTCTGCGCGGCGGTCTTCTCCGTCTTTACCGGCCGCGACGAGCGCAGGCGGGGCGCATTCGATTATCCAGGCGCAGTCGCCTTGATGGCGGGATACCCAGCGCTGTTGATCGGTCTCAGCATCGGCGCGAACGCCGGCTGGGGCGCGCCGCGAACGCTGGCCTGGCTCACGCTGGCGTGCGCGGGTCTCGCGTCTTTCTTTTTCATCGAGCGTCGCGCGGCCAATCCACTCATCGAGCCGGCGCTTTTCAAAAGCAAGCCGCTCGCCGCCGCCCTGGTATCGCTCGCGGCAGCGAGCGCGGCGTACGCTCCGATCAACCTCTCGGCGCCGATGTTCATGCAAAAGGCGCTGGGCCTTGCGCCGCTCGCGATCGGCTTCGTCATGGCGGCGCTGCCGGTGTGCACCGCGCTGGCGTCCCCGGTCTCCGGCGCGCTCGCCGATCGCTTCGAGCCGCGCTCGCTCGCCGCCGTGGGGGTCGCTCTCATTTTCACCGGCATCGTCGTCTACGCTTTTCTGGGCGTCGACGCGACCGCCTTGTCGGTGGCCGTCGCGCTCGTGCTGATCGGCGGTGGAACGGGCTTTTTCATTCCCGCGAACCAGAAGGCGGCATTCGCCGCGGCGCCGAGCGAAGACTACGGCGTTCTCTCGGCGATGCTGAGCTCGATCGGCACCGCCGCGAGCACGCTCGGAACGACGGTGGCGGTGGCGCTGATCGAAACCGGCATGGCCGCGCACGGCGATTTCTCGCCGCGCGCCTTCGCGGCGGGGCAGAGCTTCGCCTTCGCGATGATGGTTCCGCTCGCCGCGCTTGCGTTTGCGAGCGCGCTCGTCGGCCGGCGCCTCGTGCGCCGCTCATGAAAACAAAATGACCGCGGTGGTGCCCGCGACGACGCTGAGCGTCCCGAGCACGGTGAGAAGGGTGATTTTCTCCGCGTCGCGCAAAAAAATCGCCGCGCCGATCATCGACCACAGCGGATAGGTCGTCGCGATCGGCGCGATGACGGACACCGTTCCGACCGACAGCGCCGTGATGATCAAAATAATCGACAGCGTTTCTGCCAGTCCCGTCAGAAGAAAGGGCCCGAGCGCGCCTCGCTTCCAGACGAGCCGCCGCCGCTTTGACGGAAAGAAAGCGAGATAGAGCAACAGACAGAGCAGCGAGACGCCGCCCATCACGGCGGCGAAGAACAGCGGCTCGGAAGAGAGCGAGAGGGCGTAGCGCCGGATCGGCTGATTCGTGCCGGTGAGGCACGCCGCCGCGAGTGGCAGCAGGAGATGCCACCAGCGAAAGCCGACGATATGCCTTTTCGCCCGGCCCGAGAGCAGCGCGATGCCGCAGACGACGAGCGCCGTGCCCACAAGCACCCCGGCGTGCGGCCGCTCGTGAAGAAAGATCATCGCGATGACGGTGCTCACGATGGGGCTGACGGACTGCAGCGCGCTCGAGCGCGATGCGCCGATCTTGTCCACGCCGGTGTACGAGAACATGCGCACGCAAAACTGCGTCACACCGACGAGCGCGAAGAGCCACAGGGCGGCGGGCGCGACTCTGGGAATGCCGCCGGTCAGAAACACGCCGGTCCAGAGAAGCACGTTTTGCGCCAGCACCGAGACGGAGGTCACCGTGATCGGCGTGGAATATTTCAGGCCGCGGCGCGCCGAGACCAGTGTCGTCGCGTAGAAGATCGAGGTGAGGAGCGCGAGGGTTTGCGCCCGCATGAAAATGGATCGCGCCGGCTAGGCCGCTTCCTTGATCAGATCGGCCAACCGCTCCCCGATCATGATGGAGGTCAGATTCGTGTTCGCATGCGAGACCGTCGGCATAATCGACGCGTCGCCCACCCAAAGGTTTTCAAGTCCGTGGACGCGCAGCCGCTCGTCGACGACCGCCATCTTGTTCGACGCCGGACCCATCATGCAGGTGCCGACGCCGTGATGATAGCTGTCGTAGCTCGAGCGGGCGAACGCCGCCCAATCGCCGCCGGGCGCCGGCAGCAAAAGCTGCCCGTAGTACTCTTTCGCCGGACCGCCGTGGACGAGGCGTTCCATGAAATTCATCGCCCAGAGCATCGACTCGATGTCGGCGGGGTGTTCGAGCATGCGCGCCTCGACGGCCGGCAGCTCGGCCGCGTCGGCGCTGAAGATGAGCTGGCCCCGGTTCGTCTGCTCCAACAGCGCCGCCGAGACCGGCAGCATGCGCTTGATGCCTTCGACGACCGTCGGCGGGCGCATGACGATGTGAAAGTTGCCGCAGCCGGCGCTCTCTTTGCTTTTCACGACGAGACGAAAGCGCGGAACGACCCAGTCCTCCTGGAACGCTTGCAGCGATTCGAACGTCATATAGACGACGGCGTGGTCCTGGTAGTTCTCGCCGACGCCGGGGAGATCGCGCACAACCGGGATGCCGAGGCGCTTGAGCTCTGCCGCCGGGCCGATGCCCGAGAGCACCAGGATGTGCGGCGAATGATAGACGCCGGCGGTGAGCACGATCTTGTCGGCCAGCGCGGTCTCGGTCTTGCCGTCCTTCTGATAAACGACGCCCTCGGCTTTGCTTCCGGAGAGCTTGAGCGCGACCGCCGGCGCGTCGGCGATAATCTTCAAGCTGCGCCGGGCGCGCGCGGGATTCAAATAAGCGACGGTCATCGATTGGCGCTTGCCGTTTTTAATATTGTAGGGGGCGAGCGAGACACCGTATGAGTCCGGCTCGTTGATGTCGTCGCAGCGCGGCAATCCCATCGCGAAGGCGCTGTCGATGAACGCCTTGGCCGGCCCGGAGACCGGATCGCCGAACTTAAACGGCCGCTGAACGTAGAGCGGCCCGTCGCTGCCGTGGATGGGACTGTTGGGATAATCCTGGTCCGCCTCGATCCGCTTCATGATCGGCAGCATCTTGTCGTAAGACCAGGACGGGTTCCCTAGTTTCACCCATGTATCCAAGTCGTGGCGCGTCGGGCGCAGAATCGACATGACGTTGACCGAGGAGCCGCCGCCCATGATTTTTCCGGCCAGCGAATAGAACATACTCTTATCGCTGCGCTCGGTCGGGTACATCGCAACGTAAGGCGATTCGAGCAGGAGCTTGATCTGTTTCGCGGCGTCGGCGACGACGTCAGGCAGCGGCATCGGGTCGGGCCCGGCCTCGAGCAGCAGAACCTTGCGGTCGGCGTTCTCCGAGAGCCGCGACGCGGCGACACATCCGGCGGAGCCGCCGCCCACGATAATGACGTCGTATTTGTCAGCCATAACGCTCCTGTTGCTACGAAGTCGAAACTTCCAATTTTTCCTTCACGCGCCGCGCGAACTCTTCCAAGAGCAGGGCGCCGGTCGCCCGCAGCACCATGTCGCCGAGTATCGCGAGGCGGCCTTTGATCGCGATGTCCGCGCGGAAGTCGAGCTCGGTCGCTTTCTCCGCCGCTTGCGCGAGCTTGACCGTGAGCTTCGCGGCCATCGCGCTTTTCGTCACCGAATCGGTGCCGTCGGTCTGCACCGTCATCGCCTCCGGCGGCGTGCTGTCGACGATCGTCGAGCGAAAGTTGAATTTGCCCGAGATCGGCCCGACGGTGGCGCCGACGACGCCGTCGAACGTGCGCTCGTCGATCTGCGTCGCGCGTTCCAATCCCGGCACGCAGGAGGCGAAGCGGTCGATGTCGATTAAAAAAGCCCAGACCTCGGCGGCAGGCGCGCGAATCTCGATCTTGCCTTCGAGGATCATCTAGGAAGTCCGGCCGACGAGATAAAGCGAAGCGCAGCGCTCGCTGCAGAAATATTGATCGCCGCGGAGCATCGCTTCGCTCTTCGGCAGATAGCTCCGGCACTGCGGATCGAGCACCATCTCCTCGGCCGCGCCGACGTCGCGAGGCTTCGCGGTCGGGCGCGCCGACCGGCGGCCCGAAAAATAGATCCTGTAAAAAAGATAAAACAGGAGAAAAAAGAAAAAGACTCTGAGCAGCATGCGGGTGCGGCTACAGGCGCGCGAGGCTTACGCGTTTGTCGTCTTTGACGCCGATGAGCAGCTCGGAGATCGTGGCGCCGAGAGCGGGGTGGACGACTTGCGGGGCAAGCTCGCTCAGCGGGATCAGAACGAATTTCCGGCTTTGCATCTCGGGATGCGGGATCTTCAGGTTCTTCTTGTTCATCATGAGCGAGTCATACAACAGGATGTCCAGGTCGATGATGCGCGCGCCCCATTTCTTGCGGACCTTTTTTCGACCCATGGCGCGCTCGATGTTCTTGAATTTGCCGAGCAGCGCCTCGGGCTTGAACTCGGTCTCGATCTGGATGGCACCGTTGACGTACCATTCCTTGGAGTCGCCGTGCGGCTCGCTCTCGTACAGCGAGGATTCCTTGAGGATGCGGGTCTTGGGCAGCTTGGCGATCCGCTCCAGCGCTTCGCGATAGTTCTCCCTTTTGTTGCCGAGATTGGAGCCGATCCCTATATATACATGATGGGGCACGATCGATCCAGGAGCGTCCTCCAGGTCGTGCGTTAAATCTTGACCTGCCGGATCCTCTCCGTAACCTCCCTCAACCTTTGTTTATCTACGCAGAGCGTGAAACGGACGTAGCCTTCGCCCGGCGCGCCGAAACCGTTGCCCGGCGTCGTTACAACGCCGGCTTCGTCGAGAAGGCGCGCCGTGAAATCGGCGGAGTGGAATCCTTTCGGCACGGAGACCCAGACGTAAAACGTCGCCTTCGGCTTCTCGCATTCGAAGCCGGCCTTGTGTAGACCGTCGACCAGAATGTCGCGGCGCTCCTGAAAAACTTTGCGCGACGGCTCGATCAGCTTGTCGCCCTGGTTGAGCGCCTCGATCGCCGCCTCCTGAACCGCCTGGAAAATGCCGGAGTCGACGTTGGATTTAACCTGCGCGAGACCGCCGACGATCTCTGGATTGCCGACCGCCATGCCGACGCGCCAGCCGGTCATGTTGAAGCTCTTCGACAGCGAATGGAACTCGATGCCGACCTCTCGCGCGCCGTCGACTTCGAGAAAGCTCATCGGGCGGTAGCCGTCGAAGCCCATCTCCGTGTAAGCCGCGTCGTGGCAGACGATCACGTTGTTTTTTTGCGCAAAGTCGACGACGCGCTTGAAAAAATCCTTCTCCGCGACCGCCGCGGTCGGATTGTTGGGATAATTGATCCACAAGAGCTTCGCGGCGCGCGCGACATCGGCCGGGATCGCGTCTAGGTCCGGCAGGAAATGATTTTCTTTCGTGAGCGGCAGAAAAAAGTTCTTCCCGCCGTTGAACGATGTGCCGATATGGTAAACCGGATAGCAGGGCGTCGAAACGAGCACAGTGTCGCCGGGATCGACGAAGGCGGTTGCCATGTTGGCGATGCCTTCCTTCGACCCGATAAGCGAAACGACTTCTTTCTCCGGATCGAGCTTGACGCCGAAGCGCTTCTGATACCAGCTCGCCACGGCCTGACGGTACTCCATCAGCCCGGCGCTGTTCGGGTACCGATGGTTGACCGGCTTGCTCGCGCCCTCAACCAGCTTTTCGACGATCGGCGCCGGCGTCGGAATATCCGGATCGCCGATGCCCAGATCGATCAGATCGACGCCGCGCGCAAGCGCCGCGCGTTTTTTGCGGTCGATTTCGGCAAAGAGATATGGCGGTAACTCGTTGATTCTTTTAGCTTTTTTTATCTGGATTGCCACTGCGGGACCTTTCACGTAAAAATCGCCCAGTTTTTACCTGTTTTTTTTTGGTTTGACAACCAGCGGACGAATTCTGGTTTTTTGAAAACGCCGGAGAGCTAACTAGAGGTTAAGAAAAGCGGAGAGGTGGCGAAAGCCCAATCAGGGCGATAAAAACCAGCCGCCGAGCGGCGTCGAGATCCGCCAAGGCTGTCCGAAACCTTAATACGGCGCCCCGTTTTTATGCACGAATTGCCATTTTCCATCGACCATCGACGCTTTGATGTCGTCGTCCGGGTAGCTGCCTTCGTCGCCCGCCGTTCGGTCGCCGACCTCGAGATACATGACCTCTTCCTGCGTTTCATTTAAGAGCCGATGGCCGTTGCCGGTGCCCGCTTTGAATCCTGCGCACATTCCTGGAGAGAGCATGGTCCGGCCTTCGTCTGTATGAAGTGTGGGGCGGCCCTGGAGGATCAATATGAACTCATCCTGCTTTGAGTGGGCGTGACGGAGCGCTGAAGTCGCCCCAGGCGCAAGTGTCGTGAAATTCACTCCGAAATTGCTGAGCCCGAAGAGATCGCCGAGCGGTCGCTTTAATCTGCCGGACATTCTTGAAGCGAACGGCTCCGGATAGCTCGACTGCTTAATTCTCGGCGGCGCTTCGGCCGCGGCGACGGCAACCGGGAAAACACGATCTGACATAAAATCTCCGTAGCTGAGCTGTTTGAAAGCAACTCCGGTTATTGTCGCACCGCACAGACCGAGCGGCAAGCCGCTTCGGCCGTAGCGGCGTGCGCTCGCGCGCTAAAATCTATGATTCCAGGCTTGCGGTCTCGACGCGTGTCTTGGATTGCAAAAGGCCGCCGGCGCTTTCACGTCCGCCGATCGTTCCGCGCAGGGAAAATGATCTTCCCCACGCCGCGCTCGGCAGCTCCACGTATTTCCTGAACAGCGCTGCCAAGCCGAGCAGAGGCGGATACATCGCGAGCATGAGCGCGAGCAGCGCAAGCGGCGGGATGTCGTCGTAGGCGAGCGCATCGAGCGCCAGCGGAACGGCCATGACGAGCGGCAGGTGAATCAGATTGAAACTGTAGCTCCGCGCTGCGATGAACTTCAGATGGCGCGATAGAAATTCCGGCACGGCGGGAATCTCCCTCCGGCCCGCAGCCAGCAGCCGCGCGATCGCCGCGGCCGTGAAGACGGAGTAGAACAAGAACGACAGAGTTGCCAGCGGTCTGACTACCGATGTTACGGCGGCGACGGCCGCTCGCGCTTGACAATCCGCGCCGCGCCGCACTATACAGCGCCCCATGGACGGTCTCGTCGACCGCGCGGTGCGCGCGGCCAAACTGGATGCGAGTCTTTACGAGGAGGTCGAGGCCGACCAGGCCGCGCTCGGCCAGGCGATGACTGTCGTCGTCGTGTCGAGCGTGTGCGCCGGCATCGGCAGCGCTGCCCAGGGGGGTGTCGTCGGCCTGCTTCTCGGAGCGGTCGCCGCGCTGATCCTCTGGTATATCTGGGCCTATCTCACGTACTTCATCGGCACCCGGCTTTTCCCCGAAGCGCAGACGAGCGCCAACGTTGGGGAGCTGCTGCGGACGACGGGGTTCTCCAGCTCGCCGGGCGTGCTGCGGATCCTGGGAATCATCCCCGGGCTGATGACAATCGTTTTCGTCGTTTCCTCGATCTGGATGCTTGTCGCAATGGTCGTCGCCGTCCGCCAAGCTCTCGATTACACGAGCACCGGCCGCGCCGTCGGTGTCTGCCTGATCGGCTGGCTGGTGATGATGGCGATTTTTTCGATCTTAGCCGTTCTCGCCGCGCCGGCGCTTGTCGCTGGCAATTAGCCAGCATCACTGTCGGGTCGATCTGATTGAGGTAAAGGCGGCGGTGGTTCTGCCGCCGGCGGCGCGGCTGTTTTCGCCGCCGGCGGCTTTGCCGTCGTCCTGGGCGGCGGCGCTTTTTGTCGCTCTGACCCGTCGGCCGGCGCGGACGGCGGTTTCGCGACCGGCTCAGGCGCTGCCTTAGCAGGTCCAGGTATGATCGGCTCGGGAAGTGTTTTCGCGGCTGGAGCCGGCGGCGACTCGGGAACGGGTTCGGGCGCCGGCTCTGGAGGCGCTGTCGGCGGCGGCTCAGCGGCCGGCGGCGGCGCCGGAGGCATTACGACCGGTGCTTTGGGCGAATCGGGCAGGCGCGCGGAATGAAAATACCACATGATCGCAATGAGGAGCGCCAGGCACACGGCCGCGGTTTTCAAACCGCGTACCCTGCGCCGCGGTTTTAGCAAATCGTCGAGATCCGATCGCCTTCTAAGCAAGCTCATGGCCTAGACGGAGTTCTAATCGAGCTTGAAGCTCGAGAGCTCTTCCTCACGGACGCCAGCCCGATTGTACACGCGGGACTTGGCGAACCATTTGACCGCAGGCGCGTACCAATATTCGTTCAAAAGGGTTCCGGTGCGCGCGTTATAGATCTCGGTCTTGAACGCGTCGAAGCTCCCTGCGCCGACAGTGACGCGCTCGATTTTGCTCACGACGACCCGGTTCTCCTGTGACTCGGATGCTTTCTCGTCGGCGCGCTGCACGACGTAAGCGTTGATCCATTCCTTTCCGACTTCCATCGGCCAGGCCAGCGCCTGGAAAGGCGCGCTGCGCTTGACGGTGACGCGCCCGCCGGACATCGTCCCGAGCAGCCCAAGGACATCTTTCGCGTAGAAATCTTCGCTCGCGCCCCGCCTCACGACGAACGCCGGAGCGCCTTCGAAAGATTCCTCGCGGATAATTTCCTTGGCGATCGTCCCTTTGCCCGAAGGGTCGGTCCACGAATATCGCCACTCGTATCCGACCTTCCACTCCGGGCGCTCGGCTTTCGCCGGTGCCGTTTCGACAGCCGGTTTTGCGTCGGGCGGCCGCGGCACCGTCAGGGGCGGCGCGACGGCCACGGGGCCGCAGCCGCCCAGCGCACCCGCGATCACCAGGGAAAGCAAAAACCGAGACCTGAGACGCACGGGCCGGCCGGACGGCATGGCACCACCTCCGCTAGCTTTGGCCGTTTCGTTATCACGGGACGTTGACTTTTCAAAGCCGTCCGCTATACGCAGTTTGCGAGATTTTTAAGTCACCGATGAACGACTACAGTGAAGGCATAGCGCATATCGTCAAATCCGACCGCACGCTCGCCGACGTGATCGCGAAGATCGGGCCGTGTGAGCTCTCGCTGCGCACCGGGAGCGTTTTCGAATCGCTCGTGCGGGCCATCGCGCACCAGCAGTTGACCGGCAGGGCGGCGAATACGATTCTCCGGCGCCTCGAGGACGCGCTCGGCGCGTCGGGGTCGCTCGCTCCCGAAACGGTTTTGCATGCGGACATTGATGTCCTGCGGAGCGTCGGCTTCTCCCTCGCGAAAGCGAGCTACATCCGGGAAGCAGCGCGCGCGGTGACGAGCGGCGCGATCCCGAGCAAAGCGATGATGCGCAAAATGCCGGACGAGGAAATCATCGAGAAGCTCACAGCGGTGAAAGGCATCGGCAGATGGAGCGCCGAAATGTTTCTCATCTTCGATCTCGGCAGACTCAACGTGCTGCCGCTCGGCGACTACGGCGTGCGCAAAGGATTCGCAATCGCATACGGAATGAAAACGCTGCCGCGGCCGCGGACGATTACGCGCCGGGCGAGGCAATGGCACCCCTTTCGGACGCTTGCGTGCTGGTATCTCTGGAGAGTCGTCGACATGAAGCCCGTCGGATAAGCATGCGCTACCCCACAAACCGCCTAGATCCTTCGACTGCCGCCCGCTCCAACGTCATGTCGCGCACCCATGAACGACAAGTTAACTGCGATTGACATTCCCCCGCCGTAGGATTAGAAGCGGTGGCCAGAGAAGGAGGGAAGCCCTATGCGTAAGACGACCCCCGTAGTAGTGGGCGTACTACTGGCTGCCTCTGGATTCTGGCATCCAGCCCATGCCTGGGAGCCCACCAAGCCGATCGAGTTCGTAATCCCCGCCGGCACCGGCGGCGGCGCCGACCAGATGGCGCGGCTGATATCCGGCATTGCGGAGAAGCACAAACTTTCACCTCGCCCGCTCATTGCTGTCAACAAGTCCGGGGGCGCCGGCGCCGAAGGCTTCCTCGAAGTCAAAGGCAAGAAAGGCGACGCCCACACAATTATCATCACCCTGTCGAACCTTTTTACCACCCCGCTGGCCACCGGCGTGCCGTTCAACTGGAAGGATTTAACGCCGGTCGCGCGCATGGCGCTCGACCAGTTCATCCTCTGGGTCAACGC
>Ga0075426_10000497_pt1 | contig 26803 bp, 24 predicted proteins | sample SoiMethybrSBSTD5_FD_75304 | JGI IMG/M metagenome (GOLD analysis project Ga0075426, IMG submission 75304) | Bulk soil microbial communities from a Populus tree surrounding site in Tennessee, USA - Soil MetaG P. TD hybrid SBSTD5 | ecosystem: Environmental > Terrestrial > Soil > Tree plantation...
CAGCCCGATCGTGTAAATCACCGTATCAGTCTTCTGAATTTCTCGGATGGTTTTTTCCAGCGAATAATGACTCGAATTGTCCTCGCCGTCGGTGACAATCAGGAGAACGTGCTTATCCTTTGAAGCCTTTTTCAAGTGGTCGAGCGAACCGATGATGGCGTCGTAAAGCGCGGTGCTGCCGCGTGAGTCAATCCGCTCGAGCGCTTCTTTCAACTCGGGAACGCTGCTCGTGAAGTTCTTGTCCAGGTCGAGATAAAAATCGTCGTTGAAGTTGACAACAAACGCTTCGTCCTGCGGATTGCTGGCCTGCACCAGGGTGATCGCGGCCTCGTTCACCTTGGGGCGCTTGTCGCGCATGCTGCCGCTATTGTCAATCACCAAGCCCATGCTTACCGGAAGGTCCTCACGCTTGAAGACGGAGAGTTTTTGCTCGACTTTGTCCTCGAAGACGCGGAAATTCTCCAATTTCAGGCCATCCGCAAAACGCTGGCGGTCATCGAGCACCGTGGTGTGCAGGACCACAAGGTTGACTTGCCTAATGATGGCCGCGCCTTGCTTGTCCGCGTTGTTTTGTCCTGGTGGTGGAGGAACCGGATTCGTTACCGGAATCTGAGCCAGGGCGGGAGGAATAAAAACACCGACCGCGCAAAGCAGCGCAGCCGATAAGATCCCCGCGCGGAGACGCCAACTCGAATTAGTGGCTGGGCGCGTAATACCCTGTCTTGGAGTAAACGGTGAGAGGCGGGAGCCCTCTCGGAGCGCGCAGTTTAATCTTGATTTTCCGCCACCGCGCGTCGTGAGCTTTGTTGCTTGGTCGATAGCCGAGCACATATTGGTTTCGCAGCTCCATGCCGATTTTCGTCGCGATATCCGGAAGATCTTCCAATCTCTCAACCGAGAACACGCGCCCCCCGGTCATTTCTGTAATCTCGCTAAGGAGCGAGGGGCCTTTCAGTTCTTCCGGTGTCCGGTTGCGAGATCCCAGCGGGTCAAAGATGCCGATGGCGTAGAGCTGGGTATCGGCTTCTTTCACCAAGCGCTTGATATCGCTTTCGTTGTACCGACTGTGATTATCCCCTCCATCCGATAGGATGAGCAAGGCGCGTTTGGCGTTGTGTGCACCCCTCATCTGGCTGAGTCCCAAGTAGATGGCGTCCAGAAGCGCGGTGCGGCCCTTGGGAGAGGTAAGCATCAGGCGGCTCTGCAGGTCTTCGACGCTGTTGGTAAAAGAACTGGTCAGCTCAGCGCGCTCGTTGAAACTAACCAGAAAAAATTCATCTTGTGGGTTGGCAGTTTTGAAAAACTGCAAGGCTGCTTCCCGGGCCTTCCCTACTTTGTTGGACATGCTGCCGCTGAAATCAAATATGACGCCGATGGAGATCGGCACATCTTCCGCGGAAAACGTACTCACTTCCTGTTCGATGTTGTCCTCGAAGATGCGGAAATTATCGGGGTCGAGACCGGTGACCAAACGATTGTAAGGATCCGTGACAGTAACGTTGACGAGCGCCACGTCGACGTCGATGTGCAGAGTGCTGCCCGGCTTGAACGTCTTGGCAGGCGTATCCTTCCGCACGTCATCGATTCTCTCCTTGGCGTCTTCCTTCTTGGAATCGTCTTTGGGTTTGTTGTCGTCAGGGGGGGCCTGGGCAGCAGCTACCTGAAAGAGGGCTCGGGCGCAAAGAAAACAAATAACAAGAAGAAGCCGGAAGGATGCAAGCACAACGCGACTCTTTTCAGAATGTGACTGCGGAACAGCCACCGGCAGATCGCGTTTCACGGCACCCCCTACGTCTCGGACGGACCGGGACGGCCGCGCGGTTCGGACTAAGGGGCATTCTATCACTCGGATTTTTGAAAACAAGCGCAATCCGTGCATCCGTCATACCAAAAGCTTGAATGACGAGGCCGCAACCTGCGGCTATGGTAGCATCGGCGCACGACCACGCTCCTTTAGCAAGACTCTGAAAGAGCGGGGCTTATTCCCGAAATGGGGAGAAGCAAGAGATGGGCTTGGTAAGAGTAGTGGTGGTGATTCCGGCGCGCTATGCCTCCACGCGCTTGCCCGGCAAGCCTCTGGTGACCCTTGCGGGCAAGCCAATGATTCAGCGCGTTTACGAGCGCGCCAAACTGGCCACGCGAACCGACCGCGTCGTGGTCGCGACAGACGATGAGCGTATCGTCAAGGCTGTCGAGGGATTTGGCGGCGAAGCACGAATGACGCGTTCCGATCATCGCACGGGGACGGAGCGTGTCGCGGAAGTAGCGGCCCACGAGGAAGGCGACGTCTTCGTGAACGTGCAAGGCGACGAGCCGCTCCTTGATCCCGTTGCAGTAGACAAGGCGGTGGCGTCGTTACTGGAAGAGCCTGCCGCCGCGATTGGCACCGTGGCCACGCCTATCAAGACTCCTGCGGACATCATGGATCCCAATGTGGTCAAAACAGTGCTGGACTTCGACGGCAATGCCCTGTACTTCTCGCGCGCGCCGGTTCCGTGGGTGCGGGATACCGCAAGCAAGATTCAGGTGCGGCACCTGAAGCATTTGGGGCTATATGTGTTCCAGCGCGAGGCCTTGCTGGAATACCCCACGCTGCCGCAGGGCGAGTTGGAGCGCATCGAACAGCTCGAACAATTACGCTGGCTGGAAAATGGCTGGAAGATTCGCGTGGCTGAAGTAGAGCACGACGCGGTGAGCGTGGACGTACCGGAAGATGTGGTGCGCGTGGAGAAGCTGCTCCAAGGCAAGAGCTGAAAAGTCCCCAAAGGGAATTCCCAAAGTGGAACGGCGCATTGCCTCCCCTCCCCCCGCCATTGAAAGAGAAAGAGTGCGGAAACGATTGAGGGGAGAGGATTTGCGGCGCTCCATTGTTTACAAAGAGTGCGCATGTGATTGAGAACAAAGAAGTTGAAGCAAGGATAGGAGATAAATCCGGGATGCCGGGAAAGCGACGCGAGAGTTCCCTTAGAGAATGAACTGAGGGACCGAAGGACGAAGTGATGGGGATCCTGCCCCCGGTTTTTGCGGAACTGCGCATTTTAAAGGACTTATCTTTTTCTGTAAGTGTGTGAAGCCCGCAGGAGGCCGTGACAAACTTCTGACTCGGCCTCCCTGGTGTTTATGTTCGATGCTATTGCTGGGCTTTCAGGATGCCGGCCACGATGCGCTGCGCGCCGTTATTGTCCTTATTGGCAAAGAACGCGAGCTGCGGATTCACGAAGTACACTACCATGTGAATCTGCGAAGCATTGGAAAGATTGACGTTCAGAGTGGCACTTTTTCCGTCGCCGCCGGTACCGTCGCCGCCGTTAAAGGTGATCGAACCGGAGGAGCCGAGATCTGTACTTAGCGAAAAGCCGGTGAATTGGAACAGATCGTAGGTGCCGCTAAGGTTCAAGCTCTTGACGGTTTCCTGGCCGAGGAGGTCTTCCTCGTCCTGATTAGCAAAGGTCCCACCGCTGGTGACCAGGCCGCTCCAGTTCATGGCGTAAGGCCCGGTAATATTAGTGCTGGTGAACGGACTGCCGGATTGCGCCAAGATGGAGCCGTCAGCAACGGCAAAGGCGGGAGTCGTGTCGTTCGGGCTGACCTCTTGAATCACACCGCTGCTCGGCGTGCTCAGATAGAAGACGAAAGAGTAGACGTTGGTTGAGGAAGACTGGAACGAAACTATCCCGCGCCCGGTCGTGGAATCATAGTTGATGGTGGTATGTGACAATTGGCTAGGGCTAAATTCGGTTTGCGTGCCAGCGTTGTTCACGTCCATGAGCAGCTTGCTGACCGTGCCCCCGGAAACGTCGAATCGCGCTACTCGAGTCAAGCCGCCATTCGCAGAGGCTCCTGCCACCAGAAATACAAAGCTGCCCGAAGGCGCTGCGGGAACAGTGGGTTGCACGATGGCGTCGCCCGTCAGCATGGGGCCAACGCCGCCTGTATTTGCGCTGACGAATCTAATGCGCGTGGAATCCACGATATAAAAGGCGTAGGTCTGTCCGGCGATAGTCGCCGTTCCGCGCCCGGAAGCGGCCGAGTTCGCGGGATCCGGAGCAAAGTTTCCGCTGATGGCACCATTGGTCAGAGTAAAATTGTCGTTCGCGTCTTCGATGCCCGAGGTGATGACTCCCCCGCTGGCCGAAAACTGTCCTACGAAAGACTCAGGACTGACGCTCGCGTCGACTCCGGAGAAATCAAACACGTACGAGCCCGAAACTGCGGAACCAAATGCCGCCGTATTCTGCAGAATAAAATTGCCGCTGCCGGTGGATGCCTGGTTGCCACTGGCCGTCTCATCCATCATCAGGCCGTCTTTGGTCGAGGTAAGAACGATGGCAAAGTTGACGGTGGCGGGAGCGCCGTTGGAATTGATGTTGAATGTCAGTGTGCCGCGGCCGTCGGCATTCACCGTATAGCTGCTGCCGCTCATAATGGTGATGGGCCCAGATGAAGTTCCTCCAGCGTTGACGACGTCGTAAACGCCGCCCGTGATACCACCGCTGCCGTTGGCAATGAAGCTTCCGGTCCGGGAAAACGGTGTCGCAGAAGTGCCGCCGCTGGTGATGGCTTCACCGCTGGTCACGAAGGCGTAGGTGCCGTTCAGGCTAGCCAAGGTGTAATTGCCGGACGGGGGAGGCGGAGTGATCGCGGGGTGGCCGCCCGTGCAAGCCGCGGCCCATAGGGATGCGGCTGCAACTGCCGCCGTTAAGAGCCGCTTCATCGCACACCTCGTAACGCTTCCCTTTGTGCCTGCGTTAAGGTGGAAGAAGGCGAGAGAGGGAAGCCTTTGCCGTTGCGCACAGCGACGGCTTGCGTGCCTTTTTGCACGATGCGTGCAGCAAAGTAGGTTCCTTCGCCGAGAGCCATCGGTTCGCCAACGATGCGAACGCTGTCTCCCGCATTCAATGTAAAGTGATTCGCCTCAAGAACTTTGGCGTTGCCAAGATGCACGTCCACTTGCCCCGAGGCCGTTTGAATGATGGCATGCGTCCCCACGGGCGGAACGGCGGAAGCCGTCTCATATTTCACTACCGTGCCAACTAGCGAAATTTCCCGGCTGGCATTGTAGGTCCGCAGCAACTGTGCATCCGAAGGCATGGCCTGCTGCGCGTCTAGGGAAAGACAGAGCGTCAGCGAGCCTGCGAGCATGAGGAGTAACAAGAGTAGTCGAATTTTGGATTTCATTGCCCCTTCCCACGTGTAAGAGTGCCACTCGCAGCCTTTCTGCGTTGCGGAGAAACAGAAAAACACTGCGAAACGCACGCCGAAAGGCTCTAAATCTTAGATGGCGAAGCCTCGAAGTAAGGTTTCGCCGAAAAACCGCGAAGTTCCAGCGCGGCAACAACAAACGCAAAGGGCGCCGCAGCTAGAGAGTATTCCCCGTTTATCTCAAACCCGTTCCCAGGAAGAAAGTTTCGCCGGCGGAGCGGCGAAAACTCAGATGCAGGGGTTGGCTGGCGCCGGGGCCCGCGTGTATTTAACCCGGAAGGGAGCGGCGATTTCACAACGGTGGAAGCAAGGGATGGGCTACAATAGTGCTGTTTGGCGTTGTTTCGCGTCTAAACGAGCATTCTGGTTCACGTGCCTAATCGCGCGAGGGTGAAATGAAATCAGAGCGTCGCGGGCTGGTTCTGATCATTGCGGTGGTAGCGGTGTCGGCGGCGTTGGGCGGCATTTACGGCCCGAACGTGCGGGCCAAGGAATCTTCTTACGACGACGCGCAGAGTTCGGTACGAACCTTCACCTCGGTGCTCGACGCCGTGCAAGCCAACTACGCGGAAAAGGTGGATGTCGACAAGATCGTGTATCAGGGCGCTATCCCGGGGATGCTGCGCATGCTCGACCCGCACTCGAATTTCTTTGACGCGCGCCAGTGGGCTTCCAATCGGGAGGAAATGCGAGGCAGGTACTACGGTGTGGGCATGGGAGTGATTCCGCGCGGGGACCACACCATTGTTATGTCTTCCTACGTGGGCACGCCGGCGTTCCGGGCGGGAATCCGGCCCGGGGACATCATCGTCAGCATCGACGACAAATCCGTCGAGCACCTTGGCACGTCGGAAATCGCGGATCTTTTAAGGGGAGCGCGAGGCACATCCGTCAAGATTGCCGTTTCCCGCGAGGGTTACGCGGACCCGTTGGTTTTCCATGTGACGCGCGACGAAATTCCGCATCACGCGGTGGATTTGGCCTTTGAGGTCAAGCCCGGTATCGGTTATATCCGGCTTTCCGGATTCAACGAAAAAACCGATGGCGAACTCGGCGAAGCGATGAAGCAGTTGAACGCGTCTTCTCTCGACGGCTTGATTCTGGACATGCGAGAAAACCGCGGCGGCCTGCTGGACGAGGCCATCGCGGTGAGCGACATGCTGCTGGACAAGAACCAGTTGATTGTGTCGCATCGCGGGCGCGCTTCGGCGGAGCGACGTTATTATGCGGTGCGCGGAAACCGCGGCAATAACATGCCGCTGGTCATCCTGGTGAATGGTAATTCGGCGTCGGCCACGGAAATTGTTACCGGCGCGGTGCAGGACCACGACCGCGGCGTGATTGTTGGCGAGACGACGTTTGGCAAGGGATTGGTGCAAACGGTTCAGCCGCTGAGCGAAAACACCGGCCTAGCGCTGACAATTGCGCGCTACTACACGCCGAGCGGGCGGTTGATTCAACGCGATTACAAGTCGGTTTCCCAGTATGAGTATTACGAGCACAAGACTCCAGAACATCCGACGGAAGTGATGCTGACCGATAGCGGGCGACAGGTGACTGGCGGGGGAGGCATCACCCCTGACGTGACGGTTAAGGAACCCGAATTGAATCGTTTCCGAAAGGCGATGTATCGCGACGATGTGTTTTTCCCGTTTGAGACTAGCGTGGGCGGATTCACGCGACACTATCTGGGAACCCGGCCCACCATTACCAAGGATTTTGAAGCGAACGATGGCGTGCTGAGCGAATTCCGCAAATTCCTTGCAAGCAAGAACATTCGCTACACAGAGCCCGAGATGGTGGAAAACCTGGATTGGGTGAAGCGCAAGATTAGAGAGGAAGTTTTAGTGTCCATCTTTGGCCAGCAGGAAGGATTCAAGGTTCAGCTGGAAACGGATCCCCAATTACGCGCGGGCATTGATGCCATTCCGCAAGCACGCGCGCTGTATGAGAAGGCCCGCAAGATCATTGCGCAGCGAGCCGGCGTCACCACCTTTCGGCCGTAAGTAGTCGCTTTCCTCCGCCGCTCCGCTTGAGTCCGGAGAATCGGAAAATATCTTGATTTTCCGAGGCAAAAGTGCGCTATTTGACAGGAGCGCGAGTTCCGAAGATAATTGTTTGTACGTCAATCCTGTGGAGGGCAGACCAGCCCGGCAAGCCTGCTATGGCAGGCAAGCACCCGGGCTACACGGATGGCGCCAAAATATATATTTGTTACCGGCGGTGTTGTTTCCTCACTGGGAAAAGGCGTAGCGGCCTCCTCGATTGGTTGTCTCCTCGAAAGTCGCGGTTTTCAAGTCACACTTCAAAAATGCGATCCGTACCTGAACGTGGATCCGGGCACGATGAGCCCGTTTCAGCATGGCGAAGTGTTTGTGACCGAAGACGGCGCGGAGACGGATCTCGATTTGGGGCACTACGAGCGCTTCACGCACGCGAAGCTTTCCCGCGACAATAACTGGACGACCGGCCGCATCTACGAAACGATTCTCACCAAAGAGCGGCGCGGAGATTATCTCGGCAAAACCGTGCAGGTAATTCCACACGTCACTGACGAAATCAAGGCGTGCATCCGGAAAGTTTCTGAAAACGTTGACGTGGTGATCGTGGAGATTGGCGGAACGGTGGGCGACATCGAGTCGCTTCCCTTCCTCGAGGCCATTCGCCAGATGCGCCTGGAGCTGGGGGCGGAAAACACGCTGTTCGTGCATGTAACGCTGGTGCCGTTTATTTCGGCGGCGGGAGAACTGAAGACCAAGCCCACGCAGCACAGCGTGAAAGAGATGCTGGGTATCGGGATTCAGCCGGATATTCTGCTTTGCCGGAGCGACCGGCACATTCCGGCTGAATTGAAGAAAAAAATCGCGCTGTTTTGCAACGTTGCGGAGTCTTGCGTCATTTCCATGGAGGACGTGAACACGATTTACGCGGTGCCCGCGGAGCTAAGCAAAGAAGGGCTGGACGCGCAGATTCTGCGCTTGCTGAAGCTGGAGTCGCGGCCTTCGGACATGAAGCCGTGGATTGACCTCGTTTACCACATGCATCACCCGGCGGGAGAGGTGCGGATCGCCGTGGTTGGAAAGTACGTGCAACTCGAAGATGCGTACAAGAGTTTGCGGGAAGCGTTGTTACATGGAGGCTTAGCACACAACCACAAAACGGCGCTCGACTGGATTGAGGCGGAAGACATTGATTCGCCGGAGACCGCGGCGCGACGGCTGCATGGCTACGATGGGATTCTGGTGCCGGGCGGATTCGGCAAGCGCGGGATTCAGGGAATGGTGCACGCGATTCAATATGCGCGCGAGCACAGAGTGCCGTTCTTCGGGATTTGCCTGGGGATGCAGTGCGCAACGATTGAGTACGCGCGCGACGTTGCGGGGTTGAAGCAGGCGGACAGCACGGAGTTCGATCCGCAAACGCCGTATCGCGTGATCTACAAACTGCGCGAATTGCTGGGCGTGGACGAAATGGGCGGCACGATGCGGCTGGGGGCCTGGCCGTGCAAGCTGGAGCCGGGCTCGTTCGCAAACAAGGCTTACGGCAAGCTGGAAATCAGCGAGCGTCACCGCCACCGCTACGAATTCAACCGCGACTTCGAGAAAACGCTGGTCGCCGCGGGATTGAAAATCACCGGACGCACGCCGGACGAAAATTACGTTGAAATTGTTGAGGCGCCGGAGCATCCGTGGTTCCTGGGCTGCCAGTTCCATCCGGAATTTAAATCCAAGCCGCTGGAGCCACATCCGCTGTTTGCGGCGTTCATTGGCGCAGCACTGGAACATAAGAAGCAGCGTATGCGCACGGCTTCTGTGGCCACTGCCGAGAGACAGCCGGCGCCGGCGTTGCGAGCCGCACCCACCGCCACCGCATAAAAATCAAGCCGAAATCCCTTTAGCCAAGCTAAGAAATCGTTTGTATCTTTCTTGAAAACACAAGGCGGGAAACATTCGCGCTTCTGCGCAACGACGGATGCCTCTATGCTATCTTCGTTAGCCTGAATGGGGACCACAGGCTCATGGGGACTACACACGAAATTGAACTGGGCAAGCTGCGCCTCGGCGCAGGGAATCCGCTGTTTCTGATCGCCGGACCGTGCGTGATCGAAAGCGAATTGCATGCATGCGTGATGGCGGAAAAAGTGGCGAAAATCGCCGCCGACGCAGGCGTGCCATATATCTTCAAGGCGTCGTACGACAAAGCGAACCGCTCCTCGCTGAAAGCGTTTCGCGGGCCCGGGCTGAAGGAAGGACTGCGCATTCTTGAGAAAATCAGGAAGGACCTGAAAGTGCCGGTCCTGACCGACATTCACGACGGGGCCCAGGCGGAACCGGTTGCGGAAGTCTGCGATATTTTGCAAATCCCGGCATTTTTGGCGCGGCAAACCGATTTGCTGATCGCCGCGGGCAAGACCGGCCGGATCATCAACATCAAGAAAGGCCAGTTTCTTTCGCCGTGGGATATGGACAACGTCGCGGAAAAGGTGGAGAGCACAGGGAACAAGAAAATCATTCTGACGGAGCGCGGCACCTCGTTTGGGTACCAGAATCTCGTGGTGGACATGCGGTCGTTTCCCGTGATGCAGCGAACGGGCTACCCGGTGGTTTTTGACGTGACGCATTCGGTGCAGCTCCCTGGAGGACAGGGACGTTCGAGCGGAGGGCAGCCGCAATTCATCGAGCCGCTGGCACGCGCCGCGGTGGCTGCGGGTGTGGATGGAATCTTTCTGGAGACGCACGACAATCCCGCCGCTGCGCGCTCAGATGGACCGAACGCTTTGCCGCTCTCACAACTACACGCGCTGCTTTTAAAACTAAAGGGACTTAACACGGTGGTTCGCCGCTGGAGCACCTCGTCATGAGCCTGGAGACGGCGCGGCGTGTGCTCCAAATCGAGGCCCAGGCAATTCAGGATGTGCTGGCGCGGCTCAATGCCAGCTTTGAAAAAGCGGTGGATATTTTGTTCGATTGCAAAGGACGCGTGGCCGTCAGCGGCATGGGCAAGTCTGGACTGATTGGGCGAAAAATTTCCGCGACATTTTCCAGCACGGGCACCCCGTCGTTCTTTTTGCATCCTGCCGAAGCGCTGCATGGCGACCTGGGCATGCTGGCGCGCGGCGATGCGATGCTGGCGGTTTCCTACGGCGGTGAGACGCAAGAACTCATCCAGCTTTTGGAAGCGCTGAAGCGCCTGGAGATGCCGCTGGTCACGCTGACTGGGTGCGTGAAGTCCACACTCGCGCAAGCGAGCGACGTGGCGCTGGACGTCAGTGTGAAGGAAGAGGCCTGTTCGCTGAACCTCGCGCCGACGGCGAGCACGACAGTCGCGATGGCCGTCGGCGATGCGCTGGCGATTTCGCTGCTTGAGCGGCGCGATTTCCGGCACGATGATTTTGCGGCGCTGCATCCCGCTGGACGGCTTGGAAACAAATTGCTACGCGTCGAACATCTCATGCATTCCGGAGCCGCGCTGCCGCGCGTCGCGCCCAATACGGCCATGCCGGACGTTTTTCATGAAATGAGCGCGAAGGGTTTGGGAATGACCACAGTACTGGAGGCGGACGGGCGGCTTGCCGGAATTCTGACCGACGGCGACTTGAGGCGTTTGATGGAGAAGCATCGCGGCACCGTTTTGGAAATGCGCGCGGCGGATGGCATGACGAAGAGTCCGCAAACGATTGGGCCGCGCGTGCTGGCTAGCGAAGCGTTGAACCTGATGGAAAAGAAAAAGATTACTTCGGTCGTGGTGATGGATGAAACGCGGCGCGTGCTCGGCGTGGTGCATTTGCATGATTTATGGACGCTGGAGCTTATTTAACAACCTTAGGAAAAAGATTTAACACAGGGGTCGCAGAGAAACCGAGCACGCAGAGAAGAGAAAGGATCTTGGCGAGGGAATGAAGATACCGGCGAAAGTGGCGAACAAAGCCAAACAAATTTCTGTGCTGTTGATGGACGTGGACGGCACGCTGACCGATGGCAGCGTGACCCTGGCGTCCACACCGGACAACCACGCTCTGGAAGTGAAAACGTTCGATGCGCATGACGGGCAGGGCCTTTCGCTGGCTGTGACCGCCGGCCTGCGCACGGGCGTGATTACTGGACGCGGCAGCGCGGCACTGCGCCGCAGGTGCAAAGAACTGGACATCGAATTCGTTTACGAGAAGCAGGGGCACAAAATCGCGGCTTACGAAGATGTCTTGCGAAAAACGGGGGCAAAGGAATCCGAGGTCGCCTACCTTGGTGACGATCTGCCCGACCTGCTCATCATGCGCCGCGTCGGGCTCGCGGTAGCCGTGGGAAACGCAACTCCTGAAGTGAAACACGCCGCGGACTACCGAACCAAAGCTTACGGCGGCAAGGGAGCAGCGCGCGAGGTCGTCGAGCTTATCCTCAAATCGAAAGGTATCTGGGAAGAAATGATCGACAAGGCGCGGGCCTAGGAAAGCAGTTTTCAGCCAAAAACGCGAGCAGCTCCGGGCAAACGACAAGACCTAAGGTGGCCAGTTTTCGGCAAAGTCGGGTGAGAATTCGAAAGACAGTCAATTAATCACTGCATGGATCTGGAGGTCACATGAGCAAAACCGTCAACCTCGAACTATTGCAACGCCGTGTCCAGGTGTTACAGCAAATGGTTGCCCTTTTGACAGCCTGCTGCGTTGGATTGGCGGCCTTTCTTTGGCTATTTGAGTCCCGCGGAAACGTCAGAGCTGCAGCATCAGAGTCGCTAAGGGTAAAACGGTTGGCCGTGGTGGACGATAAGGGTACGGAGCGCATCGTTATCGCCGCGCCTCTACCCGACCCGGTCGTTCAGGGCGAGCGATTCAAGCGCAATGGGGCTATCTCAGGTATCGCAATTTATGATCCCGACGGTAACGAACGCGGTGGCTATGCCACGTCCGAGACAGGTTCGGGAGCTTTGATTTCCTTGGACTCAGTGAACGGCGAAGTCTTCAAGGTTATTGCAAACGCAGAACACAAGGACGGCGGAACACTCTTCCCCTTTAATAGCAAACACGTTGGCGTTGTGCTCACAACACATTCTCAGATTTACAACGACTACAAAGATCACGCGGATTTTCTCACCGTGTACGTCCGCGAAGCGCATCCCACGGACGAATGGCAGATGAAATCCAACGTGAAGGATGATGTCTGCTACGCGCAGCCGAAAACACTGGAGCAGCGCGTGGCCATCGCGAGGGATTTCACGGCGCGCTTCAAGTTTCCTTTGCCCTTCGGCATCGACGAAATGGGCAACGCGGCCGACAATGCTTACGCGGCTTGGCCCGAGCGGCTGTACATAATTGACGGGACTGGGCACCTCGCGTATCGCGGTGGGACGGGGCCGTTCAACTACAAGCCTGCCGAAGTTCGCGACTGGCTTGCCGCAAAGTATGGAACTGTGAAGCACGAAGCGCCGCCAGCGGCAACCGCTTCCACAACGGCCACTCCTGCGACGGCCTCCACGCCAGCTCCAGACAAGGCAAGCGCAACAGCGCCTGCAAGTGCCACGAAGTAAGTCAACCCCCTCGCAAAGGCGTCGCGCTAGAATCCCATCGTGAACCCTCGCCGGAAAAAACCACATTCTAAGGGCGGCAAGCTGCGAAACATTGGGCTGGCCCGTGCGCTCTCGAAGCTGGGATATTGCTCTCGCTCGCAAGCGGCGAAATTGATTCGCGCCGGCCAGGTGAAATTGAACGGTATGGTGCGCCGCGATCCGGCATCTCCCACGCATCCTGGCAAAGATCTCATCCAGGTGGACGACGCTCCCCTTGCAGCCAGCGGAAGAGTCTACCTCATGCTCAACAAACCTCGTGCCGTGGTGACTTCGGCTTCGGACGAAAAGGGCCGCGAAACGGTTTACGCGTACCTGCCGAAAAACCTGCCTTGGCTCGTGCCGGTGGGACGGCTCGACAAAGCCAGCGAAGGATTGTTGTTGCTCACCAATGACTCCGAATGGGCCGCGCGCATCACTGCGCCGGAAACCCATCTTGACAAGACCTATCAAGTGCAGATTAACGCGTTCGTGGAAGATGCGACGCTCGTGAATTTGCGTGAGGGCATTCGCACGGACGATGGCGGCTTTCTTCGCGTGAAGGACGCGCGCCATCTTCGGCGCGGCGAACGCAATTCGTGGCTGGAGATTATTCTCGACGAGGGAAAGAACCGCCAGATTCGCCGCTTGCTCGAACATTTCCACTTGGAAGTGTTGCGGCTTGTGCGGGTGGCCATTGGGCCGCTCACATTGGGTCAACTTCAAAAAGGCGCGATGCGCGCTCTGACAACCGAAGAAAAGAAGGCACTCGATCGTGCGATGGGGCTTACGCAGCCGCGAACTTCGATTGACAGCATTTAATTCCTTGTATAACTTGCCTCGCATGTCCCCCCAGAGCGCATCGGCGCCTGTAGCCCCGTCTCCGGGAATCGGTGTCGTGATTCAGAGAGTCCCCGATGTCCTCACTTTTACGCTGGATAACCCCAGCCGCGGGAATGAAGTTACCAGCGCGATGCTCGACGCCATGCTGGCGGAGTTGCGCGCCGAGGCTTCGACGCCTGTCGCGCGCGTCCTGCGAATTCGCGGACGTGGCAAGATTTTCTGCACCGGCCGGGAGCGCACCGGGCGCGATGCCGATTCCATTCGCAAAGAGGCGGAACGGCTCATCGAATTCCTGCACACGTTGCGCACTTCATCGCTCATCAGCGTCGCCGAAGTGCAAGGCGACGCGCTAGGGTTTGGTCTTGCCCTGGCGATTGCCTGCGACTTCGTGCTCGTTGCGGAAAATGCTTCGCTCGCGTTACCGGAGATGCGCTCCGGCCTCGCTCCTTCCGACATCGTGGCGTATCTCGGCGAATACGCTCTCCCGCGCGTGGCGTTCCCTCTAGTTCTCTTTGGCGACACGATTAGCCCGGTCCGCGCGCTCCAAGTCGGGCTAATTTCCCAGCTCTGCTCGCCCGAGCAACTGGTCGGCGAGGCGAATGCGCTTGTGGCTCGCATTCTCCGTTTGGAGCCGTCCGCTACGCGGCGCTGCAAGGAATTCTTCTTTGCATCGCAGCAAAATTCATTTGAGCAGAATTGCCGGCGTGCCATCGAAGCTCTAACAGAAGATGGCCTTGCAAGGCTCGATAGGAAAAAGTGATTGTTCGCCGCTCCAGGAAGGAACGGAACGGGAAACTCCATCCGCTTGTCCCCCCGGGACCTTTGTTTGAATCGTTTCAAGCATGAAAATGCGGCGAAATGCCGCTAGAATAGGCCGCGTCGTTCCCGGAGGCTTTATGAAAAAGATTGGCGTGACTGCTTTCCTGCTGCTGCTCGGAGTAATTTCCGCGCGCGGCCAGACGAAGCTTTCCGTGAAGTGGGAAGAGTTGACCGCCGAAGATTTTCGCACGGCGATTCAACAATCGAAAGGCACATGCCTGCTTCCGTTCGGCATCCTGGAAAAGCATGGCCCCCATCTGCCGCTGGGAACGGATCTTTTGAATGTACGCTATACGGCGCTGCATGCGGCGGAGCAGGAATTTGCCGTAGTTTTCCCGGAATATTATTTCGGGCAGATTTTTGAAGCCAAGCACGAGCCTGGCACTGTGGCGTACAGCGTGGAGCTGCAATTGAGGCTTTTGCAGGAAACCACCGACGAAATGGCACGGAATGGTTGCAAGAAAGTGGTCATCGTGAACGGCCACGGCGGAAACGAGCATCTGCTTCCCTACTTCGCTCAGGCGCAGATGGCAAATCCGAAAGATTATGTCGTTTACGTGCTCGACGGCGAGCGCAGCCGGCCGGGCGGACCAGCGAAAAAATCCACCGGCATTGACTACCACGCGGGTGAAAATGAGAGTTCCAACACGCTCTACACGCATCCGGAACTCACACGCATTGACCGAGCCAAGCGCGAGTCCGGCGCTGACCAGAAGCGGCAAAACCTGCCGGAATTTCTCTACACAGGAATCTGGTGGTACGCGCGCTTCCCCGAGCATTACTCAGGCGATGGCTCCGTAGCCACGAAAGAACTGGGGGAGTGGAATGTCCAGGGATGGATTTCCACGATTGTCGAAGCCGTCCGCGCGGTGAAGGCGGATGACGCCAGCCTAAAAATCCAGAATGAGTTCTACGAGAAGAGCAAGCATCCGTTGGACACAAGGCAGTGAAACTTGTCTCGAGGCCAGAAGAAACCAGCGCTTCAGCGGGACTTGCTGAGTTGCTCGACCCAGCGGCGCAGCACGCCATAGTGCGGCTGTTCGAGATCGAGAAACTCAATGCCCATGCCGATGCGCGGCTTGACGATGCGCACAGTGCCAAGCGCTTCGAGCTTCTGGTCTTTCCTGGTCAGGGTGATGCGGACGCGGGTGTTAGAGGGGAGCGGTTTGCTGGTGCACACAAAAATCCCACCCATAGAGAGGTCCGAGGTTACACCCTCCGATTTCGTCCCGGTTTCCAAATCCAGGATGACCACGTCGGCGGCAAAAGGATAGCGGATGCAGAAGCGGCGGTCCCGGATTGAGAGGCCCCGGGATTCGTCGTTCGATGTGCGGTCACCCATTAGAATTACGTTGCCCAAGCTTTCACACCGATGTGGAGGCGCCTGCCGGCGCCAAGGAACCTTCTCGACTCCTCTAGTTTGAATGAAAAGGGTTCTCATGTGGCACTTTCGATTGGAACACCATGCGAAAGAAGCAATACCCGGCTGGCTTCTCGCGGCAGAAAACTGTCCACCGAACGTTATTACATGGAACGACAAACAGCCCCATCGCCGCACTATGCAAGCTTTTCGCGCATGTTAGCCTGAAGGTCGGAACTGTCTTGTATAACCCCATGAGTACTCTATCGGATGGGCTGCGCCAGAGCGACCGCATCAGCCTCCGTATGCCCGTCGAAGCATCCTGGGCCACGGCGGCGGGCGCTACCTTTACGCAGGCCGTGGAAACGCTGCTTGTCAGCCGCAATGGTGGCGTGCTGCGCTTTACCGAAAAGCTGGAGGCGGGCCAAGAGCTACATCTGCGGCGATCTCTAGAGGGTGATCAGTGGAAAACCACGCGGGCGCGCGTGGTTGCGGAAATCGATCAGGACGCCAATGGGTTTCTCTACGCTATTCATATTCTTGAGCCACGGAATGATTTCTGGGACATCGACTTCCCTTCTCCGCATAAAGGAGAGGAGGCTCTTGCGCGGCTGCTGATGGAGTGCAGTTTTTGCCAGCGGCGCGAAGTCGTATATCTCAACGAGCTGCAGTTGAAATCTTTCGAAGTTCGCAAATGCGTGGCGCGCCACTGCCGCCATTGCGACTCGCCTTCGATTTGGATCGAGTCGATTTCGGAGGCTGCGAACGTCGAAGGGAACGGCGCGCGGCCCGCGAGCGAAGAGCGCGTGGTTCCGCGGCGAAACCGGACCCGCGTGAAAGCGCGCGTGCTGGCGTGCATCCGGAGGCGCGGCTTCGCCGAAGAAGTTGTGGTTTGCGAAGACCTGTCGAAGGGCGGGATCAGCTTTCGCAGCCGCAATCAGTATCCGGAAGGTTCGCGCGTGGAGGTGGCCGTGCCGTTTACTCCCGGCACCGGAGCTATTTTCGTTCCCATCCGCATCGTTTTCTCGCAAGCCATTCCAACCGCTGGTCTGCACCGGCATGGCGCGGCGTATATCAAGCCGCCGATGGACAATTAGTTTCTGACAACTGGTCCGCGCAGTTTCTCCGCACGCTGGGGCTTTCGTTTCCACTATACTGTTCGCGAAATCATTCCCGGTGGTCAGCGCCAGGTGATCTGGGCAACGATGCCCCCTTCCGGAGGAGCGAGACTTTTCATGAAGTTGGTCACTTTCCATTCGCGCAGTCGCGAGGATCGCATTGGCGCCGTTACCGCCGATGGAATGATCGTCGATTTGAATGCCGCGTACGCGCTGTATTTGCGAAATGTGCAACGGGAAGGCGCGTTTTATGCGCTGGCGGATGCACGGGTGCCCACGGACATGCGCGCATTGTTCGAGAATGGCGATCGCGGGCTGGATGCAGCGCGCACGGCGCTGGATTACGTAATGAAAGAGGGAGCGGAAGGGGGACCGTCGGGCGAGTCGCTGCGATTTCAGAAAAGCGAAGTGAAGATCAAAGCGCCGATTGTCCCGAAGAAGTTCTTTCACACCGCGGGCAACTTTCGCGAGCACCATGAGGAGGCGCAAAAGTCTGGATTCTCGCATCCCGTTTTGCCGTGGATTGTTTTCTTTCAGAACGTGGACGCCATCATTGGGCCTGAGGAACCAATAGTCTATCCCGAGCATTTGACGCAAGAATTGGATTACGAGCTGGAGCTTGCGCTGGTGCTGAAAAAATCAGGAAAACACTTTGATGCAGCGCTCGCGACAGATTTTATAGGGGGCTACGTGATTTTCAACGACATCACGGCGCGCGATATCCAGCGCACGGAAATGAAGTCCGGGGTGTTCAGTTTTTGCAAAGGCATCGACACGTTTTGTCCGCTCGGGCCGCACATTGTGACCGCCGACGAAATTCCGCAGCCAAACAATCTTTCGATGCAGCTTCGCGTGAACGGCAAGACGCGCCAGCAATCGCATTCGAGCAAGATGTCGGTCACGGTGCCGGAAATCGTGGCGCATTACTCCCCGATGGGATACTCGGCGGGCGACGTGCTCTCGACGGGAACGGTTTCCGGCGTGGCGGCGTTCAGCGATGACCCGAAATCGCTGTATCTGAAACCGGGCGACGTGGTGGAGTGTGAAATCGAGAAAATCGGCGTGCTGCGAAACCCAGTTGTTTCTTACAAGGAATTACACGGCGGAAAAGCCGCGAAAGCGTAACAGAAAAGATGACAGAAAGTTCTTCGCAATCACAAAACGGATTCTGGGTCAGCGAGCTGAACCGGCGTCCAGAAGTGCGAAAGGACTTTTCGCAGCGCGGCGCGGTGAAGTTTTACGACACGACGCTGCGCGACGGCGAGCAAAGCGTGGGTGTGGTGCTGACGCCGGCGCAAAAATTGGAGATTGCGCATGCGTTGGATGAACTCGGTGTTGGCCGCATCGAAGCTGGCTTTCCGCGCGTATCGGCCGAGGATGCCGAAGCTTTCAAGTTGATTACGAGCGCCGGACTGAAGGCGGAAATTTGGGGCTTCGGCCGCGCGTTGAAGGCGGACATCGACGAATTGCTGCGCCTGGGATCGCGCGCCACGGTGATTGAAACGCCTACGAGCGCAATCAAGCTCAAAGCATACGGGCTCAGCGTCGACGAGGCCAAGCGCCGCGCCGCGGAAGCCATTACTTACGCGCGGGAGCACGGCGTGAAAGTTGCGTTCTTCACCGTGGATGGAACGCGCACGGAGCTGGAGACGCTGCGTGACTTCTACAAGAACGCACTCGACGCTGGCACCGAAGAACTCGTGGTCGTGGACACGGTTGGCGCGTGCGGGCCGGAGGCCGTGGAGTTCTTGGTGCGTCAAGTGCGCGAATGGGTTGGGCCGCAGGTACCGCTGCATTTCCACGGGCACAACGATTTCGGCATGGCCACGGCGTGCGCGGTTGCCGCCGTGCGCGCGGGAGCGGAATGGATACAGGGCACCATTAACGGAATGGGCGAACGCGCGGGCAACGGTGACCTCGGCGAGATTGCCATGGCGCTGCAAGGGCTTTATGGCGTTCCCGTGGAGCTGAATCTTAAGAAGATTCGCAGCGTTTCCTCGCTGGTGCGGCAAACGGCGCGGCATCCGCTGGAGCCGTGGAAGCCGGTGGTCGGAGAGAATCTTTTTATGCGCGAAAGCGGCGCGGTGGCCAGCCAGTTTCACATCCCCGAGGCGATCGAACCCTTCTCTGCGGACTTGGTGGGCGCGAAGCGCGAAATCGTGCTGGGGAAAAAGAGCGGCATCGACAGCATCGCCATCAAGGCGAAGGAGTTAGGCGTCGCCCTGACGGCCGAGCAACAGCAAGCAGTCCTGGCAGCAGTTAAAAGCGCAGGCGTGGAGAAACGCGGGCTGCTTACGGACGCGGAGTTTCGGTTTATCGTGCATGGCGTGCAGAACCCAGGCTGAAGACGGCTGCCCCTGGCTTAAGGAGTGAGACATGCTGAGGTCTGTCTATGCGGAAAGGGCTCCGCGAAGAAAGGCGAGCATGCGGTAGCCAGCAATGTAGGAGAACGGGAAAAGTTCGAGCGAGTAGTGGCCGCAGTGTAGTCCAAGAGTGCGGGGAGTAGCGCCGTGGCGGCGGAGAGAGTCGAGCATCTGTCGCGTGAGTTCGGGGAGCATGGTGGGGTCGTATTTGCCGTAGATCATGAAGCAGTTGCGGCCAGCGCCCATGCCACGCTCGACGTAAGGCATGGGACTGATAGGCGCCCAATAGTCGCGAAGTTCGTCCACCGTGACGTGGGGGCGGAGGCCTTCCCAAACGTGATTGGTGGTCATGCCCTGGCTAACGACGTCCGCGTAATAAGTGGAGACGTGGAAGAAGCCGCCGACGCGGACGGCAGGGTCGTGGACCAAGGTGATGTAGCCGATGGAGGAGCCAATGCTCGTACCGAGAATGCCGAGCTTGGTGTAGCCCTGCTGCTCGAGCCAGTGAAGGCAACGGCGCGCGTCTAGAACGGCTTGGTGGTTGGCTTGAAGCGTGAGCCCGACATTCGGGCCGCAAATCTGGTCGGCGCGCTCGTAACCGCCGGGCATGCGGCGATTGTGATAAGGCAGGCTCATCTTTAGCGCGGTGATCCCAAAGCGAGCGGTCCATTCGCAAAGGCCGTCCTGGCCGTGCCACTTGGCGTTCCAGTTGGGAAGAACGAGGACGGCGGTGCCTCGCGCCGCCTTGATAGGAGGCTTCCAGCTACGGGAGGCAGGCCAAAGGCGGGCGTGGACCGTGTTGTTTTCGGGCCAAGGGGATTCAATAGCGCTAGTGAAGGTGAGAACGTTTTCCGCGTCGAGGCGATAGTCCGTGGCGGGAGTGGTGGCGTACCAGTCGCGACTGTTTTCGATAGCGTTGTGGGCGTACTCGCGGACGAAGGCGCCAGGATTGGGCTCGTCGGGCGAGCCGCCGAGGTGCTCGAGGCCCCAGTGGAAAGGCTGGACACGGCGGTTATCGTCGGTGGTCCAGCGGCGATGTTCGTAGCGGCGGATTTTGCGTTCGAAGAAGTGCATGGGGGAGTCGACACTCCACAGTGTACTGTTGACAGTTTCAGAAGAAAAGCAAGAGCCATAAAGCAACAAAAGATAGCGCAGAGTGTGCAGAGGTCACCGTAGAGAGAAGGCGTTAGGGATGGGGCACGAGGAAGAGCAGGTTTGTTGAGAGGGCGGTGTGGCTGTGGGAGATTAGTAGAAGCGGCTGCGAAGCGGCCGACTTCACGCGCGGCCGCAGGATGGCCGACTCAACTGTGGCCACTGTTTACGGCATATATTTTTTTCTTTTTGGGCTGGTGATCGGGAGCTTCCTGAATGTCTGCATCACGCGGATTCCGGAAGACCTTTCGATTGTTTCGCCGGGGTCGCGCTGTCCGAAGTGCGGAACGGCGATCAAGTTCTATGACAACGTGCCGGTGTTTGCGTGGATTTGGCTTAGGGGCAAATGCCGGGCGTGCGGCGCGCCAATTTCGGTGATGTACCCGCTAGTGGAGCTGTCAACCGGATTGTTGTTTGTGGCGGCGTATCTGGAATACGGAATCACGCAAGCGACGGTGAAGTGGCTGTTTTTTACGTGCCTGATCATTGTCCTGACGATAACCGATTTACGCGTGCGGCTGCTGCCGGATTTGGTGACGTGGCCGGGATTCGCGGCGGGACTGGTGCTTTCCGCGTTTGTGCCACCAAGCGGCGGCTTCGGGCAGGCGTTGAGCTTGCGATTGCTGCATCAGCGTTTGCAGCCCAATGCCGCGGGGCTCGTGGACGCAATTCTGGGAGCAGCGTTTGGAAGTTTTTTGCTGTGGGGATTGGCGGCGGGCTACAAATTGGTGCGCAAACGCGAGGGCATGGGCTTCGGCGACGTGAAAATGATGGCTATGGTGGGCGCGTTTGTGGGGTTGCGCGGAACGTTTCTAATTCTGCTCATTGGAAGCTTGCTCGGAAGCGTGATTGGAATACTCCTGATGTTGGCGCAATTCATGTGCGTTTGGGAGAGTGAATTGGCAAAGCGTGCGCGCCGTCGGGGATTGCAAATGGATGCAGGCTTGCGGTGGAGGATAGCCAGAATGTACGGGCTTCCACTTGGGACTTTTTTGGGGATAGGAGCGCTAGCGTTTGTCTACCTTGGACCAATGCTCGAATGGCTGGTTGAGTGGCGGTTCCCGGCGCTGAAGGGAATCTTTGGATGAGCTTTCCCAGAGCGAAATTAGAAGGTCGCCTATGAAGGAAGCAAGGAAAAGGGGCTGAACGGCAAAACTGATGTGGGGAATGCTCCAAAGCGGCAGCGGCACACAGCACGTCTGGGAAATTATCGCCGGACTTGGAATTGCAGTGCTGGCAGTGGCAGGTGTGGCGGTGTATTTCCTGCGGAAATTTTTTCAGAGCAGCAAAGAAGAGCAACAAGAGAAGGTTGCGGCGAGCGCGCCACGCACGGAGAACGCTTCCGCGTTCATGGCCGCTTCGATGCAAGGCGTGATCCAGCAGTTGCGCGAGCAGGAAAAGGAGCTCGAGCGGCTACACAAGATCGAGAAAGAACGTGCTGAGCAGACCGAGCGCCTGAGCGAAGAGGTGACGCGCAATATGCCGGCAGGATTGGTGGTCGTGAACGCGACGGGGATTATCTCGAGTTCGAATCCTGCTGCGGAGCACGTACTGGGCATTCGCGGATTGGGGTTCCGGCGATATAGCGAAGTACTGGGGCAGGATTCGGCGTTGACCAAACTGGTGGCGGAATGCCTCGACACGGGGAAAATCTTCCGGAGAGAAGAAGTAGAACACGTGCCTCCAGCGGGAGACACGCGGCATCTTGGCGTCACTATTTCGCCGATTCGGCGCGGCGAGGGAAAAATTAGCGGCGTCATCTGCCTGCTGACGGATTTGACGGAACTGGCAGCGTTGCAACAGCGGATGCAGCTTAAAGAGAATCTGGCTGCATTGGGCGAGTTGTCCGCGGGTATCGCGCACGAGTTCAAGAACGCGTTGGCGACAATCTCAGGATACGCGCAGTTGATACCGGAATCCTCGCCGAAGGAGGCGGCGGATTATGCAAAGAAAATTGTCGAGCAAACCAGAAATATTACCCACATGGTGGCGGAATTTCTGAAATATGCGCGGCCGCTGGAAATCCCCGAAGAGCGCGTGGATTTGGAAGAGGTGGTGAATCGCGCCGTGGCGGAAGTCGTGCAAGCGATGCCGCAGGTGGCGATCGAATGCAAAGGAAGCTTTGGCGACGTGGCCGGAGACGAAGGACTGCTGCGGCAAGCGTTATTGAATCTGGCTAGAAACGCAGCGGAAGCATGCGCAGAGGAGGAGGGAGGCGGGCGCGTGACGCTGCGAGGAGAAGTGGTCGAGAGCGAGGAGACAGGATGGCAGCGAGTCATTATTACAGATAATGGGCCGGGTATTGAGTCGGCGGCTATGCCAAAGCTGTTTCGGCCATTTTTTACGACAAAAAGCAACGGAACGGGCTTGGGATTGGCGGTCGTGCAGAAAATCATCGTCCAGCACGGCGGACATATAGACGTAAGAAACTGTACCAAAGGCGGGGCGGAGTTTATTGTTACGCTTCCGATGCCGCGAATGGTTGCAGAAGCAGTAGAATCAAAGCAGAGTCGCTTCTAACCCTGTGATAGGACGAAGGAGCCTATAAACAGCTCCGGAAGGTTGGGATAATGCGGAAAAACGACTGGATGAAACTGGCATTGGTGGCCGGTGGGCTGTGCCTGTGCGCATTCGCAGGCTACGCTCAGGACCAGAGTTCCTCGCAACAAACCGGCGATCCCGTGGCGGACGCCGCGAGAAAGGCGCGCGAGGAAAAGCAGAAGAAAGACGCGCAGAAGCCAAAGAAAGTTTATACCGACGACGACATAAAGCCGGCGGCGCCGGACAAACCAGAAATACAAAACGCGTCTGCTGCGGTAGCCAAAACGAGTGGAACGGATGCGTCTGCGGGAGCGACCCAAGCTGCCGCCGCTAAAAAGCCTGGGGATGCCACAGAGAAAGAAGATCCCAACAGCGAGAAAGCGTGGCGGAAGCGCTTCGCCGCGCAGCATGAGAAGATCGCCAAAGCAGAAAAAGAGTTGGATATCCTCCAGCGCGAATTGGAAAAGTCTTCGGTGCAATACTACGCCGATCCAACGAAGGCGATGAAAGAGCAGAACAGCCGGGCCGAAGTCAATGACAAGAGCGCCAAAATTGACGCCAAGAAAAAGGAATTAGAGCAGCTCCGGCAGCAGTTGGATGATATGGAAGCAGAGTTGAGGAAAGCCGGCGGCGACCCGGGTTGGGCGCGGTAAAATAGTTTTTAAGTTTTAAGTTGTAAGTTCTAAGTCTCAGGAGAGTCTGGCTTCGTTCCATGTGGGGCCAGGCTCTTGTCATGCTTGGACGCCGGATCGCACTCCCCTTTATGCCCGCCGACTCAAAGGCGCTCGTGAAGCTATTTGTCCAGGGCTATTTGCTGAACGCGGTGCTTCCCTTCTCCGCACACGCGGGCGCCGTTGTTCCCTGAACACACCGGAATTCGTGATAGAAACGAGAGAGATGGAACCTCTTCTCCTTGTAGAAGACAAAGCCGAACTGCGCGCCATGATGCGGAAAGCGTTGGAGCGCGCGGGATATTCCGTGGATGAAGCGCCGGACGGCACCGCCGCGATTCACAAAGTGCGCGCGCGTCGGTATTTGCTGGTAATCACCGATTTGAAGATGCCGGGCGCATCGGGGCTTGACGTTTTGCGCGAAACGAAGCAGGTGGACGCGGCCATTCCAGTACTTTTGCTGACGGCGTATGGCTCCGTGGAAGAAGCCGTAGCCGCAATGAAGGATGGGGCATTCGATTTCCTGCAAAAACCCGTCGACCTGGATCATTTGAAGCTCCTGGTGAAGCGCGCCGCAGAACAACAAGAGCTTCAGCGCGAAAATTTGCTCCTGCGTGCAGAATACTCGGCACGTTACGGCTTTCCGCGCATTGTGGGGGAGCACGTTTCCATCAAGGAAGTGAGCCAACAAATCCAGAAGGTGGCGGCCACGGACGCGACTTGTCTGTTGCTGGGGGAAAGCGGCACAGGGAAGGAGTTGTTTGCGCTCGCGATTCATCATTTGTCGCCACGGCGCGAACAGCCGTTTGTGGCTCTGAACTGCGCAGCGATTCCGGAAGGGCTCGTGGAAAACGAGCTGTTCGGGCACGAGAAGGGCGCGTTCACGGGCGCGGGAACGCGCAAAATCGGGAAAATGGATTTGGCGCATCGCGGGACGCTGTTTTTGGATGAAATTGGGGAGTTGCCCCTGGCGATTCAGGCGAAGCTGTTGCGCGTACTGGAGGAAAAGCGATTTGAACGCGTGGGCGGAACGCAATCGATTGACGTGGATGTGCGGATCGTCGTAGCCACGAACCGCGATTTGCAAAAGCAAGTACAAGAAAAATTGTTTCGCGACGATTTGTATTTCCGGATTTCCACGGTGCCGATGACGATTCCGCCGCTGCGCGAACGAGGGAACGACGTGCTGCTGCTGGCGAATCATTTCCTGGAAAAGTTCAGCCGCGAGTTCAGCAAACCTGGATTGGAAATCTCGGACGAGGCGCGCGAGCGATTGTTGCATTACCGCTGGCCGGGCAACGTGCGCGAATTGCAAAACACCATGGAGCGCGCGGTGATTCTTGCGGATGGGATGAGCATTCGCGCGGATGGTTTGCAACTTCCATCAATGAAGCCTGATATGGCAAAGTTGCCGGCTGGAATGCTGCCCGAGAAATTTAGTTGGGAAGGAACTCTGGAGCAAGTCACCAGCCGTGCGGCCGGACACGTGGAAAAAGCCCTGCTAGAAAATACCATGAGTGAATGCAAGTGGAACAAGACGCGAGCCGCAGAAAAATTGGGCATCACGCCAAAGACGCTTCTTGCCAAATTGCGCGCTGCGGGGCTGGAGGAGTGAGGCCGTTTACCGTTTACCGTTCGCCGTTTGCAGTTTGCCGTTCAGCAACTCCAAGACTTCCAGTGCGCGCTGCTTAGGTTCACCCGACTAAACGCGAACCGCAGTGTGCAAAGCGACAGTGCGCATTGTCCATTCGCGAAAGTCGACTGACTGATAGCCGACTGAACGCAGGAGGGCGGCAAGCTCAGGCGGACGGAAGAAGCGAGCAACGGATTTCGGCAGATACGTGTAGGCCGATTGATGGCGGGAGATGAGCCACCCGATTCGCGGCAGAACCCTTGTAAAGTACCACCGGTATAAAGTCCCCAAGAATCCTTCCGGAGGTTCCGCAAATTCCAGAATGGCAACCGTTCCTCCTGGCTTCAGAACGCGGTAGATCTCGCGAAGGCCGGCTTCGTAATTGGCAAGGTTGCGGAAACCAAAAGCGCTTGTCACTAAGTCAAAGGAAGCATCCGCGAAGGGCAGGCGCAGAGCGTCGGCCTCGAAAAACGACATGCGCGTCGCGGGGCCGACACTGCCGGTTTCCGACTCGTCCATACTCTTGGCCCTCGCGCGGACGAGCATAGTGTGGGCAAAGTCTGCGCCAATTATCCAGGCTCTTCCTGATCGGGCGAGGGCAAACGCGAGATCGCCGGTCCCGCAGCACAGATCAAGGACCAAAGCATCCTGCTCCAGGATTGGCCGAAGATGTTTCGCGGCGCGCGCGCGCCAGATGCGATCCAGTTCGAATGACAATAGATGGTTCAGAAGGTCGTACCGCGGCGCAATTTGCGTGAACATCTCGCGGACTTTTCTGGAGGCTTCCGCTTCGCTTGTAGCACCTTCCGGCCGGGTTCCCTTCACCGGCGAGTTAATCTCACTCATTTCAAGGCACCGAGATGCTCCCTTGCTGCGGCGATTAGACGAGGAGTGAAATGCAGGACGCGCTCGACCGCGTCCACCGGGACCCCGTCATACGTGCGCGCCTGGCCCATTCGGGGAGACAGAACGAAGCGCAAAACGCCACCGCGAGCCTTTTTGTCTGAGCGCATGGCCTTCACCAAAGTTGGAGGAGAAACGCCCGGCCAAGGCGGCAACGGGCCGAGCCGGGAAACCAGAGATACAATGCGCGCAACGTCTTCCGCGCGAGTGAGACCGACCTCGTGCCCCAGGAAAGCCGCGGCCATCATGCCCCAGGCAACAGCTTCGCCATGCTGATAACGACGATAGTGCGTAACGCTTTCGAGAGCGTGCGCAAAAGTGTGGCCGAAATTCAGGATCTCGCGCAAACCGGATTCGCACTCATCGCGGCTGACGACGCGCGCCTTGATCTGCACATTGCGCGGGATGAGCGAAGCAAGCGCGCCTCGGTCGCGCCGCAGCACTCTGTCTAAGTCTTTTTCGAGTAATGCAAACATCGGCGCGTCCGCAATTACAGCGTGCTTGATGACTTCGGCGAGGCCGCCGCGGAATTCACGGTCAGCAAGAGTGCGCAGCAAGTCAGGATCAGCTATCACCAAACGCGGCGGATAGAAGGCTCCAACGAGATTCTTGCCTTCGGGAAGATTCACCCCGGTTTTCCCGCCGATTGAGCTGTCCACCTGCGC
>Ga0075426_10000498_pt1 | contig 26766 bp, 20 predicted proteins | sample SoiMethybrSBSTD5_FD_75304 | JGI IMG/M metagenome (GOLD analysis project Ga0075426, IMG submission 75304) | Bulk soil microbial communities from a Populus tree surrounding site in Tennessee, USA - Soil MetaG P. TD hybrid SBSTD5 | ecosystem: Environmental > Terrestrial > Soil > Tree plantation...
TCGAACTCGCTGCCGGGCAGCGGCTTCATCTGATCGTCGACGCGCACGCAGTGAAGTTTTTTCACTTGGCCGTTCTCGCCCGAAAACCGTTGCGTCATCACCGCGAATTCGCGCTCGGCGCCTTCCTCTTGGCTCGACGAGGTCCGCAGCTTGAGGGGCCAATCCGGCCAGGTGAGCAGCTTGTCTTCGTGCAGCGGCGGCTTCGGCATGATCTCGAGCTGCGTGATCGAGAGCGCGCGTTGGCGCGTCGAGGTTCCGATGCAGTCGGAGCCGGTATCGCCGCCGCCGATCACGATCACATGCTTGCCGGTTGCGAGAATCGGCTCGCCCGCCTCCGCCGCCTCGCCGCTCACGCGGCGGTTCTGCTGCGGGAGGAAATCCATCGCGAAATGGATGCCCTTGAGCTCGCGGCCGGGAATCGGGATATCGCGGGCTTTCTCGGCGCCGCCGGACAACAGAACCGCGTCATGCGCCTTGACGAGCTTTTCGACCGGCTCGTTCACCCCGACATGGGCGCCGTAATGGAACACGACGCCTTCCGCTTCCATCTGCGCGACGCGGCGCTCGACGTGGTGCTTTTCCATCTTGAAGTCGGGGATGCCGTAACGCAGCAGGCCGCCGGCCTTGGCGAATTTTTCGTAGAGGTGGACTTCGTGACCGGCGCGCGCGAGCTGTTGGGCGGCGGCCAAGCCCGCGGGGCCGGAACCGATCACGGCAACTTTCTTCCCGCTCCTGACGGCGGGCGGCTCGGGCTTCACCCAGCCTTCGGCGAAGGCGCGGTCGGCGATCGCGCACTCGATCGTCTTGATGGTGACCGGCTGGTCGATGATGTTGAGTGTGCAGGAGGCCTCGCACGGGGCCGGGCAAACGCGGCCGGTGAATTCGGGGAAATTGTTGGTCGAGTGGAGATTGCGCGCGGCCTTTTCCCAATCGTTCTTGTAGACGAGGTCGTTCCAATCGGGGATCTGATTGTTCACCGGACAAGCCGTGTGACAATAGGGAATGCCGCAATCCATGCAGCGCGCGGCCTGATCGCGCGTTTCCTTCTCCGACAGCGGGATCAGGAACTCGCGATAGTGCTTCAATCGCTCGGCGACCGGCTGGTAGTGCCGATCCTCCTGCTCGATCTCCAAAAAGCCGGTAATCTTGCCCATTGGCCCTAGGCACCGGCGGCGAGGCGAGGCTTTTCAGCCTCTTCCTTCGCTTTGAGCTCGGCGAGCGCGCGGCGGTATTCGACCGGCATCACCTTGCGGAACTTGGGCAGATAATCCTTCCAGCCGGCGAGAATTTCCGCCGCGCGCTTCGAGCCGGCATAGTGCGCGTGCTGCGCGATCAGCCGGTGCAGCCGAGCGGCGTCGTGGCGGGTCATATCCTTCATGACGTCGACGCGGCCATGCGCGGCGAGATCGCGGGCGTGATGATAGACGCGCTCGCTCACTTCTTCTTCGTCGATGACCGGCTCGAGCGCGACCATGGCGAGATTGCAGCGGCTCTCAAACGTGCCGTCCTCGTCGAGGACATAGGCGATGCCGCCCGACATGCCGGCGGCGAAATTGCGTCCGGTGCGGCCGAGCACCGCCACGACGCCGCCCGTCATGTACTCGCAACAATGGTCGCCCGCGCCCTCGATGACGGCGATGGCGCCGGAGTTGCGGACCGCAAAGCGCTCGCCCGCGATGCCGCGGAAATAGCACTCGCCCTCGATCGCGCCGTAGAGCACGGTGTTGCCGACGATGATCGAATCTTCCGGCACGACGCCGGTCTTGGCCGGCGGCCGGATGATGAGGCGGCCGCCCGACAAACCCTTGCCGACATAATCGTTGCCTTCGCCGTCGAGATCGAAGGTGACCCCGCGCGCGAGCCAGGCTCCGAAGCTCTGGCCCGCCGTGCCCGTGAACTTCACGTGGATCGTGTCGTCGGGCAGGCCCGCGTGGCCGTAGCGCTTGGCGACCTCGCCCGAGAGCATGGCGCCGGTGGCGCGGTCGGTGTTCTTGATCGCGGCCGCGAGCTTCACCGGCGCGCCGCGGTCGAGCGCTGCCTGCGCTTCCGCAATCAGCTGGCGATCGAGGATCTTGTGGATCTTGTGATCCTGCGGCTCGCACTTGAAAATGTTCACGCCCTTCGGCGCTTCGGGTTTGGTGAACAGGCGCGAGAAATCGAGGCCCTTGGCCTTGGCGTGGTCGATGACCTTGCGCCGGTCGAGCATCTGCATCTGGCCGATCATCTCGTCGAAGCGGCGATAGCCCAGCGAAGCCATCAGCTCGCGCACTTCCTCGGCGACGAAGAAGAAGTAGTTGATCACGTGCTCGGGCTGGCCGCGGAAGCGCTTGCGCAGCACGGGATCTTGCGTCGCGACGCCGACCGGGCAGGTGTTCAAATGGCACTTGCGCATCATGATGCAGCCGGCGGCGATCAGCGGGGCGGTGGCGAAGCCGAACTCGTCGGCGCCGAGCATCGCGCCCACCACCACGTCGCGGCCGGTGCGGATGCCGCCGTCGACCTGGACCGAGATGCGGCCGCGCAGGCGATTGGCGACAAGCGTTTGATGGGTTTCGGCGAGGCCGATCTCCCACGGCGAGCCGGCGTGCTTGATCGAGGTGAGCGGCGAGGCGCCGGTGCCGCCCTCGTAGCCGGCGATGGTCACGTGGTCCGCGCGCGCCTTCGACACGCCGGCCGCGACCGTGCCGACGCCGACCTCGGATACGAGCTTGACCGAGACCCAGCCCTCGGGGTTGACGTTCTTCAAGTCGAAGATGAGCTGGGCGAGATCCTCGATCGAATAGATGTCGTGATGCGGCGGCGGCGAGATCAGCCCGACGCCCGGCGTCGAGTGGCGCACCTTGGCGATGATCTTATCGACCTTGTGCCCGGGCAGCTGGCCGCCTTCGCCGGGTTTGGCGCCCTGCGCGATCTTGATCTGCATCATGTCGGAGTTGACGAGATATTCGGTCGTCACCCCGAAGCGCGCCGAGGCGACCTGCTTGATCGCCGAGCGCATCGAATCGCCGTTCGGCAGCGGCTTGAAGCGGTCGGCTTCCTCGCCGCCTTCGCCGGTGTTCGATTTTCCGCCGATCCGGTTCATGGCGATCGCGAGCGTGGTGTGCGCCTCGCGCGAGATCGAGCCGAAGGACATCGCGCCCGTCGAGAAGCGCTTGACGATGTTCTTCGCGGGCTCGACCTCGTCGAGCGGAACCGGCTTGCGGCCGTCTTCTTCCGCCGGCTTCAGGCGAAAGAGCCCGCGGATCGTGTAAAGCCGCGCGGACTGCTCGTTGATCGTATGCGCGAAGTCGCGGTACTTTTGCGGGTTGTTGCCGCGCACCGCGTGCTGCAATGCCGCGACGGTGATCGGGTTCCACACATGCTCTTCGCCGCGCACGCGCACGGCGTATTCGCCGCCGACATCGAGCATGTCGCGATAGATCGGCGCGTCGTCAAAAGCATCGCGATGGCGCTGAACGGATTCGTGCGCGACGCCGTCGAGCCCGACGCCTTCGATGCGCGTCGCGGTGCCGGTGAAGAATTCGGCGACGAAATCCGAAGCGAGCCCCACCGCGTCGAAAATCTGCGCGCCGCAATAAGACTGGTAGGTCGAAATGCCCATCTTGGACATGACCTTCAGCAAGCCCTTGTCGATCGACTTGGTGTAGCGCTTGAGGATTTCCTTCTCGTCGAGCTTTTGCGGCAGCTCGTCCTTGGCCGCGACCAGCGTCTCGAAGGCGAGATAGGGATTGATCGCCTCGGCGCCGTAGCCCGCGAGACAAGCGAAGTGATGCACCTCGCGCGCCTCGCCGGTTTCGACAACGAGCCCGACGGAGGTGCGCAAGCCCTTGCGAATCAAATGATGGTGCACGGCCGCGGTCGCCAATAGCGCCGGAATCGGCACGCGTTCGGGTCCGACGTGGCGGTCGGACAGAATGATGATGTTGACGCCGGCGCGAACGGCCTTCTCGGCGCTGCCGCAAAGCCCGTCGAGCGCCTCCTTCATCCCGCTGGCGCCGTTCTCGGCGGTGTAGGTGATGTCGAGGCTCATCGACTGAAAATAAGAATCGACCTCAGCGATCTCGCGGATTTTTTCCAGGTCCTCGTCGGTGAGAATCGGCTGGTGCACCTCGAGGCGCTTCTTGTCGGCGGCGCCCTCGAGATCGAACAGGTTCGGCCGCGGCCCGATGATCGAGACGAGGCTCATGACGAGCTCTTCGCGGATCGGGTCGATCGGCGGGTTCGTCACCTGCGCGAAGTTCTGCTTGAAATAGGTGTAGAGGAGCTTCGGCCTGTCCGACAACGCCGAGATCGGCGTGTCGTTGCCCATCGAGCCGACCGCCTCTTCGCCTTGCGTCGCCATCGGCGACATCAGGAACTTGATGTCTTCCTGGGTGTAGCCGAACGCCTGCTGTCGATCGAGCAGCGAGAGATTCGAGCGCGGCGCCCGCGCCTTCGCCGGCGGAAGATTTTCCAGCACCACCTGCGTGCGATCGAGCCACTCCTGGTAGGGATGCAGTTGCGCGAATCTCGCCTTGATCTCCTCGTCGGGGACAAGGCGCCCCTCGACGAGGTCGACAAGGAGCATCTTGCCCGGCTGCAGCCGCCATTTCCGCACGATGTCCTCTTCGGGGATCGGCAGCACGCCCATCTCCGAGGCCATCACGATGCGGTGGTCGCGGGTGACGAGATAGCGCGCCGGGCGCAAGCCGTTGCGGTCGAGCGTGGCGCCGATCTGGCGGCCGTCGGTAAACGCGATCGCCGCCGGGCCGTCCCACGGCTCCATCAGCGCGGCGTTGTACTCGTAGAAGGCGCGGCGCTCCTCGTCCATGAGCGGATTGCCCGCCCAGGCCTCCGGAATCATCATCATCACCGCGTGGGCGAGCGAATAGCCGCCGCGCACAAGGAATTCGAGCGCGTTGTCGAAGCAGGCGGTGTCCGACTGACCTTCGTACGAAATCGGCCAAAGTCGCGAAATGTCCTTGCCGAAGCGCGGCGAGTCCGCGGTCGCCTGGCGGGCCGCCATCCAGTTGTTGTTGCCGCGCAGCGTATTGATCTCGCCGTTGTGGCAGATCATCCGGTAGGGATGGGCGAGCGACCAGGTCGGGAAGGTATTGGTGGAGAAACGCTGGTGCACGAGCGCGAGCGCGCTCTCGAAATCCGGATCGCGCAGGTCGGGATAGTAGGTGCCCAGCTGATCGGCGAGGAACATGCCCTTGTAGACGACGGTGCGGCAGGAAATCGAAACCGGGTAATAGCCCGAGCTCTTGCGCTCGCGCATCCCGTACAAAATGCCCGAGATCGTCTTGCGCAGGATGTAAAGGCGGCGCTCGAATTCATCTTCGTCCTTGATGTTGGCGCCGCGGGCGATGAAGACCTGCTGGTGCACGGGCGCGGTCGGCTTCACCGACTCGCCGAGCGTGGAATCGTCGGTCGGCACCTCGCGCCAGCCGAGCACCTTCATCCCTTCGAGCGCGGCTTGCTCGTGGTAAATCGTGCGGATCTTCTCGCGCCATTCGGCATCGTGCGGCATGAACAAAACGCCGACGGCGTATTGATCTCGCGCGGGCAAGGCAAAACCCAGTTCGTCCGCGCATCTGACGAAGAATTTGTGCGGCTTCTGCACCAGAATGCCGGCGCCGTCGCCGGCGCGCGGATCGGCGCCGACGGCGCCGCGATGTTCGAGGTTGAGAAGGATCGCCAGGCCGTCCTTGACGATCTGATGCGAGTGCCGGCCCTTGATGTCGGCGATGAAACCGACGCCGCACGAATCCTTCTCTAGGCTCGGGTCGAAAAGTCCCGAAGCGATGGCCGAAGCGGGACGATCAGATTCCGGCGCGCGGCGCGCGGCCTCGATCGCGCGGCCCGCCTTGCCGCTGCGCCTGCCGCCTTGCGCACTCCGACCCCGTGCCATTTTCCTCGCCTCGCAAGCTTACACACTCCTGCACATTCTGCGCCATTCGCCGCGCCCGGACGGCCTTGCTTGCATGCCCTTGTCGATGAAACGGCGCTTTGGGTCCGATCCGGCCCTAGGGGCTCGGTGCGGTCGAACGGCTAGCGGCGTTTTGGCCGATTAACCGGCAATCGTTCTTCAGGCCGATCGCTCACCATGGCGCCTTTGTCCAATTGGGACAGCATCACTGTCATAATGCCAGAACTCTTCCCTCCGCACAAGGACGAGGACCGCGAAAGTTTCCACTTGTTGCGGCCGCCTCGTCGCCGCCGAAAGAAAACGTAGGGCCCGGTCGGCTCGGACGCAACGGAGATGCGCAGAAGTCCGTCCGCGAGCGCTTCCCGTCCAAAGTAAGCCGCATTCGGATGCGCGACTTCGCAGCGGAAACGTGATGCTGCGCGGAGAGCGTTGGAGGTCATCCATGAATAGGTCACATGCCGTGTACGCCGCGGGGTATGCGGTTGCGCTTGCGGTCTTGGCCTGCTTCGCGGGATCGCCCGCCGCCGCCCAAATGTATCCGCCGCCCGCGCCTTACTATGGCGTGGCGCCCGGCCAGGTTCTGGCGCGCGTTCAAGCGATGGGATTGCGTCCGGTGAGCGAGCCGCGGCTGCGCGGCCCGGTGTGGGTCGTGCGCGCCGTGGGGCGCGAAGGAACGCTGGTACGCGTGCTCGTCGATGCGCAAACGGGCCGGGTCGTCAACATCGTCGCGATCGACCGGCCATACCCGCCGCGCCTGGTTTCGGGCGGCCCAGCCGGCGAAGGGCCGTGGGTGCCTATGCGCGGGCCGGGATACGACGAACTGCCGCCGCCTTCGGCCGGGGGCCCATACGGCCCGCCTCCCGCGGGCCAGGGTTATCCATCGCGCGGCGCCTATGGGCCGGGACCGCAGTCGTCGGGCGGGCCTGCCATTCAGCCCGAGAAGAAGGTCGCTTCGCGTCCCAACACGCCGCTGCCGAAGCCAAGGCCTTCGGAGGCGCCGCAGGATGCGAGCAAGCAAGACGCGCCCGCAGTCGCTGCAGGTCCGAGCGCGCCGGAGGCCACTGGTTCGGTCCCATCGGATGAGAAAAAGGCCGCTCGTTCGAGCGCACCCGCCAAGACGCTGGACTTCCCGGTCCAGCCGCTCGAATAAATCAAAGGGCGCCCCGGATTCCCGGGGCGCCCCTCCTCATCACACCATCAGCCGGATCGTCAGGCGGCCTTCGCGGGCTTAGCCTCGATCACTTTGCCTTTGCCGTTGCCGATCGCGATCTGGCGCGGCTTCTTGCTCTCGGGAATCTCGCGCACGAGATCGACGTGCAGGAGACCGTTCTCGAGGCTCGCGCCGCGCACCTCGACATGATCGGCGAGCTGGAAGCGGCGCTCGAAGGCCCGGGCCGCGATGCCCTGATAGAGCACTTCGCCATCCTGTTCCTTCTTCTGCGTGGTTTCCTTCTCGCCGCGGATCGAGAGCGTGTTTTCCTTCACCTCGATGTTCAATTCCTTCTCGGTGAAGCCGGCCACCGCGACCGAGATACGGTACGCGTTCTCGCCGGTGCGCTCGATGTTGTAGGGCGGATAGGCCGGATTGCCGCCGTCCACGCCGCCGAACGAATCGAGCAGCGAGAACAAGTGGTCAAAGCCGACGGTCGAACGATAGAGGGGGGTAAGATCGAAAGTTCGCATGGCATATCCTCCTTTGAAGCGACATGCGGTTAGAGCCCGCCCAATGGCCGGGCCCGTCTCGGTTCGCGCAGCCCAATGGCCTGCGCGGTCGGAAATGTGGGTAGCGGCTTTCCGCCTCGCAAGGGGCCGCTCAGCCCCTAGATGAACCGTTGATGAACGGCTGCTTTTGGCGAGGTTCAGGCCGAGGCTTATAGCCCGGAGGGGAAAGATTTAGACTGCGGCCGCTCTTTAGCGCCCGCGGGCATTCGGCTTTATGCGGCAGACCGGGTTTATGCGCCAAAAAAAAGGGTGTGCGATGTCGAGACAGACATTCGCAACATTCGCCATCGCGGTGGCCATGACGCTCGCGGTCGATTTTTCCGCCTCCGTTTCCTTCGGCCAGCACGGTGTTTTTATGCAGCGCCGGCGAATCGGCAGGATCGCGATCGCTCCGCGCCGTCCGCCCATGCCTTTCATTCGACCGGGCATTCCACTCCTGTCATACGACTATTACAGCCAGCGGGGCATTGCGCCCGGCGGCCACAAACCGCTCGGCTCGAGCGAGATCGTAAGCTCCCTGCAGGCGAAGGGCTTCCGCGATATATCGCCGCCGCAACATCGCGGCTCGACCTACATCACCGAGGCGACCGGGCCGCGCGGCGAGCGGGTGCGCCTCATCATCAACGGAAAGAGCGGCGGCATCGACGGCGTGCGGGCGATCGGTTTTGACGACCGCCGCTGAGCGTTGCCCAAAGAAATAGGCCGTTGTAACTGAAGTTCCAGGCGCGCCTTCGCGCGACCGGCAGCGGCAAGGCATTAATGACACTCCACAGCATTCCGGTGAACCCGGTGCCCGAGGGCGCCGTGGCCGGCCACCTCGTAACCGCCGGCGGATTGAAGCTGCGCTTCGCGCGCTGGAACCCGACCGGCCCGCGACGCGGGACGGTTTGCCTGTTCGGCGGCCGCACCGAAATGATCGAGAAGTATTTCGAGGTCATTCGCGAGCTGCGCGAGCGCGGCCTTGCCGTCGCGGCGCTGGATTGGCGCGGGCAGGGCGGCTCTGATCGGCTTCTCGCCGATCCCCGCAAGGGCTATGTCCGCTCCTTCGACGATTATCAGCGGGACCTTGAAGTTTTCATGCGCGAAATCGTGCTTCCCGATTGTCCCGCGCCGATCTTCGGTCTTGCCCATTCAATGGGCGGAGCCATTCTGCTCGAGGCCATTCACCTGGGCCGCCGGTGGTTCGACCGGCTCGTATTGTGCGCTCCGATGATCGATCTGGTCGGTTATGCCGGCCGGCCGATGGCCCGTGTCGTCGCCAAAGCCGGCACCATGCTGGGCCTCGGCAAGTCCTACATCCTCGGCGGCGGGCCGGCGCCGATTTCGAGCCGCCCCTTTGCCGGCAACCCGCTGACCGCGGATCCCGTGCGCTACGAGCGCATTCGGGCGCTGGAGGAATTGCCCGGCTTGGGGCTCGGCTCGCCGACCTTCGCCTGGGTCAATGCCGCTTTTCGGGTGATGGAGCGCTTCAACGATCCGCTCTATCCGACCACGCTCCGCCAGCCGCTGTTGATTTTCGCCGCCGGCGAGGACCCGATCGCTTCGACCACGGCGACCGAGCGCTTCGCGGTCAGATTGCGCGCCGGCTCGCATCTGGTCATTCCCGGCGCCCGGCACGAGATACTGATGGAACGCGATATCATCCGGGCGCAGTTCTGGGCCGCGTTCGACGCGTTCGTGCCGGGCTCCTCGTCGCTCTATCGCTAAAATCAAGCTTGCAGAAGCTTGAGCGCCTCGGCATGCACGCGCTTGTCGCCGGCGGCGACAATTCTTCCGCCGCCTGCGGCGGCCTTGCCGGCCCAGTTGGTGATGATTCCGCCGGCACCCTCGATGATCGGAATGAGCGCGACAATGTCGTGAGGCTTGAGGTCGGTTTCGATGACGAGATCGACGAAACCGGCGGCGATCATGCAATAGGCGTAGCAGTCGCCGCCGTAGCGCGACAGGCGCGCCCTGGCTTGTACCTTTTCGAACGATCCGCGTTCTTCGTCGCTCATCAACAGCGGGCTCGTGGTGAACAGCGTCGCGCCGGAGAGACCCGCGCAGGCCCGCACGTTCAGGCGTCGTTCGCCGACAGGTCCGCGATAGCGCGCGCTCGCCCCGTCGCCGGTAAAACGCTCGCCGATGAAAGGCTGGTTCATCATGCCGTAGACCGGCAAGCCATCCTTCAGAAGGCCGATCAACGTGCCCCAGGCGGGCATTCCCGATATGAAGGACTTGGTGCCGTCGATCGGGTCCAGCACCCAAACATAGGCCGCGTCGGAGCCTTCATCGTCGAATTCCTCGCCGACGATGCCGTGCCGGGGAAACGTCTTGCGGATGAGCGTGCGCATCGCTTGTTCGGCGGCGCGGTCGGCGGCGGTGACCGGATCGAAGACGCCGCTCCTGCCCTTGTTTTCGACCCCGAGCGTCGTGCGGAAGAACGGCCGGATCGCCTCGCCCGCGACGGTCGCGAGTTCATCGACAAAGGCCGCGAAATCGACCGCTCCCATCGAGCTGCTCCTGCGCCACCTTTAGCCGCGCTGCGTGCGCGCGGTCGAGATTGTCGTGCGACGGTGTTCGCAAGGACGCCGCCCAGCACGGGATTGCGCAGGTGAGGTCGGGCCTGCGGGTGCGACGAAAAGCGCATTAGGACAGCAGTACAGACCCTTGCGGGTTTTGCAGCGCGGTGTATATTGCTGCAGTGCGATAACGCAATGGCGTTGCGTTATTGCCGCCCTCCTTGGGCGTTTCCTCCCTAGACTTGGGCCGCTAGCAACCCTAGCGGCCCTTTTTCTTTCAATGGCTTAGCCGGGGGTCGGTGTTTCCCGCCCCTTCGCCCGCGTTCGCGGGAATCCGAGCGGCCCCAAATGAGGGCGGCAGTGGAATCCAGTTCTAAGGCATGTATTCCATCGAACACATAGCAGCTATGCGCATGACGCAAGGCGTTACTCAGCGGCGTCGCGCAGCGGCTCGATGCCCTGGGCGGTGACGGCGGCGAGCTTGGCGATCGTGCGGCCGAGGTCGGTGCGCACATACTCGAAGCGGGAAGTCCGCCGGTATTCGCGCTCGTCCATATACAGCGCGCGGTTGATTTCGATCTGGGCGGCGTGAAGCCCGGCGGCCGGATCGCCGTAATGCTCGGTGATAAAGCCGCCGGCATAGGGCTTGTTGCGCAAGACGCTGTAGCCGAGATCGCGCAGGGTTTCCTCGATCACATCGGTCACCAGCGTCGCGCAACTCGTGCCGTAACGGTCGCCGAGCACGATGTCGGCGCGCGGCCGCTCGTCCCGGCCGCTCGCGCTCGAGGGCATCGAATGGCAATCCAGGAGGATCGCGAGACCAAAGCCTTCTTGCGCCCGCATGACCAGGCGGCGCAGCTCGCGATGATAGGGCTTGTAATAAAGCTCGATTCTGCCCAGCGCCTCGTCGACCGGCAGCCTGCGGTCGTAGATCTCGCGCGCGTCGCCGACCACGCGCGCGATCGTGCCGAGCCCGCCCGCGACGCGGAGCGAGCGCGTGTTGGCGAAAGCGGGAAGGCGGCCCTCGAACATACGGGGGTCGAGCTCATAGGGTTCCCGGTTGACGTCGAGGAAAGAGCGGGGGAAGTGCGCCCGCATCATCGGCACGCCGAGACGAACCGCTTCGGCGAAGAGCTCGTCCACGAAGGTGTCTTCGGAACGCCGCAAGACCGACAGATCGAGCCTCGTCTGGGCGAGAAACGCCGCGGGGTAGGAGCGCCCGCTATGCGGCGAGTTGCAGACCACCGGCCCCGACAGCATGGTAGGCTCTGCGACCTCGAAGGGCGGATCGAGTTCGTCGACGATATGGGCGCTCATCTCGGGTTGGATCTCTTCAGCAACAGGTCGTAACCGGGTTTACCATCCATTGTGCAAGTTCTTGAGGCCGCTTGTGAAGGCCATTGGCATGATTTATCGGCCTTCACCCACCATTTACCGGCATGGCTGCTTATAGGCAATTCAAGTGAGTGCGGGGATCGAATGAGCGAGGAAGCCGAAGTCGCGAGCCCGAAAATCCTGCTCGCCGAAGACGACAACGACATGCGGCGGTTCCTCGCGCGCGCGCTTACCAAGGCGGGCTACGAGGTCGTGTCTTTCGACAACGGCAAGGCGGCCTATGACAGGCTGCGCGAGGAGCCGTTCGAATTGCTGTTGACCGACATCGTGATGCCGGAAATGGACGGCATCGAGCTCGCGCGCAAGGCGACCGAACTCGATCCCGAACTCAAGGTCATGTTCATCACCGGCTTCGCCGCGGTCGCGCTCAATCCGGAGAACAACGCCCCCAAGAACGCCAAGGTGCTTTCCAAGCCTTTCCATCTCAAGGATCTCGTCAACGAGGTCGAGCGCATGCTCGCGGCGTGAGCTGCCCACGCTTGCGCCCCCCCGGCGCAGCCGATATAGGAGCAGCCTTCAAAAAGGGCGCGTAGCTCAGCGGGAGAGCACTACCTTGACATGGTAGGGGTCACAGGTTCGATCCCTGTCGCGCCCACCATTTCGCTTCGAATGACACAGGACTGAAAATGAAAATCCGTAATTCGCTCCGCTCGCTGCGCAAGCGCCACCGCGACAACCGTCTGGTGCGCAGGAAGGGGCGCGTCTATGTCATCAACAAGACGCAGCGCCGCTTCAAGGCGCGCCAGGGTTGACGCGGAGCCCTCTTCGACGCTTGAGATTCCGCCGCAATTCCGCCCTTTGCTGTTCGGCCACCCGGTCCTAGACTTTGGCATGGCGATGCGTCGAATCTTTCAGCTGATCGTGATGGCGGCCGCGCTGTTCGCGGCAAGCGGCGATCGCGCGCCCGCGCAGTCGCAAACGCCCGCGCTGCGGGAAGCGCAGCCGGAACCGAAAGCGGCTCCTGTCCGCCGTCCGCTTCGCGCCGGTAAAGCCGCCCGCGCCGCGCGGCTCGATACGCTCTACGAGGCGCTGGCCAAGGCCCCCAACCAGGCGATCGCCAAGATCGTGGAAGCCAAGATCGAGGCCTTGAATCTTCAATCGGGCAGCGCCACCGCCGACCTTTTGATGGTGCGGGCGCGTTCGATGATCGAGGCGAAGGACAGCAAGCTCGCCTTCGAGCTTCTGGATTCGGTCGTCGAAATCGCTCCCAACTTTGCCGAGGCGCGGGCGCAGCGCGCGACCCTCTACTACGTAACGAAGAACATTCCTGCCGCGCTCGCGGATCTGCGCGTCGTGCTCGCGCGCGAGCCGCGGCACTACGGCGCGCTCACCGGCCTCGGCGTGATCCTGCAGGAGATCGGCGAAGACAAGCGCGCGCTCGAGGCGTTCCGGCGCGCGCTTGCGATTAATCCTTATCTCGATACGGTTCCCGACATGGTGAAAAAGCTCGAAGTCCAGGTCGAGGGGCGGGACATTTAATTCGGGCGTAGCGAGTTTGCTTCTCAGGTCCCGGTGGATTCCCCGCTGACGAAAGCGATCCGCACCATGTTGGTGGCGCCCGGCGTGCCGAGGGGGACGCCGGCGACGAGGATCACCCGCTGGCCTTCGCGCGCGAAGCCTTCGCGCGACGCGATATTGCAGGCGCGCGCAACCATCGCGTCGATGTCGGGGGCGTCCTTACCGACGACGCAATGCGTGCCCCACAGGACGGCGAGCCTTCGCGCGGTCTCCAATTTGGGCGAGATCGCGACGATCGGCGGCTTCGGCCGCTCGCGGGCGACACGCAGCGCGGTGGCGCCCGAACTCGTCAAGCACAGGATCGCGGGCAGATCGAGCGTCTCGGCGATCTGGCGCGCGGCGGCCGAAATCGCGTCGGCCCCGGTCGCTTCCGGATCGGGACGCTGCGGATCGATCGCGGCGTGATAAGTCGAATCGCGCTCGACCTCCTGTGCGATGCGGTCCATGGTTTTGACGGCCTCGACCGGATACTGGCCCGCCGCCGATTCGGCGGAGAGCATGACCGCATCGGCGCCGTCGAAGATCGCGGTCGCGACGTCGGAGACTTCGGCGCGCGTCGGCACCGGCGAAGCGATCATCGATTCGAGCATTTGCGTCGCGACCACGACCGGCTTGCCGGCCTGGCGGGAATCGTGCGTGATGCGCTTCTGCAGGCCTGGTACGCGCTCGAGCGGAAGTTCCACGCCGAGATCGCCGCGCGCGACCATGAGCGCGTCGGAGAGTTCGATGATTTCGGCGAGCCGGGTGATGGCCTGCGGTTTTTCGATCTTGGACATGATCGCGGCGCGACCGCGCGCGATCTTCTTCGCTTCGGCGACGTCTTCCGGCCGCTGGATGAACGAGAGCGCGACCCAGTCGACGTTCTGCTCAAGGGCGGCATCGAGATCGGCATGATCCTTGGGGGTCAGCGCCGAGAGCGTGACGATGGTATCGGGAAGGCTGACACCTTTTCGATCTGAGACGCGTCCTTCGACCTCGACCTTGGTTACCGCGCGCGTGCGCGATGCCTCGGTGACGACGAGCCGCACCTTGCCATCGTCGACCAGCAGCCGATGTCCGGGCTGCAAGGAGGCCAGAATTTCGGGGTGCGGCAAGTAAACGCGCGCGCCGTCGCCCGGTTTCGCATCGTCGTCGAGCATGAAAGTGGCGCCGGCCGCGAGCGCGGCGCCGCCCGCGGCGAATGTGCCGAGACGCAGTTTCGGGCCCTGCAGATCGGCGAGGATGCCGATCGGGCGACCGTGACGCTTTTCGATCTCACGGATCGCGCGAACGAAGGCGCGCAGGCCCTCGTGCGGCGTGTGGCTCATATTGATGCGGAAGACGTCGGCGCCCGCGATAAAGAGCCGCTCAATCGTGGCGGGATCGGCAGAAGCAGGACCGAGGGTCGCGACGATCTTGGTTCGGCGCTGCCGTCTCATCGGCCTTGCGAGCCCTGCCGGGATTGCGGGGAGGCCGGCGCGGTTTGTCCCTGTTCGGTGAGCTGAACGGTCCAGTTTTTTTGCTCGCCGGTATCGATCTCGAAGAAACCGGTGCGGTCAAAGCCGCGCGCGAGACAGTCCCCGATGCCCTTGATGGTGAATTCCTTTTCGCGCGTGCACATCAACGCCTGACCTGCCCATTCGCCGCCCTGATCATAATCGAGCGCATAGACATAATAAAAACGCGCGACAAGCGGTCCGCGCATCAGCGTTTCGCAACTGTTCGCCGCCACGTTCCACCAGCCCTCGGTGGTCCAGACGTCGTTGTCCTTGTAGCCGACCGCGACGCCGACACGACTTTGCGTGCGGTTGCACAGACGAAAGTCGGCCTGCGCGACCGCCGGTGCGGCGAGCGCGGCGAGGAAAAACGCGAGACGGGCGATCCGGACGCTTTGTCGCATCGGCTGAAAATCCTGACGCTTCGTATCAAACTTGCCGCTCGAACGAATCGGGGCTTTTTTCCGCCGCGCCCTTACTAGGGTCCCGATTCCGTAGCGATTGCGGCACATTCTTATACGAACTTCGGAATCGAAGGGACAAGAGACGCTATGATTCTAGTACTCCTTTGAACCCGAAGTTCGCAACCGTCCTTGCGGCTCGCCGTGGGCGAACTTCGGGTTCGGGGGACTCGTGTCAACGAAGATCGCCCGCAGGTCATTGACGTTCGTGCAGGTGGGTCCCGGGGCGAGAAGGTCGCCGAGCCGCTCGAAAAAACCCGAGGAGTTATTTTCGGCAAGAAAGCGGGCAGCATCGAGGCCGAGCGCGCGGGCGCGCGTCAGCGTGGTGTCGTCGATAAATGCGCCGGCCGGATCGTCCGGCCGGCCCACGCCGCCGTCGGTGCCGTCGGTGTCGCCGGCGAGGGCTGCGATGCCGATAGCGCCGTCGAGCGCGAGCGCGAGCGCAAGGGCGTATTCCTGGTTCGGCCCGCCGCGGCCTTTGTCGTTTCCTTTGCCTTGCAAGGTGACGGTCAATTCGCCGCCGGAGAGCAGCAGCGTGCGCTTGCCTTTGCTCGCCAGCGTCAGCGCCTGCCGCGCGTGATCGCGCGCCACGTCGCGCGCCTCGCCCTCGACGCGGTCGCCGAGAACGACCGGGATCAGGCCTTGCTCGCGCGCCGCGTCGGCGGCCGCCGCGAGCGCATCGGCGGGGCGCGCGACAATGCGGTAGTCGCTGCGGGCGAAGACGGCCGCGCCGGGCTTCGGGGTCTCGTTATCCGGGTCGCGCAAGGCGCGTGCGATCGAGGGCGGCACGGCCACCTCTCGACGCCGCAGGATCGCTTCGGCGTCGGCGAGCGTGCTCGGATCGGGCACGGTGGGGCCCGAGCCGATCACCGAAGGATCGTCGCCGGGCACGTCGGAAATCGCCAGCGTCAGCGTTTTCGCGCGGGCGGCGAGCGCGGCCAGACGGCCGCCCTTGATGCGGGAGAGATGCTTGCGCACCGTGTTGATCTCGCGAATGTCGGCGCCGGAGGCAAGCAGCGCGCGCGTGAGCGCACGCTTGTCGTCGAGCGAAATGCCGGGCGCGGGCGCGATCCAGTTCGCCGAGGCGCCGCCCGAGAGCAGCACGAGCACGAGATCGGTTTTATCCGCCGATCGCGCGAGCGCGAGCACGCGCTCGGTCGCGTCCAGGCCCGCAGCGTCGGGGATCGGATGGCCGGCCTCCACCATCTCGATCCGCCGGGTCGGCCGCCCGTAGCCATGGCGGGTGACGGCAATACCCTCGAGCCGCTCGGGCGGAAATCCCTGCCCGCCATAATGCGCTTCGGCGACTTCGGACATCGAGCCCGCCGCCTTGCCGGCGGCGAGTACGATGATCCGTCCAACGGCCGGCGGGCCGGGCAGGGCCGGCGGCAGGCAGGACGCGGGATGGGCTGCGGCCACCGCGGCGTCGAAGATTTTGCGAAGCAGGGCCTTGGTGGTTGTACGATCCATCGCGCGTGCTTACTTCAAAGAGAGGCCGGCGGAATAGGAAAAAGCAGCGCTCGCGAGCGAGCGCCGCATGTCATAGAATGGACGAGACCGGCGCACAATCGAGCGTGAAAGGATCGGCCGCATGAACAAGATCGATGAGCGCACCCGCACCGAACTCGAGGCCGCGGTCTTGCGGCGGCTCGTAGAGCATCTGCGCAATCGCGCCGACGTGCAAAATATCGATCTGATGAACCTCGCCGGCTTCTGCCGCAATTGCCTGTCCGACTGGATGAAGGACGCCGCCGACGAAAAAGGCGTCGCGATGACGAAATACGAGAGCCGCGAGGCCGTCTACGGCATGTCTTACGAAGAATGGAAACGGCGCCATCAGCAGGAAGCGAGCGGCGAGCAGAAGGCCGCTTTGAAAAAAACCCACCCCTCGCATTGAATCGTTTCAACCGAAGATAAGGAGAACGCGATGGCGGGGAGCGCCAACTTCGCGAAAGGCAAGCTGAAATCCTTCGTCGAGCGCGTCGAAAAGCTCGAAGAGGAAAAGAACACGATTTTAGGCGATATCCGCGAGGTCTATGCCGAGGCCAAGGCCGAGGGCTTCGACGTGAAGGCGTTGCGCGCCGTGGTGCGGCTCTATCGGCAGGACACCGAGGAGCGCCGCGAGCATGAAGCGCTGGTCGAGCTTTATCGCGATGCGATCGGGCTGGGCGGCCGCTAGGGGGCCTCAATCGGCGGAGGTCAGCGCGCCGGTGACGATTTTCCCGCCGCTCTGATGGGCGAAATAGCCGGCGGTGGTGGCGGCGGGATCGAGCAAGATCGCCAACTCCGATTGATCCGGATGCCGCAGCTCGGCGGTGAACTGAACGGGCTGTTTGCTGAACAGGATCGACGGCGAGTGGGCCGGGTCGCCGTAAAGGCCGGGCGAACGGATCGCTTCTTGCAGGCGGGCGACGTCCTGCAGGCGCGGGCGGGGCGCAATCGCGGCGGTCTGCGGCGTAACCGGTGCACTCGTCCGCTGCGGAACGGCTTCCGGCGCGGCATAGGCGAGGGCCGCGGTCGGCTTCTCGCCGCCGGTGATCGCCAACGGCAGCGAAGCCGTGACCTCGCCCGCCGATGCCACCTTGCGTCCGTTAGGCGACAGCGCGGCAATCGCGACATTCGCGCCGGCTTCCATCGGCCGCACGCGCGGCAGCGGCGCCAAGGATGCGGTCGTGGCCGCAACGGAATCGGGTTCCTTGCGTTGCAATTGCGCGCCGACCGGTGCGGCCGCGGACGACAGCGAGGCGAGCGCGACCGGCCGCGCGTTCGCCGCCGCTTTTGCCTTGGGGTTCGTGGTCGTGCCGGCGTCGGGTTGTGTGCGCACGGTGGCGATCTTGCTGTTTTCGTCCCCGCCCGCGGCCTTCTTGTTGAAGATCGAAGCGAAGAGCCGCTTCATCGAGCTGTTGTCGCCGGCCGAGGCCGAATCACTTTCGTCGGCCTCGCCGCGCGACGCGTAGGCGGTCGGCGTGACTTCTTTTCCGCGCGCCTGAATCTGGGCGAGCGCCAGCTGGAAGCCGGGCATCGGCCGGCCATCCTCGGGAATGTGAACGGTCTTGCCGTCGGGGAAGAGGCGAGCGAGATATTCGCGCGTGACCTTCGGCCAATGCCGCACGTTGCCGGTGTCGAGATGCACGAAGGGCCAACCGGAGGCCGGATAGAAGCCGACGCCGCCGCGCTGCAGCCGCAGGCCCATGTCGCGCAACTGCGACAGCTCAACGCCCGGAATGTAGAAGTCTATCGCCTTGCCGAGCATGTGCTGACTGAACTGGGCGACGCCGCGGCTCTTGGCGCGCAGCATCGCGTTGGTCGAGGGCGCGCGATAGCCGCAGACGATCTGGATCGGCTCCTTGCCGTTGACTTCCCGATTCACTTCCCACAGCAAATCGAACAAATACGGGTCCATCTTGATCGGCTCTTCGATGCGCCAGTCGCGCAAAAGATGGTTCAGTTTTTCGAGCGCGGCCTCGTCGAATTTGCCATCGCGCTTGTAGGTGATGATGAGGTCTTCGCCGGTATGCAGATGATGGAAAGCAAGCGTGCGCGTGTCGCCGTTCGCGATCACGCTCTCGACGGACTCGGAGCCGAAAAAGAGAAGAAGGGCGGCTAGGCCGATGCGCCGCCCGGCACGGAAGTTCAGGTAGCCGGTCTTGCGCGCGGATTGATCTGGCACGTGCCCTCTTCCGTTACGCGTTGTGCTCAGCCAGTCACCGCGCGGGCCGGAACGCGGCCGCGAATGGCTAACGCACTGTTATCGTTATCGGAATGGGTTAACGGAGAGTTGTCGCCCCCGCGCCGTCCGATGCAATTCCGGTAACCTTGGAGTGTGGCGAAATCGGGCCGCGCCAATGGTTTCCAATCGCCGCTTGGTTAAGCGGAGGACGGGAACCTTCGAAACTGGCGAAATTTAGCGGAAAAGGCCGAAGAATCCGCCGCGGTACGTTTCCTGCCGCGTATCGCGGCCGCGGCCCCGGCGATCGTCGCGGCGAAGATCATCGCGCGCCTGGAAGCCCTGGAAGAAGTTCGCAAACGGATTCTCGAAGCGCCCGTCGGGGATCGCAAAGCGCAGCGCGTCGCGGCTGACGGTGGCACTGCCGACTCCGTGCTGTTCGACGGCGACGTCGGCGACCTTGCGCTCGTCGGTCTTCAGCGCCTGCAGCACGCGAGCGTCGCGGCCATAGATGTCCTCGCGGATCTCGAGCTTGCCGTTATCGTCCACGAAGGCCGTCTGATAGGTGATGTGGACCGGCAGCGGCTTGGGGAAATCGATGTTGATCTCGTTGCCGCTGAACATCTTGCGGATCTTGTCCTGGGTGTAGCCTTCCTTGGGAAGCTCGATCGAGAGGAGCTTCTCGGCATACACGATCGGATTTTCCACGCGCATGCAGCCGTGACTGAAGGCGCGCTTCGATTCCGCGAACAGATGCTTGTCCGGCGTATCGTGCTGGTAAACGAGGTACTTGTTGGGGAAATTGAAGCGGATGCGGCCGAGCGCGTTCTTCTCTCCCGGCGGCTGATAGATGCGAACGGTGCCGTCCTTGTTGTTCTCCATCTTGAGGCCGATCCGCGACAAGGCGGTCGGGTCTTGCCTCAACACCGGCAGGTACTCGTTGGCGATGATCGAGGGCGGCACGTTCCAGGTCGGGTTGACCGTGATGAACTTCATGTCCGGGCTGATCATCGGCGTCGCCATGCCCGGCTTGCCGGTGACGATCTTCGTCGTCCAATAGGTCGAGCCGTCGCGCACGATCTTCAGCGTGTAGTCGGGGATGTTGACCATTACGTAGGCGTTGCCGAGCTGGGCGTTGCCGAGTTCACGCGGCAGCCAGCGCCAGCGCTCGAGATTGGCGAGGATAATGTCGGCGTCGCGGTCGCGACGCGGGCCGTTGATGGAATCGATCGTGGCCTGGTTGAAAACGCCGTTGGCGCCGAGCTTTTTCTCCGCCTGATACTTCTTCACGGCGTCGGCGAGCGCCTGGTTATAGGCAATGTTGTCTTCGGCCGGCACGCCGAGGCGCTCGCGAATGAGCGGCACGCGCGGGTCGTGCATCAATTCCTTGGCGAGTTTGAGCGGCTGCCCGCTCGGAATGCGCGCGGGGACGGCTTCGCCCGTCTTCCCACGCGCTTCGGCATACTTCGCCTTCAGCGCTTTGTAGGCCGGATGCTGCGGCAGATAGGAGGCGAGCGTGTCCTTGCTGTCGGCGGTGGCGGCAAGCTTCGCCAGAACGTCGGCCGGGTCGGGAAACTTTTGATCGTAGTAGATGTCGTTGCTGATGCGCGTGAAGGAAACGCGGCCGGTGGCGGCGTGGCGCGCGTAGGCGAGGATCGCGACGGTGAGCCTGAGATCGGCGTCGGCGAGCGCATCGGGATCGAGTCCCGCCTTCAATTCGGGTGCGGCGTATTCGGAGGGCTCCAGGCCGTCGGCGTCGACGCCTTTGAGATAAGCGAGCGTCGAGGCGGCGCGCGCATTACCGGCGCCGTTGTCGATCCACAGCGGCGCGAAGCCGCGGTTGCGATAAAAAGCTTCGACCGCGTCGCGCTCGTTCTTGCGATCGAGATAGCGCACGCTCTTGTTGGCGAGGAGATCGCGCAGCTTCTCGGCGATGGCCGCATCGGCCGCGGAGAGCGAAGTCGCGATCGGCGCCTTGACCAGGTCCTTGCCGGTGTAAACCGGCAGCGGCGCGGCTTGCTGTTCGGGCTGCGCCGGCGTCACGGCGGGAGCCACGGGATCCAGCGGAGTCGCCTCGGCGGAGGCCGGAACGGGGTTCGGCGTCGGCGGCGCGATGGTCACGGCGGGCGCGGGCGGTGTTGCGCCGGTGATGTCGGCGGCGGTGGGCGGGGGCACGTTCGTCGTGTCGGGGACCGGAACGAGCCTGTCGATATTGGCTTTCGCCTCGGCGGAATTCTGGGCGATCGCGATCGGCGCGCGCGCCGACGGCTCTCCCGGGGCGGCGGACTGGGCGCAAACGGCGGCCGGCGTCAGCATGGTCGTGGCCGCGAGGAGAGCCAAGAACGTGCCCTCAGCCAGTGAGATGCCGTGCCGATTCATACGCGCCTCCTCGGTTACCCCTGCTTCTGGCAGACCCGGCCGCGCCTAATCAAGGCATAAGGGCTTATTGAGGCTATTCTTCGGATAAGTGTCACTTCCCGGCCACGCCAAGATCCTGCATTTCGGCGCCTTCGCCGTCCGGCCCGGTGGCCAGGCCCAAATCCTTGAGTTTGCGATAGAGCGTCGAGCGGCCGATTCCGAGCCGGCGGGAAACCTCGGTCATCCGGCCGCGATAATGGGCGATGGCGAAGCGGATGGCGGATGCCTCGATCTCCTCTATCGGCCGTACGTGACCGTCGGCGCCCACGAGCGGAAGCGAATCCACTGCGGCGGCCGGCGCCGTCTCCGGCGCATCGATAACGAGCGGAGCGGGCGCGGGTTCCTGCGTTTGCCGCTGGACGGAGGATAGTTGCGGCGCCGCGAATGCCTCGAAGCCCGGCACCTGCGTCGCGATCTGGGGAAATTCGGCGACGCCGATCTCATCGGTGTCGGCGAGCACGACGGCGCGGAACACGGCGTTCTCGAGCTGGCGCACGTTGCCCGGCCAGCGATAGCTCATGAGCATCTTGATCGCCTCGGCGGAGACCGAGCGCACGCGCTTTCCTTCCTCTGCGGCAAAGCGGGTGACGAAGCGGCGGACGAGATCGGGTAAGTCCTCGAGGCGCTCGCGCAGCGGCGGCATGGTGATCGGGAAAATGTGCAGGCGATAGAACAGATCCTCGCGGAAGCTTCCGCTCTTTACCAGTTCGAGAAGATTGCGATTGGTCGCCGAGATCAGGCGGAAGTCGACCTTCACCGGCCTGCGGGCGCCGACGGGATCGACCTCGCCTTCCTGCAGCGCGCGCAGGAGCTTTACTTGCGCGTCGGCCGGCAGCTCGCCGATCTCGTCGAGGAAGAGGGTGCCGCCGTCGGCTTCGACGAATTTGCCGAGCTGGCGCTCGGAGGCGCCGGTGAAGGCGCCCTTCTCGTGACCGAACAGAATCGACTCGACGAGATTGGCCGGAATCGCGCCGCAATTGACGGCGACGAAGGGCTTGCCGGCGCGCGCGCCCGCGGCGCGGATGGCGCGGGCCAGCAATTCCTTGCCGACGCCCGATTCGCCTTCGATCAGAACGGGGATTTCGGAAGCCGTGGCCTTTTCGGCGAGCTTGAGCGCGGCCTGCATCCGGGGGCTCGCGGTCGAGAAATCGGAGAAGGCGACGGCGCCCTCGGCGGCGCGCTGCATGCGGCGCACCTCGCCAGCGAGTGCCGCCTGGGCAAGGGCGTTGCGCACCGAGACTTGCAGCCGCTCCGGGCCGACGGGCTTGACGACGAAGTCGACGGCGCCCGCGCGCATGGCGGAAACCACCGTGTCGATCGAGCCTTGCGCCGTCAACACGATCACGGGCGTATCGATGCCGCGCTCCCGCAGGCGGCCGAGCACGCCGAGGCCGTCGAGGTCGGGCATGACGAGATCGAGGATCACGCCGGCGATGCGCGCGCCTTCGGGGCTTTCCAGGAGGCGCACGGCCTCCTCGCCGCGCTCCATCACCTCCGGCTCGTAGCCGAAGCGGCGAAGCATGGCGTCGAGCAGGCGGCGCTGGACCGGATCGTCGTCGACAACGAGTACGCGCGTGGCCATAACCCCTCCCGGCGGGCGAAGCCCCTCCCGTGGCGGGGACTTTGCGGGACCGCCGTTAATGGAATCTGAAGGCCGGCCTCTGCATCGCCGAAAACGTCCCGTAACAAGGATTGACCCGCGGTACCGCGAGCCACATTTCTATGTAATGTGATCAGGCAATCGGATTCTTTCGACCTCGCCCACGTCCATGCCCATGTCCTCCTCGATGTCGCCCGTCTTTCACGTTTCGGCCGGAGCCGCCCGCGCGAGCGAGGCGGGCGCGGCGCTACCCGAGTGGAATCTGGCCGACCTCTATCCGGCGATCGACGCGCCGGAAGTAGCGGCGGACCTTGCGCGCGCCGACGCCGAATGCGTCGCCTTCGAGGAAACCTACAAGGGCAAGCTCGCCGATATCGCCGCCTCCCCGCAGGCGGGCGAAAAGCTCGGCGCCGCGGTCAAGCGTCTCGAGGCGGTGGGAGAACTGCTCGGCCGGCTCGGCTCGTTCGCGGGCCTCGTCTATGCCGGCGACACGACCGATCCGAAGCGCGCCAAATTCTACGGCGACGTGCAGGAAAAAGTCACCGCCGCTTCCGTGCATCTCCTCTTCTTCACGCTCGAACTCAATCGCATCGATGACGGGCTGATCGGGAAGGCGTTCGCGCATCCCGCTTTCGGCTACTACCGGCCGTGGATCGAGGACGTTCGCAAGGAGAAGCCCTATCAACTCGAGGATCGCCTCGAGCAGTTGTTCCACGAAAAATCGGTGACCGGCGAGGCGGCGTGGAACCGGATGTTCGACGCAACGATCGCCGCGCTTCGCTTCAAGGCCGGCGGCAAGGAATTGACGCTCGAGCCCACGCTCAATCTGTTGATGGAGCCGGAGGAGGCCAAGCGCAAGGAGGCGGCCGAAGCGCTCGCCGAGGTCTTCCGCGCGAACCTGCGCACCTTCACGCACATCGTCAACACACTCGCCAAGGACAAGGAAATTTCCGACCGTTGGCGCGGCTTCGAGGACATCGCCGACGAGCGCCATTTGTCGAATCGCGTCGAGCGCGAGGTGGTGGAAGCGCTCGCCTCAGCGGTGCGCGCGGCTTTCCCGCGGCTTTCGCACCGCTACTACGCCATGAAGGCGAAATGGCTCGGCAAGGAGCGGCTCGATTATTGGGACCGCAACGCGCCGCTGCGGGAGGTCGAGCAGCGCTACGTCGATTGGGACGAGGCGCGCGATACGGTGCTGTCGGCCTATGCCGGCTTCTCGCCGAAGATGGCGGATGTCGCGCGCCGCTTCTTCGAGCAGCGCTGGATCGACGCGCCGGTGCGCCCCGGCAAGGCGCCGGGCGCGTTCTCGCATCCGACCGTACCTTCGGTGCATCCCTACGTGTTGCTGAACTACCAGGGCAAGCCGCGCGACGTGATGACGCTCGCCCATGAGCTCGGCCACGGCGTGCATCAAGTGTTGGCCGGCAAGCAGGGCGCGCTGATGGCGGCGACCCCGCTCACGCTCGCGGAGACGGCGTCGGTGTTTGGCGAGATGCTGACCTTTCGCGCGCTGCTCGCCAAGACTTCGGCGCCGGCGGCGAGGAAGGCGATGCTCGCCCAGAAGGTCGAGGACATGATCAACACGGTCGTGCGCCAGATCGCCTTCTATACATTCGAGCGCAAGGTCCACACCGAGCGCAAGCAAGGCGAGCTCACCGCGGAGCGCCTGGGCGAAATCTGGATGGAGGTGCAGGGCGAAAGTCTGGGGCCGGCGATCCGTCTCGGGCCCGGCTACGAGACGTTCTGGACCTATGTCGGTCACTTCATCCACGCGCCGTTCTACGTCTACGCCTATGCGTTCGGCGATTGCCTGGTGAACTCGCTCTACGCGGTCTACGAGCGCGCCGACAAAGGCTTCGCCGAGCGCTATCTCGACATGCTTGCCGCCGGCGGCAGCAAGCATCACGCGGAACTTCTGAAGCCCTTCGGTCTCAACGCCCGCGACCCGCAATTCTGGCAGACCGGTCTCGGCCTGATCGAGCGGATGATCAACGAGATCGAAACGCTCGACGCCAAGGCCTGACGGGGCATGGGCAAGGTCTGGATCGAAGCGGCTTTGAACGGGGCCTGGGGCCGCGCGCTACAGCCGACGATTCCGATCGCGGTCGAAGAAATTGTCGCCGACGGGATTGCCGCGGCGCAAGCCGGTGCCGCCGTCATTCATCTCCACGCCTATGACGCGGCGACCGGCCGCCAAAAAGACGATTGGGAAATTTACGCGAAGATCATCGAGGGCATCCGCGCCCGGGCCGACGCCATTGTCTATCCGACGGTGCCGATCGCGGGCTCGACCTATTCGGGCGAGGCGAAGACGCCGAAGGCGCGCTACGCCCATCTCGAGGAGCTTGCCAGGCGCAAGCTCGTTGAGTGGGGCACGATTGATCCGGGCTCGGTGAACTTCGCGCGCTTCGATGCGCTCGCACGCGGCGAGGCGGGGTTCGTCTACTCGAATCCCGACGAGCATTTCTTCGAGGGCATGCGGATTGGCGCCGAATACGGCGTGCGGCCGAGCTACGCGATCTACGAGCCCGGCTGCACGCGAATCGGCGCCGCCGTCGCCGCCGCGAAACCGCGCGTGCCGACGCCGGTCTACCGTTTCATGTTCGCCGAGGAATTCACCTTCGGATTCCCGCCGAAGCCGCATCATCTCGACGCCCATCTCGCGCTGCTCGAGGAAACGGCGCCCGGCGCGCCGTGGATGGTGGCGGGCCTCGGCGTCGATATCCGCCCCCTGATCGAGGCGGCGGTGGCGCGCGGCGGGCATCTTCGCGTCGGCCTCGAGGACGTGCCGTGGGGCTCGCGGCGGACGAACCGCGATCTCGTGGAAGAAGCCGTGAAGCTCGTGCGCGCGGCGGGGGGCGAGCCGGCGAGCGCCGCCGAGGTGCGGGCGGCCGGCGAGGCCGAGGACAAACGCTTGCAACGCGGCCGCCACGCGCCGAGATTGAGCCGATGACCGACCGCGAACGCAATCGGTTCTCCGCCCGCGCGGCGCGTTACGCCCGCGTCGGCACCAATGTGGGCGGCGTCGCAGCGCAGGTGATTGGCTCGCGCATGTTCGGCTTCGCGCTCGACCGCGGCGCCAATGCGATTGCGCTCGCAGGCGCGCTCGGCAACCTCAAGGGGCCGATCATGAAGGTGGCGCAGCTCTTGGCCACCATCCCGGACGCGCTGCCGGCCGAATACGCCGCCGAATTGATGAAGTTGCAGAACGAAGCGCCGCCGATGGGCCGGGCCTTCGTGCGCCGGCGCATGGCGGCGGAACTCGGCCCCGATTGGCAGCAAAGGTTCGGCGCCTTCGAGCACAAGCCCGCGGCGGCGGCTTCGCTCGGCCAGGTGCATCGCGCGACTTCGCACGACGGCAAGCCGCTCGCCGCCAAGCTGCAGTATCCCGACATGCAGTCGGCGGTCGAGGCCGATCTGCGGCAGCTGGAGATCATCTTTGCGATCCGCCGCCGCATGGATCCCGCCATCGACACGCGCGAGATCGCCAAGGAAATCGGCGCGCGCGTGCGCGAGGAGCTCGATTATCGCCGCGAGGCGAAGCACGTCGCGCTCTATCGCGAGATGCTCGCCGATGTTGCCGAGGTGCGCGTGCCCAACGCGTGGCCCGCGCTTTCCACCGGCCGCCTGCTCACGCTCGATTGGCTGGAAGGCGGCAAGCTGCTCGTCCACAAGGGCGCCTCGCTCGAAATCCGCAACCGGCTCGCCACCGCGATGTTCAAGGCCTGGTGGATGCCGTTTTCCCGCTTCGGCGTCATCCACGGCGATCCGCATCTGGGCAATTACACCGCCTTCGAGCAGGCCGGCGAGCCGCGCGGCATCAACCTGCTTGATTACGGCTGCATCCGCATTTTCCCGTCGAAGTTCGTGGGCGGCGTGGTCGATCTTTATCGCGGCCTGCGCAATGGCGAAGAGGCAAGGGTGGTGCATGCCTACGAGACCTGGGGTTTCCAGGGCCTATCGCGCGAGCTGATCGAGGCGCTCAACATCTGGGCGCGCTTCATCTACGGCCCGCTGATGGACGACCGGGTGCGCACCATTGCCGACGGCGTGAAGCCCTCGGAATACGGCCGCCGCGAGGTCTATCGCGCGCATACG
>Ga0075426_10000500_pt1 | contig 26737 bp, 25 predicted proteins | sample SoiMethybrSBSTD5_FD_75304 | JGI IMG/M metagenome (GOLD analysis project Ga0075426, IMG submission 75304) | Bulk soil microbial communities from a Populus tree surrounding site in Tennessee, USA - Soil MetaG P. TD hybrid SBSTD5 | ecosystem: Environmental > Terrestrial > Soil > Tree plantation...
CGGTACACGAGCAGGTAGCCCGTCGCCTTCGCCGGCGTCGGGTAGACGAGCGTGCCGGTGACCGTCTTCCCGGGCGGGATCGCCATCTTCAGCAGGTTGTCGGGCACGCTTGCGGTGGCGGCCGCCAGGTAGGGGCTGCCGGCGGCGTTGCGCAGCCAGATCTGGGTCAGGCCGATGCGCTCGGGCTTCTGGGTCATGTTCTTCACCGCCAGCGTGACGAGGCCGAAGGTCTTCGTGCCCGGCGGCGGCTTGATCGTGACGCCGGCGGCCTTCCCCAGGTCGACGTGCGCCTTCCAGACGACGCTTTGCACCTTCACCGCGATGTCGTCCAGGCGCAGCACGCTGCCGAGCGGCGCGACCGTGTAGACGCGCCCGTCGGTGTAGGTCACCGTGCCGGACGTGGGCAGGGTGGCGACGCGCTTCGGCCCGGTCGAGGCGGTGCTCGAGCCGCCGCCGCCCGACGAGCAGCCGGCCAGGCACGCCGCGACGGCGACGAGCGCGACGAGCCGCGTCACGCCGCCTGGTCCTCGACCTGGGTTTGCAGCTCCTTGACCGACAGCCCTTCCATCGACAGGAACACGAACCCGACGCCGACCCCCAGCAGGGCCTCGATCAGCTGGAGGCCGATCGAGAACGTCAGGGCCAGATTGGCCGGCACACCGTACAGGAGCGTCAGGCTCGTGGCCGTCGCGCCCTGGAAGACGCCCAGGTTGCCCGGGGTGATCGGGAAGAGCTGCACGAGGTTCGACGCCAGGAACACGACGGCGGCGACGCCCAGGCTCTTGTGGATGTCGTAGGCCGCGAGCGTGAGGTAGATCCCGGCCATCTGCGCCAGCCAGCTCGAGGTGGCGGTGACGAGGCCGACCGTGAGCAGCTTGGGGCGCTGGAAGATCGCCTGGCCGCGGCGCATCCCCTGGACGACCGACGTGAAGCTGATGCCGAGCAGGTGCCACCAGCGCTCGACGTAGTCGTCGGTCGGCGCCCGCCGCCGGCGCAGGCGCGCCCAGATCTCGATCGCGGCGGCGACGAGCCCGATGAAGATCACGACGCCCGAGAGCACGGCGAGCAGGTTGACCGCCGCCCGCGGCACCGGCACGTAGATGACGACGCCGATCAGCACCGCGACGAGCGTCGCGCCGGAGAGCAGCTGCTCGGTGACGAGGGTGCCGACGACCGGCGATGCGGGCAGCGGGTGGCCGCGGGCGGCCAGCCGGCGGCGGACGACCGAGACGCGGGCCACCTCCCCGAGGCGGGCGAAGAGCACGGTGTTCAGGAGGAACCCGATGAAGATCGCCGGCACGACGTCGCGCATGCCGACGTCGCCCGGCTCCTCGCCGTCGACCCGCGGCATCGCGTCGAACGCGGCCTTCCAGGTGAGCGCCTTGAATGCGACCGACAACAGGTTCGCAAGGAGCGCCGCGAGCACGTAGATCGGGTTGGCGCGGGTGAAGACGTCGGCGACGACGTGCAGATCGAACTTGCGCGAGAGGGCGACCACGATCGCGACCGCGACCGCCGTGAAGGCCGCGGCTCGCGGCACGGTGTTGCGCCTCGGGCGCAGCTCCTCGGCCAGCTCCGAGACGGTGACGGGCTCGAGGCCGCGCTCGCGGGCGGTCTGCAGGATCTGCGGCAGGGCCTCGACGGTCTGGGACCGGTCGCCGCCCTCGCCGGAGCCGTCGCCGTCGTGCAGCAGCAGGATCGCGCCCGGCTCGAGCACGCCTGCGCAGCGGTCGACGATCACCTCGACGCCGGGCCGGGCCGTGTCGAAGATCGAGCCGGTCCAGCCGACGATGCGGTAGCCGAGCCGTCGTGCGACCGGCGCGACGAACGGCCCGCGGTAGCCGTGCGGCGCGCGGAACAGGTGCGCGACCGACGTTCCGACCGCCTCGGTGACGGCCTCCTCGGCCGCCCGGAACTGGTGCGCGATGGCGGCCGGGCCGGCGAACGTGAGCAGCGAGTGGTCGTCGCCGTGGCTCGCGAGCTCGTGCCCCTCGGCGACGATCCGGCGGGCGATCTCGGGGTGGGCGCGAACGTGGCGGCCGAGCACGAAGAAGGTACACCGGGCTCCGGCCGCCTTGAGCGCGTCGAGCACCGCGGGCGTGTGCTCGGGGCTGGGCCCGTCGTCGAACGTGATCGCCACCTTGGGCGAGGGGGACGTGCCGGTGCCGATCACGCGCCCGAACAGGCGCGCGTTGGGCGTGAACGCCGACCACGCGACGAACAGCAGCACGAGCACCGCCGCGCCCTCGATGACGTCGCCCGCGATACCCCCGACGGCCTGCCCGATCACGGCCGTGGCCGCGATCCAGAGCGCTCCGAGGATTACGAAGCGAGTGATGACTTCGCGCTTGCCCATACCGGTTGATCGCCGGCGAGAAGGTCGGCGTAGTAGGCCTCGAGCTTGGCGGCCACCCGCGGCCACGCGTAGTTCTCGAGCGCGGTGCGGCGGCCCTCGTTGCCCATCCGCGCGCGCAGGTCGGGGTCGTCGAGCAGCTTGCGCAGGGCAGCGGCATGCAGTTCGGCGGAGTCGCCCGGATGCACCAGGAATCCCTGCCGGCCCTCCTCCATCAGGAGCTGGAAGCCGCTGATCCGGCTGGCGACGACGGGGCGCCCACAGCTCATCGCTTCGAGCAACACCATGCCGAACGATGCCCGGTTGCACGGCGTGCAGAACACCGACCCGGACGTGAGGTAGTTCGGGCGGCTGCGGTTGAGGCGCCCGGCGAAGTGCACGAAGGGGGCGAGCTCCTCGCCCACCTGGCGGCGGTAGAGCTTGCGCAGCGGGCCGTCGCCGATCACGACGAGCCGCACCTGGTCGCCGCGCTCGCGGTGCAGCAGGCGGAACGCCTCGATCATCGTGTCGAGGCCGTTGCGCGGGTCGAAGCGGCCGCAGAAGACGATGTTCTGGTGGTCGCCCATGAGCTCGGCGACCGGCTCGGCGTCGGGGCTGAAGTGGTCGGCGTCGATCCCGTTCGGGATCACGTCGTAGGCGTACGGGTAGTACGGGGCGAGCGAGCCGATGCAGGCCTCGCTGACGCAGATGCGGCCGTCGAGGCGCTCGATCCAGGGCCGCGTCCACTCGGCCAGGATGTCCATCCCGGTCGTCTGCGGGAACACGCTGTGGAAGGTGGCGACGCAGATCGTCTCGTCGGGGCACTGGTCGATCGCCCAGGCCGGGAACGGCGGGTTGTACGGGGCGTGGACGTGGACGACGTCGAAGCCGCGCTCGCGGAAGAGCGCCCGCAGCTGCTGGCCGAGTCGGGGGCCGTACGTGTGCAGCGTCTGGGCGTTGTTGCCCCAGTAGGGGACGAAGAGCGGGATGGAGATCCCCATCCGCACGATCTCGAAGTTCGGCTCCGGCACCTCGAACGCATCGTCGGAGACCGGCGGCGTGCGCAGCAGGTGGCCGGTGACGACCGTGACCTCGTGGCCGCGGTTGACGAGCTCGCGGGCCTGGCCGTCGACGTGCTCGGTGATCCCCCCGAGCGACGGGTAGTAGAAGTCCGTCACGATCGCGATCCGCACGGCGCTGATGCTACAGAAGGCATCGCCGCTGGCACTCTCGCCCCGAGTGTGCCAACCGGGCCGGGTTTCGCGTCGGTTGCGTGCGATATACTCGGCTTGCATGCCGATCTACGAGTACCGATGCACGAACGGGCACAGGTTCGAGGTGCTCCAGAAGATCGCCGACGACCCGATCACGGAGTGCGAGGAGTGCGGCGCTCCGGCGACGCGGGTGCTGCACCCGGTCGCGATCCACTTCAAGGGCTCCGGCTTCTACTCGACCGACTACGGCCGCGGCAAGAAGTCGGCCGCGAGCGAGCGGTCCGAGTCCTCGAGCGACGGCAAGTCATCGGACTCGAAGTCGTCGGACCCCAAGCCGGCCGAGTCGGCCAAGAGCGAGCCCAAGAAGGCTGCCGAGGGCTGAGCGGCTGAATACACGGGGTCAGACCCCTTGTATTCAGACGCCGCGGCTGAGCGCTTCCCGCCCCCGCCAATAGGGGTCAGACCCCGTTTGGCGGGTCCGAGCCGCCGCTAGTGCACCGTGCAGCCCGGCGCGAACAGCTGGCCGGGCGCTGCCGGCTGGGGGGCCTGCTTGCCCAGGAACATGCCGACCACGGCGGCGTTCTGCTCGCTCGGCTGGAGCACGTCCTGGCCGCCGATCGAGGCCGGCGTCCCGCCCAGGTGGCACTCGAGCGTGCGCGAGGCCCGGAACTTGATCCAGCCCATCGCGAGCAGCTCCGGCGCGGAGAGGTCGGTCGCCAGCGGCTTGGCCAGGTCGCGGCCGATCGAGGGCAGGTTGAAGAGCGACGACGGCGTCACGAGCTGCTTCATCAGCGCCTGCACGACCCGCTGCTGGCGCTCGGTGCGGGTGATGTCGCTGTCGCGCGGGTTGGTGGTGTGGCGGATGCGGGCGTAGGCCAGCGCGTGGCGGCCGTCGAGGTGGATGGTGCCCTTGGCGAAGTGCCAGTAGAGGCCGTCGAATGGCTGCGACGAGACCACCTTGTACGGGTTGTAGATCGTGACCCCGCCGAGCGAGTCGATCAGATCCTTGAAGCCGGTGAAGTCGACCAGCACCATGTGGTTCACCGGCAGGCCGGTGTAGCGGTGCACGGTGTGGATGAGCAGCGGCGGCCCGCCGAACGCGAACGATGCGTTGATCTTGTCGGTCCCGTGCCCAGGGATCGGCACGTCCAGGTCGCGCGGGATCGAGAGCATCGAGATCAGGTGGTGCGACGGGTCGGTGCGGACGAGCAGGATCGAGTCCGACCGGGCGCCCGAGAGCGCGCTCGAGCCGCGGCTGTCGGAGCCCATGATCAGACTGATCTGCGGGCTCGTCATGATGTTCCCGGCCGGCTGGAGCGCGGCCAGCGTCGCCTTGTTCAGCCGCTTGTTGGCGTGGGCGATCTCGTTCGAGAAGCTGCGGTAGCCCAGGTAGAGCCAGAAGGCGAAGAGCAGGAAGCAGACCGGGATCCCGATCGCCAGGATGCGCTTCCAGCGCCGCCGCAGGAAGCTGCGCGGCGGCTGCCCGCCCGGCGTCGCGACCGGCCGGCCGGGGAGCGCGTCGGGGCCGCGGAAGCCCGGCCGCGGCATTCCCTCGGGCGTGCGCGGGCGCGGCGGGGCGGCAGTCCCCGCACCGCTGCCACCGAAGTTGAAGCGCGCCGCTTCCGGGTCGTCGCGCCCGGCTCGGCCACCGCGGTACGTGCGGTAGGACTTGGTCGGCTTGGAGTCGGCCACGTCGCTTTAATGGTATCCGCAGTGCCCGAATCCTCCCCCCGCCCCGGCGCGCTGGTCGTGTGCCCGACGCCGATCGGGAACCTCTCCGACGTCACGCTGCGGCTGCTCGAGGAGCTGCGCTCCGCCGACGTCGTGGCCTGCGAGGACACCCGCCGCACGCGCATCCTGCTCGAGCGCCACGGGATCTCCGTCCCCGTCCTCGCGGTGCACGAGCACAACGAGGCGGCCCGGGCGGGCGAGCTGGTCGAGCGCATCCGCGCGGGCGAGCGGGTGGCGCTCGCGACGGACGCCGGGATGCCGGCCGTGTCCGACCCCGGCGCCCGCATCGTCGCCGCCGTCGCGGAGGCGGACCTCCCCGTGACCGTGCTCCCGGGGCCGTCTGCGGTGACGGCCGCCGTCGCCGCGTCCGGGCTCGGCGGGGGCGGGTTCGCGTTCGCGGGGTTCCTGCCCCGGCCGGCGGCGAAGGCGGCCGCCGCCGTGCGCCGGCTCGACCCAACCGGCCTGCCCATCGTCGCGTTCGAGTCGCCGCAGCGGCTGGCCGCCACGCTCGCGGCGTTGGCCGAGGCTCAGCCGGACCGCCGCGCCGTCGTCTGCCGCGAGCTCTCGAAGCTGCACGAGCAGGTCGCGCGCGGCACCCTCGCCGACCTCGCGCAGGTGTTCTCGAGCCCGCCGAAGGGGGAGGTCACGCTCGTCCTCGCGGCTGCGGACACATCCGCGGATGCCGCCGACATCCCCGGCGACGCGCTCGCCGAGCTCGTCGCGGCGGTCGGCGCCCGCCGCGCAGCCGCGATCGCCTCACGGCTTACCGGGGTGCCCCGGAACCAGCTCTACCGAGCGGCGACGGCTATGAAGCCCTGACGACGCCGCCCGACAGCTCGACGCGGCAGGTGCTGCACACCTGACGGCCGTGGAACTCGTCGAGGCTGCCCGTGCGCCCGCAGAACACGCACGCGTCGTGCGGCTTCGAGAGCACGATCGTCTCGCCCCGCACGCTGATCTCGAGCGGATCCCGAACGTCGATGCCGAACCGGCGCCTGATCTCGACCGGGATGACGATCCGGCCGAGCTCGTCGACCCTGCGCACCACGCCCCCTGCCCGCGCGGATGCCGCTCGACCGCGAACACCCGCGGAATGCCTGATAACGCTCATAGTGACCCTCGCCATCTCGTTAGGATGGAGCCCACGTCTGAGCATAGATGCCTTCCTGCCAATTTGCCAGAGGGCGGGCGCGATATGCCGTTTTCCCTTACAACTCCCATTTACTACGTCAACTCGGACCCGCACCTCGGGCACGCGTACACGACGGTTGCGGCCGACGCCCTGGCCCGCCATCACCGCCAGCGGGGGGAGGACGTCTTCTTCCTGACGGGCACCGACGAGCACGGCGCCAAGGTCGCCCAGGCGGCCGCCGCGGCGGGCATGTCGCCGAAGGAGTTCTGCGACCGCGTCTCCGCCCGCTTCCGCGACCTGGTGCACCGGCTCGAGGCCTCGAACGACTTCTTCATCCGCACCACCGACCGCGAGCACGAGAAGCGGGTGCAGGAGTTCATGGTCCGCCTGCGCGACGCCGGGCACCTGTACGAGGACACCTACGAGGGCCTCTACTGCACGGGCTGCGAGCAGTTCTACTCCGAGGACGAGCTGGAGCAGCCCGGCAACATCTGCCCGCTGCACAAGACGCCGGTCGAGCGCCTCGAGGAGGAGAACACCTTCTTCCGCCTCTCCGCGTTCCAGTCGCAGCTGCTCGAGCTGTACGACCGGGACCGCGAGTACGTCATGCCGCGGGCCCGCTACAACGAGGCCCGCTCGTTCATCGAGTCCGGCCTGTCCGACTTCTCCGTCAGCCGAGCCACGGTCAGCTGGGGCGTGCCGCTGCCGTGGAAGCCGGAGCAGACGATCTACGTGTGGGTCGACGCGCTCCTGAACTACCACACCGCCCTGGAATACGGCCTCGGCCGCGACGTGTCTGCCACCTTCTGGCCGTCGATGCACCTGCTCGGCAAGGACATCCTGCGCCTGCACTGCGTGTCGTGGCCGGCCCTGCTGATCGCGGCCGGGTACGAGCCGCCGCGGCGGCTCTTCGTGCACGGCTACCTGACGAGCGGCGACCAGAAGATGTCGAAGTCGCTGGGCAACGTGATCGACCCGCTCACGGTGATCGACGAGCTCGGCGCCGACGCCCTCCGCTTCTACCTCCTGCGCGAGGTGCAGTGGGGCCAGGACGGGAGCGTCACCCGGGACGGGCTCGAGCGCCGCTACGCCGGCGAGCTCGCGAACGACCTCGGCAACCTCGTTTCACGGGCGACGGCGATGATCGTCCGCTACCGTGGCGGCCTCGTTCCCGAGGGCCGGTGCGAGCTCGAGCCGATCGATGCCGCCGTGCGCGAGCGCTTCGACGCGCTCGACCTGACCGGCGCCCTCGACGTGATCTGGGGGCTCGTGCGCGCGGCCAACCGCTACGTCGAGGAGCGGCAGCCGTGGGTGCTCGCGCGCAGCCAGGCCGCCGCCGACCAGGCCCTGCTCGACACGACCCTGTACACCCTCGCGGATGCGGTGCGCTCGCTGGCGGTGCTGCTGCACCCGTTCATCCCCGCCTCCGCGGAGCGGATGCTCGAGGCCGTCGGCGATCCCGGCGCCGTCGCCTGGGAGCGGGCCGGCCTGGGGCTGCTGCCCGCGGGCGGCGAGGTCAGCCAGCCGCCGCCGCTCTTTCCGCGGGCGTGATCGACACCCACGCGCACCTCGACCTCTGCGACGGACCGGCGGAAGACCTGGTGGACGCGGCGGCCGCGGCCGGGGTGGGCCGGATCCTGACCGTCGGCCGCGAGCAGGCGCTCGCCCTCGCCGACCGGTTCACCTCGGTGTGGGCGATCGTGGGCATCCACCCGCACGAGGCCGCCGACGGGCTCGAGGTCGAGTCGCTGCGGCCGCTGCTGGGCCATCCCCGCGCGGTCGCGGTGGGGGAGTGCGGCCTCGACTTCTTCCGCGACTACGCCCCGCGGGCCGACCAGGTGAGGGTGTTCGACGCGCAGATCGCGCTCGCGAACGAGACCGGCCTGCCGCTCGTGATCCACACCCGCGCCGCCGATGAGGACACGTTCCGGATGCTCGAGGCGGCCGAGGTGCCGGTGCTGCTGCACTGCTTCAGCTCGGTCGACCGGCTCGACGAGGCGATCGAGCGCGGCTACTTCTGCTCGTTCGCCGGCAACGTCGCCTTCCCCAGGGCGGCCGACCTGCGGGCGGCCGCGGCCCGCGTGCCCGAGGACAGCATCCTGGCCGAGACCGACTCCCCCTACCTGGCGCCGCCGCCGCACCGCGGCCGGCCCAACCAGCCCGCCTACGCGGCGATCACCCTCGGCGTCCTCGCGCGCGAGCGCGGCGTGTCCGAGACGGAGCTCGGGGAGCAGATCGACCGGAACGCCGACCGCCTCTTCGGGCTGTGAGCCGCCAGGTCTCGCTGCGGCGCATGGCCGAGTTCGGCATCTCGCCCGACCGCGACCTCGGCCAGAATTTCTTGATCGACGACAACATCCTCCGGGCGGTGGATCGGTTGACGTCGCTGGCGGCGGAGGACGTCGTCGTCGAGGTTGGGGCTGGACTCGGGGTGCTGACGGCCTGGCTTGCGAGCCGGGTGGCGCTCGTGCACTCGATCGAGATCGACCGCCGTCTCCAACCGGCGCTGGAGGAGACGCTGCGCGGGGTCGACAATGTCCGCCTCCTCTACGCCGACGCGCTCGACGTCGACCTGGCCGACCTCGATCCGCCGCCGGTCGCGATGGTGGCGAACCTGCCCTACGGGGTGGCGACCCCGGTGATCATCCGGGCACTGCCGGCGGTCGAGCGCTTCTGCGTGATGGTGCAGCGCGAGATCGGCGAGCGGCTCTTCGCCGTCCCGAGCACGAAGGCGTACGGCGCGGTGTCGGTGCTGGTGCAGCTCGCCTGCGAGCGCACCGGCGCCAGGTCGGTGTCGCGCACCGTGTTCGTGCCTCAGCCCAACGTCGACTCGATGCTGGTCGCATTCCGGCGCCGGCCGGGGTTCGCCTTCGGGCCCGGCTGGGCCTGGACCGGCACCGTCGTCCACGGGGCGTTCGCCCATCGCCGCAAGACGCTCGCGAACTCGCTCCGCCTCGCCGGCCTGCCGGCGCCGCCGGCCGACGTCGCCGACCTGCGGGCCGAGCAGCTGCCGCCGGAGCGGTTCGGGCAGCTCGCGGAGGAGCTGCGGCCGTGATCCTGCGCGCGCCCGCCAAGGTGAACCTGTGCCTGCGGGTGGGGCCGCTGCGCCAGGACGGCTACCACCGGCTGACGACGCTCTTCCAGGCGATCGACCGCTACGACGAGCTCGAGCTCTGCGAGGCCGACGAGACGACCGTCGAGGGGTTTCCCGACGACACGCTCGTGGCCGGTGCGCTGGCCGCGCTCGGGGAGACACGGCGCGTGCGGCTCGACAAGCGCATCCCGGTCGCCGCCGGTCTCGGCGGCGGGTCGTCCGATGCGGCGGCCGTCCTGCGGGCGCTGCGCGGCGGCCGCGACCCGAACGAGCTGCACGCCATCGCCCGCGCGCTCGGGGCCGACGTGCCGTTCTTCCTGACCGGGGCCGAGACCGGATTCGGCACCGGCCGCGGCGACCGCATCCAGCCGCTGCCGGACTTCCCCCGCGGCCACGCGTTCGTGCTCGTTCCGTCTGACCAGGGCCTCTCGGCCGCCGACGTGTTCGCGGCCGGCGAGCCGAACCCGATCTTCCGCGCCGTCGAGGGCGACCTGGTGCGGGCGATGCACACCGTCCGCCGGGTCGAGGACGTCGCGGCGCTCATGGCCAACGATCTCGAGCCGGCGGTGCTGCGGCTGCGGCCGGAGGTGGGGGAGGCGCTTGCGGCGCTGCGCCGCCGCGGGGCGCTCGCGGCCATCGTCTCGGGGTCGGGGCCGACCGCCTTCGGCCTCTTCCGGCATCGCGAGGACGCCGAGGCGGCCGCGGCGGGGATTCCCGGGGCGTTCGCGGCCTCTCCGGTATGATTTTTCCCATGTCCAACTGGAACGTCTCCGGGGATACGCTCACCGTCGAGCCGCGTGAGCGCCGCTCCCCGACTCGCTGGCTCCACCAGCACAGCCTGCGCATCGCCGTCGTCCTCGGCCTGGCCGAGGCGGTGTTCGCGTGGGCGACCGGGCACCGCCTGCTCCTGACCGTCATCGGGATCCTCTCGGTGATCGTCTACCTGAACGTGCGCCACCGCCTGCCGGAGGTGATCCGGCGGCCGCTGTGGGTCGTCGTCATGGCCCAGGCGATCGGCGGCCTCGTGCTGCCGCTGATCTACGTCGGCCTCGCCATGTTCTTCATCGTGGGCTCCCTGCTTCTCGTGCTCCTCGTGCTCGTGATGCTCGGCGACCGCATGCGCAAGTAGCGAGGCGCGGGTGATCGACCGCGCCCGCGAGGAGGCCCGCGGCCTCGGCGCCGACTACGTCGGGACCGAGCACCTGCTGCTGGCCCTGCTCTCCGACGGCGGCGTGGCGGGCGCCGCGCTGGCCGCGGTCGGCGTGGACGCCGACGCGGTGCGCGAGCGGGCCGGAGCCGTGCGCCCGCCGGTGCCGCCCGTGGGGCGGTCGGGGCTGACGACGCGGGCGGCGCGCGTGCTCGAGCTGTCCGAGGAGGTGGCAGAGGAGCGTGGGGGCAGCCGGCCGGAGTCGCGCGACGTGCTGGTCGCGCTCGTTCGCGGCGACGGCGGCCCGGGGGCCCGCATCCTGCGCGATCTCGGCGTCTCGGCCGAGCAGGTCGAGGACGCCGTCGATCAGCAGACGGGATAGCGCGCCCTCAAGACCGTCGCCGGCCGCCGATGCTGAACGGGTGATCTCCTTCCGCAGTCGTGCGACCGTCGCCGTTGTCGCCGGGCTCGTACTTGCCGCAGGCTGCGGGCACGGCGCGACGTCTCCGCCGGCCGCCTCTCCGCCCGCGAGTATGCCGGAGGATCCCGGCCCAGGTGCCTCCTTCGCTCCGGCCGGATCGCTGCTCTACGTACGCACACCGGGCGCGGGGGCAGCGTGGCAGGCGATGGCGCGGGTGCGTGCGCACGTGCGCGGCCTGAAGACCTTCAACCCCGATGACTCGATGGGCGACTTCGTGCGGCTGATGGTCGGCGCCGAGTTCGCCGAGGGGCCGAAGCAGATGTTCCGCTCACTCACAGGCGAATCTCCCGGCGTGGCGTGCGCGGTGAGGGCGGCTCCCCGGGGTGGCCGATGGGGGTCCGCAACTGAGTGCCTTCGACAGGCTGGTCGCGCCGCTGATGGGGGGGACGCCCCCGATCTTCACGGCGTCGACGATTTCATGCACGATCTCTATGGACTCGCCCCGTCCGACCTTGCCGCCATCGGCACCGGCGAGCAGGCGTGGTTCGTCGGGCCGACGGACGGCGCCGTGTTCCGCTCCGGCGACACCGACCGGGTGGCCCGGACGCTCGCCGCCGTGGCGGGGCGGTACGCCGGTCAGGGGTTCCAGAGTGGCCGGGACGGCGACGTCGTCTGGCTTCACGGCCATCGCGGCTCGGACAGCGGCCGCGCGCCGGTGCCGTCGATGGCCGAATGGGTCGACCACGCCGGGCTCGGCGGGCCGGTCTCGTGGATCGGGGCCGTCAACGTCCGCGGTCTCTTCAGCGGGTGGTCCGAGGACGGCGCCAATCGCACCGCGACGCCCGAACAGGCCATCGACGGGGCGGTGCTCACGGTGGCTCCGGGAGCGGCCGGGCGCTACCGCCTCCAGGCCTACCTGGACTTCGGCGCCTGAGCGCCCGACGGCGCCGCGCTCGGTATACTCGCTCGGCCCGGCAGCCCGCCCGGTGGGGCGTGGCCAAGTGGTAAGGCAACGGGTTTTGGTCCCGTGATCCCTGGTTCGAATCCAGGCGCCCCAGCTTCGAGCACCGACCGCCCAAGAGCACCGACATGACCACCTCGCCGCTCGCATGCGTGATCCTGGCCGGAGGCCGGGGGACGCGGATGAAGTCGGCGACGCCGAAGCTGCTGCACAAGGCGTGTGGGCGGGCGGTGCTCGCGTGGGGACTCGCCGCCGTCGCGGAGCTCGCGCCCGACCGCACGATCGTGGTGGTCGGCGCCGAGAGCGAGGACGTGCGCGCGATGCTGCCCGAGGGCGTCGAGGCGGTCACGCAGGCCCAGCCGCTCGGCACCGGCGACGCCGCCCGCACTGCCCAGAGCGCGCTCGAAGGGTTCGCCGGCGACGTCGTCGTCATGAACGGCGACCACCCCCTCACCGACCCTGCCAGCCTCGCCGACCTCGCGGCAGCGCGGGCCGAGGCGGGGGCGGCGGCGGCCGTGCTGACGTTCAACCGCACCGAGACGATCGGCGCCGACTTCGGCCGCATCGTCCGCGGCCCGGACGGGAGCGTCGAGCGGATCGTCGAGGTCCGCGACACCGCGCCGGACGAGCGCGCGCTCACCGAGGTCAACTCCGGCATCTACGTCTTCCGGACGGACCTGCTCTGGCCGGCGCTCGAGCGGCTCTCGACCGCGAATGATCAGGGCGAGCTCTACCTGACCGACGCGGTCGGCCTGCTCGTCGGCGACGGCCACACGGTCGCCGGCCACCTGCACGACGACCCGACCGTCGCGCTCGGCATCAACACGCGCGCCGACCTGGCCGCCGCCTCGGCGCTCCTGCGCGACCGCATCAACCTGGCCCACATGCTGGCCGGCGTGACCATCGTGGACCCCGCCTCGACCTGGATCGAGCCGACGGTCAGCCTGGCCGCCGACGCCACGATCGAGCCGTTCACCGTCCTGCGCGGCGCCACCCACGTGGGCGCGGGCGCGACGGTCGGCCCGCACGCCGTCGTGATCGACGCGACGATCGGCCCCGGGGCGAGCGTGGGGCCGTTCTGTTACCTGCGCCCCGGCGCCGAGCTGGCCGACGACGCCAAGGCGGGGACCTTCGTCGAGATCAAGAATTCGCAGCTCGCGGCGGGGGTGAAGGTGCCGCACCTGTCCTACATCGGCGACGCCTCCATCGGCGAGGGCACGAACATCGGCGCGGGTGGGATCACCGCCAACTACGATGGACGAGTCAAGCAGCGGACGACGATCGGCAAGGATGTCCACACCAGCTGCGACAATGTCTTCGTCGCACCCGTGACGATTGGAGACGGCGCGTGGACAGCGGCGGGATCGGTGATCACCGAGGACGTTCCCCCCGACGCGCTCGCCGTTGCCCGTGCCCACCAGAAGAACATCGAGGGATATGGACGACGAAAGCGCGGTTAGTCTCGAGACCCCCCTGCCGCTCTTCCCGGCCGCCGGCATGTCGGTGGCCAGCATGAGCGCGGCCGAGCACGCGAGCTGGATGGAGCGCGCGCCGCACAAGCGGCTCATGCTCTTCTCCGGCCGCTCCAACCCGGCGCTCGGCGAGGACATCGCCGCCCGGATCGGCATCGAGCTCGGCGACGTGCTCCTGAAGACGTTCACGAACGGCGAGGTCTACGTCCGCTACCAGGAGTCGATCCGCGGCGCCGACATGTTCATCGTGCAGTCGTGCTCGTCGCCGACCAACGACTCGCTGATGGAGCTCCTGATCATGGCCCAGGCGGCCCGGCTGGCCTCGGCCAAGCGGATCACCGCCGTCATGCCGTGGTACCCGTACGGCCGCCAGGACAAGAAGAGCATGCCGCGCGAGCCGATCACCGCGAAGCTCGTCGCCGACATGCTGGAGGCGTCCGGCGTCGACCGGGTGCTGACGATGGACCTGCACGCGGGCCAGCTGCAGGGCTTCTTCGACGGCGCCGTCGACCACATGACCGCCGCCCCGATGCTGGCGGGCTACTTCAACGACCTCCTCGACGTCGACCGCGAGGACGTCGTCGTCGTCTCGGCCGACGCGGGCCGGGTGAAGCTCGCCAAGAAGTTCTCCGAGATGCTCGGCGGCCAGCTGGCGCTGATCACCAAGGAGCGGCCGGGCCACCAGGAGGCCGAGGTCACGAACGTGATCGGCCGCGTGCGCGGCAAGGTCTGCATCCTGCTCGACGACATGATCGACACCGCCGGCACGCTGTGCGCGGGCGGCGTGTCGCTGATGGAGGAGGGGGCCACGCGCGTGTTCGCGTGCGCGACCCACCCGGTCTTCTCCGGCCCCGCGCTCGAGCGGCTGGAAAAGAGCGTGTTCGAGAAGGTGGTCGTCACGGACACGATCCCGATCAACCCGCTCCACCGCCCGGACAAGGTGCAGGTGCTGTCGGTGGCGCCAATTCTGGCTGATACGATCTGCAACGTCTTCAACGACGATTCCGTGTCGGGGCTGTTCCACGGCGGGAATCAGCTGTTCTGATCCCGATCGACGACCGGTGGTGAGATAAGGCATGGAGCGAGTGAAGCTTGAGGTGCGGCTGCGCGAGGGCCGCGGGACGAAGGACGCCAAGGCGATGCGCGAGGCGGGCGACATCCCCGGCGTCATCTACTCGCAGCAGTCCGAGACCGAGGCCATCGCGATCAACGCGCGCGCGCTGCGCCAGGCAGTCGGTCACGGCATGCACACGATCTTCGACGTGACCGTCGACGGGAAGAAGACCCGCCCCGCGCTGATCAAGGAGTTCCAGCTCGATCCGGTGCGCGACCGCGTCATCCACGTGGACCTGCACGAGATCCGGCTCGACCAGAAGATCAACACCTCCATCCCGGTGCACCTCGAGGGCCACGCCGAGGGCGTGAACATGGGCGGGGCGCTCAGCCAGCCGACCCACGAGCTGCACGTCGAGGCGCTGCCGGCCGACCTGGTCGACGCGATCACGGTCGACGTCTCGCCGCTCGAGATCGGCCAGTCCATCCGGCTTGCCGACATCACCGCGCCCGCCGGGATCACCTTCACGGACGACCCCGAGGGCACGGTGCTCGCGACGATCGCGGCGCCGGTGTCCGAGGAGGAGCTCAAGACCGAGGCCGAGCTCGAGGCAGAGGCCGAGGCCGAGGCGGAGGCCGCCGCGGCTGCGGAGGCTGCTGCCGAGGCCGGCGAGGAGGGCGAGGGCGCTCCTGCCGAGGGCGGGGAGGGCGAAGCCGCCCCGGCCGAGGAGCCGAGCTCCGAGTAGGCGGCGCGCGGGGTGCGCCTCGGACGGCGCGACTTCGGCCCGTCGCTGGACCTGCTCGTGGTCGGGCTCGGGAACCCGGGCCCGGAGTACGCCGCGACGCGGCACAACCTGGGCTTCATGGTCACCGACCGGCTGGCCGAGGAGTGGTCGCTGGGCTGGAAGTCCAAGTTCTCGGGCCGGGTGGCGGAGGGCCGCGACGGCGACGTCCGGCTCGCGCTGCTGCAGCCGCTGACGTACATGAACGTGTCGGGCAAGAGCGTCGCGGCGGCGATGCGCTTCTACAAGCTCGACACCGACGCGCTGGTGGTCGTGCACGACGAGATCGACCTCGACCTCGGCGACGTGCGGGCGAAGTCGGGCGGCGGCCTCGCCGGTCACAACGGCCTGCGATCGCTGCGCGACACGCTCGGCACGGCCGACTTCGTGCGGGTGCGGATCGGCGTGGGGCGGCCAGAGCGGGGCGAGCGCCAGCCGGTCGCCGACTGGGTGCTGCGGCCGTTCCCGGCCGACGTCGCCGTCGAGGAGCTCGTCACCCGCGGCGCCGAGTGCACCCGGGTCGTGATCCACGACGGGGTGGACGAGGCCATGCGCCGGTTCAACGGCGCCGGGCCGCTGTAGGGTTTCCCGCCGCGACGCGCCCGGGTATGGTCTCGAGCATGAGCACTGGATCGAAAGCCGGGCTGTGGTTCGTCCGCAAGCATCCGCGCAAGGCGGCGAAGGTGGGCATGACGCTGGCCCGCCATCCCAAGCGCACGGTCACCATCGTGAAGATCGGCCGGGCCGCGCCGGGGATGGCCCGCAAGGCGCGGGACGCGAAGGACGATCCTCGCCTCCGTGAACATCTGAACGAGACGCGCGACGCGCTGAGCTCGGCGAGCAAGCGCCTGCGTGGGTCGGACGACCTCGCGGGCGCCGTGACCGACGAGAAGCTCTGGTCGGAGCTGCGCCGGGCGGCGGCCGCGATGGCGGCCGGCTACGCGGCCGCGCAGTCGCCGAACCCGAAGCCCAAGCGCCGTCGTCTGCGCAAGCTCGCGCTCACGGTCGGCGTGATCGGCGCCGGCGCCTATGCCGGATACCGCGCGACGCGCGGCGCCGGCGACCAGGCGTAGGGAAGCAATCGGGGACTGTCCCCGCATGGGGACAGTCCCCATGCGCTCGACGCGGGGTTTCAGACCCCGAGGGTGGCTACGCGATCAGGCGGATGCGCGGGCCCTTGCCGGATGCGGCGGGGGCGGCGACGACATCGGGCGTGCGCTTGTCGAGGCGCGACTCGAACGCCTGGCGCATCTCCTCGCCGCGCATGTGGGCGGCGTTCATCCGCCAGCAGGCGAGCTTGGAGTCGAGACGGCGGACACCCTCGGGCGGGTCGTAAAGGCGCGCGCGCACCTGATACTCGCTCATTCCCCTCGCTGCCGTCCGCATTGCGGCCGCAAGAGTATCGAGAACGGCGGACGGAGTAAAGCCCCACCCGTCAAGAAACGGACGGAACGTGCGCGCTGCTAGACGACGTCAGGCAGCGCGCGGAGGATCTCGCGCGCCGAGGCGTACGCCCAGTCGAGCCGGCGCAGCTCCATCCGCTCGTTGGGCGAGTGGATGTTGTCGTCGTCGGTGCCGAACCCGGACAGGATCGTCGGGATGCCGCGTCCGGCGAACGCCGCCGCGACGGGGATCGTGCCGCCGGAGCGCACCGCCAGGGGGCGGACACCGGTGGCCCGCTCGATCGCGTCGAAGCCGCTCCGCAGCACCGGGTGCTCGGGGTCCATCCAGGCGGGCTGGGCGGGCGGCCACATCTCGACCTCGAGCGTCGCGCCGGCGGGGCAGGCGTCGCGCAGCGTGCGCTCGAAGAGCTCGGACATCGCGTCGGCGTCCTGGCCGGGCGCGAGCCGCAGCGAGACGGACGCGAGCGCCTCCTGCACGATGCTCGTCTTGTGCAGGGTGGGGTCGCCGGCACCGATGCTGTGCACCGTGAGCGATGGCCGCGCGCCGGTGCGCTCGTAGAACTCGGCGCCGGCGGCCGCGTCGGCCGGAACGGCGCCGGCCTCGCGCAGCAGGTCGTCCCCGGTGGGCAGCTGCGCCCAGGACGCCCGCTCGGAGTCGTTCACCGGGGCGATGCCGGCGGAGAAGGCCTCGGGCAGGTCGATCAGCCGGGCGAGGACGCGGTGCAGGTCGTGGACGGCGTTCGCCGCCGCCCCGCCGTACATGCCGGAGTGCAGCTCGCGGCGGCCGGTGCGGAGCCGCAGCTGCGCGCCGGCCAGGCCGCGCAGGCCCGTCGTGATCGCGGGCCGGCGGGCGTCGACCATGCCGCCGTCGAAGATCACGGCCGCGCCGAAGTCGCCCTCGACGCCCGCCAGGTGGTGGATGACGGAGTGGCCGCCGATCTCCTCCTCGCCGTCGGCGAGCACGCGCACGTTCACGCCCAGCTCGCCGGCGGCCGTCAGGTCGAGCGCCGCCCGCAGAACGGCGAAGAAGTTGCCCTTGTCGTCGGTCACCCCGCGGGCGTGGATCCACCCGTCGCGCACCTCGGGCTCGAAGGGATCGCTGTCCCAGAGGTCGCGCGGCCCCACCGCCTGGACGTCGTAGTGGCCGTACGCGATGACCGTCGGCGCGCCCGCGCGCGAGGCGGGGATGACGCCGTCGACCAGCGGGTTGCCGTGCTCGGCCGTGACGGTCGCGTCGCCGCCGATCAGGTCGGCGATCCAGCCGGCCGCGGCGCGCAGCTCGTCGGGATGGGCGCCGTCGCTCGAGACCGACTCGATCCGCAGCAGCTCGTAGAGCTGCCCCAGGAAGGCGTCAGTCGTGGCGCTGGGTGTGCTTGCCACGGGCGATGTCGATCAGCGTCAGGGTCCCGAGCAGCAGCGGGATCGAGAGCGCGATGAAGAAGATCGTCGTCAGCGTCCAGTCATGCCCGGTGGGCTTGCCCTCGCTGTTCGCCGAGGTATCCGCCGCGAAGGCCGCGACGGGCAGTGCGAGCATCAGGGCGAACACGTACAGCGAGACGATCAGGCGGCGCACCAGGAGACCTCCGTCGGCAGGGCGGCACGGAGCCTACCATGCCGGTGTGGACGGCTTGGAGCAGCAGGTGGACGGCCCCCTCGCGGGGGCCGAGCTTGCGCTTGCCTACCTGCTCGGAGACGAGTCGTTCGCCGCATACGCCCGGCGCACGGCGGCCGGGATCACCCGCGCCCGCGTGGCCGAGCCGATCCTGCCGGCGCTCGCGGCCGCCCTGTGGCACTCGCGGGAAGGCGCCGAGCCGCGCGCGCTCGCGGTCGTCTGTGCGGACGACGACGCCGCCCGCGCGCTGGCCGAGTCGGCCGCCGCCTACCTGCCGCCCGAGACGGCCGCGTTCCTGCCCTCGCGCGGCGTCGGCTGGGGCAGCGGCCTCGACCCGGCGCCGCACCTGGTCGGCGAGCGCCACCGCGCGCTCGACGCGCTCTCCCGCGGCGGCCTCGTCGCCGTGTCGGCCGACGCGCTCATCGAGCGGGTCGATCCGCCCGACCGCCGGCCGGCGCCGGTCGAGCTGCGGCTGGGAGAGGAGCTGCCGTTCGACGACCTCGTCTCGGCGCTCGCCGATGCCGGCTACGAGCGCGCCGACTCCGTCGAGGAACGCGGCCAGTTCTCCGTCCGCGGCGGCCTCGTCGATGTCTTCCCGACCACCGGCCGCGAGCCCGTCCGGGTCGAGTTCTTCGGCGACCAGATCGAGCGGCTCTCGGCCTTCTCCGTTTTCACCCAGCGCTCTCTGCGCGACCTCGGCCACGTGCTGATCCACCCCGCTGCCGAGTACTCCGGGCACGACATCGAGCACTCGCGCTGGAGCCGCGACGAGGACGAGGACGGCGCCGACGTGCCCGAAGGGCTCGTGCCGCTCGGCCCCGAGCTGGTCGCCGGCGCGGCCGTGCTGGCCCGGAACCCCGCCGACCTCGTCGCCGAGGTCGAGGGCGCCCACGCCGAGGCCGCCGAGCGCCTGCGCGACCCCGTCGCCCGCGGCCGCGGCTACGTCCAGCTCGACGCCGTCACCGACCTGATCGAGTCGGTGCCGGCGCTCGAGGAGATGCCGCTCGGCCAGCCGTTCCAGTTCGAGGCGCAGCCGCCGGCGCTCGCGTCGACCGGGATCGCCGAGGCCGAGAACGAGCTGCGCGGGCTCGTGCGGGCCGGCTACCGGGTGCTCGTCTGCTTCGCCCACCTGGGCGAGGCTCGGCGTACGCACATGTCGCTGCGCCGGGTCGAGGCGTCCGTGCCGGGGCCCGGCGAGCACGGGCCGGACGAGGCCGGCGTCGCCTTCGTCGTCTCGCCGCTGCGCCACGGCTTCGTCTCGCCCGCGCTGCGCGTCGCCGTCCTGCCCGCCGCGCAGCTCCTGCGCCGCCGCGGCACACGCGGCCCGGCCCGGTTCGGCGGCCGGGCGCTCTCGACGGTCGCCGATCTGCGCAGCGGCGACTACATCGTGCACGAGGACCACGGTGTCGGCCGCTTCGTCCGCTTCGACACCAAGGAGGTCGGCGGCGTCGTCCGCGACTACCTCTACCTCGAGTTCCGCGGCGACGACCGCCTCTACGTGCCGCACGACCAGCTGGCCAAGGTCAGCCGCTACGTCGGCGCCGACGGCCGGGCGCCGTCGCTCGCCAGGCTCGGCGGGAAGGCCTGGAGCACGCTCAAGAGCCGCGCCCGGGTGGCCGTGCGCGAGCTCGCCGGCGAGCTGCTCGCGCTGTACGCCCGCCGCCAGACGGCGACGCGGCCGGCGGTCGGGCCGGACGACGAGTGGATGGCGCGCCTCGAGGCGTCGTTCCCGTTCGACGAGACCGACGACCAGGGCGTCGCGATCGACGCCGTGAAGCAGGATCTCGAGGCGCCCCAGCCGATGGACCGGCTCGTCTGCGGCGACGTCGGCTTCGGCAAGACCGAGGTCGCAGTGCGGGCGGCCTTCAAGGTCGCAGCCGCGGGCAGGCAGGTGCTGATGCTCGTGCCGACGACGATCCTCGCCCAGCAGCACGCGGCCACGCTGCGCGAGCGCTTCCGCGACTTCCCGGTGCGCGTCGAGATGGTGTCGCGCTTCCGCGCGCCGGCCGAGGTGAAAAAGGTGCTGGGAGAGTTCGCCGCCGGCAAGGTCGACGTCCTGGTGGGGACGCACCGGGTGCTCTCGCGCGACGTCGTCCCCCAGAACCTCGGCCTCGTCGTGCTCGACGAGGAGCAGCGCTTCGGCGTCGCCCAGAAGGAGCTCCTGCGCCAGCTGCGGCTGGAGGTCGACGTGCTCGCGATGTCGGCCACGCCGATCCCGCGCACGCTGCACATGAGCCTCTCCGGGCTGCGCGACATCAGCGTGATCACGACCCCGCCGCGCGGCCGCCACCCGATCAAGACGCACGTCGGCGAGTTCGACGAGGAGCTGATCGCGGCGGGGCTGCGGCGCGAGCACGCCCGCGGCGGCCAGTCGTTCTACTTGCATAACCGGGTCGAGACGATCGAGGACGTGGCCGAGCGGGTGCGGCGGTGGGTGCCCGAGCTGCGCATCGGCGTCGCCCACGGCCAGATGGCCGAGCGCGCCCTCGAGAGCGTGATGATGCAGTTCCTGCGCGGCGAGTTCGACGTGCTCGTCTCGACCACGATCATCGAGTCCGGCCTGGACATCCCGCAGGCGAACACGCTGATCGTCGAGCGGGCCGACACCCTCGGGCTGGCCCAGCTGTACCAGATCCGCGGCCGCGTCGGCCGCTCCGAGGAGGTCGCACACGCGTTTCTCTTCTACCCCGACCGGCGCGAGCTCTCCGAGGAGGCCCGCCACCGGCTCTCGACGCTCGCCGACTACACCGAGCTCGGCTCCGGCTACCGGATCGCGATGCGCGATCTGGAGCTGCGCGGCGCCGGCAACCTGCTCGGGGACGAGCAGTCGGGGCATGTTGCGGCCGTCGGCTTCGAGCTCTACTGCGAGCTCCTGGCCGAGGCGGTGGCCGAGCTGCAGGGCGCGCCTCCGGCGGCGGCGAAGCCGGTGCGCGTCGAGGCCCAGGTGGACGCGTATGTGCCGGCCGACTACGTGCCGCTCGAGGCCGTCAAGATCGACCTTCACCGGCGGGTGGCGCTGGCCGCCGACCGCTCCGAGCTGCGCGAGATCGAGGCCGAGCTGGCCGACCGCTTCGGGCCGCTGCCGGAGCCGGTCGCAAACCTGCTCGCGATCCAGGAGCTGCGCCTCGTCGCCGCCGACCTGGGCATGGCGGTCGCCACCCTCCGCGGCGGGACGTTCAGCGTCGGCCCGGTCGCGCTGGGGTCGGCAGAGGTGCGTGCACTGCGCGAGCGCTACCCCGCATTGCGCTACAGCGTCGCCAATCGTGAACTCAGCCTAAGGCCCGTGTTGGAGCCGTCTGAGACCCGGCCCAAGGTCCTCCAGGGGCTGGAATTGCTCGATGCTATCATTGATATCCGCCGCGAAATCGCGGCGTAGTTCGTTTGATGGGCCGAACTCTCCTGATCATCTCCCTGGCCGCTCTGGCGGCGCTCTCGGCCGCCTGTGGCGGTTCGTCGTCGGGTTCCTCGACGGCGGCCACGCTCGGGTCCGACGACGTCGCCGTCGTCGGCTCGAACCACATCACCAAGCAGCAGCTCGATCACCAGATCAAGCTCGAGGTCGCGGCGATGGCGGTCAAGAAGCAGAAGATCCCCAAGGTCGGCACCACGAGCTACACGAGCACCGTCGTCCAGCCCGTGCTGGCCTACCTGGTGCAGGACGCCCAGGTGCACGACATCGCCCAGCAGCTGTCGGTGAGCGTCACGCCGAAGCAGATCCAGTCGCAGATTCAAAAGGCGATCCAGCAGTACTACGGCGGCGACCAGGCCAAGTACCACTCCGACCTCGAGAAGTACAAGCTGACCGACGCCGACATCGCCTCGCAGTTCGAGCTCACGCTGCTCGAACAGAAGATCGAGTCCAAGCTCAAGAGCCAGGTCAAGGTCACTGACAAGGACGTCGAGGACTACTACAAGTCGCACCAGCAGCTCTACCAGACGAGCGCCGACTCGCGCACGGTCGACTACGTGCTGCTCCCCGACAAGGCCTCGGCCGAGAAGGCCCACGCGGCCCTCGCGTCCGGCAAGAGCTTCGCCGACGTCGCCGCGGGCGCGATCGACGACAGCTCGGCCCACGAGCCGTTCACGTTCAGCAAGGGCGGCGGAGACGTCGCCTTCCAGAACGCGACGTTCAGCCTGAAGACCAACCAGCTCTCGGGCCTCGTGCCGGTCGACAAGGCGTACACGACGTCCTCACTCGCCGGCAAGTGCCAGCCGACCTGCTACTTCATCATCCGGCCCACCGGCGACGTCGTGAAGGCGGGGACGAAGAAGTCGTTCGCCTCCGTCAAGGACCAGATCCGCACGCAGCTTCTGCAGACGCGCCAGTCGGCGCACATCTCGAGCGTTGTGAAGAAGCTCGAGGCCGAGCAGAAGAAGCTCACGAAGTACGCCCCCGGCTACGCCCCGGCGAAGACGTCGACGCCGTCGACGAGCCAGCAGCCGAGCAGCTGACGCCGGGGATCCGCCGCTCGTGGCCACCCTGATCGCTCTCGGACCGGGCGATCCGGCGCTGATCCCGCTCGCGTCATGGCGGGCGCTCGAGGCCGCCGGCCCGGTGGCGCTCCCGGAGGACGAGCCGCTGCGTGACTGGCTGGGAAGCCACGGCATCGCCCTCGAGCCTGACGCGCCGGTGGCAGCGGCGTCGGGCGAGCGGCTGCGGCGGCTGCTCGAGCTGCGCAGCTGGGACGAGACCGTGCCGTCGGGGACGGCCCTGCAGACGCTCCTCCTGGCCGATGCCCTGGTGGCGATGCAGCGGCTGACCGAGCGGCTTCGCCGCGACTGCCCGTGGGACCGGGAGCAGACGGTGGGCACGATCGTGCCGCACACGATCGAGGAGGCCTACGAGGTGGCCGAGGCCGCCGAGTCGGGCACGGGCGCAAAGCTCGTGGACGAGCTCGGCGACCTGCTGTTCCAGACGTTCTTTCTCGCGCTCCTGTGCGAGGAGCAGGGCGAGGGTGACCTGGCGACCGTCGCGACCGGCATCACGACGAAGCTGATCCGCCGTCACCCGCACGTGTTCGGTGAGCGGGAGGCAGAGACGGCCGGCGCCGTGCGCGCGAACTGGGAGCAGATCAAGCGCGAGCAGGAGGGGCGCAGCGGCATCTTCCACGACGTCCCCGGCGTGCTGCCCGCGCTGCTCCACGCCCGCAAGATCCAGCGGCGCGCCTCGGCGGTCGGCTTCGACTGGCACGCCTGGGACGGGGCCTGGGGCGACCTGGCCGACGAGCTGCGCGAGCTGCGGGCCGCGCTCGACGCGGCGCCCGCCCCGCGGGCCGAGCACGCCCCGGATCCGGAGGTCGTGCACGAGTTGGGCGACCTGCTCTTCGCCGCGACCAACGTCGCCCGGCTCGCGAACGTCGACCCGGAGCTGGCGCTGCGTGCGGCCGCCGGCCGCTTCCGCCACCGGGTCGAGACGGCCGAGCGGCTGGCCGCCGAGGCGGGCGAGGAGTGGGCCGGGCTCGACCTCGAGGCGCAGGACGCCTGGTACCGGCGGGCGAAGGCCCAGCTACAGGGGGCGTAGCGAGCGCGCGATCGCCCGCGCCGTATGCGGCGTGACGCGCGTGCCGGAGAGCGTGATCATGGCGTGGGGCAGGAAGACGAACGCCATCGTCTTGCCGGGATTGCCGGTCGGCGAGAACAGGAACACCTCGCCCGACGCGGAGCCCTCGCCGGTGCTGGTCCCGAGGGTGACGGTGCCGTCCGGCCGAAATGGGGGTGTCGTTCCGGTGACGAACGCCGGGACGATCCGCAGGGGCAGCCCCCCCGGCCTGATCGACGAGGAAGCGTCGCGAGCCCCGGTGGTCGGTCACGTTCGGGTGAGCGGCGGTGCCCCACTGCTGGGTCGCGGTCCGCCCGTTCGAGACGGTCAAGCGGCGGCTAGTATCCCGCCCCGGAATGAGCGCCATCGTGTCGGTCACCGGCCGCGAGATCCTCGACTCCCGCGGCAACCCCACTCTCGAGGTCGACGTCGTGCTCGAGTCGGGCGCCGGCGGTCGCGCCGCGGTGCCCTCCGGCGCGTCGACCGGCGCGCACGAGGCGGTGGAGCTGCGCGACGGGGATCCGGGCCGCTACGGCGGCAAGGGCGTGCTCCAGGCGGTCGGGCACGTGAACTCGGCGATAGCGTCGGCGCTGCAGGGGATCGACGCCACCGACCAGCGCCTGGTCGACTCCTACCTGATCGAGCTCGACGGCTCCGAGAACAAGGGCCACCTGGGCGCGAACGCCATGCTCGGCACGTCGCTGGCCACGGCGAAGGCGGCGGCCGCCGAGGCCGGGCTCTCGCTCTACCGCTACGTCGGCGGCGCCGGCGCGCACATCCTGCCCGTGCCGATGATGAACGTCCTGAACGGCGGCGCGCACGCGGACAACAGCGTCGACATGCAGGAGTTCATGATCGTGCCGGTCGGCGCGGAGTCGTTCGCCGAGGGGCTGCGGATGTGCTCCGAGACATACCACGCGCTGAAGGCGCTCCTGAAGGGCCGCGGCCTCGAGACGAACGTCGGCGACGAGGGCGGCTTCGCCCCCAACCTGAGCTCGAATGAGGAGGCGATCGCGGCGATCATGGAGGCGGTCGAGAACGCCGGCCATCACGGCTCGATCATGATCGCGCTCGACCCGGCCGCCACGGAGCTCTACCGGGACGGCGCCTACCACCTGGCCGGCGAGGGCCGCACGCTGCGGGCGGGGGAGATGGTCGACCTCTACGACGACCTCGCGACGCGGTACCCGATCATCTCGATCGAGGACGGCCTGGCCGAGGACGACTGGGACGGCTGGGCGCACCTGACCGAGCGGCTCGGCGACCGCCTTCAGCTCGTCGGCGACGACATCTTCGTCACCAACACGAGTCGCATCCGCGAGGGCATCCGCATGCGCATCGGGAACGCCGTGCTCATCAAGCTGAACCAGATCGGCACGCTGTCGGAGACGCTCGACGCCATCCGGCTCGCGTCGTCGGCGGCCTACGCGAGCGTCATCTCCCACCGCTCCGGCGAGACCGAGGACACGACGATCGCCGACCTCGTCGTCGCCACCGGCTGCGGCCAGATCAAGACCGGCGCGCCGGCCCGCAGCGACCGCGTGGCCAAGTACAACCAGCTCGTCCGCATCGAGGAGGAGCTGGGCGCATCCGCGCGCTATCCCGGCCGCGCGGCATTCGCCGCCCTCGCCGCCGCTCCGTCTTCGGCGCGGTGACGGAGCCCCGGCCGCGCCGCACCAAGATCGTCTGCACGATCGGGCCGGCATCGTCCGATCCGGAGACGATCGAGCAGCTGGCCTGGTCGGGCATGGACGCGGCCCGGCTGAACTTCTCGCACGGCGACCAGGAGATGCACCGCGAGACGCTCGCGTCCGTGCGCCGGGCGCAGGCGCTGATCGGCCGACCGCTGGCGGTGATCGCCGACCTGCAGGGGCCGAAGATCCGGATCGGCCGGATCGGCGAGCCGCGGTCGGTGAACCCGGGCGACACGCTCGTCCTGACCGCGCCCGGCGAGGGCGCGCCGGGCGACCTCGACGTGACCTTCGCGGGCATCGCCGACACGGTCGCGCCCGGACGCGAGGTGCTGATCAACGACGGCATGGTGCGGACGCGGGTGGCCTCGGTCGAGGGCGCGCGCGTCATCACCCGGGTCGAGGTCGGCGGCCTGATCTCGTCGGGGAAGGGCCTGAACCTGCCCGGCACGTACCTGCCGATTCCGTCGCTCACCGAGAAGGACGAGTCCGACCTCGACTTCGCGCTCGGGATCGGCGCCGACTACATCGCGCTCTCGTTCGTGCGTACGGCGGCCGACGTCGAGCACCTGCGCGAGCGGATCGACGCCGCCGGGTCGCACGCGCGCATCGTCGCCAAGATCGAGAAGGCCGAGGCGATCGAGAATCTGGACGACATCGTCGCCGCCAGCGACGCACTGATGGTGGCGCGGGGCGACCTGGGCGTCGAGATCGGCGCGGCCGACGTGCCGCTCGTCCAGAAGCTCATCATCCGCACCGGTCGCGACGCCGGCCGGGCGGTGATCACGGCGACGCAGATGCTCGAGTCGATGATCCACCAGCCGGAGCCCACCCGGGCCGAGGCCTCGGACGTCGCGAACGCCGTGCTCGACGGCACGTCGGCGCTCATGCTCTCCGGCGAGACCGCGGTGGGCGCCTATCCGCTCGAGGCGGTGGCGACGATGAACCGGATCGCCCGCGCCGTCGAGCCGTCGCTCACCTACCACGACGCCGGCCGCCGCCGCGAGGGCGACCTCGGCATGATCCTGGCTCACGCGGCGTGCGATGTCGCCGAAGACCTGGACGCCGGGGTGATCGCGTGCCCGACCCAGTCCGGCTCGACCGCCCGCAACGTATCCAGATTCCGGCCCCGGCGGCCCATCGTCGCCGCCAG
>Ga0075426_10000501_pt1 | contig 26722 bp, 23 predicted proteins | sample SoiMethybrSBSTD5_FD_75304 | JGI IMG/M metagenome (GOLD analysis project Ga0075426, IMG submission 75304) | Bulk soil microbial communities from a Populus tree surrounding site in Tennessee, USA - Soil MetaG P. TD hybrid SBSTD5 | ecosystem: Environmental > Terrestrial > Soil > Tree plantation...
CCACCACGCGACCGGACCGCCGCCCTCACCTCATGATCGTTTGGGGCATTTGGTGGCAGGACGCGTTCTGGTTCAGCACCGGGCCGCGCACGCGCAAGGCAAAAAACATCGCCGCGGTCCCGCACGTCGTGATTGGAACCGAAGATGCAGACGAGGCGGTCATCCTCGAAGGGACGGCGGAAGAAATCACCGATCGCTCGGTCTGGAAGCAGCTGGCGAAAATCTACAACGCCAAATATGGCGGAGACGTCGAGCCTCTTCTGATGTCTTCCGATGGCTGCGTCTTTCGCGTTCAGCCGCAAGTTGCTTTCGCTCAGGATGAGCACGCAGAAAATTTTGCGGACGCCGTCACGCGCTGGCACTTCGAGGAAGACTAGGCCAGCAACTCCAAAAAAACACAGCACTCATTTCAGGGCTTGGGCGACGCGTTCCACATCTCTTGTTTAATCTTCCATTCGCCGCCCTCGCGGTGCAGCACTAGGGCCATCTTCCCGTAGCCGTCGAAATCCGGCTTCCCTTCCGGCGCTTTCGCTATCTGGTGTTCCGTTGCCCATTCTGTCGCCCAATCTCCGCACAATTGAATGTCGTGAAATTCCATCTCCTCTTTCGTGACCTTATATCCCGGATTCTGCGACAGAACGCTTTCGACCCAGGCGGTAATGGTTTTTCTCCCTGCAATCGGCGCCTCTCCTTGCATCAAATCCACGCCGTCTTCCGCCCACCTCGCCATAATGCCCGGCGTATCCATCTTCAAGTGCAAGTCCAGGAATCTCTTGTTGAATGCTTCAATCTCAGCTCGTGCGTCGCGCTTGGCATCCTGCGCACCCAATCGAAAGCTATATAGCCCGAAGAGCACAACCCCCGCCACGATACTGGCGTTTCGCAATCTCAACATTCCTTTTCTCCTATATGAATATGCCCGTCAAATCTATCCCATTTTGCCAAATTTGACTCTTCGCGTATGATTAAGAATTGCTCGCGACCTAGCGACGCGGCTGTGTGACCACCTTTTGGTCACAGCTTCAAGTGCCCGGCTTTGCCGGGTTGGCCGTGCAGACCGGACGCGACGAAAGGCAGCCCCATGAAACCCGGTATTCATCCCGACTATCACCCTGTCACGGTGCACTGCGCCTGCGGCCACACGTTCCAGACTCGCTCCACCATCAAGGGCGAGATGCTGCGCGTGGAAATCTGCTCGAATTGCCATCCGTTCTTCACCGGCAAGCAGAAACTGCTTGACACCGCCGGCCGTGTCGAGCGCTTCACCAAAAAGTATGCCGACGCCGCCGCCAAAGCCACCGCCGCCAAGAAGTAGCACAGACATTCCCGTGGGGCAGGCACAAATGTCTGTCCCACTTTTTTCTCCGTCGCACGTAGTTGTACCTTTTTTCTTTCTCTGTATGCTCTGCGTTCTCTCTGTGTAAAATACTTCTCCAACGTGGCCACTCAATCTCGCATGTTCGACAGCTCGCGCCCCGGCGAGCACGTCGATTCCGGCTCGCCTCGCGTCACTCTTCGGAATGCCTTTGCGCATCCCTTCGATTCCGCCATCGCCGCCGCGCGCACCTGCTATGCGCCGCGCCTCATCAACCCCGAAGAGATCACCGACAAGCAGCGCGTGAACATCGGCGCCGCCACCTTCTACAGCGGCCACCACACCGTTTACCAGCACGCGCATTTCGAGTTCGGCCTGGAAAACGTCAGCCGCCAATTCGTCTGGTCTTTCCTTCACGCGCATCCCTTTTACAATTCTGAGCAGCAGAGCCAGCGCTACGTCCGCCTTGACCGCGTGCAAGCTTACGTTCCACCCGTCTCGCTTTTCTTCGACGAAAAAAGCAAAGAGATTTACGAGCAGTCCATCGCCCGCGCATGGAATTACTATCGCGAGCTTTCCGCGCTATTAATCGGCGATGCGCGCAACATCCTCAACGACATTTGGCACGTCAGCCCGATGTCGCATCCCAAGCGGCTGCAAAAAATTGAGCGCTCGTCCGAAAAACGCGCCATCGAAATTGCCCGCTACGTTCTTCCCGTCGCTGCGTTCACAACCATGGTGCACACTCTGTCCGGCATCGTGCTTCACCGCCTCTGGCGCATGTGCTCCGCTTCCGACACGCCGAGCGAGGCGCGCGCCGTCATTGGCGAAATGGTTTCGCAGGTGAAAACGATTGACCCTCAGTTTTTCGAGCGCTTTGGAACGGAGCCGCTCGAAGAACTCCCGGAATGGGCCGATCGCTTTGCAATCGCGCGGGACAATGTTTCGCAACCGGCTGAGTCCGCCGGCGAATCCTTCGCGCGCGAATTCGACGCCAAGCTCAACGGCAAGACTTCGCGGCTTGTGGACTACTCTCCCCACGCGCTTCGCATCATTGGCGAATCCTACCGCGCCGTTGCCGGGTTTACGGCTTCCCAATGCTCCGACGCGGACGCGCTCGATCGCTTGCTCAATCCCGCGCGCAATCTCTACCGCTTGGAAACGCTCAACGTCGGCGTACACGCGCCGATGATGCGCGCACTCCAGCACGCCAACTACACGTTCGCCAAAAAAATCAGCCACACCGCCGACAGCCAGGACCAGCGCCATCGTATGGTGCCCGGCTCGCGTCCGCTGCTTACGCTTGCCGACGCCCGCGAACCCGACTACATCACGCCGATGCTTCTCGCCGCGAATCCGCGCGCCAAAGAAACGTATGACCGCGCCATGGACGACGCCTGGTCCGCCAAAAACCAGCTTCTCGACCGCGGCGTGCCTCTCGAAATCGCGCTCTACGTTCTCCCCAACGCCAAGTCCATCCGCCTCTACGAATCGGGATCGCTCCTCCATCTGCTCCACAAATGGACCATGCGCACCTGCTTCAACGCGCAGGAAGAAATCTTTCAAGCCTCGATGGACGAAATCTCTCAGCTCCGCGAAGTCCATCCCGAACTCGCGCGCTACATCGGCCCGCCCTGCCATCTTCGCGCCGGCATCACCACGCCCATCTGCACCGAAGGCTCGCACTTCTGCGGCGTCAAAGTCTGGCTCGACTTCCCCAACACGCCCCGCCGCATCTAAGCCCTCGCAACCGCGTTAGCATAGTTGCGCGTCTAATTAAGCAGAGAGGTACCCGGCCATGCCCTCGTTCGCTCGTCCTTGCCTCGCGCTGCTCACGGGAGCGCTGCTCGTTGTGCCGTCGTCCTTCGGCTTTAACACGCCGCTTTCGGAGCAGGCGGTGCGCGAGGCGTACTTCCTTGGGCAGCGGCGCGACGAATCGATGTACGCCTTCCTGAACAAGTACACGAAACTTCTGCCTCCTCCCAAAACCGGGCCGCACATTTCTGCCGTCAGCTTCTTGACGCCTTTCGCGCTTCTCGTTCAGTACTCCAGCCGGCAATCCGACTACAGCGCGCAGCGCGCGGCTCTGGACCACAAAGGGCATGACGAAGTCGTCGAAATTCAAGTCGACATTCAGCTCACGCAATCCTATGGCGCCATGATCGCCACGCCCACACATTCGCGCTCCGGGTCTCCAACCGCTATTCAGCAGCGTTCCCCGGAATTCTGGCGCGCCTTCAAGTACCGCATCTTCGACGGCGACGAAGAGATCACGACCGAAGACATCTCCGGCGAGCCGCAGTATCAGTGCTCGGAGGGTGGTGGTTGCACTCTTACGGGCGCCATCGTCTATATCCAATTCCCCGCGACCGCGTTCAAGTCCGATTCCGCAGGCGTGGAAGTGACTCCCCGCGAAGGCGACGCCGTCTCTGTCGATTTCGACCTGTCCTCCCTCCGCTGATGTTGCGGCTGCGGCGGTCTTTCTTGTAATACAAAACGTAATGCGGGGTTCCTTAAACCGCGCTAACATTGGTTCACGTCCGATACTCAGGGAGGTGCATGATGCCCTCGTCCTTCCGGTCTTGCCTGGCCGTTTTCGCTGCAGGGCTTCTCTTTGTGCCGTTTTCCTCTGCGTTTCAATCACCGCTCTCTGAACAATTGGTCCGTGAAGCTTATTTCCTCGGCCAGCGACATGACGGCACTCACCCGCGCCTGCTTGGAAAATATATGAAATTCCTTCCCCGCCCCAAGACCGGCCCTTATATTTCCTCCGTGACCTTCTCCACGCCATTTCTGCAAATGGTCGCTTACGCTGATGGATACGTCGGAAACTACAGCGCTCAGCAGGCTCAAATCGACTACCGTAGCAAGGGCGAAGAGGTGGTCCGCGTCTCCGTGGAAATCCAGTTGACCGAATCGTATGGCCAGATGATAGCGGTCCCAGCGAACTCCGGCTCAAACTCCGCCGCCTTTGCTCCTCGCCCCCACGACTTCTGGAAGGACTTCGAAGTCCGCATTTATAACGGAGACCAAGAGCTTGGCCTCGCTGATTCTCATGGCCTTGCAAACTCCAGGTGCGGCCGGCGCGGTCCGTGCGTCCTGATCGGCGCCACGCTTGAGTTCGACTTCCCCGCGGTTGCCTTCACTTCCGATTCCGCCACTATCGATGTCATGCCCCCCGAAGGCGACCCCGTTTCCGTTGACTTCGACCTTTCCTCGCTGCGATAGCTGGCTGAGAAGCTGCGGCAGCCGTTTCAAGATGTAAAAAAAGCAGCTACCCCCTACCCACCCGCGGCAACAATGCAAAGCATGAAACGAAACGAGTTGGGAGCGGATGATCGTGGAAGTTGTTGAAAACAAAGGGGCAAATTTGCAACCTTGGTGAGGGGTGATTCGTGACTGGTGGCTCGTGGAAGGAGAAGCTTCATGCCCTCCCTCCATTGCATGGGAAAGAGCGCGGAAATGATTGATAAGAAAGGGGTTGCGAGGGTCCACTGGCGCATAAGAGTGCGGAAACATATGAAAAGAAAAGGGATAAAGAGAAAGCATTCGTTGTCTTGGGGAGGGGGAGAGTGGCGGGGCGCATAGTTGGTCGGGGCAGAGGACAATTCTGCCAAATCACAGAATACATATAACACAGTTCGGTTTACTTTTCAAGTACTTCGTTAAGTCGTTTGCATTGAGTGGGATAGAACCTCCGTCCTGAAGAGCGGCTGGCGAGATTTGTGGGGACGCGCTAAGTCGCGCCCACACAACGAGTTGCGGCAGTGAATTTTGTAGGAGTTTGTAGGAGGAAGTTCAGGGACGCGACTCTCGAGGAACTGCCATGGGGAACGCCTCCCGTTTAGGACCGCCAGCGCAGGGTTACCGGGCCGTCCATGGGGTGGACCATGGGGGCGCCGGTGCGGCGGGACTCGAGGAGGTTGGCTTTCAGTGCGAAATACCATTTGGCCTGGCGGTCGGCATCGTCGATCAGCATTAGCCGCGGATTGTGCTTTAGACCTTCGGCTTGCTGGATCATGGTTTGCTGGTCCTGGCGCAGAAACGTCTTGGCGAACGGCCGGAACAGGAAAACCGGCAGGGGCAGGTTCCAGGCGGCGACGAAATCGATGCGGCAGAGGTCGCGCTGCACCGGCGTCACCGTAGCGCGGCTGGAAAACCAGAGTTTGCCGCTTTGATCGATTTCGGTGCGCAGATTCGGCAGGACGAAGTCGATGGTGGTGGTGACCGGTTCGCCGGTGATTTTCTTGAGCAGTTGGTATGGCGCGCTGTTCGAGCTCGGTGAGTGCGGGCTCATGCGGAAGCCGTTGGGGATGGGCTCGAACTGCTTAGCTTTTTCGTGAATGCTGGCGCGCTTGCGCCAGAACCACGATTGGTGAACAAACGGCCCGTGCGCGGGGTCCATCAGCCCGATAATTCCATGATCGATGTGCGAGGGCAGCTCGCAGGAGAGATGCGTAATCTTGTACTTCTCACTGAAGACTTTGAGCGCCGGCGCTTCGGGGATTCTTTCCGGCAGGCGGGTGCCGGGCGTGTTCATGAAGACCCAGATGTAGCCGTCGCGCTCTTCGCAGGGATAGTGGCCTGCGAAGATGCGGTCGACTTTTAGTTTGTCCTGCGAAGTGAGCGAGGGAATTTCCACGCACTGCCCGGTGCACGCGTCGAACCGCCAGCCGTGGTAGGAACACTCCACGGTGTTGCCCTCCACGCGGCCGTACGACAGCGGGATGCCGCGGTGGGGGCAGGAGTCCTGCATCGCGAACGCTTTTCCTTCAGCGGTGCGGCCGAGCACGAGAGGCACTTCCAGCAAAAGCGCCTTCGCGAGCTTTTGCCCGCGAATCTCCGTGCTACGTGCCGCCGGGTACCAGAAGTCCCACAAGAATCCAGGATCCGTCTCACGCTCCGATTCCGAGACTGCTTCGCGCGCAGCCTCGGCGCTCCTTTGCATCAGTGTTCGTACCGCTTCGCTCATCGTCGTAGCCGCATCGTAGTATACCGCCTGATGCCAGAGCAACGGCGCCATCAGCGGGCATAAGGTGTGACCCAGTTTCCGAGTACCAACTTAAGGCGCACTTACCTGGAGTCCGGCATAAAATAGGCAGTCCCGATCTGCACGCAGTTAAAATGCAGGCTTGTTCCCTGCGGAGGTTCGACAAGCATGAACATTAGGACGGGCATTCTTTCCTGGGTGCTCCTTGCACTCGTGGCTCTAACCTCCCCGGTTCTGTGTATCGCCCCGCCCTCCCTCGGCGGAAAGTTAGGTGTTCTCTACGTCGGCACAATCTATGGATTCTTGCTCGGAGTTTATTTCGTCACTTGCCGGGGTGTTCGCTCTGCCCCCAGACTCATCACCCTCGTGGTTGCCTCTGCGGTTGCTTGGCCGATCGCATATTTCGGTTCGTTCGCGGCAATGGGATTCATTCCAGGAGGGACAGTTCATCACGGCGACGTTGTCGAACCCGCTTTTCCTCTGATTGCTTTCGCCGGTGTGCTGGGTGGTGTCGCCCTGCTGATACCTACGCTGCTGCTTCTCAAGCCTTCGTCGGTCAGCCGGGACGCTGCACTCGGGAGGGCGTTTTTGGGAATTCTTCTGAGCGGAATCGTTGGCGGGATCGCGTGGGAGCTTGGGCCCACTCTGGGTGCATCAATCTGGGTTCTGCTTCCTATAGCGCCTCTCCCCCAACCGGAGTCCTACGGCATGGCGGCGCTCTTTTTTGTCTGGCAGCCCGTGATCGCGTTGTTCATCGGTTGGGCTACTTCAGAAAATGGCATATTGGTCCAAACACAGGCCAGTGGGCCGAACTCGGAGGCAAGTGCACGAACGTCTCGATTCAGTCGTGGTCTAGACGGCCGCGTTTTTGTGGTGATCGTCGCCGCCCTGGCGGCTCTTTCGCTGACGCGGATTATCCCGGTTCGCTTGCGGTTGGCGCACCGCGAACGCGCCGTCGCGGAAATGAGAGGAAGCAGGCCATCGGCTGTGGACATTCCCATGATGCAGCCGATGACCGAGGAAGAAGCCCTAATCCTCAAGCAAATTGGAGATTATCAGCCCGGCCATGTGATGAAGACGGTCGAATTGGTCTCCCACGAGAAGGGCTTTGAGAGACCGGGCGACATGTATTTCAGCACGTTCTACACGAAAACTGGCGAGTCGGTTCCCCAGTCGCCTCTTGCGCCCGGGCAATACGTCTGGGTTGTCGCGCAGCAATTCCCGAACAGCGCGTGGGCGCAGTATTTCGCTGAGTATCCGCCTAACAGATACAATTCGTTTGACAATCCCAAGCAGCACGCGATCGTCGTGCAATTCAACAACAGAGTCAGGAGCAACCAGCTGGAGCGCTCCCCAGGTCAAACCTGGTATCCCCTTTATTACATCTGGCCGAGTAGCAATTGTGTCATCACAGTCGAGTATCACACTCCGGACCAAAATTTTGAGATCGTGCGAGCGTATCTCGAGAAATATCCGAGTTCGATTCCCTGATGTTTGGAGGAATCTTCGGGGAATCACTCCGCATATAGCCAACCCTTCGACAGTTCCCGATAACGCTCAATAGGAACCTGATCCTGACTAGGGTTTGCATGAACCTAGAATCGGCGTTATTCTTGATTCAGAGTAAATCGATGTACTCGGCTTTCTATTAGCCGACTCGCCTTTTGCTCCCGCACCGGGAGCCCGCACTCGTCTGCGAAGTGAGATTCGTTTTTAGGTTTTTCTCTTTCTTTCTCTTTACCAAAAACTGAGAACTGAAGACTTAGAACTTACAAGGATTCGCCATGGCCGTACTTACATTGACTGAAAAATTGGATCAGCTCGGCGCCCGATACGACGAGCTGAGCCAGCAGCTTTCGACCTCGGAAGTGGCCTCCGATTCCGCACGCTTCCAGAAAATCGCCAAGCAGCACGCCGAGCTCGAAGAAATCGTCGCGAAGCACCGCGAATACAAGCGGATCGTGAAGGATCTTGCCGGGGCGCACCAACTGTTTCTCGAAGCGGACGACGCCGAGATGAAGCAGATGGCGCACGAAGAAGAAAAGGCGCTGGCGGCGCGCAAAGAGACTGCGGAGCGCGAGCTGAAGCTCCTACTGCTGCCGAAAGATCCCAACGACGAGAAGAGCGTGCTGATCGAAATCCGTGCAGGCACGGGCGGCGATGAAGCGGGGCTCTTTGCCGGGGAACTTTTCCGCATGTATTCGCGCTATGCGGAAACGCAGGGCTGGAAAGTGGAAGTTCTGGAAAGCTCGCCGTCGTCGCTCGGCGGCATGAAAGAAGTGGTGGCGGCGATTCAGGGCAACAAAGTTTACTCCAAGCTGAAATATGAAAGCGGCGTGCACCGCGTGCAGCGCGTGCCAGCTACGGAACAGCAGGGCCGCATCCATACTTCCGCAGCGACCGTCGCCGTTCTGCCCGAAGCCGACGAAATTGACATTAAGATCGAGGCGAAGGATTTGCGCGTTGACACCTTCTGCTCTTCCGGGCCCGGCGGGCAGTCGGTGAACACGACGTATTCCGCGGTGCGAATCACACATATCCCCAGCGGGCTGGTGGTTTCACAGCAGGATGAAAAGTCGCAAATCAAAAACCGTGCCAAGGCGATGCGCGTTCTTCGAGCGCGGCTCTACGAAATGGAACAGGAAAAACAGCAAGCCGCGATCGGGGCCGAGCGGCGCGGGCAGATTAAAACCGGCGACCGGTCGGAAAAGATCCGCACGTACAATTTTCCGCAGAACCGCGTGACGGACCACCGCATCGGTTTGACGCTCCATCAGCTCACGGACGTCATGGACGGCAAACTCGCGCCATTGATGGACGCGCTGAGTGCTCATTACGAGTCCGAGCGTCTCCAACAGGAGTTAGCCGGGGCATAATCTTCTTAAGGAGGTGCCCCATGCTGACTCGCCCTGATGCAGGCCCCGGATGCTCGTGGATGAAGCGGATTTTAAAAGTCGTGCCCGAGCCGGACGCTAAACCGGAAGCGCCGAATCCGTTCCTTCGCTGGACTTGGGGATTCTATCTTTTCTTTATTCTCCTTTTCGTGCCGATGACGCGGCCATGGGTGTCCGTTAATTTGAATGGCACACGAGAATACCAGTCTTCCATGAGAATCGCCGGAATGCCCGTAATAGCTTTAGGCGCTCATCCCAGTGGAGTGATCGCCATCGGCGGGCGTCCCACCGGCGTGATTGCTATCGGAGGGATTGCCGTTGGGGTTGTTGCCATTGGCGGGCTAGCGTTTGGCGGCATCGCGCTTGGCGGACTGTCCCTGGCGATTTTTGCTCTCGGGGGAGGCGCCATCGGTTGGTGGGCATTGGGTGGAGGCGCGGTGGGACGATACGCACTTGGCGGTTTCGCCTTCGGTGACTACGCTTACGCCGGAAACGGAGTGGCCTTCGGATATCACGAAGCATCGGGTCGTCAGAAGGAGAAACTCCTGGAATGAAGCCGCAGGCGGCGCCGCTGGTCGTCCGTTCTGCACTGCGTGAAGCTTTCGCGCAGTTGCGGGCTGCGGAAGTCCCGTCTCATACGCTGGCAGGAGAACTGTTGCTCCTGCACGTGTTGGGCCGCGATCGCGCGTGGATGTATGCCCATCCCGAAGAAGAAATTTCCGCTACGAAAGCTGAGCGTTTTTTCAAGTTAGTTTCCCGGCGCGCGGCGGGTGAACCGACGCAGCACCTGACCGGCAAGCAGGAATTCTGGGGACTGGAATTTGAAGTTACGCCTGATGTGCTGATTCCGCGACCGGAAACGGAGCATGTCATCGAAGTTGTGCTTGATCGCCTAGCCCTGCGCGAGAAAAGGGCCGGGCGCCCGCAGAAAACGGACGGCGCTGGATTGCTCATCGCCGACATCGGCACCGGCTCCGGCTGCATCGCCATTGCCCTGGCTGAAGAACTTCCCGCGGCAACGTTTGTCGCCACGGACATTTCTTCCGCGGCCCTTGTGATCGCTCAGAGGAACGCGACTCGCCACAGCACTGCCAGACGCGTTCGCTTTATCGAATGCAATCTTCTCGAGAACGGGTTTGACTCGCCTATCGCCATTAGTCACTCGCCACTTCTCTTCGATCTCGTGGTCAGCAATCCTCCGTACATTGGCCGGCGCGAGGCTGCAACGCTCATGCGCGAAGTCCGCGAGCATGAACCGGAAATCGCACTTTACGGCGGAGAAGAAGGCTACGAGCTTTACGCCGATCTCATCGCGGAAGCGGCGACGCATCTCAAGCCCGGCGGCATGCTGGTCCTCGAACTCGGGCACAACAGCCTGCCCGCCGTGCGGCCACTGCTCGACGCATCCACTTGGTCCAAGGTCAGTGTAACCAACGACCTTGCTGGAATCCCTCGCGTCCTGGCCGCTGAACGCTTGTAGCGCAGCGTCCTCAATTGATGAAGATTGAGCATGGCGAAAGTCAGGCGTAGGCTATGGCCATGCCGGAGCTGGCACGATTTCGGGCGAAGCATGGGCCGCTGGAAGAGAAGGCGGCCGATGCGGTGGCGTCCATTCTGCACGTGGACATGGACGCGTTCTTCGTCTCGGTGGAATTACTTGAACGGCCGGAGTTACGGGGCAAGCCGGTGGTGGTGGGCGGGCAAAAGGACCAGCGCGGCGTGGTTTCTGCGGCGAGTTATGAAGCTCGGAAATATGGCATCCATTCGGCGATGCCGCTGCGAACCGCGGGACGGCTGTGCCCGCATGCGATTTTTCTCGATGGCCATCACGAAAAGTATGGAGAGTGGAGCGACCGCGTCGCAACGATCCTGGCGAGATTCTCGCCGGTCGTGGAAATGGTTTCGATTGACGAGGCTTATCTCGATCTTACGGGAACGGAGCGGCTGCACGGGCCGCCGTTTGCTACGGCGGACAAACTGCTTCGAACCATCACGCAGAAGACGGCGCTTCCCTGCTCCGGCGGACTGGCGACGACGCGGCTGACCGCCAAAGTTGCTTCGGACCAAGCGAAACCGCGCGGACTGGTGTGGGTTCCTCCGGGCAGCGAAGCACGTTTTCTCGCCCCCTTGCCGGTACGAAAGATTCCCGGAATCGGCGAAGTAACGGAGCGCGCGTTGCGGGCGCTGGGGATTGAAACGGTCGAGCAACTCGCGGCACCTCCACAGGAACAACTGGAAGAGATTTTTGGCCAGTGGGGAGAAGCGCTTTATCGCAAGGCGCGCGGGGGTGATTCCTACGAGTTCGTGATTGACGCTGAGCCGAAGTCGATTTCGCACAATCTCACATTTGGCGAAGACACAGACAACGTGAACGAGATGGCCACCATTCTCAGCCACCTTTCGCAGAAAGCGTGCAAGCGGCTGCGCGAAGCGGGACTGGCGGCGCGGACGCTCACGCTGACGATTCGCTACGCCGGATTTGAAACGCACACACGCGCCAAGACGCTCGCGGAACCTACGGAACTCGACGCTGACATTTATGCCGTGTTCCAGGAGTTGTTTCGCAAGCACCGGGACGCGAAACGAAAAGTCCGGTTGCTGGGAGTAAGCTTGAGCAACTTCACGCACGGCAATGCGCAACTCGATTTGCTTGAAAAAGAACGGCGAGAAAAGCTCGCAAAGCTGACGAAGGCAGCCGACGGTCTGCGTGACCGATTCGGCTTCGGCAAAGTGCATTTCGGCGGGTCGCTTTCAGCTGACGGGTTGGACCACGAGACCGAAGATTAGGCGGAGAAAGTCGAACAAAGAGCGCTTTCAAGCAGAACCGCTCTGAATGTCCTATAATCGAGTCTCCGTCCCACTATTCCCATGAGCGCAAGCGCGTCTCCATCTCCGGGTGTCGCCTCCTCGGCTTCTGCTGGGGGGCCAGGCAATCGCGTGAGGCAATTCTGGCAGCGCGTCAGCGAAGGGCGGCAACTCGACGACTTGTGGTCGCAATTTGCCGCCGACGCGCGCGCCAGCTACGGCTTCTACGGGAAAGACGTCGATTGGGAAGAAATTCAGAAGCTGCCGCGGTGGCACCGGCCCTTCCACATTGCCAAAGACATTTTCTGGGCGATGCTGATGAAGATGACGCCGGCGCGGCGCGTGCTGCTGCTGATTGCCCTGGTGATGCTGTTGATGTCGGGATTCACATTTCAGTTCGGGCACAACGTTTCAGTGGAGTTCAAATTCGAGTTGTTTGCCGCGCTGATTTTCCTGCTCCTGCTTTCGCTGGAGCTGGCGGACAAGGTAACCATGAAGCGCGACCTGGAAATCGCGCGCGAGATTCAGATGTGGCTTGTGCCTTCCGAACCTCCGCAAGTGCCGGGAGCGGACATTGCGTTCGCTACGCGGCCGCAGAATTCCGTGGCCGGAGATTACTACGACGCGTTCTATCCGGATCCTGAGAATAAAGAAAGATTAGTGGTGGTGATCGCGGACGTAGCCGGAAAGAGCGTCCCCGCAGCCCTGTTGATGGCAACACTCCAGGCCAGTCTTCGTACCATCGCCGGCGAAGGCGTTTCGGTCGCAGAACTCGTGACGCGCTTGAACCGCTACGCATCAGCGTACAGTTTGGATGGCCGACGGTTCACGACTGCGGTTCTTTGCGAATACGAGCCGGCATCGCGCCGGCTGACGTATGTGAACGCGGGCCATAATGCGCCCATTCTGCGGCGTTCGAATGGCTCATTCGAAACGCTTGAGGTTGGCGGCCTGCCACTAGGAATCAAGATTGGTGCAGTGTACGGAACCGCCACGGTGGAACTGCGGCCGGGAGACGCCCTGATTTTCTTTACCGATGGCGTAGTGGAGGCGTTCAACCAATCGGGCGAAGAGTTTGGCAATAGCCGCTGGCAAGGCGCGATTCGCAACCTGCCCGACTGGAATGCGCAGGAAGCGCTGCAGTTCCTGATGAAGCGCGTGGACGAATTCGTGGGCGCTACGCGGCAAGCGGACGACATTACCTGCCTGGTCTTTCGATCAAAGTAGTTTTACAAGGATTCCTTCCGCAAGTCGGTTATACCAACACGAAATCTTGCGCTACTCTACGTTCATGGAACCAAAGAAGGATTGGCGTGCCGAGACTTCGGAATTTATTCGCGGTGAACGGCTGCAGCGGAAAAGATATAAGGCCCCTAGCAAGAATTGGGATCATGACCACTGCGCAGCATGCTGGGCAAAGTTCGCCGATTTTGAGGGCCCCGAGATTCTGCATGAAGGTTATACGACGACAGAGGAATCCAAATGGGGGGCGAACTATCACTGGGTTTGCCCTCAATGTTTTAACGACCTCCACGAACTCATGGGATGGGTTGAAGTCGAGTAGGTCGAAATGGAATTTTTTCTGAGAACCAAACGCTATGACGAGCCGTGAGCTGGCCAATTCGATTTGCGAGATGCTGCAGCGCAATAGACATCAAGCGCTGCTGGTGGGCGGGTGTGTGCGGGACTTGCTGCTGGGGCGCGAGCCGGCGGATTACGACGTGGCGACTGACGCCACACCGGTCGAAGTCGCAGGGCTTTTTCCAGAGAGCGTCGCGGTGGGCGCGCAGTTCGGCGTGATCTTGATCCCGAAGAATGGCTTGAAAGTGGAAGTGGCGACCTTCCGGTCGGACATGGGCTACAGCGATGGCCGGCATCCGGACCGCGTGGTTTATTCGAAAACGCCGCAGGAGGATGTGCAGCGGCGGGACTTCACGATCAACGGCCTGCTAATGCGACACGATAATGGCGAAGTGCTGGACTTCGTCGGCGGTCAGAAAGATTTAAGCGCGGGAGTCATTCGCGCGATCGGCGATCCCGAACTGCGGTTCGCGGAAGACAAACTGCGGATGATGCGCGCGGTGCGCTTCGCGGCGCGCTTCGGATTCGAAATCGAAGCGGCAACGTTCCGCGCGATTCAGCGGCATGTGAAGGAAATTCAGCAAGTCTCTCCCGAGCGTTTGCGCGAAGAACTCACGAAGATGCTGACGGAAGGGGCGGCGCGGCGCGCGTTCGCATTGTTGGATGAAACCTGGCTCCTGGGCCAAGTGCTGCCCGAAATTGCGGCGATGAAAGGCGTGGAGCAGCCGCCTGAATTTCATCCGGAAGGCGACGTGTGGATTCATACGCGACTCATGCTGGAACAACTTGCAAAAGGCGCTTCCTCCACGCTGGCCTGGGGTGTACTGTTGCACGACGTCGGGAAGCCGCCCACGTTCCAGTCGGCAGAAGAAACAGGCGACCGCATACGGTTCAATCACCACGTGGACGTGGGTGCAAAAATGGCGGATGCGATTTGCCGGAGGCTGCGCTTTTCGAACGAAGAGGCAGAACAAATTACCGCGCTCGTGGCGAATCACATGAAGTTTGGCGCGGTAGAGGCGATGAAGAAGGCCACCCTGAAGCGGTTTGTCCGGCTGCCCCAGTTCGACGAGCACATGGAACTGCACCGGCTGGACTGCCTTTCCAGCCACCGCCACCTGGATTCGTATGAGTTTGTCCAGCACTTCCTCGAAGAGACGCCGCCCGAGCAGGTCCGACCGGCACGGGTTCTAACCGGAGACGACCTTCTTGCCATGGGCTTTCGCCCTGGACCGGAGTTTGCTCGGATTCTCCGTGGAATCGAGGACGCTCAGCTCGAGGGGCAACTCAAGACTAAGGAAGAGGCCAAGGAATACGCTGTCAGAAACTTCAAGGGGATGAGAAAAGGGCATTATGATTAGGTATGCACGTAACATATAGAAAATAAACGTGTTAAGGCGATCTTTTGCAATCACAGGGATTTTGCGATAGCATATGAGTGTACTTGACTAAGATTTAGTGCTAGCGGCCGTCTCATCTTTGTGCAACATTTACAACTAGGCCGCATCTAAATGCAAATAGAGGGGCTCTACAGACACCCCCTTGATAGACTGGGGAGAATATGGCTGAGAAGAAGCTATTTGTACCGGAGGTTCTACCGATCCTGCCGGTGCGCGACACAGTGCTCTTTCCAGGGGCTATGCTGCCGCTGACCGTGGGAAGGGAGAGCTCTCTGGCGCTAGTTGGTTCCCTGCAAAGCGAGGACAAGCTCCTGGGTGTGGTCGCCCAGCTGGATCCGCGGATTGAAGACCCTGCTGCTGCCGACCTTCATAAGGTGGGCACCCTGGCGCGCGTGCATAAGACCGTAAAGATGCCCAACGGCAACGTGGTGGTCTTCCTGGAAGGTTTGCAGAGGATTCAGATCGTCGAGCTGGTGAATCTGCGGCCGTTCCTGAAAGCCCAGGTGAAGCCGGAGCCGGACATCATCGGAGAAGTGGATGCAGAACTGGAGGCGCTTCTGCGGAATGCGCAGGACCTATTCCGCGAAGTGGTGAGCCACTCGCCTCAACTGTCCGATGACCTGCAATCGAAGGCCCTGAGTATTGAGGATCCGGGCGAACTGTCGGATTTCATCGCCGGAATGCTACCTTCGCTTTCGACGTTGTTGCGCCAGGAGTTAATCGAGACGCCCAGCGTGCGGAAGCGGCTGGAAATTCTAATCCGCGAATTGTCGAAGGAACTGGAAGTCCTGGAGCTGCGCTCGAAAATTCACGAGCAAGTGCAGGAGCAGGTCAGCCAAAACCAGCGCGAATACCTTCTGCGCGAACAGATGAAGGCGATTCAGAAGGAACTGGGCGAATCGGACGATTCGACGCAGGAAATCGATGAGTTGCGCAAAAAAGTGGAAGAGGCCGGAATGCCGGCGGAAGCCAAGAAGGAATGCGATCGCGAGCTAAAGCGGCTGGCGAAAATGACGCCTGCTTCGGCGGAATACATGGTTTCGCGGACGTATCTGGAATGGATGACTTCGCTTCCGTGGAGCAAATCTTCGGGTGCTACGGAAATCGACATTCCCAAAGCCCATGAGATTCTCGAGGAGGATCACTACGATTTGCAAAAAGTGAAGGAGCGCATCCTTGATTACCTGGCCGTCAAAAAACTGCAGCCGGGGATGAAGGGACCCATTTTGTGCTTTGTCGGACCTCCGGGCGTGGGCAAGACTTCGCTGGGCAAGTCCATTGCGCGTTCGCTGGGACGCAAATTCGTGCGCATCGCGCTTGGCGGTATGCACGATGAAGCGGAGATTCGCGGCCACCGGCGCACTTATATCGGCGCGCTTCCGGGACAAGTGATTCAAGGTTTGAAGCGCGCGGAAACCAACGATCCAGTGATGATGCTGGATGAGGTGGATAAGCTGGGGCGTGACTTCCGCGGCGATCCGTCTTCGGCGCTGATGGAAGTGCTCGATCCGGAACAGAACAACGCGTTCCGCGATCATTATCTGGATGTGCCGTTTGATTTGTCGAAGGTGCTGTTCATAGCCACGGCAAACTGGATGGATCCCATTCCGGAGCCGCTGCGCGACCGTATGGAGATCATCGAGCTGCCCGGTTACACCGGCGAAGAGAAACTGCACATTGCGCATAAGTACCTGATCCCGAAGCAGGCTTCCGAACACGGATTGAAAGTGGACGAACAAATCCATTTCACCGACGAAGGCTTGCAGGAAATCATTCACAGCTACACGCGTGAAGCCGGAGTCCGCAACCTTGAACGTGAGATCGCGACGATCACGCGGAAGCAGGCGCGCCGAATCGCCGAAGGCAAAACGGACAAGATGATCGTAACACCGGAAGTGGTGCGTGAGTTCCTGGGCGTGCCCAAGTTCCGCACGGAGAAGGAAGTCGAAGAGCGCGTCAAGCGGCCGGGCGTTGCTGTTGGGCTGGTGTGGACACCAGTGGGCGGTGACATCATCTTCATCGAAGCGACGCGGATGCGCGGCGGCAAGCAGTTCACCATGACCGGGCATCTCGGTGAAGTGATGCAGGAGTCCATGACGGCGGCGCTGACGTGGACGCGTGCGAATGCGGAGCGGTACGGAATTGACCCGGACTTTTTCCGCAAACAAGACATCCACATCCACGTTCCGTCGGGCGCGGTGCCGAAGGACGGCCCCTCGGCAGGCGCGGCGATGGTAACGGCATTGGTTAGCTTGCTGAGCGGGAGGCCGGTGAAGGACCGCCTGGCGATGACCGGAGAAATGACGCTTTCCGGCGTGGTGTTGCCGATTGGCGGCGTGAAGGAAAAAGTGCTTGGAGCCAAGCGCGCAGGCATCAAAGAAGTTCTGCTGCCCGCAGACAACGAACCGAACGTGGTGGCGGATTTGACGCCGGAAATCCTTGGCGACATCAAAATCACTTATGTGCACACGCTCGACGAAGTACTGGAACATGCGCTGCAGAAGGAGCCGGTGGCCACGCCACTGGCTCCCGAGCCTGAGCCGAAAGGCAAGCGCCCTGGCTCGGAGAGTCCGAGGGCAATCCACTAAAGGACTGCGACTAGTGACTCACGACTGGTGAGGAAAGGCATTTAGGTGTTGGAGTAATCTGCTCGTAAGCATTCAAGAGCAACAAACGAAGAACAAAGGGCCCGGCGAGAGAATGCCGGGCTTTCTCTTTTAGGCCACATTTGTGAAGGCTGAGCGAAACTCCTGTTACCATGTACGCCCAAGGCATGGCATCAGGAAGGCAATCAGGAAAGAGTGCGCCAGCGGAGCTTGCGCAGCAACTCCATGAAGCGCTCTTGCGCGAACGCGTGGTGCCGCGCTTTGTGGATTCTTATGTCGTCGAGAACAGCCGTCAGGCACTGCAAGTTCATGCGGTGATGTATCGCGACCTGCTCGGGCTGTTACAACGAGAGGCTCTTTTGGAGTTGAGCGTGCGTGCTCTTGAAATCATTTGCGATGAGCCGCGGGCGCAGGGCCGGTCCAAGCCTCGGCCCATGCCCCGGCGCGAGGCAGCCTTGTTTCGAAAGAAGTTTCTGGCGGCGCTGGTGCGGCAGCAGGGCTGGAGCGTGGGCGAAGCCCTCGATTTTCAGCGGGATTTTCAGTTGTACGAAGACTTGCTGGCACGGGCTACGGGAACCCGGCGCAGCCGCAAGCCGTTTGAAGCAGCGAATCATCCCTATGTGGACCGCTGCGCGTTTCTATTGGACTCTTCATTCCTGGAGCAAGCGCGCGTGGCAGCCAGCCGAGCGTTAGCGGAATTGGAAAACCTCGCGGCGCAGGTATGCGAGCCGGAAAGATCCGACAACAAGCCGGCGTGGATGAACTAATCGTCCAGAACCTTGGCGCTAAATAGTGGCTGGCCAGCCAACGCACTGTGGAGCGCAAAAAGCGCAATGGCGATGATGGCCGTCATGCCAGCGATGGCTCCGGACGCATACCAGCGGCTGAGATGCGTGGTCATTGGGAAGGTGACCAGCATGTTCTGTACGACGAGCCCGACGACCAAGGCAAGCAACCCAAAGCGTCGAAGAATCAGGTAGATGGAAAGCCAGATGACCGCTGCTGCCAAGAAGGTCAGCCAGAAGTAATCACCTCCAGTGTTCGTGATGGCTCCCAAGAAGACGATTACAATGGCCGCGATCCAGTCCTTTCTCACAAAAAGGCGCAGCAAAAAAAGAACGAAAAAGATCCCCAGCGCGTAAAGCACAAAGACCCAAGTGTAGGCGAAGACCGAGCCGAGCGTCTGTCGCACGCCGAGCAGGGATTCCATCGATGGAGTGCCCGGCTGGGGCGGCAGGCGTCCCAGAAGGGGAAGAAGAACATTGTCCACGGACTCAAACACGCCGAGCAAAACGCCATAAGTCATGCCAATCAAGACGTCGCGGCCGACTAGCGGATCGCGAATCTTCCCGCCAATCAAACGCACCCAGCCAATCAAGGTATGGGGGTCGCGCCGGCGGACAAACGGCTCCAGTCCGAAATAAAGAATCCGCGCGAAGGTGGAGACGAGGAAGGCCCAGGCCAGCGCGAGCACGACCGTCCCGAATTCACCTAGGGATGCAAGGTGATGCGCCTGCAGCGCCCACATCGCAAGAAACACAAAGAAGAGGAAATTGGCCAAACGCCAGGAGCCGGCCTCGTCTCCGCGCTTTTGCTTGACGTTTCTTTTAACAATCAAGATGCTCCCGAACAGCACAGCCCCGAAAATCACAATTCCGATAATACTGGCTAATTTTTGATGAGCAGACGCAGGATGCAGCCGGTCGCGGTACGGGTTGGCCCAAGGAAACAAAACCCGGAAATAAACGGGCTTCCCTCGATAAGCCGCGGCTTCCACGCGCTCTGTGACCTGAATCGGCGTGGTGATTTCACGAGTCCATGCCGCTCGCGAGTCGGAATAGAAGAGATCCGACCACTCGGGCGTAGCAGGGGTGAACTTGGACGGATCGAGACCCGCAGCAGAGAACAGCGAGGACCAATCTGGCGGAGGAGAGGGGCCGCCGGGCGGATCGCGCTCCGGTGGAATGCGTTTGAAAAGCAGCAACCGGCCTTGGGTATCCAGGAATACGCTGATCATGCCGGTTACATCAGACGGCGGCTCCCATGGCGTGATGACGCCCGAGCCGACAGAGTTGAAGAAATTGTCCGACTGCATCTCCCGCGGGCTTTGGCGGTACCAGAAGAGAATGGTGGCGGGACGATCCGAGCCTAGACGCTGCCAGCGCGTTTGAGATTTGTCATGTTCCTGAATGTAGTTGAAATAGTCAGAGTCCGTAAAGAACCCATGAGCGGTGTCCGCCGGCGTTTCCTTGAATCCGAGTTGTTGAATGATTTCCTGCGTGCGAGCGAGAAGCACGTCAGGTGTCTTTTCGAGCGGCGTGAGATTTTGCACTCGGTATTTATCCGCCAGCATCATGTGCGCGACGAGGCCCAACAGCACCGTTGCAACCAGCGTCAGACCTAACCAAGGCTTGATCCCTTCGGTACCTCCCGCTGCAGCGACCATTTGCGGCGACGGAGTCTCACCCGCTGCCAGGGCGGCGGCAAGAGGGTCTCCACCAGGAAGCGCGGCGGCGACTTGCAGCGCAGAAGCAGGTCGCTTGTCGGGATCTGTTTCCAGGCAGCGCAAAATCACTCGCTCGATTAGAGGATCAAGATCCCGAACTAGCGTCGAGGGATTGGTGATCGTGCTGGATTCGCGCAGCCTCACCAACTCCTGAAAAGTCGAGGCCTCGAAAGCCCGCTTCCCGGTGAGGATTTCGTAGAGGATAAGCCCGAGGGAGTAGATGTCGCTCTTGGTTGTGACTTCCCCGCCAGCAAGCTGCTCCGGCGCCATGTAGGCGGGCGTCCCCGCGCGAGCATCTTCGCTTTGGATGCTGGCGGCAAGGCCCGCCAGCCCGAAATCCGTGATGCGGATTTTTCCTGCGCCGTCGAGCATCACGTTGGCGGGCTTCAAGTCGCGGTGAATGACGCCGCGCTCGTGAGCGGCGGCGAGTCCGGCGCAGATTTGCCGGGCAATCTCGGTTGCTTTGTCGGGCGAAAGGCGCCCAATGCGGCGAACGACGGAGGCAAGATCCTCGCCGTCCACGTACTCCATGGTCAGGAAAAGAGTCCCCTCCGCTTCGCCGATATCAAACACGCGGCAAACGTTGGGATGCGAGACCTGACGCGCGTTCCGCACTTCAGCATGGAAGCGTGAGAGCGCTGCTGCATCCTGGGACAGCCTTTCAGGGAGAAACTTCATGGCCACAATTTGGCCGAGCGTCAAATCCTCCGCGCGAAAAACTTCACCCATGCCGCCGCGTCCTGCCAGCGCCACAACGCGGTAACGCTCCGCAAGGATTTGGCCCGGCGTGAACCGTCCCCCGCTGATGGCGTCCGAACTGGTCAGCGGATCTGTAACACGTGTGGAGCGAGGACTCCGCGAAGGAGTGGGCGCCAGAGGCGGTTTACGCGGCGTGTGCGCGGCAGGACCAATGGTTTCGAACCCGCCGCCATGATCCATCAGCGTGGTTCCGGTGTCTGAATCCATAGCCTGGCCGCAGGACGAGCAGAACTTCGCCGTTGCAGAGGCTTTTGCGCCGCACGTTGGGCAAAACATGAGAGGTTGGAATTCTAACATTGGTCCGCGGCACACCGCGAACGCAGACCGGTTAGATCAAGAAATGCGCTCCACCTGCACGGCCGTGCCGTACGCGAGCACTTCTGTTACGCCTTGCATCACTTCGGTCGCGTCATAGCGCATGGCAATCACGGCGTTGGCTCCGTGTTCACCCGCGTGCTGCAAAAGCAGCTCGAAAGCATCCTGGCGCGTTTTTTCGCACAGATTCGTCAGAATGGTGATGTTTCCCCCAACGATCGTCTGCAGCGCGGCGCCGAGATTTCCAATAATGCTGCGCGAGCGCACCACAATTCCCCGAACAATCCCAAAGTTCCTTACAATCCGGTATCCCGGCAGCTCGACTCCCGATGTAACCATCCCTGCATCAACTCTTGGCATTGCACTCTCCTTGAACGGGCGGAACAAAGCACCAAACAACCCCTACAACAATTACGATGAAATACCCCTTCAGATAACCCCGATCTGACCATTAACGGATGCGATTCTAACCGGTCGGCTTGCCGCCCCGCGAATAATGTTCCGCTGTTATTCTCTGAGAAAGTGGACACGCTCTTCTATTTGCTGACAACCATCCAGATTCTGCTCGGAACGTATCTTGTTTGGCACGCGGTGCAGTGGCTCGGTTACGTGCGTCGGCGGCTGCATTCCGATCCGGGATTTTACGCGCCGCGCGTGGCCCTGCTGTGCCCTTGTAAAGGAATCGAGCCGGGACTTGAGCGCAACCTCGTTTCGCTAACGGAATTCGAACGGCAGAACTACGAAATCTTCTTCATCCTGGCTTCCGAGAAAGATCCCGCGAAAAGCATCATCGACAGAGTAGCGCAGAGTTCTCGCGTCAAGGCCAACATCGTGATTGCAGGACACCCAGTCAATTGCGGCGAGAAGGTGAACAATCTGCGAGCGGCGATTGAGCAACTGCCCGAAGAATTTGAAGTGCTCGTGTTCGCCGATTCCGATGGCCGCCCCGGAAAATACTGGCTACACCATCTCGTTGCGCCACTGGCGGACAACAGAATTGGAGCGACCACCACCATGCGCTGGCTGGTCCCGAATGTCGGGAACCTGCCAACGCTGCTCCTTGCCGCGTGGAACGCTCCGATTGTCACCATGCTGGGCGAAAAAGCCAGGAATTTTTGCTGGGGCGGAGGCACGGCGATTCGCCGCAGCACATTTGAACAGTGCGGCGTCCTCGACGAATGGAAGAGCTCCGTCAGCGATGATTATTCGCTGACGCGCGCGCTGGAACAAAGAGGCCGATCCATCGTGTTTATTCCGGAATGTCTGACGCTCTCTTACGTGGAAACGGACTTTGAGGGATTACTCGAGTTCACCAACAGGCAAATCGTGATTACGCGCGTTTACTCGAGCAAAATGTGGAGAGCCGCGGCGCTCACGCATTTTCTATACTGCTCGACTTTGGTTCTGGGTTTCTACTTGATCCTCGCCACGCTGTTCGCGGGAAGGCCCGCCTTTCAACTTGTCTTGCTGACGTTTCTGCCATTGCTCCTGGCATCCATCCGCGGAGTGCTGCGTCTGACCGGTGTGACTGAAGCCTTGCCTGCTGTGCGTTCACAAATCATGGCCCAAGCGTGGATCTACGTCCTGCTGACGCTGCTCGTGCCTTTCCTCTATGTGGTGAACTTTGTTCATTCTTTGGTCACACGCAAGATCCGGTGGCGCGGCGCGGTATACGAACTCATCAGCCCGCAGCAAACCAAGATTATCAGGAATTGAGGATTCCCATAGATTCCACAGGGTTTTCCACAGCACCTCGAGCAACCACTAGGGCCCCGCGAAAAACTGCTGATTTCTCGCTCTTTCAATGGAATTTGAAAGCGTATGGGGTGCGCCATTTAGTTGAATTTTCGTGGAAAAAATTCGCAGCCAGTGAAAATCCTACCAATACAGCAGTTACAGTACTATCAATCGATGCCCCTAAGTGTCCAGTTTTTGAGTGACTTGCATATTCTCTTCTGCGGAAGGATGGTTGCAAGTGTGATAGAAGTTCGGCAAACCGTCCACTTTGGCGGACTTTTCAGGGAGTCCTTGTACGACCCTGTTTCTTTGCCGTGCCTTGGGTAACGCGTGTCCGACTGCCAGCCACAGTTCAGTTCTCTTTCGGGCGACTTACTCAATCGGGGTTCCGGTTCGTCGAGGGGCAAAGAACTAGAAAATTCATTGGCTTCGGTTCCGTCACGAGGCTGCATTCTAAGGGGGTGCACGTGAAGGTAATCCGCAGAAGTGACCATCCGCACCAATTATTAGCTGCTCGGCCCGTATCCCACCGCAGTGTTTTCTTCTTTTACGAAAAGAATTCTGGAGTAGCCCATTTTCATGTACAGGCCGGGCCCGACGGTCGTCTTCCCGTAGATCAAGCAGCCGGGCTCCTCGCCATGCATTGCCTTGTTCGCGGCCAAAATCCGGCTGACTACGCCGTTTTGGTGCAGGCCGAAAACGAGGTTTTGGAAAACCTGATTGAAAAAGCCGGCCAATTGCTCGAAGCCGGCAGGTCCGTTCATGGCCAGGTGCGCCTGACCCGCCGCGAGGAAGAGGTTCTGGCCGGCGTCTCGGAGAGTCTCTCGAACAAAGAAATTGCGTCTAATCTCAACCTGTCGGAACGTACCGTTAAATTCCACGTTTCTTCCCTGCTGGCAAAATTCCAAGTGCGCGGCCGCATGGAGCTGGTTCGCGAAGCCGCGCGTCATACGATGGGCCTGGTTTCAGAACCGCTGTCGGCGGCCGCTCGAGAGCCTCGTTCTTTTGCCCCGGCGATCAAGAATTATCCGGCGCCGCGCCGGGCCGTCAGCGTAGTTCCTCTGGCAAAGCGCCAGTTGATGGCCTAGCCGAAACGAAGTTTCTCGACGTAAAAAGAAAAAAGCCCTCGGATGAACCGAGGGCTTCTTTTTTTGATTTGGAATCCCCTGAATGGCGCTTATTACTTCTTCACGGCCGCGAAAAGCTCGGCGGCACGGTCCCAATTCACTACGTTCCACCACGCCTTGATGTAGTCGCCGCGCACGTTCTGATACTTCAGGTAATAGGCGTGCTCCCAAACGTCCAGGCCCAGAACTGCCTTGGCGTTTCCGCCGAGCAGATACGGCGTGTCTTGGTTGGGAGTGGAATCAATTGCCAGTTTTCCGTCCTTCACGATGAGCCAAGCCCAGCCCGATCCGAAGCGGCCCAAGCCTGCGGCGGCAAACTTTTCTTGAAAACCGGCAAACGAACCGAACGCCGAGTTGAGTGCCGCGGCCAGGTCCCCCTTGGGCTCGCCTCCTCCGCCTTTCTTCATCAGCGTCCAAAACAGCGTATGGTTCCAATGTCCGCCGCCATTGTTGCGGACCGCCATGCGGATATTTTCGGGGACAGTGTCAAGTCCTTTCAGCAAGTCGTCGATGGACTTCGCTTGCAGCGCGGACTGGCCGTCCAGGGCCTTGTTCAGATTGGTGACGTAAGCTCCATGGTGTTTGTCGTGATGGATTTCCATGGTCTTCGCGTCAATGTAGGGTTCCAGTGCGTCGAAGGGATATGAGAGCGGGGGCACGCTAAATGCCACAGGTTTTTCCTCCTGAGTGAGATTTGGATTCGAAGTGGTCACGCAGCCGGCGCGCAGAAGATCCGGAGCAGCTATTCCTGTCCCGAGCAATCCTGCGCCGACGATACTCGTATTGAACAAGAATTTGCGGCGATTCATGCAACCTCGGTAGCGCGGAGGGCTAGCTGGCCAGCGGGTGCGATTATACCCCTAGCACGGCCAGGATGGTAATGCCCTACCACACTGGGTGGAAACAGGCGCTGTGCGCGTGTCGTTCGCGATTCCGTTCACAATCGACTACCACTGCGCACTCATTAGATGCGCGAGAGCGCCCATTGGGCAGATTCGGCAACGACGGAGTCAACGCAGACCGTCAGCTTTCTTAAGCATGCACAGAGACGGACGTGCCCTGGACTTCCGGGCGCGAGCTTGGAGTTCCCCGCGGCAATACATGCGTTTCGCAGCAGGCCGCGCCACTTCGCGCGTTTCACGGGGCTGCCGCGAAACAGCTCGCTAAAGTCCGGCTCGCTCAGCGATAAGAGTGATTCCAATCGAGGGCGAAACAGCGAGTCGTCCTGAGCGTCTGCAGTTGCGCCGGATGCGCGTGCTTCCCGCGGCGGCAATGTTCTCGGCTGAAATTGCGCAAGCTTGGAAACGGGAGCGCGGCGGTTCCACGGGCAAACGTCCTGACAGATGTCGCAACCGAAGACGTGATTACCTATGGCCTCGCGAAGCTCCTCGGGAACGCTACTCCGCAATTCGATGGTCAGATAAGAAATGCACTTGCGGGCGTCCATCACATAGGGCTCGACAAAAGCTTGGGTCGGACAGGCGTCCAAACAACGCGTGCAGTTCCCGCACAAGTCCGGGGCAGGCATTTCTCCCGTGCCAAACGTCGGCTCCAAATCCAGAGTCGTAAGAATGACGCCGAGAAAGAAGTAAGAGCCCAGGGCCTGATTCAGAAGCAGCGTGTTCTTTCCCAGCCAGCCCATGCCCGCGTATTTCGCCGCTACGCGCTCTTGTATGGGTCCGGTGTCCACATAAGCTCGCGCCTCAAATGGTTCAGGGGATTGCTCCCGCAACCGCGCGATCAGTGCCTCCAGGCGTTCCAGAAGCGCGTCATGATAGTCATCTCCCCATCCGTAACGAGAGATCCAACCCCTTGCCTCAGCGTCTTTGCTAGGGAGTTTGGGGTCAATCGAAAGAGGAAACTCCGTGTTGTAGTTGAGCAGACAAACGATGACGCTGCGAATCCCAGGCATGGCAGCACGCGGATTCTCGCGGCGAGGATCGTGGAGATACTTCATTTCGCCGGCATAACCGCGCGCAAGCCATTCCGTCGTATTCCTGAGTTCGGGAAATTCTTCCGCGCGCACCACGCCACACAGGTCGAAACCCACCGTTCTCGCCTGCTCCGCAATCCAAACCGTGTCGGCCGTTTGCTTCATCCAGAAGATTGTGCCGCAATGGGCCGGCAGAGGCGAGCCTTGGACAAAAGTGGCGTCGAAGTCAGGACGGAGCCAGGAGAAAAGGAACCACGCTCGACGGGACTAGCTAAAACCCCCAAGGGCGGCTTTCTCGTCGGTATAAACATCGAAGACTGTGTAGAGCTTCGTGATCTGCAGAAGATCCCGGACTTTCTTTGTCAAGTGCAGCAGCTTCAAATCGCCGCTCTGGTTTTTCACTGCAGTGAAGCCGCTGACGAGCTCGCCGATTCCCGAGCTGTCAATGTAGTCCACATCCGCAAGATTCAGCAGAATTTTCTTTCGCTCGTCTGCCAAGAGCCCCCGAATCGTCTTGCGCAGCAGCGCGCTTCCATCGCCCAGCGTGATGCGCCCACTCAAATCCACAACCGTAACTGGCCCGGCGTCACGATGGGTGGCTCGTAGTGACATCTTCTTTCCTCACGCTAATTTCCTGTTGCCGGTTCCTTTACTTCCCGCCCTTGCCATTCTCCGAATTGTCCCCCGGTCCGGGCAGTTTCTTGGACATCACAATTTCCGCCCCGCCATTCCGCCCCTTGACCACGTCGAACTC
>Ga0075426_10000505_pt1 | contig 26652 bp, 20 predicted proteins | sample SoiMethybrSBSTD5_FD_75304 | JGI IMG/M metagenome (GOLD analysis project Ga0075426, IMG submission 75304) | Bulk soil microbial communities from a Populus tree surrounding site in Tennessee, USA - Soil MetaG P. TD hybrid SBSTD5 | ecosystem: Environmental > Terrestrial > Soil > Tree plantation...
CGCTCGCCGCAAGCGCCCGCGGATGGGCTGTCGTGACCTCGATGCCGCCGGGCACCGTGCCGAGCGAGACTCGGCCGTTCTTGACGGCGAAGTCGAGCCGGTGACCGGCGAAGTGGAGGCCCGTCACCTCGATGCTGCTGAACAGCGAGGTTGAGATCGGGGAGATCGTGAGCTTCTTGCGTGAGGCATCAGCCCTCAGCCCGAGCAGCGTTGACAGCAGCGAGAAGGTCGATCCGGCGGCCCATGCCTGCGGGCTGCAGCTGTTGCGATAGGCGTTGGGCACCTCGCCCGGTACGCGCGGCGTTCCGCTCCACAGCTCCGGCAGACGCCGGTCGGCGAAGGTCATGCCCGCCTCGAGCACCATGCGTGCCACCAGCTCGGCCTCTCGGTTGCATCCGTACATCCGGAAACCGGCCGCCGCCACGGCGCAGTCGTGCGGCCAGACGGAACCGTTGTGATAGGCGTACGGGTCGTAGTTCACCGCGTCCGCCGACAGAGTGCGGATACCCCATCCCGAGAACATGTCGTTGGCCAGCAATCGCGCCGCCACGACCTCCGCGCGCGACCGTGGCAGGATGCCCGACCAGAGGCAGTGCCCCGGATTGGAAGTGATCGCGCGCACCAGGGTGTGCTCGCCGTCGATGGCCTGCGCGACGAACTTCTCGCGCGGCATCCAGAACTCTTTGTTGAAGCGCGCGCGCCATTCGGCGGCGACCGCTTTGAGCTCTGGCCGCCGGCGCGACATCATCATCAGGCCGCGGTAGTAGTAGGCCTGCACCTCGCACAGCCCGACCGGGTTTGGCGCCAGCGTGCCGTCGACGTGCGTCGTGGAGTTGTCCGAATCCTTCCAGCCCTGGTTGCGCGCGAAGGCGCCTCGAAAGTCGATCCAGCCGTCGCCATCCGTGTCGCCGATGTCGCGATTCCACGCGAGCGCTTTTTCTGCGGCCGGCCAGAGCTCATCCAGCAGTGAGTCGTCCGCAGTCCAGTCGTGGGTCTCGGCGAGCCCGACCAGGAACAGTGCTGTGGCGTCGACGGTGCCGTACAGGATGTGCGGCCACAGACCGGAGTCCACGACGTCGCCGGTGCGGACCTCGTGCAGGATCTTGCCCGGCTGCTCCTCAGTCCGCTGGATGTCGGTCTTGCCCTGGTGCAGGGCGAGGAATCGAAGGGTGCCACGCGCGATCTCGGGGTTGATGGGCAGCATGAACATCGCGGTGAACAGCGCGTCGCGGCCGAACGGCACCGCAAACCAGGGCAGGCCGGCGGCAGGGTAGAGGCCGGTCGGGTAGCGTTCGCACAGCATCCGGAGGTCGTCGCGGCTCTGGTCGATGAGCTCGTTCAACGTCGGGTTGTCGGTGACGAAATGCGCGCAGTCGGCGGCCCAGCGCTCGTAGTGCTCGCGCACTCGCTCGACACCGGTGTCGAAGTGCGCGACCTTGATGCCGAGGCGGGGGAGGACGTCCACGCGCATCACAAAGCTGTCCCCGGGCTCGAGGGACAGCCGGTGGTGGCGGCCGGGCGGATCCAGGATGACCTCGGCGAGGCGAGAGGAACCGTCCTGCTCCCACAGCTCGAGGCCGCGCTCGCCGTCCACCTCGCGCAATCCGCGGCGCGGTGGGACCGGCAGGATCCCGCGCACCACCAGCATCGCCGCGAAGTCGTTGTCGAAGCGCAGCTCGAGATGCGCATTGAAGTGCTCGGTCCCCGTGTTCGAGAACGTGATGCGGTCGTGCAGCCCGTGGTCGATGTAGCGCTCGCGATGCACCCGAAGGCGGTCCGCCATGAGCTTGAAGTCGACCAGCCCACCTTCGATTTGAAGGTCTCGCAGCTCGGGCTCCTCACCGTCGACGAGCACATGGTATTCGGAGAGGAAGCGCGTGTCGCCGAGCCAGAGGCCGTGGCCGTCCGCGGTCTGCGCACGCATCGAGCCGTCGAGCGCGGACACGGCGAAGAGCCGGTCCTCCTTGAGCACGACGCGGCTGGAGGAGAGGTAACTCTTCTTCAGGAGGGAGTCCCTGCCGGGTGCTGCGCCGACTCGAACGCCGGCCGTGAGCCGAGGGGGTAGTTGGTCCACTCGCCGCGCGCAAGAAGGTCCGTCGCAAGTGCCTCGAGCTCGCGGACGCGCTGGTTGGCGCGGATGGCCTCACGGATCGAGAGGATGCCGACCGCCGGATGTCGCTTCTCGATCACGTGCCGGAGCATGTTGAGGTGCGCGTTGTCGGGCACTCCGGGTTCGCGGATCCGGCGGATGGCGGCGCGCACGGTTGCCTGCGTGCCGTCGATGGCCTCGCCGCGCCCGAAATCGAACTTGTAGCTTGGGCTGCGGCCAGAAGCCCGGCGCTCGCCGCTGAGCTTGATCCACTTGGCGTTGTCCGCGCCCTTGCCCACATCAATGACCAATCGCACGGCGCGCCCGTGGTACTGAAAAGTTGACGTGACGCGCGCGTAGCTCTCGCGCTGGCCCGTGAAACCCTCGTGCTTGCCGAGGCGCAGGGGAGCGTCGCGATCCAGCTCGATGCGGTCGATCGGCGTCAGCAGCGAGATGATCGCGAAGGCGTGCGGGATGAGGTCGGCGATGACGCCGATGTCCGCCGCGGCGCCGGTCAGCGGCTGCTCCTCGAGGATCTCGATGCGGATCTCCTCGACGCTGTCGAGGAAGTCGCGCAGGGTGCGCTCTTCGCTGAGCAGCATCTGGAGGAGGCGGACCTCGAGCTTGAAGTAGTAGTGGTCCGCGGCCACGATCTCGACGCCGCCCGGGGCGCGGTCGAGGAACTCTCGATACTCCTCCGGCGGCGATCCGAGGGGCTTCTCGATGAGGACGACGTCGCTGACGTCGTAGTAGGACTGCAGCGTCGCCAGGTGCGTCGCCGCCGGCGTCGCGATGTACGTGATCACATACGAGCTCGACTCGAGCTCACGCTCCAGCTGGTCGCGCGCCGGCTGTGACGGCGAGTCCCAGTAGAACGCGTCCCCGTGCTCTACGACCTGCGCCTCGCCCGCGGCCACGCGCTCGCGAGCCCCGGGCGCGTCGCGTTCGACGACGTGCGTGCGGAAGTTGAAGAACTGCTTCAGGGTCAGCAGGTGCTGGTAGGCCTTCTGGCCCCACTGGCCAAAGCCGACGAGGACGAAATCCTTCTGGAGATGCCGTTCCTCTTCGGCCAGCGCATGCAAGCGCGCGTTCTTGATCGCCACCGCGGCCTGGAGGGCGAGGCCCTGCGCGCGCTGCACCTCCTCCGATGTGAATACGTGGCGGTGCTCGCGCTCGGCAAGGATCGCGGCGCCGATCGCCTGACCATCCGCGACCAGCGGCAGCGCGAGCAGCGAGCGCACGCCGAACGTCCTCACATACGTGTGCGGCACCTGGAGCGACGACTCGGCGTCGTCGATCACTATCGGCTCCGGTCGCTCCAGCAGGTCGAACATGAACGACGGCTCCGAGCGCTCGCCGCGCTGCCGGCGCCACAGGTCCTCGAGGTCCGAAGCGGCGGCGCCGTACCAGCCCTCCTGGTCCTCCTCGTAGAGCGCGATCTGGCAGATCGAGGCGTCGACCAGCCGCGCGAGGTTGTGCGCGACCAGAGTGAGCGCCTGGTCGAGGTCGATCGACGACGCGATCGCACGGCTCACGTCCGCGCTCAGCTCGAGCTGCTCGGCGTGGCGCCTCGCCTCCTCGTACAGCCGTGCGGTCTCGACGGCACCCGCGACCTGGGCGGCGGCGGCGCGCAGGGCCTCGACCTGGCCCCAGTCCGGCCGGCGATCGTGGCTGCGGTGGTAGCCGACCTCGAGGACGCCGGTGGCGTGACTGTCCTGGTCGGAGCCGAACGGCAGAAAGATGCGGATGAGGTCTGCGTGGCCGCCTTTCTCGAACACCTCGCCCGCCAGAGTGAAAGGCGGCTTCGAGGGATCGTCGGACTCGGCACCTTCGCCGAGGACGCAGGCCGCGACCCGCGCGGTCACGGCGCCGTTCGCACGCACCACCGGCACCTCCGTCCAACGCGAGCTGCCCGGCACCGCGCCGTTGAAGACGTCGTTACGGTCCGGCGCTCCGTCAGCGGGCTTGGGGCCGACGATCACGGTGCGCCAGGACGAGACGACATAGACGAGCACGTCGTCCGAGGCAAGCGCGCGGTCCTCCTCGAGCGCCCAGCGGGGGATCCGCTGCACGCCCCGGTTCGTCGCTGCGCTTTCGGCCTCGATCGCCGCAGCGGTCGCAGCCCCGGCGGCCATGCGCACCACCGCGCCCTCGTCACTCTCGCCGACCAGGTAGACCGTGGCGAAGTTGAAGTCGAACTCGGGGACCGCCGCGTCGGTCAGGCGGCCCACGATCGATTCGATGACCTGTTTGCGCGTCGATCCCGGGCGCAGCATCGCCGTGTTCATGTCGCCGAGCGCCCCGAGGAGCCGGTTGCTGTGCTCGAGGCCTTCGATGAGGCGCTGTGTTGCGAGCGATCCGCCTATGAGCTCCGCGCCCGCGGCGAGAAGGACATCGGTGGCCGGCGCGCGCCGGACCGTTGCGAGGCGGTCGCGGCTCATCACGACGAGATAGCCGTGCGGTTCGCGCGACTTCCCGAGCGCGTAGGTGGCGATGGGGTGGATGTCGGCGGCCCCGGTCACGCCGGCGACGGTTTCGGTCAGGGCCTTGGTCCAGTCCTCGTGCGCGACCCGCTCCACGCGCACGGGCGCAGCGATCGGCGCGTGGGCGGTGACCAGCTCGAGGCTCGTGCGCTGGGACCCGAACTGGTAGATCGCCGCGGCATCCAGCTCGCTCGCGAGCAGCAGGTCGGCCAGCGCGATGGACAGGATGCGGCGTAGCTCCTTCATGTCGGCGCGCGATTCGCCCTGCGGCTCGGTCAGCAGGGCGGTGAGCCGGCCGAGGCCGTCGAGCGCGGCACGCTCGGCCGCCGCGAGCGCGCCTTCGATCGTGATCGCCTCCTCCCCGGCCAGGCGCTGCAGCTCGCCCACACGCGCGTCGTCCGGCTCGTTCGTGCGCGTCCGGTAGTTGAGGTAGATGAATCCGAGCATCGAATCGCCGCGCAGCAGAGGAAGCCCGAAGGTGGACTGCACCTGGTAGCGGCGGATGAACGTGCTGTCGATCTGCGACGGCGCATCGCGAGCGACGAGCATCTGTCGGGTCACCGTCAGCCACACGGTCGACCCGTAGTTGTGGATGCCCAGATCAGCCGGCGCCTTACCCTGCGCCGCGTCGCTGTGATAACGGGCCAGCTGCTCCGTCATGTCTGTCAGTGAGTCGATCAGGCTCTCCTGCGGCTGGCCGGCCGCAAACGGGGCGAAGTACCGCCGCATGGCCTCGTCGTAGAGGAAGATCGACACGATGTCGGCCTTCGACGCCTGCTGCATCTCGGCGATGACGCCGCGCAAGACCGTGGCAAGGCCCGTCGCTCGCTGCGGGGAAGGGCGCATTCCCCCGCATCATAGGTCTGGGCGAAACGGTTAACCCTCGAGCGCTGCCGCGCCCTGAATATCCGCGTCCGACGCTGCGCCGCCGCGAGTGGATGAACCTCAACGGCGAGTGGGATTTCGGCCTCGGGCCGAACCGTCATTTCGACCGCACGATCACAGTGCCGTTCTGCCCGCAATCCGCTCTTTCCGGAATCAATCAGCGCATCGACGAGGACGTGCTGTGGTACCGGAGGCGGTTCGACGCGCCTGGAGGGAGCCGTCTGATGCTGCATTTCGGCGCCGTGGACTACCGCACGACGGTGTGGGTCAACGGCGAGCAGGTCGCGCAGCACGAGGGCGGCCACACGCCCTTCAGCGCCGACATCAGCAAGGTCGCGCGCGAGGCGGACAATGAGCTCGTCGTCCAGGCGGAGGATCCGCTCACCGACCGCACCATCCCGCGCGGCAAGCAGTACTGGAAGCCGGTCTCGGACGGCATCTTCTACACGCCCACCTCAGGGATCTGGCAGACCGTCTGGCTGGAGCCGCTGCCGGAGCTCTCCGTCACGAGCGTCGATCTGATGCCGGACCCGGAGGCGTGGGCGGTCGAGTTCTCGGTCGAGGCCGAGGGCCGCAAGGAGGTGTCGATCACGCTCGACGGCCGCGAGGTCGGCCACTGGCGCGGGTCAGCCGGCCGCGGCCGGATAGCGCTGGACGAGGTGGTGGCCTGGAGCCCTGAAGACCCCCGCCTCTATGGCGTCGAGGTCACGCTCTTCGACCGGGCCGGCCGCATCGCCGACCAGGTGTCGAGCTATTTCGGCATGCGCACGGTCGCCGTCGCCGACGGGAAGTTCTTGCTGAACGGCGAGCCCTACGTGCCGAGGCTCATCCTCGACCAGGGCTACTTTCCGGGCGGTCTTCTGACTGCGGGCGACGACCGCGATCTGCGCGGCGACATCGTCCTCGCGCGGTCGCTCGGATTCAACGGTGCGCGCAAGCATCAGAAGGTCGAGGACCCGCGATGGCTGTACTGGGCGGACGTGCTCGGCTTCCTGGTGTGGGGCGAGATGCCTGCCTTCCACCAGCACTCGCGCGAAGCGGAGAGGCGTCTGGAGGCGGAGTGGGGGGAGGCTGTCGCGCGTGACCGCGGCCATCCCTCGATCGTGACCTGGGCGCCTTACAACGAGAGCTTCGGGCTCGCGGACGTTGAGGCCGCGACGATGACTCGCTTCTATGACGGCCTCTACAGGCAGACGCGCGCGGCCGACCCGTCGCGGCCTGTCGTGCCCAATGACGGATGGGAGCACTCGGAAACCGACATCTGCACCGTGCACGACTACAACCCGGCCCACGCGCTGCGCCGGCGTTACCGCGCTCCGGCCACTGCCCTCGAGCCCGCGGCGCACCCGCGACCCATCTACCTGCCTGGCTATGCGTATAGGGGAGAGCCGATCATGGTCAGCGAGTTCGGCGGCATCGCGCTCGCCGGCGGCTCAGGTTTCGGCTGGCTCGAAGCCTCCGGCTCAGACGACCTGGTGGCGACCTACGGCGAGCTCGTCGAGGCGTTGATGGACCACGGCCCTGTCGAGGGCTTCTGCTACACGCAGCTTGCGGACGTCGAGCAGGAGCAGAACGGGCTTCTCACCTTTGACCGCAAGGCCAAGGCCGATCCCGAGCTGATCCGCGCGATCACCGCGACCCCGAAACGACGGTAAAGGTCGGCTCGGGCCGGTCCAGGCGGTCGGCGAGCCTGCGCAGCCGGCCGGCCAGCACCTCGGCGAACCGGGCGTGGGCGTGCCAGCCAGACAGGCGACTACGCGCCTCAGCCGTGGATTCCATCTCGTGATGGCGCTCCAGCATCGACCTTTCGAGGGTATAGAGGTCCATGGCCAAATTATAGATCAAGACCTCTGGTGATTGGCAAGTTGCTATTGCAATTGACAGGAGAGTGCTTTAACATAGCTGTAAACCTATGCCAATGATCTCGGACGGCAGCGAAGCCCCGCGCTTGCAGGTCCGAGCTTCCGCCCCCCTCGAGCTCATGTGGATCGTCCACGACTGCGAGGCGAACCACCCGCTCGACGGGCCTCTCGCTTCGCTCGAGGACCTCCGCAACCGCGTCGGCGAGCGGCTGCACACCTTCTGGGGCGACGGAGTCCGCGGCTTCACCGAGGTCGTCGTCATCGCCGAGCGCGGGGGCACCCTCTTCGACCTCGACCTCGACCGCTTCTTCGCAAGCTTCGACGACGCGGTCCAGCTCACCGGCCACCCCAGCCTGCTCTCGGAGCCCCCGGCGGATCGCCGGCTCCTGCACGCCCGTCTCGAACGCCTGCGCGCCGAGCCCGAGCTGCGCAGCGTCTACAAGGCCCTCCTCCTGGACGCCTGGGAATCCGTGCGCGACGAGTGGGAGGCGGCAGGCAGGTCCGCGGTCCTCAAAGCGGCCGAGGATTGGCAGCGGCGCCTCGACGATGGGACGAACTACCGTCAGCTGCTGGAGCGTCCGCGGATCTGGCCCAACCGGCCGGAGCTGGAAGAGCTTGCGGACAACTCCGCCATCGAGGGTCGCATGGTCTTCTCACCGGGCTGGTTCTTCGGGATCGTTCATGTGGTCGAGATCGACGACCTGGTGCTCGTCGGCCGGCGCATCCGCACCTCGGATCCTGCCCAGGCACAGCGCAAGATCGCCTCGCACGTCGCGGTGAAGATGAAGGCCCTCGCCGACCCGACGCGGCTCTCCATCCTCATGTGGCTTGCCACGCATCCCGCCTCCGTGACGCAGCTCGCCAAGCACTTCAACCTGTCGCAGCCCACGGTCAGCGCGCACATCCAGCTGCTGCGCGATGCGGCGCTCATCGAGGAGAAGGCGACTGGGCGCAGCTCGACCCTTACGGTTCCCGAGCGGCGGCTGCGCGATCTGCTTTCGGGGGTCGAGGAGGCCCTGCTCCGGCAGTTCCCTTCCGACTAGCCCGCGCGATATTGCCCAGCCAGTAGCCGCTTGGCTTCGGGCGCCGGGCGAACGTCTGCCGGTCGACCTCGACGAGACCAAAGCGCGGCTTGTAGCCGAAGATCCATTCGAAGTTGTCCAGCAGCGACCAGTGGATATATCCCCGGACGTCGATGCCTTCGTCCACGCACGCCCTCACCTCGTGCAGCGCGACGTCCATGTACTCGATGCGGCGCTCGTCGCGCAGCGTCGCAACACCGTTCTCGGTGACGACGATCGGCAGGCCGGGCGCGACCTTCCAGGCGCGGCGGATCGCGCCACCCAAAGCGCGCGGGTAGAACTCGTAGCCCATCTGGGTGGTGGCCTCGGTTTCGACCATCTCGCGGCTGACCTCGCTCCATTCCGCGCCGGGACTTCGCGGGCCCTCTGGTCCGATGCGCACGCGGGTGTACGTCTGCACGCCGATGAAGTCGTCTTCGCGCGCCAGCGCCAAGAACTCGTCATTGATTCGCGACTCGACCTCCAATCCCAGGTCGCCCGGCTTCGCGCCGTCCTCGTACTGGAGATCCGGGATCGCGAGCGTCACGCCGACTGGCGCGTCGGTGTGCCGCTTGATGGCGCGGGCGGCCAGCCGGTGCGCCTCCAGCAAATGGTCCGCCGCCCTCCGCGCGGCATCGTGGTCACCGCGCCGGCCAGGAGGGTTGACGCCGAGCACGTAGCCGGCCAATCCCAGGCCCTGCGGCTCGTTGAGGGTGCACGCATAGCCCAGCAGGTCCCCGAGGGCGGCCGCCGAACGCTCGCAGTAGCGCTCGAAAAGAGCGGGAAATTCTGGTGAGGCGAAGCCGCCCGCGTCCTGCACCCACATCGGCAGCACGAAGTGGTGGAAAGTGAGCAGCGGCGTCACGCGGTGCTCATGGCAGGCCGCGAGCATGCGCCGGTAATGCTCCAGCGCCGCGGTCGAAAACTCGCCGCGCGCGGGCTCGATTCGCGACCACTCGATGCCGAAGCGAAACGCGTCCAGGCCGAGCTCGGACAGGAGAGCGATGTCGGCGGCGTAGCGGTGGTAGAAGTCGCACGCGTCACCCGATGGCTCGACGCACGCCGTTCCCGCATGGTGTTCCCACCACCACCAATCGCTGTTGGTGTTCCCACCCTCGACCTGGTGCGCGCCCACCGCCGCGCCGAAGAGAAACGCGGATGGAAACCGGAGCCCGCTCATCCGCGGGATTGTCCTACAGGCCCGAAGCTTCGCAAGGGAACCAAAATTTTTTTGGTTGGCGAATCAAACGAAGCCCAATAGAATGGTTTGAGGTAGGGCTGTGGGGCCTAAGTCTGGCGGGCTTCCTTTAGTGGACGGCAACAACCGGATTGGGAAAGAGATATGGCATCAGTCACCTTTGACCATGTAGTCAAGCGCTACACCGCGGACCTCACCGTGGTGAAGGACCTCAACGTGGACATCAAGGACAAGGAGTTCATGGTCCTGGTCGGTCCTTCCGGGTGCGGCAAGTCCACGGCGCTGCGGATGCTGGCCGGGCTGGAACAGATCTCCGAGGGCCGGATCCTGATCGGTGACCGGGTCGTCAACAACGTCGCCGCCAAGGACCGCGACATCGCGATGGTTTTCCAGTCGTACGCCCTCTATCCGCACATGTCGGTCTACGACAACATGGCCTTCCCGCTGCAGATGCAGCACATGAAGAAGCCTGAGATCGACCGCCGCGTCCGCAACGCGTCGAAGATCCTCGGCCTCGACAACTTCCTGAACCGCAAGCCGCGCGCCCTGTCCGGCGGCCAGCGCCAGCGCGTCGCCCTCGGGCGCGCGATCGTGCGCAGCCCCAAGGTGTTCCTCCTTGACGAGCCGCTGTCCAACCTGGACGCGAAGCTCCGCGGCCAGACCCGCGTGGAGCTCCAGAAGCTGCACCGCGACCTCGAGACCACGTTCATCTACGTCACCCACGACCAGGTCGAGGCGATGACGATGGGCGACCGGATCGCGATCATGAACGCCGGCATCCTGCAGCAGGTCGGCACGCCGGGCGACATCTACGACCACCCGGCGAATCTGTTCGTCGCCGGCTTCATCGGTACTCCGACCATGAACTTCGTGCCCGCCGAAGCGACCAACGGCTCCGCCAAGGCGTCCGGCTTCGAGCTGAAGCTGCCGCAGGCCGTGAAGGCGGGTAAGGGCATGCTGGGCTTCCGGCCCGAGGCCGTGACCGACAAGATCCCCGAGGGCTCGCCGGTGCTCGACATGAAGGTCGACGTTGTGGAGCGGCTCGGGTCCGACCAGTTCGTGTATGGGCAGGTGGGGGCAGACCAGGTGACCGCCCGGATCGACCCGCGGCTCAACGTGGCGCCGGGCGACCGCGTTCGCCTTGGGCTCGACACGCGGGGCCTCCACTTCTTCGACTCGCAGACCGAGGCGGCCCTCTTCTGAGTTCAGGAGGACGAACTGGAAGATTGACAACATATCTGGCCCCACTTACGATCGAGCCGGAACTAGGCGAACGCTCGCCTATGCCCGCACCCGACGCGTTTGAGTGAACCTGCTTGCCGGCGCACTCTCGCCCCGGTCGCCAGCCCGGGAAGAAGGCAGCAGGAGTCACCGCGGCCCACAGTCGGGGCCGTGAGCCAGTAAGGAGAGCAGTATGGCCGTCGTCTTAGGGAAGCTGGGCGCCAAGGCGGTTGCCTTAACGCTCGGCGCGTTGTTCGTATTCGTCACCGCGTGTGGATCCTCCTCGTCGACGCCGACACAGTCCGCAACCGATGTGACTGTATGGACGGCGTGGGGCGGCAACGAGCTGAAGGCGTTCCAGGACGTCCTGAAGCCCTTCACCGCACAGACCGGGATCAAGGTTCACATCTCGACCGTCCGCGACTCGAGCCAGCTCGCGATCAACGTCGACGCGGGCACGACTCTTCCTGACATCGGCCTACCGCCCAACGTCGACAAGGTCCAGGACTGGGTCAGCAAGGGCGTCATGAAGCCGATCGAGACAGCCCTCGGCGACCAGTTCCAGGACTACATGACCAACACGGTCTCGTCATTGACGACCGACCAGGGCGGCAAGAGCACCAACACGCAGATCTACCTGGTCAACGGCAAGCACTACGGCCTGTTCGTCAAGACCCAGGTCAAGGGTCTGCTCTGGTATGACCCGAAGGTCTACACCGGTCAGGCGCCCGCGACGTGGAACGACCTCATCGCCATCGACCCGGCCAAGTACAACGCGAAGAGCCTCTTCTGCACCGGTATCGAGTCGGGCGCCGCGTCCGGCTGGCCGGCCGTGGACGACTTCGACAACATCCTGATGCGGCAGGCCGGTCACGACACCTACAACAACCTGATCGCGGGCAAGGTCAAGTTTTCCGACCCGCAGATCAAGCAGGCCTACCAGTCACTCGGCCAGATGTTCTCTGCCTCCTACGGCGGCAAGAACACGATCCTGACCACCAACTTCGGCAAGGCGGGCGACCCGATGTTCAAGAGCCCGGCGGGCTGTCTGTTCCTCGAGCAGGCGACCTTCATCACGAGCTTCTTCGAGCAGGACAACCCGGGCGTCAAGGCATCGACCGACTACAACTTCTTCCCGCACCCCAGCATGGGGAACCCGGCCGGTGACGGCAACGTCAACGGTTTCGCCGACAGCCTTGTCATGTACAACGACACCCCGGCGGCCCGGAAGCTGATGCAGTACGTCGCGAGCAAGGACGCGCAGCAGATCTGGGTCAACGACGGTGGCACGCTGGCCGCCAACAAGCAGGTGACCTACAACGACCCGATCTCGAAGGCGGCCTTCGCGGTCGTCCAGGGCGCGAAGAACCTTGAAGTGACGGCGGGCGACTTCGTCCCGTCCGACATGCAGTCCGCGTTCTGGAAGTCGATGCTCGACTACGTGAACAACCCGGGAGGCCTGGACGGAATCCTTTCCCATCTCGATTCGGTCCAGAAGTCGGCGTATAGCAGCTAACCCGTAACTCGAAAGGCCAGAGCGGACTCACATCCGCTCTGGCCCCTCTCAATCAACAGGAGGAACTGGCGGGGTGGACATAAGTACGCTTCTGACGGCGGTGGTGGCCGTGGTCGGCGTCCCGCTCGTCCTCCTGGGCTACATCATCGGCGGCGAGTGGGTCATTGAACGCCTGCCCGAGAAGATCCAGAACACCTTCCGGCCCTACTTCTGGGCCGCACCGGGCATCGGGTTCGCAAGCGTGTTCATGCTCGTCCCGCTCGCCTACTCCGTGGTGTGGAGCTTCCAGGACGACTCGCTGTCGAAGTTCGTCGGCTGGAAGAACTACATCTACTTCTTCACCTTCCCCGACACGATCACCTCGCTGAAGAACAGCCTCCTGTGGCTCATCTTCTACACGCTGGGTGCCGTCGGACTCGGACTGATCCTCGCCATCCTGGTCGACCGCGTGAAGTACGAGGCGATCGCCAAGACCGCGATCTTCCTGCCGGTCCCGATCAGTGCTGTCGCGGCCTCGATCATCTGGAAGTTCATGTTCGAATACCAGGCAGCGGGTTCCACTCAGACCGGAACCCTGAACGCCGGTCTCGGCCTGGTGCACCATGACCCTGTCGCCTGGCTCGTCGATGCGACCACCAACAACGCTTCGCTGATCTTTGTGGGCGTGTGGACAGCTGTCGGCTTCTGTCTGGTGATCATCTCGGCAAGCCTCAAGGCGATCAGCTCGGAGGTGCTCGAAGCGGCTCGGATCGACGGCGCCAACGAGTTTCAGATCGTGCGCCTGATCGTGACGCCTCTTCTGTGGCCGACGATCACGGTGGTCGGGACGACGATGATCATCAACGCCCTCAAGACGTTCGACATCGTCTACGTGTTGACGAACGGCGCCTATGACACGGACGTCATCGCGACCCAGATGTTCAGGAACCTGTCCAACGCGCACTTCGGGCGCGCGGCGGCGATCGGCGTGATCCTCTTCATCACGATCATCCCGCTGCTGATCGTCAACATCCGTCGCTTCCAGCAACAGGAGGAGCAGCGATGAGCCAGGCCGACGCGACGATCGCCCGTTCGGAAGAGCGGGCGACCCCGATATCGGCTCTGAGCAACTGGGGCTACAGGCTCCAGAGGCTGCCCCTGCACATCGTGATCATCGCCTTCATGGCGTTCTGGCTCATCCCCACGGTCGGTCTCCTCGTGAACTCTTTCCGCCAGCCTGCCGACATGGCCAACGCCGGCTGGTGGACCGCGCTCTTCCCGCCGCACGGCTTCACCCTGGCGAGCTACCAGCAGGTGCTGGCGATCGACGGCGTGCCGGCTTCCATCATCAGCAGCATCCTGATCACGGTCCCGGCGACGGTGATCCAGCTCACCATCGCAACCATGGCCGCCTACGCGTTCGCCTGGATGAAATTCCCCGGACGCGACATCTTCTTCATCGTCATCGTCGGCCTGATGGTCGTGCCGATCCAGATGACGCTGATCCCGCTGCTGAAGCTGTTCGCCGTCACGGGCCTCGCCGGAACAGTTGTCGCGGTCTGGCTCGCGCACTCGGGCTATGGCCTTCCCTTCGAGGTCTTCCTCCTGCGCAACTATCTCGGCGGCCTTCCCCGCGAGATCTTCGAGTCGGCCGAGGTCGACGGCGCCGGGCACTCGGTGCGCTTCCTGCGCCTGGCGGTGCCGATGACGATTCCGGCTATCGCGTCGCTGACGATCTTTGTGTTCCTCGGCATCTGGAACGACCTGCTGGTCGCCCTGACGTTCCTTTCGGGCAGCCCATATAAACCTTTCACCGTGAAGATCACCCAGCTCACCACCTCGCTTGGCTACGGGTGGGAGTTCCTCACCGCCGCCGCCGTGCTTCAGATGGCGCTTCCGCTCATCGTCTTCATCGCCCTGCAGCGGTACTTCGTGCGCGGCATCACCAGCGGCTCGGTCAAGGGATAGCTCTGGCACGACCCGCCCCCAGCCCTGGCCCGCAGCGCGGGGGAGGGGACGTCGTCTTGATGACGTGTCACGACATTGGCCGTCATCTTCACTGCTACGGCGTCGAGACCGTCAGGAGCCCGCACCTCGATACGCTTGCGGCCTCCGGCGTGCTGTTCACGCGCGCGTTCTGCACCGCGCCCCAGTGCAGCCCCAGCCGCGCCAGCATCGCCACAGGCCTGTACCCGCACAACAATGGCGTCCTGGGCCTCGCGCACGACGGCTTCGACTGGGAGATATCGCCCGGCGTGCCGCACGCCGCCGGCATCTTTCACAACCTCGGCTTCGAGTCACACCTTTTTGGAAACCAGCACGTCTCTCTCCATCCGGAGCGGCTGGGATTCGACGGTCTGCACTCGCCTGGACTTGAGCATGGGAACGCGACCGGCCTGACGGTCGCGTCGCAGGTCGAGGATTTCCTGATCGCTCACGGCCCGGATGGAAGGCTGTACCTCGAGATCAACTTCGACGACACCCACCGTCCGTACCCGGAGCTGCCCGTTGCCGACGACTGGCCGGTGATCCCGCCCTACCTTCCGCCCGGTCCTGAGGCGGCCCAGGAGATGCGCGGCGCCGAGCTTGCGATCGAGGAGATGGACGCCGCGGTGGGCCGGGTGCTGGTGGCGCTCGAGCGAGCCGGGCGCGCCGAGGGCGCGCTTGTCATCTTCACCACGGACCACGGCCTTGCGATGCCGCGCGCGAAATGCACGCTGTACGACCCGGGGATAGAGGTTGCGCTGATGGTGCGTTTGCCGGGCGCACCCGCTCCTTCGACCTCCGCGGAGCTGATCAGCAACATCGACATCCTGCCGACCATGGTCGAGGCCGCGGGCGCGCCTGTTCCCGCCCATGTCCAGGGCCGCTCATTCCTCTCGCTGCTCAGCGGCGGCACCTACGAGCCAACCAGTGCGGTCTTCGCCGAGAAGACCTTTCACAGCTACTACGATCCGATGCGCTGCGTGCGCACCACGACGCACAAGCTCATCCGCAACTTCGAGACCGCGTTCGCGGTCGAGGTGCCCGGCGACATCCAGCAGGGGGCCGTCTTTCGCGCGGATCCCGGCCGCTACTCGACCGATCGCCGCGCGATCACCGAGCTCTATGACCTCACCGCCGACCCAGGGGAGGAGCACAACCTTTCGGGGACCATGGAAGTCCGCGACCTGGAGCGCCGGTTGAACGAGGAGCTGTGGGACTGGATGGCGAAGACGGACGACCCGCTGCTCAGGGGACCGGTTTCGTCTCCCCGATACCGCGCCGCGATGCAGCGCTGATCCCGAACCGGGTCACGCTGTCGGGGCCCGCCACGGCGGGGATCGGTGCGAGCTTCCTGCTGATGGGGCTCGTCGTGTCCATGTACGGGCCGCTGCTGGCCCTGCTCGCCCACCGCTTCGGCGTGAGCCTTCCCGCGGCGGGCGCGACCATCAGCGTCCACTTCGGCGGGGGCCTCGCGGGGGTGCTCGTCGCCATGATCACGCTTACCCGCAGACGGGCTCGGGACACGTTCGCCGGCGGTCTCGCCGTCGGGGGTCTCGGCTGCGCCGTGGTCGCATTCGCGCCGAGCTGGCCGTTGTTCCTGGCCGGCATCGCCGTGATCGGTTTCGGTTACGGCACCCTGATCATTGGGCTGAACCAGCTCGTCGCCTACAGCGCGGGCAGGCGCCGCACTGCGCTTTTGAACGGCCTGAACGGAGCCTACTCGGGAGGAGCCGTGATCGGCCCGATCCTGGTCGCCGCCTTCGCAGGGGCCCACTTCTCGCTCCTGTTCGTCCTGGCCGCCGTCGCCAGTGTCGCGCTCGTGGCGCCCGCGCTTGGGGTGTCGGGGCGGCTTCCGGTGGACGCCGGCGCACCGCGCCGCCCAGGCCTCCTAGTCGGGATCTTCATCGTGGCGTTCGTGTTCTACGTCGCCATCGAGGTGGGCGCGGCCGGCTGGATGGCGTCGCACCTGGAGTCCACCGGGCTGAGCCCTACGGCTGCCGCCACGGCAACCTCTGGGTTCTTCCTGGCCCTGGTGTCCGGCCGGCTCCTCAGCACGCTGATACCGGCGTCCGTTCCCGAGTGGGCGGTCGTGCTTGGCGGCTGCGGGGTCGCGACGGTGTCACTGATCGTCGCGTCGATCTCCCCGATCGCGCCGATCGCCTACTTCGTCACGGGCCTCGCGCTTGCGCCCATCTTTCCGACCGGCATCGCTTGGCTCGCGCGGCTCCGGCCGGGCGACTCCCGCGCCACCTCGTGGCTTTTCCCCGCCGCCAGCATCGGCGGCACCCTCGGACCGGCGGCCATCGGCGTGGTGATCGGCCAGTTCGGCCTCTCGTGGACGCCGGCGGTGCTGGCCGTCATCGCCGTGCTGATGACCGCGACATTCTTTTGGGTCAGACGATCAACGGCTTGAGCGCGTTGCGCGCGACGATGAAGCCGCGCTGCACGAGCTCGACCGAGCCCTCGAACTTCCGGTCCTCGTGCTCGACCGACACGACCCAGTCGTAGCCCTGCTGGTACAGCGCCGCGATGAAGCGGTCCCAGCGCACCTCGCCGAGCCCAGGCAGCCGGGGCACCTGCCAGCCCACGCCGAGGGACATCACGCCGTTCTCATAGAGACCTTCGCGGTCGACCTCCATGTCCTTGGCATGCACGTGGAAGATGCGCGGGCCGAAATCCCGCACCACGCGCACGTAGTCGATGAACTGCCACACGAGGTGCGAAGGATCGAGGTTCAGCCCGAAGTTGTCATCGGGCACGATCTCGAACATCTCGCGCCAACGAGCCGGTGAGTACGCGAGGTTGCGGCCTCCGGGCCATTCGTCGCCGGAAAAGAGCATCGGGCAGTTCTCGATGGCGACCTTGACCCCGTGATCGCGCGCGAAACGGATGATGGGCGGCCACACCTTCTTGAAGTCGACAAGGTTGTCCGCGACCGAACGATTCTGGTCGCGGCCCACGAATGTACCGACCACCTCCACCTCGAGGCGCTGCGCGGCCTCGATGACGCGGCGCAGGTGCGCGGTCGCGGCCTCGCGCGTGTCCGGGTCCGGGTCGAGGTTGTTGGGGTAGTAGGCCAGGGCTGAGATCTCGAGGCCGTGGCGCTTCATAAGGTCCCGAACCGCGCGCGCATCGAAGTCCTCGACATCGATGTGCGATACGCCGGCGTAGCGCCTGCGCTCGCCGCCGGCAGAGGGCCAGCACGCGATCTCGAGCGCCTCGAAGCCGTTGTCGTGGGCCCAGCGCGCGACCTCCTCGAGAGACAGGCTCGGGAAAGCGGCGGTGAGGAGTCCCAGCTTCATTTACCCCACGAACTCTGAGGCTTCGCCGCGAGTTCGCGGGGACCCCGTTTATTCATCGCTCGACGTGAACCCAGCGGCCGTCGCCTGCGCTGCGCGCCACGGCGTCCATCACCAGCATCATGTCGTGCCCGTCAGCGAAGGTCGGGTGGTTGGTCGCCGGCCGGCCGGCCGCCACCGCCGCGTAGACCGCGCCGAAGAGGGCCCTGAAGGTGTCCGCGTAACCCTCGACGTGGCCACCCGGAACGAACGAGGCGGCCCGGCCCAATTCGTTCATCAGGTTCGGGTCGCGGGCGAGGACCTGGTTGGGCCGGTCGCCGTGGCCGATCCAGAGCTCGTCTGGATCTTCCGAGCTCCAGGCAGCCGCCGACTGCGCCCCGTCGATCTCGAACGCCAACTGGTTCTTGCGACCTGGGCTCACCTGCGACACCACCACTGAGCCGTGGACACCGCCCTCGAAGTGAAGAAGGATGGTCGCGGCATCCTCCGTCCTGACTTCGCGCGAGTCCCGCGTCTCGACAAAGCGCGCCAGGTCGGCCATGACGGACGTGATCCTGAGCCCGGTGAGGAACTGCGTCATGTCCATCCAGTGCGATCCGATGTCGCCAACGGCGCGCAGGGCGCCGCCCAACGAACGGTCGACGCGCCAGTTCCAGTCGGCCTCGCGCATGAGCCAGTCCTGCAGGTAATGGCCGCTGACCAGCCGGATCTTCCCGAGCTCGCCGGCCTCGATTGCGCCGCGGAGGTGCTGCACCAACGGATAGAAGCGCAGGTTGTGATTCACGGCGTGCACGAGACCTGTGCGCCGCGCGGTCTCCAGCAGATCGGCGGATTCGTCAGAGCTCATCGCGAGCGGCTTTTCACACACGACGTGCTTGCCGGCTTCGAGGGCCGCCTTGGCCTGGGCGTGATGCAGGTGGTTTGGAGTCGTGATGTGGACGACGTCGACGCGCTCGTCGGCCAGCATGGCCTCGAAGGTGTCGAACGCGGGCGCCAGACCGGCGTCAACCGCGCGTTGCGGGGTCGAGCCGACCATCCCGACGACGGTCACGCCGAGCCTGCGCAGCCCGTCGACGTGGACACGGCCCATGAAGCCGGTGCCGACTACCGCGGCGCCGATGTCGCTCACGCGAACATCATCGCGTCAGGCGGGTTGTAGGAACCAGTCGCGCTTGGTGTTGGGGCTCTGGCCCCGATCGGCGGGAATGTCATTGCCGCGCGAGCCGCCCGCGCACCATATGACCGCGTTGGCGATGACGCGCTGCACCTCGGGCTGGTGGTACACGGGAAACTCCTGGTCGCCTGGACCGAAGTAGAACAGGCGGCCGGCGCCGCGCGTGTAGCACATGCCGCTGCGGAACACCTCGCCGCCGGCGAAGGAGCTGATGAAGACGATCTCGTCCGGAGGCGGGACGTCGAAGTACTCGCCGTACATCTCCTGGTGCTCGATGACGATCGGATGGGGCACTCCGGCCGCGATCGGGTGACCTGGATTCACGGTCCAGATCAGCTCACGCTCGCCGCCTGGGTCCTGCCTCCAGCGCAACGCGCACGTGGTGCCCATGAGCCGCTTGAAGATCTTCGAGTAGTGCCCGGAATGCAGGATCAGGATGCCCATGCCTTCCAGAACCCGCGCCTGGACGCGATCGACGACCTCGTCCGACACCCTGTCGTGGGCGTCGTGCCCCCACCAGGTCAGCACGTCGGTATCGCCGAGAACCGCATCCGTGAGGCCGTGTTCGGGATCTTCGAGGGTCGCCAAGCGCACGGTGGCGCGGTCACCAAGCTCGCGCTTCAGGCCGTCGCCGATCGCGCCGTGCATCCCCTTCGGGTAGTTGCGAGCGACCCTTGCGTCGCGGCGCTCGTGGACGTGCTCGTTCCAGACGGTGACGCGGACGGTCACGCGCTCAGATCGCCAGGGCTTTGCCGCTGCCGGTGGGCGCAACCGGCTCGTGACGCGCGGCAGACTCGACCGCGGCGTCCATCAGCGCAATCGTGCCCAGGTTGTCGCGGCCTGACGTCTCGGGCTGGCGACCGTTCTGCACGGCGTCGGCGAACTCGGTCAGCGTGCCCCACCCGCCGGTCCACTGCATCGAGCGCAGGGTCGCGGAGCGTGCTTTGCTGCCGCGCGGCCGGATGAGCACCTTGTCGTGCGTCGCGTCGTCGTCGCGGTTGGTCCAGAAAACCTCGCCATGCTCGAACTCGAGGCGCCAGTCGCCGGCCCACGGCGTCACCGGACCTGCGCTGACCCAGCTGCCGCGGTAGCTCACGACGACGTCGTCGAACGTGATTGACGCGACCGCCACGGAGGGGCCGATGAAAGAGGTCCATCCCGGGTTCCACGCCTCGCAGAAGACACGGTCAGGCTCGCGGTTGAGGATCAGCCGGAGCAGGTCGAAGTGATGGATCGACATGTCCACGAGCAGCGGCTGCTCCTCGTGGTGATGGCGCCCGCGACGCTCTGGAGCCGCGGTCGAGTATTTGCGGAAGTCGATCGAGATCTGGTACAGCTGGCCCAGCGCGCTCTCGCGCACCAGCGATGCGATCGCGCGGGGCGCGGGGAAGAAGCGGTAGTTCTGGCTGACCATGAGCACGAGTCCCTTCGCTTCGGCCAGCTCGACCAGCTCTCGCGCGGCATCGAGGTTCGGCGCGAACGGCTTCTCGACGAGCACGTGGAGGCCGGCCTCCAGTGCGGCGCGCACGACCTGCACGTGAGAGGGGAGCGACGTGGTGACCAGCGCGGCCTGCGGGTGGGTCTCAGCGATGGCCTCGCGTAGCGACTCAAAGCACCGGCCGGCGGGGATGTTCGCCTCCTGGCGAAGCACGTCAAGGGCGTTGGGGTCGGTGTCCACGAACCCGAGGGTGTCGACCTCTTTGATGTCGGGAAGCACCTGGCGGGCCCAGTTCCGGCCGTGCGGTCCGAGACCCACCTGAAGCATCCGCAACGAATTCACAGCGTGGAATCATGAGGTACGACGGCGGCGATTCATCACTCTTAACCCCAACTCGACTGGGCGCCGGTCAGGGTGTCGGCGATTCGCAGGCGAGGCTGAACAACTATCTCCCGCTAGGTGGAAGCGCGGACCACCAAGCGCACGCCGAGCGACATGTTGCTCCTGGACGTGGAAGGGTTTTCGATGGCGTCGAGCAGCACGCGCATCGCCGCCTCGCCGACCTCGTGGAAGGGCACGTGGACGGTGGTCAGCGGCGGCGCCGTGTAGGCGGCAACGTCGATGTCGTCGCAGCCGACGACAGCGCAGTCTTCGGGTACCCGGCGGCCCATGTCGCGCAGCGCCGCGAGCACACCAACGGCCATGAGGTCGTTCTGGGCGAAGATCGCCGTGAGGTCGGGCCGCCGAGCGATCAGCTCCTTCGTGGCCCGAACCGCTTCTTCGATCTCTCCGGATGCGTTCGCGACGAGGCTTTGATCGAACTCGATTCCGGCCGTCTCGAGGGCCTGGCGGTAACCGTCGAGACGACCCGAGGTTGCGTGGCGGCCTGGAGGTCCGATGACCGTGGCGATGCGGCGGTGGCCACCGTCGATCAGGTGGGCGGTCGCGAGTTGGCCGATCAGCTGGTCGTCGCACCCGACGAAAGCGGAGACCCGGACGGGGACGTGGTGCAGGCTGACCACCGGCAGAGTGCCCTGAAGCGAACGGCGGCTGCTGCGGTCGACCTCGAGATCGGGCGTCGCGAGCAGGATGCCGTCGACGCGCCGCTCGATCAGCGCCGGCAGGGCCTCGCCCCCGCCGGAGCCTCCGCTCTCGACGCCGGTGACGATGATGCTGTAACCACGCCGCCGTGCCTCCTGCTCGGCGCCCACGATGAAGCGGCTCAGGTTGTTGTCGCTGAGGTCACTGGCCACCAGGCCGATGGCGCGCGTCGCGTGCATCACCAGGCTGCGCGCGAGGAGGTTGGGCACGTAGCCAAGCTCGCGTGCCGCGCGCAGGATTCGCGCCCTGGTGACGTCCGAGACGGAACCCTTGCCGTTCAGGACCTTGCTGGTCGTCTGGAAGCTCACGCCCGACTTTGCGGCAACGTCCTTGACGGACACGTGGCGTGTCGGTCCCTGCACCCTCACGGCCGCCCATTATGGCCGAGCGAACGTTCGCCCGATGGGCGCTTTTTCGCGGGTGCCGGGGCCCATGTAGGCTGGGGTCGGTTGAGCGGTTTGGAGCGCATCCGCGCCATTCAGGACTTCGACACCGCGCGCTCGCGCGCATTCAGGCGCTCGCTCCGAGCGATCCTCACCGGCCGTGCCCAGCGGCTGCACTCCGTCGAGCCGATGCTGAAGGCCGCGGGGCTCGAAGGCAGCGCGTATGGCGGCACCCACGAGATCCCGCTGGACAAGATCGCCGGCTCAGCCGCGCCGGACGCGAAGTCGCAGGAGTTCGATCCGGGGTTCCTGCCCATCAACCGGCGCATGCGGGAGCGGTGGACGCGCATCTACCAGGCGATGGTCGAAGGGGATGAGCTGCCGCCGATCGACGTGTACAAGGTGGACGGCAGCTACTACGTGATCGATGGGCATCACCGCGTGTCGGTGGCGCGGAACCTCGGGAGGCCGACGATCAACGCACGCGTGATCAATGTCAAGACGCGCGCCCCGCTCGATCCGTCCGTGGACGCTGACGCGCTGCTCCGTGCGGCCGAGTACGCGGCTTTTCTGGAGACCACCCAGCTGCACCGCTCGCGGCCAGAAGCGCGCCTTGAATGCAGCCGGCTCGGCCGGTACGACGAGATCCTCAAGCACATCCTCGGGCACGCCTACTTCATGGGCCTCGAGCAGGGGCGGTCGGTGCCGCTGAAAGAGGCGGCCGCAAGCTGGTACGACAACGTCTACAAGCCAATCGAGGACGCCATCCGCGAGCACAACGTGCTCAAGCAGCTGCCCGGATGGACCGAGGCCGACGTTTACGTGGAGATCGCGCGGCGGTGGCTCGAGCTCAGCGAAGAGGGGGAACCGGCCGGCCCGCATCTCGCGGTCCATGACCTCCTGGCCGAGCACTCCAGGTCCTGGTGGAGGCGCCGCCGCCGGATCAAGTTGGGCGCTCCGGAGGCCGGTTCCAAGGCATAACCTTTGGTTGCTGGGGCAATCGGGTGGTTAGAAAAGCACGGGTTGAGGACCTTGGCCGTGCGATCGCGCCTGCCTCCAACGGCGACGGGGCCGTACACCAACCGGCGGCTGAGCCGCTTCACCAGCACGTCGCGAGCTCGTTTCCGCCGATTGCGGAGTACGCGTTCCTGTCCGATTGCGAGGTCAACTGCCTGATCGCGCCCAGCGGCCGCGTGGAGTGGATGTGCCTCCCCCGGCCTGACAGCCCAAGCGTATTCGGTGCGATCCTCGACCGCGCAGCGGGCAACTTCAGCTTCGGGCCGGCGGGCGTGAGCGTTCCGGCAGGGCGCCGCTACCTGCCGGGCACCCTGGTCATCGAGACCACCTGGCGCACGCGGACGGGCTGGCTCATCGTCCGCGACGCCCTCTGCATCGGTCCGTGGTATCACGAGCAGCGGCGCTCGGGCACGCACCGGCGGCCGCCGACCGACTACGAGGCCGAGCACATCCTTCTGCGCACCGCCAAGTGCGTCGTCGGAAGCGTCGAGCTCAGCCTGGACTGCCACCCCGTCTTCGACTACGGGCGCACGGCGGCGAAGTGGGAGTACTCGAGCCCCGGCTACGGTGAGGCCACCGCGACCGGCGGCCCGAACGACATTCCGCTGCGGCTGGTCACCGATCTGCGCGCCGGCTTCGAGGGTCCGGGAGCGCACGCCACCACGACGCTGCGTCAGGGTGAGCGCGCATTCGCGGCGCTCGCCTGGCCGCGATCGCAGTACTCGACGGGCAAGCAGTTCTGGGACGAGCACCCTCCGCCGGCGACCGCCGACGAGGCCTTCCAACGCATCGAGCGCACGGCCGACTACTGGCGCGAGTGGATCAACAAGGGCGACTTCCCCGAGCACCCCTGGCAGAGCTACCTGCAGCGGAGCGCGCTCACCCTGAAAGGCCTCACCTACAGCCCGACCGGCGCCCTTCTCGCGGCGCCCACCACCTCGCTGCCCGAGACCATCGGCGGCGAGCGCAACTGGGACTACCGCTACACCTGGATTCGCGACGGGACCTTCATGCTGTGGGGTCTCTACACGCTTGGCTTCGCGCGCGAGGCGAACGATTTCTTCTACTTCATCGCCGACGTGGCGGCCGAGAAGCAGGACCTGCAGATCATGTATGGCATCGGGGGCGAGCACGAGCTCGCCGAGGGAACCCTCGACCACCTCAGCGGCTACGAGAGATCTTCGCCGGTGCACATCGGCAACGCGGCCTATGCCCAGAAGCAGCACGACGTGTGGGGTGCCGTGCTCGACTCGGTGTACCTGCACACCAAGTCGCGCGACTACCTGCCGGAGGTTGTGTGGCCGATTCTCAAGAAGGCGGTGGAGTCGGCGATCGAGAACTGGAGGAAGCCGGACCGCGGCATCTGGGAGGTGCGCGGCGAGCCGCAGCACTTCACGTCATCGAAGCTCATGTGCTGGGTCGCGTGCGACCGTGGAGCGCGCCTCGCCGAGCTTCACGGGGACGCGGGTCTGGCTGAGCGCTGGCAGTCGGTCGCGGACCAGATCAAGGACGACATCTGCGACCACGGCGTGGACGAGCGGGGGGTGTTCGTGCAGCACTACGGCACGAAGGCCCTCGATGCGTCCGTGCTGCTGATCCCGCTGGTGCGGTTCCTGCCGCCCACGGATGCGCACGTGCGCGCCACCGTGCTGGCGATCGCGGACGAATTGACGGTTGACGGCATGGTGCTGCGATACCGCACCAATGAGACCGATGACGGTCTCTCGGGGGAGGAGGGGACGTTCACCATCTGCTCTTTCTGGCTGGTGTCCGCCCTCGCCGAGATAGGCGAGGTCACGCGGGCGCGCGAGCTGTGCGAAAAGCTGCTGTCGTATGCGAGCCCGCTGCAGCTCTACGCCGAGGAGATCGACCCGCGAAGCGGCCGGCACCTCGGCAACTTCCCGCAGGCGTTCTCGCACCTCGCGCTGATCAACGCGGTGATGCACGTCATCCGCGCCGAGGCCGGCGTGTCGCAGCAGTTCACCGGAGTGGACCCGAGCCCGGCGCCCTAGCTCTTCGGGGTGCCCGTCTAAAATCGAAGATCTGTGCAGCAGTCCACCCTGTCGATGACGCACGACTTCGCCGAGTTCGAGCAGTACCGCTCGGGACTCACTGGCTACTGCTACCGCATGCTCGGCTCGCCGTTTGACGCCGAGGACGCCGTGCAGGAGACGTTCGTGCGGGCGTGGAAGAGCCGCGAGCAGTTCGAGGGGCGCTCCGCGCTGCGGTCGTGGCTGTACCGGATCGCGACCAACGTGTGCCTCGACGTGCTCAAGGGACAGCAGCGGCGGGTGCGGCCGATGGACCTCGGCAGCGCGTGCGAGCCGCTTGCGATCCATCTGAACATCCCGACCGACAAGAAGTGGGTCGAGCCGATCCCCATTTCCATGGTGGCCCCTGACCCCGATCCGGCCGAGCGGACCGTGGAGCTCGAGTCGGTGCGCCTCGCGTTCGTCGCCGCCCTCCAGAAGCTGCCCGCGAAGCAGCGAGCCTCTCTGATCCTGCGCGACGTGCTGCGGTGGGAGGCGTCCGAGGTCGCGGAGCTGCTGGGGACGACCGTCGCGTCGGTGACGAGCTCGCTGCAGCGCGCCCGCGCCACTCTCGCGAAGAGCAACCTCAGCTCGACGGACCCGCTGCCCGCGATCAGCGACGCCGACCGCGCGATGCTCGAGCGCTATGTCACGGCCTTCGAGCGTTATGACATGAAGGCGCTCACGGCACTCATCCGCGAGGACGCGTCCCAGTCGATGCCTCCGTTCGACATGTGGCTCGCCGGCCGTGACGACATCCTCGCCTGGTGGGTCGGGCCTGGCATCGGCTGTGAAGGGTCGCGCGTCATCCCTGTGGTCATGGCCAACGGCTCGCCGGCGTTCGGGCAGTACAAGCCTGCGCCGGGTGGCGGCTACGAGCCGTGGGCGCTCCAGGTGCTGGAGCTAAAGGACGGGCGGATCGCCGAGTTCACGTTCTTCCTCGACACCGCTCGCCTCTTTCCGCTGTTCGGTCTGCCGCTCACCTTCACCGAGCAGTAATTCGGCGAGGCCGGCGAAGTTCAGGAGCTCGAGGAGCCCGGGCGCGGCGTTAGCGAGCTCGATGGAGCACCCGGCCCGCCTGGCGTTCAGCTGCGCCCTGGCCAGCGCGCCGATCGTGTCCATCGCCGGATCCACCACGCCGGCGCAGTCCACAGTGAGCCTCATCGACAGATCTGACTCAAAAACAGCCTGAAATTAATCGGTCCCGGACCCGATTAGTTTCACCCGTGGCACTCGTCCAAACAGGCATGACGAAGAACTCGCGCTGGCTCTCGCTGACGGTCCTTTGCTCCGGGTTCCTGCTCATCGTCGTGGACATGACGATCGTCAACGTCGCGCTGCCCTCGATCCAGCGTGACCTGGGCTTCAGCCAGTCCGGGCTGGCGTGGGTGCTGAACGCGTACCTGATCGCGTTCGCGGGCCTCTTGCTGCTGGCCGGCCGCCTCGGCGACCTGCTCGGCCGCAAGCGCGTCTTCCTCGCCGGGCTCGCCCTGTTCACCGGTGCGTCGGTGCTGTGCGGACTGTCGTTCAGCCAGGAATGGCTGATCGCGGCCCGCTTTGTCCAGGGTGTCGGCGGCGCCGTGAGCTCCGCCGTCATCCTGGCCATGATCGTGGGGCTGTTCCCGCGGCCCGACGAGCAGGCGAAGGCGTTCAGCGTTTTCAGCGTCATCGCCTCAGCCGGCGCGGCGATCGGGCTGCTCGCCGGCGGCGTGATCACCCAGGCCGTGAGCTGGCACTGGATCTTCTTCGTCAACCTGCCGCTTGGCATCGCGACGATCGTCGTCGCCTGGCGGCTGCTGGAGGACGACCGAGGTCTCGGACTGGGAAAGGGCGCGGACGTGCTCGGCGCGTTGCTCGTGACCGGCGCGCTGATGGTCGGCGTCTACGCCATTGTGGAGTCGCCCATCTTCGGAGTTGTGTCGGTCGCGCT
>Ga0075426_10000506_pt1 | contig 26628 bp, 22 predicted proteins | sample SoiMethybrSBSTD5_FD_75304 | JGI IMG/M metagenome (GOLD analysis project Ga0075426, IMG submission 75304) | Bulk soil microbial communities from a Populus tree surrounding site in Tennessee, USA - Soil MetaG P. TD hybrid SBSTD5 | ecosystem: Environmental > Terrestrial > Soil > Tree plantation...
CAGCAGGATGTCGCGCATCATGGCGCAGCTTGCAGCCGACGCCGCCCGATTCGTCTGGATCGCATCGAGAATCGTCGCGAGGTCGCGCGCGGAGATCATGTTGTTGAGACCGCGCTGGAAGGCTTTGTCGTCTTCCACACCGCGCAGCACGTGCGTGTGCGTCGCACCGAGTTGGCGCATGAAGGCCGTGGTGCGATCGGCGCCCGCGAGCGAAATCAGCGTGTTGGTCGCGAGGTTGCTCGATCGATCGATCATGTGGTCCATCAGATCGCGCACGGTGACGCGGGTACCGACCAGCTTGTACATCGCGCTGTCGGAGTCGTCGCCGGGGTCGAGTGTGTAGGTAGAGCTGTCGACGATGGATGTGAACCGATTTTCGACGAGAATCGGTTTGTCGAGCGAGAGGCTGCCCTGATCGATCTGACGGAACAACTCGATCATCACGGGCACCTTCATCGTGCTTGCCGCATGGAACTCCGTGTCGGCGTCGATGTACAGCGAGTCGGTGTCATCCAATCGTCTGAAGGCGAGGCCGACTTGCGCGCCGGGCACCTGTGCAATGCGGGCTCGAATGACCTGCGCGAGCGAATCAGTGGGCGAATGCGACAGCGCGAGCGCTAACGCGATCAGGAGTGGTTGCATGCGGCGAATATACGAAGGTGCGCGGTGCGGGGAAGCGTTGGGTTGCCTTCGTAGTGTTGACTCGTATTGCGTTATGCCAGCACGCCGGTCACCTTGGGGCAACCCCTTGCCTTCCGCCACATGACGCACAGCCAAAGCGAGAGCGGCGCGGACGCTCCACCGATTCATGGCAAACGGGAGCGGCTGCGCTTCACCGACTTCCGCTTCCGGCGCGCGAGCGATGGCCGATGCTCGGCCGAAGTCGAACTCGAGTGGGTCGAAGGACAGAAGGTGCGCGGCACGGCCTCGGGCCAATCGAGTGCGACCGTCGATCTTCGCGTGGCCGCGGAAGCGGGTCTCCGCGCGATTGAGAGTTTTTCCGACGGTGGTCTCGCCTTCGAGCTGATCGGCGTCAAATCCATCCGCGTGTTCGATGCGAACGTGGTCATCGTTTCGATCGTCAATCGGCACGACGGCCCGCAAAAGTTGCTCGGCTCCTGCTTGGTCGAAGATGACCCGGTGCGTGGTGCCGTGATCGCTGTCTTGAACGCCACGAACCGCGTGCTCGGCAATTTCATCGCGACGCGCTGAGGAGCCCTGTTTTGCGGACTAACGAGTGCCCAACGAGCTAACGACATCGAGAGCGGTGCGGAGCGCGGCGATCCTCTTCGCCGTTATCGCACTGCCCGCGTGCCATTCCTCGCATCCCACGCCGGCGCCGAGGCCGGTGAGCGCGACCGCCCAAGCGGCTGACACCGTCTCGCACAGCGTTGCGACGGATAGCGCGGGCGACACCTCCAAGGTTGCGTCCCCCGCGGTGACGGGCGAGGCACTCCAGATCTTCGGCGACACGCTCGCGCAACCGCTGCCGGCGATGACGGCCGACTCGGTGATCGCGCCCGCAGACTCCGAACCCACCTGGGACATAGATGTCCGCTCGTTCGAGACGCGGTCACGAGTCGCGTACTTCGTGCGTCGCCTCCAGAACGATGCGCACGATCGATTCGGCGACATGCTGGCGCGCGGCGGTCGCTACGAGAAGATGATTCGCGCGAAGCTCAAGACCGCAGGCCTTCCTCAGGATCTCACGTATCTCGCACTCATCGAAAGCGGGTACGATCCGCATGCGTACTCGAGCGCCGCGGCGGTGGGCCTGTGGCAGCTCATGTCGAGCACGGCGCGCGGCGCAGGGCTTCGCGTAGACTGGTGGGTGGACGAACGACGCGACCCGGTTCGTTCGACCGACGCGGCGATCAAGTTCCTCGGCTGGCTCAACGATCAATTCGGTTCCTTGTATCTCGCGGCAGCGGCCTACGATGGCGGCCCTGGTCGAATCGCCCGTGGGTTGTCTCGCTACGCCGATGAGCTGGAGGGGCAGTCCGGCGACGAGGCGTTCTTTGCGCTCGCCGAGAAGGATTACCTTCGCGCGGAGACGCGTGACTACGTGCCGAAACTGATCGCGGCCGCGCTCATTGCGAAGGACCCGAAGCGTTACGGCTTCACCATCACGTACGATTCCGCGTTCGTGTACGACTCGGTGCGCGTGGGCCCGGCGACGCCGTTGGCCGCGGTGGCGAAAGCCGCCAACACCACGACGGCATCGATCCTCGAGCTGAACCCGGAGATCCTGCGGGGCATGACGCCGCCGCGCGACTCCTTCACGGTGCGTATTCCGTTAGGCACAGTGGGCTTCGACTCGGCGTTCGCGGCGCTGCCGGTTGCGGAACGCACCGCCTACAAGCGATCGGCATCGCGAAAGAACGACACGATGGTGCGCCTCGCGGCTCGGGCGGGCATTTCGGTGAAGCAGCTCGAGTGGTACAATCCCACGCTCAAGGCCACACGTCGCGGGCACGTGGCGGCCGGCGAAACCGTGCTGTTTCCGACGGCGGCGGTGGTGTCGGCCGCGCGCGACGTGCCGGATCCGTCGATCGAACGATACGGGTCGTCGGGCCGGTCGATCACGCACGTCGTGCGGAAGGGTGAGTCGTTAGGCCTGATCGCCAAGCACTATCACACCTCGGTCAAGTCGCTCATGCGGCTCAACGGCTTGCGCAAGAGCATCATTTTCCCCGGTGAGGTGCTGCTCGTGAAGGGCTCGGGCCGCCGGACGTCGCACAAGGCCGTGCGCGCGTCGCGCGCCACGAGGTCGCACGAGAAAGTCGCCGAGTCGGGAAGCCACTCGCGATAGGTCGGCTCCGATTCTGCCTAACGAAAACGGGGAAGCGCTTGCGCGCTTCCCCGTTCGTGCATCCACGGCCCGGCAGGCCGGTCACTGCACCAGGCCGTTGCCCGTGTAGCCCTTCATCACCATCTCGTCGTACCCGTTGTGTGGGTCGACGCCCAACGAGCGGAGCGTCTCCACCGCCTCAGGACCGCGGTTGTACACGAGCAGCGCGAGCCGGAGGTCGCCGTGATACTGGTCGATGAGCGAACGCAGGTAGCGGAAGCCAAGGCGCAGATTGGTGCGCGGGTCGTACAGCTTTTCCTTGGTGATCGTATGGTCGAACCAACGGGCCGTGGCCGGCATCAACTGCGTAAGGCCAACCGCACCCACACTGCTCACGGCGTGCGGGTTGAACTCGCTTTCCACGTTCACCACGCGGAACCCAAGGTCGGCGTCGATCCCCTCTGCCTCGGCGATGTCGTAGACATCGCTCGCCAACTTCGCGTCCACCTTGTACTTGGCCGAGAATCCAAGGATGGTGTTCGCGCGATCGAGACGGGCTTGGGTGAGCTCGAGCTCCCCGCGGGTAGCGTCGAGCTGCGAGCGAAGGTCCTTTGCCTCGCGACCGAACGAAAAGCCCGAAAACGCGGAAGCTTCCGCCGAGCGCGGACGTTCATGAGGAATCAAGGCGACCGAAACCGCCAAACCGGCAACGAGAAGCAGCTTTTTGATCCGCTCGTTGCGGCGAACCCGATCACCGCGATAGACGTAACTCTGCTGTCTGCCGTGCACTAGGGTTCTCCTGTTGGAGAGTGTGCGACCGGTACCACTGAACCACCACTACTCGAGCGGAGAGGTAGGGCAACGGACGTGCCGCTAAGGGTGAACAAAATGTCCCGACCGTCCGCCGTCCTTTTCTAACAAACGGATGTCAGTAATTGACATGGTCCTATCTACCGACTTGGCCATGTCATAGACAGTGGTCAGGGCAACGGCGACCGCCGTGATCGCCTCCATTTCGACACCGGTGCGATCATTTGTTCGGGTGGTGACCTCGCACGTGACGCCGGGCAAGGATTCATCCAACGTCAGCATGACTTGGACGTCGGTAAGGGAAATCGGGTGGCAGAGCGGAATTAGCTCCGAGGTCCGCTTGGCAGCCATTATTCCGGCAATTTTTGCCACTCCGAGCACATCGCCCTTGACCAGGGCGTTTTGCTGAATCGCCCTGTACGTGTCGGGCTTCATTCGGATCGAACCCGTGGCGCGAGCGAAACGCTCGGAGACCGGTTTGGCGCCCACATCCACCATGCGGGCGTCTCCCGAGCTATCGACGTGTGACAGCTTTTTCATGAGAGCCGGCCTCGGAGCTCGCGCACCAAGTGAGACGCCAGAAGCTGCGGGCTGACGTTTCCGTTAGCACGCGCGCGAGCGTCGAGGACGACATCAATCGCACGCGAAGCCGCAAGCGCGCCCGCCGCATCGCCACGTCCCAGTGCTCCGCGTGCGCGCTCGCGGAGCATCGCGGTGAGCGCGTCGAGCGCATCGGTGAACGGACCTCGCGATCGGGAGGCGCCGAGGCTCATCACCGCTTTCACGCGATCAGGCGGGGGCAGCGAACCGTCGGCTGCTTGGAGCAGAGCCGCCGCCGTGGACATCGCATCGCGTCTCGTCTGGGCGCCGAGGAGCGTGCCTGGCGCGCCAGCGGCGAGTCGGACGCGCTCGTTCACTGACTTCGGCAAATCGGTGTCATCGACTGCAGCGGAGAAACTCGGCATTTCGACCAATTCGCGGACATCTCGCTCCGGTAGAAGCGGGACCCGCACGGCGATGACCCGCGAGCGGATGGTCGGCAGGAGAGCGCCTGGTTCGCTCGTCGTGAGAATGATGACGGTGTCGGCCGGCGGCTCCTCGAGCAACTTGAGGAACGCGTTGGCAGCGAACTCCGCGCCCTCCTGCGGCACCATCCGCTCGGCGTCACCGACGATGTACACCTTTCGCCTCGCGAGCGCCGGCGTTTGCGAGGCGAGCTGGACGAGGGCACGCACGCTGGCGACGAAGATGCCTTCCGTCCCGGACGGCGCAGCATAGAGTCCGCCGGCTTTGAGCCGGTCGCTCAGCGCCTCGGCCAGGTCCTCGGTTACCTCTGACGCGCTTGCATCGGATTCGGTGCGCGGTCGCGGAAAGAACCAGCGCAGATCCGGGTGCGCGAGTGACTGCGCGAAGCGGCAGTTGACGCACGTCCCGCATGGTCTCGGGCCGTCGGCAGGTCCGCTGCAGAGCAGGTATTGGCCTAACCAGAGCGCGAGGCGCTGTTTCCCGACGCCGCGCGGTCCGTGGAACAACAGACTGGACGGCAGGCTGTCGCGCGTGATCGCGGCCGTCAATTGCCGGCGCAACTCGCGATGGCCGACGAGAGGGATCAGTGGCACGACGCAATATACCGAACAGGCGCGGTGCTCACGCGGTGACTCGTTGCCGGAGGAGCGTGGCGGCGCGCTCCAGTTGGTCGGTTCGTCCCATCACGAGAATTGTGTCGCCGGGGTGCAGGACTTCGTCGCCGCTGGGGCTCGCGACGAGCCCACCGCCTTCGCGCTGAATAGCCACGACGGTCGCGCCGCTGCGCTCGCGGAAGCGGACGTCGGACAGCGGCTCGCCGGTGGCGGGGGCGCCTGGCTCGACGCGCATGACGACGAGGGTCACCTCGGTGAGGAAGCGGCTCAGGTCCTCCACGCGAACGCCGATGTCGGGCAGTGGTCGGAACATCTCGTCGTATTGGCTGCGCACGCTGCGCACTTCGCGTTCGATGACGTCGCGTGGCACGAGGTATCGTCGCAAGACCCGCGTGAAGACCTCGATTGCAGTTTCGAACTCTTCCGGGACGACCTCGCCGCTGCCCAACTTCACGAGCGATCCGATCTCGCGCATGTATCGCGTGCGCACGATCACGTGGACGTTCGGATTGAGCCGGCGCACACTCGCGACCGTGGCGCGCGTGGCGGCAATGTCGGAGATGGCAACGACGAGCACGCGCGCACGTTCGACGCCGGCGTGGTGGAGGATTTCCGCGCTCGAGGCATCGCCGTACAGCACGGGTTCACCATGACGCCGTTCCTGGCGCGCGATGCTGGCGTTGGAGTCGATCACGCGGTAGGCGATACCGACGTCGCGGAGGACGCGCGCGAGGTTGCGGCCATTGAAGCCGAAGCCGACGATGATGACGTGGTCGCCGACGGGCGCGTCGCCCTGCATCGGCGCGGCGGTCTGGCTCGGGCGCCAGCGGTTGGGCGTGCGTCGCTCGAGCCAGGCGCCGGCGCGAGGCGCGATATCGATGAGCGCCGGCGTGAGCGCCATCGTGCCGACGGCGACCGCGAGAAATAGTTGATCGAGGCGCTCGTCGAGCAAGCCGGCGGTCATGCCGGCCGCCGACAGCACGAAGGAGAATTCGCCGATCTGTGCGAGTCCAAGTCCGGTCGCGAGCGCCGGGCGCAGCGATTGCCCGAGCACGAGCGAGGCGCCGCCAGTCACCACCACTTTGACCACGATGACCGTCGCGATGGCGCAGATGACGAGCACCGGCGATCGTCCCACGGTGCGTATGTCGAACAACATGCCGATGGAAATGAAGAACAGGCTGTTGAACACCTCGCGCAGCGGGACGATGTCGCTCAAGGCTTGCTGGCTGTATTCCGAATCGGCGATCACGATGCCGGCGATGAACGCGCCTAACGCAAGGGACAGCCCGACGCGCGCCGACGCCCACGCGGTGCCGAGGCAAAATAGCACGATCGTGAGGAGGAACACTTCGCGGCGTCGCGTCGCGGCGACGAGGTGCAAAATGCGCGGAACGACGAGGCGCGCCGCGACGACGGTGGCGGCGATGAAGAGCGCAGCCTCGAGCAGCGTGCGCGCGAGACTGGTCGGATTGCGGCCGCCGCCGGCGAGCGCTGGTGTGAGCAGCATCATCGGCACGACGCACAGATCCTGAAAGATCAGGATGCCGAGCGAGGCGTTGCCGAACGGCGTATCGAGCTCTCCGCGTTCGGCGTAGAGGCGCAGCGTGATGGCCGTGCTGCTCAACGCGACGAGCATTCCCAGGAAGATCGCGATGGGCCAGGCAACGGCGAGGGAGCGTGCGAGAGCGGCCGTCACGGCAATGGTGACGCCCACCTGCAATGCGCCGCCAATGAACAGGAACCGCCGCAGCCGAGCGAGGTGCTGCAGCGAGAACTCGAGTCCCACCGTGAACAACAGGAGGACGACGCCGATCTCCGCCAAGGATTCAACATCTGCGATGTTTCGGATGAGACCGAATCCGTACGGTCCGGAGATGACGCCCGTGATCAGAAATCCGACGATGGGCGGGAGCCTGAGACGATGAAACGCGAGCGCCGCTACGACGCTCAGCGCAAACAGGATGAGGAGATCGGGGAGGAGTCCTGGCTCAGACATGGCGCAATATGTCCCGTCCGGCGGCGAGCGGGGAGAACCATTCGATGGCGAATGCGGTCGAGCATTGCGTGGCGAGCGGTGTATGAGAGATTGCAGACACCGCGAGAGTGATGGCGAGTGGCACCACGCCATCTTCTTGCGTCGATGCGTCGCGGAACTCGGCACGCGTTCGCGGCTTTCGTGGTGTGCGGCGTTCGCGTAGGTTGAGTCCGGCGAGCGTGGTGCTGGGCTAACGCGACGTATGGTGCGAGGAGGTTTGGTGAAGCGACATCACTGGATCGTGCGTGTCACGCATTGGGTAAACGTGGTCGCGCTCGCGATCATGGTGGGAAGCGGATTGCGCATCTTCAACGCGTATCCGGCATTCGCACGGCGCGGCGACACGTTTTGCTGTTATCCGTTCGCGCACAAGGCGATTCCCTCTTGGCTCACGTTCGGGGGATGGCTGGCCGGCGCGCGCAACTGGCACTTCGCGGCGATGTGGGTGTTGGTGTTGAACGGGTTGGTGTATCTCGCATTCATCTATCTGCACGGCGAGTGGCGCGACCTCGTTCCACGGCGCGGCGACGTGCGTGATTCATGGGAGATGTTCAAGTTCTACGCGTTCGCGCGGCGGGATCATCCGCGCCAGGGCAAACACAACGCGTTGCAGCGGGCCACGTACTTCGCGCTGCCGGTGGTCGGCATCGTATCGGTGATCACGGGGCTGGCGATCTGGAAGCCGGTGCAGTTGGGATTGCTCACTGATCTGTTAGGCGGGTATGTGTGGGCACGCTACTGGCATTTCCTTGCAATGGTGTTGCTGGTGGTGTTGGCGGTGGGACACGTCTTCATGGTGTTCGCCGTCGATCCCTATTCGTTGACGTCGATGATCACCGGCAACTACGACGAGCGGTTGTCGCCGGAGGAGCGAAACGCCCGGCCGTTCTACCACTTGTTGCCGCCGCATCGCGCGACGAAGGCGACCGCACCGGGAGACACGACACAGTGAGACGCAGGCGTTTCATTGAGGTGTCCGCGGCGTCACTTGTATCGGCGCTCTTGTTGGCGTGCGATTCGGAGGGACCGAAGAGCGCGAGGCCGGCGTTGCGCGCCGCCGAGCGGTGGAACGAGAAAATCGAACGCGCGTTGTTCCGGCATCGCTCCATGGATTACGGCACCGCGGTGCTCGCAGGCGCGGCGTATCCCAAGTACTTCGTGTCGGATCGCGTGCCGGTGTGGAACGAGGCGGAGCGGGGTCCGTGGTCGTTGGAAGTGACGGGCCTCGTGGACAATCCGATCCGGCTTTCGTTAGCAGAACTGCAGTCGCTGCCGTCGGTGACTCAACGCGTGAACCACTATTGTGTCGAAGGGTGGACAGCGGTGGTCGAGTACACGGGCGTTCGCGTTAGCGAGCTCGCGCGTCGCGTGGGCATGAAACGCGAGGCACAATACGTTGATTTTGCGTCGTTTGACTCTGACTATCACGAAAGCTGGGACCTGGCCAGCGCTTTGCATCCGCAGACACTGGTGGCGTACGGCCTGGACGGACATTTGCTCGGTCCCGGCCATGGCGCGCCGGCGCGATTGCACTCGCCAATCAAGCTCGGCTACAAGTGTACGAAGTATCTGACGCGTGTGGCGTTCATGGCGGAGCGCAACGGCGGGTACTGGAGTGACCGCGGGTACGAATGGTACGCTGGCACGTGAGGCGGTGTCCGCCGATGGAGCGCCGGCACGCAGCGCGATGCAGCAAGGCTCCTGGGCCGGGAGGCAACGGTGCGAAGCACATGGCGGTGGTTACTGGGCGCAGGGTTGGCGGTGTCCCTGTCGGCGTGCGCGCATCACGTGCCGCCGGCGTCGAACGGTCCGCAACCCGACACGTACGTGTATGTGGACAATCAAGGGTTCACGGACATGGACATCTACGCGATCTCCGGCGGGCAGCGGATTCGGTTAGGCACGGCGGTCGGTGTTCGGAAGAGCAAATTCAAGCTGCCGGACTATCTGGTGGGCGGGATGCAGCAGGTGCGCTTCCTGGCGCGTCCGATCGCGGGGAACCGTTCGCCGGTGAGCGAGCAGATCACCATCCAGCCCGGAGAGGATGTGACGCTCACCATTCCTCCCTCGTCGTCGCCGTGACCGGACGCGTGTCGGGGGCCTAACGGAGTTGGGCCGCCGAGGGCGCTGTGGATAGCCGGATCGTCGCAGGTGTGGTCGTCGCGGCCGCCGCCGTCTTGGCGGCGGCCGTGGCGCCCGGTGGTGTGGCGTCCGCGAGAGAGGTCGCGCCGCGCGCGGTGGCCGACACGGCGCATCTGCCGTTGCACGTGGTGGAGGCGCGCGGCGCGCGGTCGCACACGATCGGGGTGATACTCTCCGGCGATGGCGGCTGGGCGGCGATCGACAAGCAGCTCGCCGACACGCTGGCCGCGCATGGCATCACCGTCGTCGGGCTCGACTCACGCTCCTACTTCTCGACGCAGCGTGATCCGGATGGCGCATCGAAGGACCTGGCGTGGATCGCGCGATCCTATCTATCACGGTATGGTGCGGATAGTCTGATCCTGGTGGGCTATTCACACGGCGCCGATGTGCTTCCATTCATGACGAGCCGGCTGCCGCGCGACCTCTTGGGGCGCGTTCGGGTGGTGGCGCTGCTCGGAGCGGCGCCCAACGCAAACTTCAAGTTCCATCTCATCGATCTCATCTCGAACAAGAAGCGCAAGGACGACCTGATGACGGTGCCCGAGATCGAGAAGCTGGCAGCGACGGGCGTGCGCGTCTGGTGCGTGTACGGGACGGACGAATCCGAGAGCGCGTGTCCGTCGGTGGCGAGTGTACACGGCGTGACCGTGACGGCCATGCCGGGCGGGCATCACTTCGACAAGGAATACGGCGTCATCGGGACGCACCTGTTGGACGCAGCGCGCTAACGGAGCCTCCATGCCGACCTCACCGGGCGTGCGCTTGCGCGCGCTGTGGGAGCAATTGAGTGGCAAGCCCGGCGGCAAGTGGATGTTCGCCACGATTCTGGGCGGCATGGTGCCGTACACCGGGACCATTCATCCGCGCGTCGAAGAGCTGCGGCCGGGATACGCGCGTGTGGTGATGCGCGATCGGCGGGCGGTGCGAAACCATCTGCGCTCGGTGCACGCGGTGGCGCTCATGAACCTTGCCGAAGTGACGTCGGGACTGGCGATGATCGTCGGGCTGCCGGACGGTGCGCGCGGCATCGTGACGAACCTCACGATCGAGTTTCTCAAGAAGGCGCGCGGTACGCTGACAGCCGAGTGTCATGCTCCGGCGGTGGATGCGACCGAGGAACGCGAACACGACTTTACCGCGGAAATTCGGGATGCCGATGGCGGCGTCGTGGCGCGCGCCACGGCACGGTGGCTGATCGGTCCGGCGCGGCGCGAGCGTTAGGCAGCCGGCGCGGTACCGGGATTCGCGGCGCGCGTCGCATTGCGCAGGCGGCGGCGCGCGTCGATCGCCAGCGCGACGGCGGCATCGGGCGTGTCGCCGACCGCACCCAGGTGGCCCATCTTGCGGCCGGGCCGGGGTGATTTCCCGTAGAGGTGCACGCGCACGCCGGGGAGGGCGAGCGCGGCGTCCCAGCGCGGCGTAGCGCCGTCCGCCCAGAGGTCGCCGAAGAGATTGGCAATGGCGGCGGGTCGTACCACGTCCGGTGCGCCGAGCGGAAGATCGCATACGGCGCGCACGGCCTGCTCGAACTGGCTCGTGATCACGGTGAGCTCGGTGTGGTGAAAGCTGTTGTGCGGGCGCGGCGCGAGCTCATTCACCGTGATGGTGCCGTCGCCTAACACGAACATCTCGGTGACGAGCAGACCGACCACGTCGAGGGACTCGGCGATGCCGGTGCCGATGGCGACGGCGCGCGCGGCGACATCCCTATCGACGGGCGCCGGGATGACGGACCAGTCGAGCACTCCCTCGTGGTGGTGGTTCCAGGCCGGGGGGTAGACGACGGTCTCTCCGCCGGGCCGTCGCCCGACGAGCACCGAGATTTCGCGCGCGAGCGGCAGCGCGCGCTCGACGACGCACGGCCGCCCGCCTAACGCACGCCACGCGTCCTCGGCCTGCGCCGGACCGGCGAGGCGTACTTGTCCGCGACCATCGTAGCCGCCCGTGGTCGACTTCACAAACGCGTCGGGGCCGGCGTGCACCGCGGCGGCCGCGAGCTCCGCGGCGGTGTGCACCGTCCAGTACGGGCCGACCGGAAAGCCCTGGCTCCGGAGCCAATCCTTTTGGCGAGCGCGGTCCTGCACCATGTGGAGCACGTGGGCGCCCGGACGCACCGGTACGATGCGGGCCGCAGCCTCGAGCGATGGGATCCCGATCTTTTCGATCTCGATGGTGACGACGTCGCAGGCCCGCGCGAGCGCCACGGCGGCATCGACATCATCGAAGCGGGCGGCGATCACGCGGTCGGCGACGGCGCCGGCGGCGCAGTGCGGATCGGGGTCGAGCACCACGACGTGGTATCCGAGCGTGCGCGCGGCCAAGGTCACCATTCTGCCTAACTGTCCACCGCCCAGAATGCCTAACGTCGAACCGGGCAGGATGGCCGTCACGACAGCGTCTCCTGTTCGCGGACCTCTCGGGTGCGGGCGTCGCGCCAGGCGCGCAGGCGCTCGCGCAGGTCGGGGCGGCCGGCGGAGACGATCGCCGCGGCGAGCAGGGCGGCATTGGCCGCGCCGGGCTTTCCGATCGCCAGCGTGCCCACCGGAACGCCCTTGGGCATCTGGACGATCGACAGCAGCGCGTCGAGGCCGTTGAGTATCGTGGCGGGCACCGGTACGCCTAACACAGGCAGGATGGTGTGCGCGGCGACCATGCCCGGCAGGTGCGCGGCCCCGCCGGCGCCGGCGATGATCACCTCGAGGCCGCGCTGCTCGGCCGTGCTCGCGTATTCGGCCATCCACCGCGGCGTGCGATGCGCGGAGACGATCCGCACTTCGTGGGGAATGCGCAGCTCCGTTAGGAGGTCGACGGCGGGCTGCAGGTGCTCGAGGTCGCTCTTGCTCCCCATGATCACACCGACCCACGGCGCCGGCGTGGCGCGAGAAGTGTCACGCTTGGATGGCATGTCCGGAATGTCCCCGCGCTCTCGCGCGCGATGTGATCATGGGCGAATCGAGGAGCGAACGACGCTCCGGTAAAAAGGACCGTAAACATATTTTCGGCACGGAGGGACGTCGAGATGCGACGCGCACCGAAGCCGAAACGCCGCGACGCGTCCGCTCGTCACCCGAATGCAGCACCCAGGTGTGGTGCCACACGGCATGATCGCGCGGCTCGACGGCCGTCGCGACAAGGGCAAACCCGGCGAAAGCCGGCGACGCAAAGCTACGAGGCTACGGCGCGAGAGGCGCCACGCCAGTCGGGCCGCCGACCAACTCCCGTCACGGAGCGTCGACATGCGCGTCCCTCGCACCCTTCGCACGGCGACCTTCGTCGTGCTCCCCCTGTTCGCAGCTGCGTGCATGGGGGCGTTTCCCACCGAGATTCCTCCCACACCGGGAGCGACGCACGCTGATCGCGTGATGTCGAACGGCGCGTTGTCGAACGGTTCGACAGCCACGGCAACCGCGCACGCTGTCTCGACCGGTCGATCCGTGCGTTGATTTCGCGTCCGCCCTCGTCGAGCGCTCCGGCGCACAGGACGCGATGACAAAGGCCGCCTGACAGGGCGGCCTTTGTCGCGTGTGCACGTGGTGCGATGCATGGAGTCGTGCATTGCCAACGGAGCTCCCGAGGAGGGATTTGAACCCCCGACCCGCCGGTTAACAGCCGGCTGCTCTACCCCTGAGCTACTCGGGATCAATGATTCGCGCCCTTGCGAGTGCGAGACACAAAATTTCGCGTCGACGGTGGGCGAAGTCAACGGCAACGATGAGCTATGACGCAGCGTGCCGAGCAAGCGCGTCGTCCGTATGGGGCGATGACGCGCGTGTGCGAGCCGGGAGCACGGTGCGCAGCCAGTGGCCCGTGTGCGACGCATCCACCTCGGCAACCTCTTCGGGGCGTCCCATGGCGACCACGCGGCCGCCGCGGTCGCCCGCTTCGGGACCCAGGTCGATGATCCAATCGGCGAGCTTGATCACGTCGAGGTTGTGTTCGATGACGAGCAGCGTGTGGCCGTTGTCGAGGAGCCGCTCGAAGACGCGCTGCAGCTTGCGGATGTCATCGAGGTGCAGGCCGGTGGTGGGCTCGTCCATGATGTACAGCTTGCGGCCGGCCGTCCGGCCTGCGTTAGTCAACTCGCGCGCGATCTTGATGCGTTGGGCTTCGCCGCCCGAGAGCGTGGGCGCGGGTTGGCCGAGCCGGAGGTAGCCGAGTCCAACTTGTTGGAGCTGCCAGAGCGCCTGGCCCAGTTTTTCTTCGCGCGGGAAGAAGCGAATGGCTTCGTCGACGGTCAGCTGCAGCACATCGTGGATGCTCTTGCCGTTCACACGAACATCGAGCACGTCGGGCTTGAAGCGGCGGCCGCCGCAGTCGTCGCACGGGACGTAGACGTCGGCCATGAACAACATCTCCACCTGCAAGTGCCCGGCGCCCTCGCAGGTTTCGCAGCGGCCGCCGCGCACGTTGAAGCTGAACGTGCCGGGTGTGTAGCGGCGTTTGCGGGCGAGCGGTTGGTCGGCGAAGATGCGGCGGATCTCGTCGAACGCTTTTACGTATGTGACGGGATTCGAGCGCGGCGTCTTGCCGATGGGGCTCTGATCGACGAGGACGACGTCGGAGAGCGCATCCCATCCGGTGAGGGTGTCGAGCTCGCCGGCGCGCTCGCCGAGGTGGCGCTTCGTACTGTCCTCCCCGTGGAGGCGCGCTTCGAGCGCGCGATACAGGATGTCGTGGACGAGCGTGCTCTTGCCGCTGCCCGACACGCCGGTGACGACGGTGAGCGCGCCTAACGGAAAACGCACGGACACGCCGCGCAGGTTGTGCTCGCGCGCGCCCGACACGCCGATCCACCGCGGGCCTAACGCACGGCGCTCGGCCGGCACGGCGATGGCGCGCGCGCCGGTGAGATAGCCGCCGGTGAGCGGGCTCGCCGCCGCGCGCGACACGGGACCGGCGAAGACGACCTGTCCGCCGCGCTCACCGCTCGCCGGGCCCAACTCGACCATGAAGTCCGCGGCGCGGATCGCCTCGAGATCGTGCTCCACGACGAGCACCGTGTTGCCCGCGTCGCGCAATCGCGCGAGTAACGCGAGCAGACGGCCGACGTCGCGCGGATGCAGGCCGATGGATGGCTCGTCGAGGACATAGAGCGCGTCCACGAGGTGCGAGCCGAGCGAGTTGGCGAGCGCGATCCGTTGGGCCTCGCCGCCGGACAGCGTGCGCGCGGCCCGGTCCAACGACAGGTAGCCGAGTCCGACGTCGACGAGGAAGTGCGTGCGCGAGGCCGCTTCGGCGAGCACGTTGGCGGCCACCTGTCGCTCGAACTCGGAGAGCGAGAGATCATCGAGCCACGGCCGAAGCTGGTCGACGGGCAGCGCGCTCACCTGCGCGATGGTCTGACCGGCGATACGGACGTTGAGCGCTTCCGGCTGCAAGCGCGTTCCGTGGCACGCCGGGCATTCGCGCGCCGTCTGGTACTGCCGCAGAAAGACGCGGATGTACTGCTTGTAGCGCTTGTCCTCGAGATCGCGCAGGAAGGGGAAGATGCCCTTGTAGCCGCGCTCGCGCGCCTCGAGCAGCAGGCGGTGATGCGGCGCCGAGAGCGCGGACCAGGGCGCATCGACGTCGATGCCATGGCGCTTGGCGAACTCGCCTAACGCACGGCGGCGGCCGTCGTAGCGCGGTTTGGTCCACGGATCGATCGCGCCCTCGCGCAGCGAGCGCTCGGGGTGCGGGACGATGAGCTCGAGATCGTATTCGAGCGTCGCGCCGAATCCGTTGCACGTTGGGCAGGCACCGCGCGGGCTATTGAACGAGAAGAGCTGCGGCGTCGGCGCCGGAGCGCGCGTGGCGTCGTAAGGACACTCGAACCGAGTCGTGAACTTGAGCGCCGAGCCGCCGGCGGTTTCGTCACCAGCAAGGAGGATGAAGCAGTCGCCGTCCCCCTCGGCGAAGGCCGTACCCACGGCATCGGCAACGCGCCGCGCGGCGCTCGCGTCGGCCACGAGTCGATCGACGACGACGAGCAAGGTACGCGCGGCGGCGAGGTCGATGGCCGTCGGTCCATGCGGTGCGAGCTCATCGAGGTGCGCGGCGACGCCGTCGGCAACGACGCGGAGAAATCCCTGCTCGCGCAGTCCCGCCACGATCATCTCGTGTGTGACGTGTTCGCTCACGACGAGCGGGAATGCGACGGAAAAGCGCGAACCCGGAGCCAGCGCGAGCACGGTATCGGTGACGGACTGGACCGACGACGGCCGGATCTCGCGTCCACACACGGGGCAGAATGTGTGGCCGATGCGCGCCCAGAGGAGCCGAAGATAATCGTAGATCTCGGTCGCCGTGCCGACGGTGGAGCGGGAGGTCTTGGTCGGATTCTTTTGCTCGATGGCGACGGCCGGCGAGAGCCCGTCGATGAAATCGACGTTAGGCTTCTCCATGCGCTCGAGGAACTGTCGCGCATACGCCGACAGCGACTCGACGTAACGTCGCTGTCCTTCGGCGTAGATGGTATCGAAAGCGAGCGAGGACTTACCCGAGCCGGACGGACCGGTGACGACCGTGATGGCGCGACGCGGGATCTCGAGGTCGAATCCCTTGAGGTTGTGTTGGCGCGCGCCCCGAACCGTAATGTGCGACTTCATGTCCTCATCGCGCGCGTCGGGCGAACGATCGATAGGCGCCAAGGAGGGAGATCGCGCCGACGATCGCGAGGATGAGACTCCAGAGCGAGAGTCCGGCATCGACGCGTCCGGCGAGCAGGTTGCCGAACCAGCCGCCGACGAGGGCGCCGACCGCGCACGCACACATCGTGAAGAACGCACGGCCGCGATCTTCGCCCGGCATGAGCGAGATGGCGATAGCGCCCGAAACAATGCCGATCAGGAGCCAGATCAGAACGCCCACGCGGACTCCTTCGGCAATGCGTCGATGACGAGATTCTGACCGTTGCGTTCGGTGATCTGCGCGCGCATGTGCTGTCGGTAATCTATCAGTCGCAGCGGCTTGCTTGCGTGGTTGGCCCGAAATAGTTTCGATCTGCCGAGTTGCGCCCAAGATACGAGTCGTCGGATCGAGCCGCTCGGTGAGGCGTGTTCCCTCCCGTGATTCTCTCCAGCCACTGAATGGCCTACGTCCAAATCGGTGACCGCCAGTATCCGCTCGTCGCGGGCGAAAATGGGATCGGGAGCGTTGAAGGGGCGCGGATACCAGTACCGGCTGGGCCGAACGGCGAACGACAGTTGTGCGCGGCGATTGTGGTCGAGTCAGATGGCAGCTGCGTCATCAGGCGTGCCGGTGGACTGGATGTCACCGTAAACGGTGTCCAACTGGGTGCGGAGCCAACGCCGCTGATTCATGGCGACAAGATCGACGTTGGACCGGCCGAGCTCTTCTTCGGCGACGACCGGAAGGGTGGAAACACCAGCTTTGTCGCGGTCGTAAAGAGGCCTGAGGCCGCTTCGGCGCCCGCGGCCAAGGGGCTGGGAAGCGTTGGTCTGGCGGCAACCGGCGGGCGCCTCGTGTCGCTGGTAGATGGGCGGGAATACGCGGTGCCGGAAGGCGGCTTGGTCGTGGGTCGCGATCCGACTTGCGATGTGGTGGTACCGACAGGGGAGGTGTCGCGCAGGCATGCGGTGATCACGGCGGGCGCGGACGGCTACCTGGTGACCGACACGAGCGCGAATGGACTGTCGGTGAACGGCCAACGTGTAGCATCATCATGCCGGCTCGTGCGCGGCGATGTGCTCAAGGTTGGGCCAGAAGAATTCCGCTTTCACGCGGATGTCGCACCGGCACGACCAGTGCTCGCGACGCTGGAGGTGAAGAGCAGCGGGCTTTTGAATGGAACGTCGTTCGAGATTCGTTCGCGTCTCACGCACGTTGGTCGAGGCGCGCACAACGAGATCGTTCTGGCGGACGACAGCGTTTCGGATTCGCACGCGAAGTTGCAGATGCGAGATGATGGTTGGTACGTGGTCGACATGGGGTCGACCAACGGGACGTATGTGGGCGGCCGGCGGATTCTGGGCGAGGCGTTGCTCGAGGGCGAGCCGGACCTGCGCGTTGGCGGAATCAAGTTCATCTTTCGACCAACGGGAGTGGCGGCGTCAGGCGGGGAGATCGGTGGTGGCTTGCGCGGGTCGGCTGGCGTCGACATAACGGACGCCGAAACAGCAGCCGGTGGCGGGCAGACGCGCGCAATAGCGGCGCTCACACCGGAGCAGCGGGCTCGACTGATGGCTTCGACTCGCACAGGGGCGGGAGGTGACGCTAGGGCGGCATCGGCTGGGAGCGAGTCGGGTTCGGCGCAGGAGAGAGAGGTCGGCGTCGTCGGTGAGCGCGAGTCGCGTGACCGGCGCCGGCGGCCGTCGCCGTTGTTCTGGATCGTGGTGGTCGCGGTGGTGGCTGTGGCGGTGTATCTCCTCTTTTTCTGATGGGGCACGCGTGCAGCTCGAGGTAGGTCAAGGGACGCACACCGGTATGATCCGCACGGGGAACGAGGACAGTTTCTTCTCGGATCTCCCGCGCGGATTGTTCGTGGTCGCCGACGGCATGGGCGGCCACGCGGCCGGTGAAGTCGCGAGCGATATGGCGGTGCGCATCCTGTCGGACGAGCTGCGCGATGCGAGCGCGATGGCGGACGAGGTGGCGCGCGAGCGCGTGCAGCAGTCGTTGCAGCGGGCGAACCAGGCGATTTATCAGCGGACGCTGACCGAGGTCGACAAGCAGGGGATGGGGACGACGGTGTGCGTGCTACTGCTGCACGACGCGCGTTATCTCATCGGGCACGTGGGCGACTCGCGCGTGTACATGCTGCGCGACGGCGCCTTACGGCAGCTGACGAAGGACCACTCGTACGTGCAGGAGCAGGTCGATGCCGGCGTGCTGACGCCCGAGCAGGCGCGGTACCATCCGTACAGCAACGTGATCACGCGGTGTGTCGGAGCGAACACCGATGTGCAGCCGGACCTGTACACGGGCGACGTTCGGCGCGGGGACACGTTCCTGGTGGCGAGCGACGGCCTAACGGGAATGGTGGACGACCGGCGGCTGGCGCAGCTGCTGCAATCCCGCGCGACGGCGCAGCGGGTGGTGGACGCGCTGATTGCCGAGGCGAACGGGCGCGGCGGGTTGGACAACATCACCGCGATCGTCGTGCGCGTGCTCGCGTTGGACGAGGCATCCGGGCCCGGCGGCGTGCCGGCGACGGACGGCAAGACCGGGGGCTGACGTGCCGGACGCCACGGTCGGCGCGCTCGCGGAGCTCTACCTGGGCAACATCCTCTACGCGTTGGAGCTCGCGGCGCTGTCGTTGGAAGCGCAGGAGCGGAGCGAGGACGCGGCGTTCTATCGCGGGATTGCGCGACGGCTGGCCGAAGCGCGCGGCGCGGAGCGGGCGCGCGGCGGGTGAGTCAGGCGAGCACGGCGCGCAACGCGTCTTCGCCTAACAGAACGGGACGGGCCACGAACACCCGGAGCACGCGCGCCGAGCGATAGAGCTCGTCGGAGAGCGCGGGCAGGTTGATGGCGCCCGGCAGACCCTCGCGCGTGAGCCGGTGCACCTGCCCGCCACGCAGGCGCACCGGCAGATCGAGGCCGAGCATCTGCGGCTTCTCGGGAAAGTCGAGGAGCAGCTCGCCCGGTGCGAGGCCTAACTGGTTGGCGAGCGCATCTTCCGTGGTCCTCACGCGATCGAGCTCGACGGCGATCCAGTCGCCGACGCCTTCGGGCAGGTCACCCGCGGCACACTCGAACGCGCGCTTGTAGAGACGCCGGTTGCGGAGCGCGTCCAAGAGCGGCGCGTTGCCGGCGGTCTCGAGCACGTGCAGGAGTCCCTCGTCGGTGAGCGACGACAGCGCGCGTTCATCGAGCGCGCCATCGCGGATCGCGTCATCGACCAAGCGTTTGTACATGGCGGTGGCGCTGCGCACGGCGTGATGCCAGTACACGTTGCGGTACATCTGGTACTTGGCGAAGAGCAGCGATTCGAGGGCGGAGAGTCCCTTGTCGAGGACGCCGATGGTCGTGCGGCCGGAGAACGCGCCCGTCGAGTCACGAACCACGGTGAGCGCGTTGATGAGCCGGTCGACGTCGATTTCGCCGTATGGCACGCCGCACATGAACGCGTCGCGCTTCAGGTATTCGATCTTGTCGAGGTCGAGCGAGCCCGAGATGAGTCCCTGCAGCGGACTCGCGCTCTCGCCGCGGATGAGGGCATAGACGCGCTCGGGTGCGTCGTGCGCGATCGAGGCACGGAGCTCATCGGCGATGGGGCCGCGTGTGATGAGCGGCCGCGCGGCGACCTCGTGGTGTTGGGCGCCGATCTCCTCGAGCGCGTGCGAGAACGGGTGATGGCCGACGTCGTGGAGGAGCGCGGCGGCGGTGACGACGGCGCGTTCGTCGGGGGCGATGGCACCGTCGAGCTCGTGGCGCTCGTCGAGAACGGCGAGGGTACGGCGCGCGAGGTGATAGGCGCCTAACGCGTGCTCGAAGCGGGTGTGGGTGGCGCCGGGATAGACGAGGTGTGCCAAGCCTAACTGGCGGACGTACCGCAGGCGCTGGAACACCGGGGTGTCGATGAGCCGGCGGGCGACATCATCGAGGACGATGGTGTTCCAGAGCGGATCCCGGATCGACGTCACACGTCGATCAGATGCTCTTGGGACCTGCGTGTGTGACGCTGTCGGGCACGGCGCTCGCGAACTGCTCGAAGTTCTTGGCGAACATGCCGGCGAGCTTCCTGGCTTGCGCGTCGTAGGCAGCCGGGTCGGACCAGGTGGCGCGCGGATTCATGACCTCCGGCGGCACGCCGCGCACCGATTGCGGCACGGCGAGTCCGAAGCGCGGGTCGGTGTTGGTCGGCACGGAGTCGAGCTCGCCCGAGAGCGCGGCGCGCACCATCGAGCGCGTGTAGGCGAGCTTCATGCGCGATCCGACGCCGAAGGGGCCGCCGGTCCATCCCGTGTTGACGAGCCACACCTTCGACTTGTGTTGGTCGAGGCGCGCGCCGAGCATCTCGGCGTATTTGGTGGGCGGCCAGACGAGGAACACGGCGCCGAAGCAGGCGCTGAACGTGGCCTGCGGCTCCGTGACGCCGCGCTCGGTGCCGGCGACCTTGGCGGTGTAGCCGGACAGGAAATAGTAGAGGGCCTGATCTCTCGTTAGGCGCGCGATCGGCGGCAGCACGCCGAACGCATCCGCGGTGAGGAGGATGACGTTTCTGGGATGTCCACCGCGGCCGCCCGGTGCATGGTTCCGGATGTACGGCAGCGGATACGACACGCGCGTGTTTTCGGTGAGCGAGGAGTCGGTGAAATCGGGGCGGCGCGAATTGGGATCGAGGACGACGTTCTCGAGCACCGTGCCGAACATCTGGGTGGTGCGGTAGATGTCGGGCTCGCTGTCCTCGGATAGATTGATGGCCTTGGCGTAGCAGCCGCCCTCGAAATTGAACACGCCCTCGTCGCTCCAGCCGTGCTCATCGTCGCCGATGAGCTGGCGTTCGGGATCGGCGGAGAGCGTGGTCTTGCCGGTGCCGGAGAGTCCGAAGAACAACGCACAGTCGCCGTGCTCGCCGATATTGGCGGAGCAGTGCATGGAGAGCACGTTGGACTTGGGCATGAGGTAGTTCATCACGGTGAACATCGCCTTCTTGAGCTCGCCCGCGTAGCGCGTACCGCCGATGAGGATCTGGCGCGAGGCGAAGTCGAGGACGATGAACGTGCCGCTGCGCGTGCCGTGCTTGGCCGGGTCGGCCTGCATCTCGGGGGCGTGCAGCACGCTGAAGTTAGGCACGAACGTCGGCAGGTCGCTGAGCTCGGGCCGGATGAACATGTTGCGGACGAACAGCATCTGCCATGCGTTAGGCGAAACGTAGCGGACGCTGAGGCGGTGGCGCGGATCGGCGCCGGTCCACAAATCCTGAACGAACAGTTCCGGTTGGGCGGCGAGGTAGGCGCGGACGTCGGCGAGGAGCTTCTGGTAGTTCTCGGGCGAAAAGGGGCGATTCACATCGCCCCACCACACGTCGCGTTCGGTGCCCGGTTCCTTGACGAGGAACTTGTCCTTGGGCGAGCGGCCGGTGTGGGGCGTGGTGATGCCGACGAACGGTCCTTTGTCGGCGAGCTGTCCTTCGTCGCGGCGCACGGCCGCCTGGACGAGCTCGGGTGCGACGAGATTCCAGTGAATCGTCCCCTTCGGCGCGAGTCCGAGCGCCTCGAGGCCGGTCTTGCCCTTGCGCTCACGCGATTCAGCGCGGGGCGTGGTCTGCGTTGCCATGTCGTATCATCTCTGGTGCAAAAGGAAAATCACGCGTCGCCCCAGGCCCTGCACGGACCGGGCCGGAGCGCCGCCTGTGTGCACATCCGAAGGTGCACCGGATGCTACCGATGCTCAATCAGCATATGCGCGAGTCGACGACGCGTCAATCGCGCGACGTCACACTTGCAGGCGATCGCCCTGGCGCGCGACGATTGCATAGAGCGCGGGCATGAGGAACACGCTGATCAGCAGGCGCGAGAAGAGTCCGCCGACGATGACCAACGCAAACGGGCGCTGCGAATCCGACCCGACCCCGTGGGACAGCGCGGCGGGCAGCAGGCCCAACGCGGCGACGAGCGCGGTCATCATGATCGGACGCAACCGCAAAACGGCCGCCTCACGCGTCGCCTCGAGAATGCTCACGCCGCCGTTGCGCAGCTCGTTGGCGTACGAGATGTACACGACGGCTGTCTGCACCGAGACGCCGAAGAGCGCGAGGAATCCGATCCCCGATGAGACGGAGAACGGCGTCCCGCTGATCAAGAGCGCGACCAACCCGCCAACCGGCGCCGACAGAATCACGCCGAATACCGTAATGAACGGGAACTTGAAGTTGCCGTACAAGACGAACAACAACAGGAAAATCACGAACAGCGTGAGCGGGAGGATGACCCGCAGTTGGGCACGGGACGCCGTGTACTCCTGATACTCGCCGCCCCACACGACGCGATAGCCCGGCGGCAGCGTGACCGCCGCGCCGACCTGGCGTTGGGCATCCTGTACGGCACTCGCGAGATCGCGTCCGTTCACCGAGTACTGGATGCCGATGAAGCGGCTGTTGTCCTGCCGGTAGATGAACGACGCTCCGTTAGACACCTGGACGTCGGCGATGTCCTTGAGCGGGATCTGCTCGCCGTCGGGCGCCGCCACGAGGATGCTGCCGATCTGCTGCGGATTTTCCCGGTATTGCGGCTCGAGCCGCACGACGAGATCGTAGAGCCGCTCGCCTTGCTCGACCTGCGTGGCCACGCCGCCGCCGACCGCGGCTTCGATGAGCGCGTTGACGTCGCCGGCGTTGATGCCGTAGCGCGCGATCTTGGCGCGATCCACGGCCACCGTGAGCGCGGGTTGGCCGAGCTCCTGCACGAGCGTGAGATCGCCAAGGCCGCGCACGTGCTCGAGGACCTGCTTGATCTCCTTGCCCTTTTTCTCGAGCACGGTGAGATCGGGACCGAACACTTTCACGTCGAGCGCGCTCTTGAGGCCGGTCTCCGCTTCGTCGACCGCGTCTTCGGCCGGTTGCGTGTAGTTGAACGTGATGCCGGGGAAGGTCTCGAGCTTCTTGTCGATCGCATCGATGAGGTCTTGCTTGGAGTGATACGGACCGGTCCACTCTCCGTACGGCTTGAGCCCAACGTAGAACTCGGCGTTGAAGAAACCGGTGGGGTCGGTGCCATCATCGGGTCGGCCATGCTCGGAGCCGACGACCGTGACCTCGGGGAACGAGCGCAGGATGGCGCGGATCTTCGGCACGATGGCCGCGCTTTCGTCGAACGAGATCGTGTACGGCATCGTCGCGCGCACCCACAGCGCGCCTTCGTCGAGGTGCGGCATGAACTCGGCGCCGATGACGGGAATGAGCAGCAGCGACAGCACGAACACGCCGGTCGAGACGATGGTCGTGGCCCATGGGCGCGCGAGACAGACATCGAGCGCGCGCTCGTAGAGCCGCCTAACCCAATCGAACGCACGGTTCCGCCGCTCTTTCACGCCGCGTCGGAGGAGCCACGAGCACAGCACGGGAATGAGCGTGAGCGTGACGATCAGCGATCCGATGAGGGCGAAGATCGTCGTGTCGGCCATCGGACGGAACAAGCGGCCCGACGGACCGGCGAGCACGTAAATGGGCAGGAATCCGGCGACGATCACCGCGACCGCGTAGAAGATCGGCCGGTCGACTTCCGCCGCAGCGGCTCTGATCACGTCGATCAGGTCGTACTGCGTGCCGTGTCGCAGCGCGAGCTGTCGGTGGATATTCTCCACCATGACGACGGCGCCATCCACCAAGATGCCGAAGTCGATGGCGCCGATCGACAACAGGTTCGCGGGGATGTGTCTGATGTCGAGCCAGATGAAGGCGAACAGCAGCGACATCGGGATCGCGACGGCGACGATGAGTCCCGATCGGACGTCGTAGAGGAAAAAGATGAGGACGACGATGACGAGCAGGATGCCGCGGATCAGGTTGTCTTCGACGGTGCGCGTGGTGAGGTTGACGAGCTCGCTCCGGTCGTAGAACGGGTGGATGCGGACGTCGCGCGGGAGCACGGAGTCGTTGAGCTGCCGGGTCATCGCCTCGACGCCTTTGAGCACGGTCTGCGTCTGCTCGCCGCGGCGCATGAGGATGACGCCTTCGACCGCATCATTGTTGCTCTCGAAGCCGAACTCGCCCAGGCGGGGCGCGTGGCCGATCACGACCTGGCCGATGTCCTTGATGCGAATGGGCGCACCTTTGTTACTGCCCACCACGATGTCGCCGATATCCGCGGTATCGCGCACCAGGCCCAGGCCGCGCACGTAGTAGAACTGGCCGCCCTGGGAATAAAAGCCGCCGCCGGTGTTGCCGTTGTTGGCAGCCAGCGCATTCATCACCTGGGGCACGGTGAGGTGGTAGGAGTAAATCTGTGCCGGATCCAGGAGCACCTGATACTGCATGGTAGTGCCACCGAGGCTGGAATCGTCGGCGACACCAGGCACCGACTTGTAGGCTCGTTCTATTACCCAGTCCTCAATGGTTTTCAGTTCCTGCGGGCTGCGGTCGGGGCTCTCCAGCACGTAGCGATAAACCAGGCCGCTGGGGCTGAACAGGGGCGCCATGGTGGGCGTCACGCCTGTTGGCAGTTGCGGTTGCCCCAGGCGCTCGAACACTACCTGGCGCGCGAAATAGTCGTCCGTGCCTTCTTCAAATGTCAGGCGAATATCGGAGAGCCCGTAGAGAGAGATGGAGCGCATCACCTCCATGTGGGGCACGCCGTTCATCTCCACCTCGATGGGCAGAGTTACCAGTCGTTCGACCTCTTCCGCGGCGTGCCCCGGCCACTGGGTGATGAGCTCCACCATGGGCGGGGAGAGGTCAGGGTAGGCATCTACCGGCATGCGCTGGAAGGAAATGACTCCCGCCACTGCCAGGAAGACGGTAAACATCAGCACCAGGAACCGCTGGCGCAAAGCAGCTTGAACAATGCGGTGAATCATTGATGTGCCCTGCCCATATTAGAACGAAACACCTAGAGACGCTTCGTAACTCCGCGGTGTCACGAAATGCGTACCACTGAACGTTGACAAAAAATTGTACAGTGCGACTTTGTTGGTCAGGTTGATCACGTTGAAGCGTAGCAAAAGGTGATACCGGTCGGTGTGCAGCAGATTGTCAATGCCAGTGCCGATGTCGAAAAGATGGCGTGGCGCGATCCGGGACGGATTACGGTCATCGTTCTCTGTTCCCGAGGCGGGGATTACCACGCGGGTTGCGCCGAATACCGGGGATGAGCAGCTGGTCAGCGGTGCCACCACTGTGGCGAAGACATTGCCTCAGAATAGACCGATGGCCGCCTGCTGATCGCCCGTGAGTTCAAGCGCACTGGCGAAATCGGGCACGCTCCCCGCTACTTCCCCACTGTCATACCTCCAGGTAAAGGCAAACCATGGGCCTCGCTGCTTTACCTGGTACTGCAGGTGCGTAGATTGTTCTAAGGCTTCGTCGTGGTCAATTCGGAACACCGACGAGCTGAGCGGCGAATTGAATATGATCCCGCCATTCTCCGGCGCGAAGAACCGGGCTCGAGTATGCCCGAGCGCCGTATATCCGGTGAATCCATGGTATTCGGGAATAGTCACCCGGACTGACAGGCCGTCGATCTTGGATTTTCTCCATTCAATAGGAAAAGTCAGAGGCGTATTGAAGAGACTGTCGAAATCGAAATCGGGGCTGGTGAATTTCCAGAAGTACTCTGCATCTACTATGGCTCGCTTGCCGATCCCCTGCTGAAAACCAACATTGAACTGATTGCGTATCCCCGGTTTCAGCGGCTGTGCTCCAAACGCTCCAAATACCCGGTTGGCCAGTCCACCCGCTCCGGTGACGCTTGAAATCACCAGGTTCTCGTTGTACGGCGTCTCAAACAACCGGCCGTACGAGGCGCGTAGAACCGTGTTGGTGCCTTTCACGAAGTAGGAAAGGCCGACTCTGGGCTCCGTCGCCGAGCCGCTGCTCAGTCCATTGTAGTTGTCGCCCCGCAACCCAAGTGACGCGCTCAGCTGTCCGAGGCTGATAGTGTCCTGAAGATAAACGGCTTCCTGCTTAATATCTGTACCGCCGTGAAAGCGGAAGTCCGTTCCGCCACGGGTCAGGTCGAACGGTAGCAGGCCGGGCTGAAATCTTGCGTTGACCAGGAACCCAGCTGGCGCGCATTGGGCAGGGGCCATAAATGCCGGGTCTGTAACTGCCGTCCCGTTCTGTGCCATGCAGACCGGATTCAGGGAAGGATCAGTCACGCCAAACCGGAAATTCTCCGAAAGAAAAGTGTGCTGGAATAGAACCCCAGCTTTCGCATTGTGCCTCCCCTTGACGTAAGAGACATTGGCCTGAATGCCGGCGTTCGTCAGTCGCCGCGTTTCAGAGAACGTTGCAGGCTGATCGGAAAAAGGGTCGATCGACGGAGAATATCCAACTCGATCTTGTCGCACGTATGTAGTGGCTGAGAACAGGGTTGTGGTGTTGAACAGGTGCGTGTAGCCGGGGGCTAGATTGAACGACCGCACCAGCTGTTTCTGATCCTGCCCCCCAAATTGCTGATCGTACGTATTGGGGACCTGAAACCAGGAACGAGACGCAGAAAGATTCAGGTGGAATGTGTCTGCCTGCCTGGGTTGATAATCGAAGCGGTCGAAGACGCTTTCCGAGTTGCCCTTGTCGTGTATCGGTCGGAACTCGGGAGAAT